>VFQU01000423.1_pt1 | contig 38865 bp, 28 predicted proteins | sample 3512311 | NCBI WGS metagenome assembly VFQU01 (sample SAMN10412377, study PRJNA504923) | tailings metagenome | isolation source: Relicate 3 Philex TSF3 active mining site | place: Philippines: Tuba, Benguet | collected 2017-08-29
CACAGCTGCATGACCGGGCGCGGGGTCAAGACCCACGGCGTCGAAATGGTGACGAGCCGGATGCTCGGCTGCTTCATGGATGATGATCGCAGCCGCAAGGAAGTGCTCAGCCTGATGGGCTATTGAACGTAGCAGGCGCATCGAAGGTTTGCGGCGGCAGGCATTCCGGCATAGGATAAGCCTGTGTCGGGAAGCGCCCGCCGCTTTGTCTTGAGGAGACCTTTCGATGATCCGCATGAATGCCTCGCGCATTGCCCTGTCGTTCGCGCTCGCCGGGATGCTGGCGGCCTGTTCGGGTCAAGCGCCCGCCGATGCGCCTGACGAAGCCACGGCGGCAAAGGATGTCCCGCCCGTACTCAAGGAGCGCGAGGAAAATTTCGAAGGGATCGGCGATGCTTTCAAGGCAGTGCGCGGCGAACTTGAGAAAGACACGCCCGATTTCACGCTGATCGCCGCCAAGGCGACCGATATCAATGCGCGCGCGATGAAGATCGAAGGCCATTTCCCCGCTGGCACCAGCACCGCGGATGGGTTGAAGACGGAGGCTCTGCCCGCGATCTGGGAAAAGCCCGCAGAGTTCAAGGCTGCTGCGCAAAAGCTCGTCGACGAAAGTGCCAAGCTGGTGACCGTCGCGGCCGAGGGTGACAAGGCTGCCGTCGGCGCACAGGCGATGGCGATGGGCGGGGCGTGCAAAGGCTGCCACGATCAGTTCCGGCTCGACGACAAGAAGTAATCCGCGCCATGAATGCTCCGCGTGGCCTCGCGCCCGTGACCGAGCCTGATGTCCGGGTGTGGGATCCGCTGCTGCGGCTCACCCACTGGAGCTTTGCCGTGCTGATCCCGGCCATGTGGTTCACCGCGGAAAACTCCAAATGGGCGCTGCACCGGCGTTTGGGTCTGGTGATGCTGGGCCTGCTTGTGTTCCGGGTGCTGTGGGGCTTCCTCGGGCCGCGCACGGCGCGCTTTGCGAGCTTCGTCAATGGCCCGCGCACCGTGATGGCCTACCTCAAAGGCCAGTGGGTCAAGGCGGCGACGCATATCGGCCATTCACCGCTCGGCGGGTGGAGCACGCTGGCCCTGATTGCCGTCATGCTGGCGCAGGTCACGATGGGGCTGTTTGCAGGCGATCCCTATGATGGGATGACAGGGCCGCTCAATCCGCTAATCGGCGTGATGCTGGCCGATACCATCACTGAATTGCACGAGACGTTTTTCTGGGTGGTGGTGGGCCTCATCGCGCTCCACCTGTCGGCGATCGCGTTTTATGGCGCGCGCGGGGATGATCTGCTCAGCCCGATGGTCGGCGGCAATCGCCCGCCGCTGAATGGCGTTGTCGGGATTGGCCCGGTCCCGTGGGGCCGTGCGTCGATAGCGGTGGGAGCGGCGGCGGGCTTTGCGCTGTGGATTGCCGCAGGCGCGCCGCCGTTTACCTGAACAATTCCTCCCCATCCGGGTGGGACGGGGAGGAATGTTGCGCAAGCCTTACAGCTGGCCGAGCATGTGCTCCGCGCTAGATACCTTGAAATCGCCCGGTGCCTCGACGTTCAATTGTTCGACCACGCCGTCATTGATAACCATCGAGAAGCGCTGCCCGCGCTTGCCCATGCCGAAGCCGCTGGCGTCCATCGTCAGGCCCAAAGCCTCGACGAAATCGCCATTGCCATCGGCCAGCATGGTGATGTCATCGCTGCCCGCGGCCTTGTTCCAGGCGCTCATCACGAAGGCATCATTGACGGCCGTGCCGACGATTTCATCGACGCCCTTGGCTTTGAGATCAGCGGCCTTTTCGACAAAGCCCGGCAGGTGCTTGGCTGAACAGGTCGGGGTAAAGGCGCCCGGCACCGAGAACAGCGCAACGCGGCGACCGGCGAAAAATTCGCTCGCCGAGACTTGCTGTGGCCCTTCGGCAGTCGCCTTGACGAGCGTGACGTCGGGCAGCTTGTCGCCAACGGAAATGGTCATGGGAAAGGCATCCTTTGTGCGGGGTTGAATTTCGTTGCCCTCTATAGCGGCTCGCCGCGCTCAGGCAACAAATAGACATATAAAGATAAGTTTATATTTGCCCTTTGGCGGATGTGCCGCTAGGGGCGTGGTTCATCACAACACCACCCCTCCAGGCACACACAGGCGCACCCGCGCAGGAGACGAAAAGATGGCCACCCTTGCTGCCACCCCGACGCACGAATACATCATCAAGGACATCGGCCTTGCCGAATTCGGCCGCGATGAAATCATGATCGCCGAAACCGAAATGCCTGGCCTGATGGCGCTGCGCGAGGAATATGGCGCTTCGCAGCCGTTGAAAGGCGCGCGCATCACTGGCTCGCTCCACATGACCATCCAGACCGCCGTTCTGATCGAAACGCTGGTGGCGCTGGGTGCCGAAGTGCGCTGGGCGACCTGCAACATCTTCTCGACGCAGGATCACGCCGCCGCCGCGATCGCCGCTGCGGGCATCCCGGTGTTTGCGGTGAAGGGCGAGACGCTGGCCGAGTATTGGGATTATGTGGGCCGCATCTTCGACTGGGCCTCGGAAGCTGATCCTGATCTCACCTGCAACATGATCCTCGATGATGGCGGCGATGCCACCATGTTCGCGCTGTGGGGCGCGCGCATCGAAGCGGGCGAGGAACTGGGCAAGCCGACCAATGATGAGGAAATCGAATTTCAGCGCGCGCTGAAGGCCTTTGTGGCTGCCAAGCCGGGCTACCTCACTCGAACTGTCAAGGCGATCAAGGGCGTTTCGGAAGAAACTACCACGGGCGTGATGCGCCTCTACCAGATTGCCAAGCAGGGCAAGCTGCCGTTCCCGGCGATCAATGTGAACGATTCGGTCACCAAGTCGAAGTTCGACAATCTTTATGGCTGCAAGGAATCGCTGGTCGACGCGATCCGTCGCGCCACCGACGTGATGCTGGCCGGCAAGGTCGCCTGCGTTGCCGGTTATGGCGATGTCGGCAAGGGTTCGGCCGCTTCGCTGCGCGATGGCGGGGCGCGCGTGATGGTCACCGAAATCGATCCGATCTGCGCGCTGCAAGCTGCGATGGACGGGTTTGAAGTCGTGACCATGGAAGAAGCGGTCAAGCGCGCTGACATCTTCGTGACCGCCACCGGCAATGAAGACGTCATCACCGCCGAGCACATGATGAACATGAAGCCCATGTCGATCGTCTGCAACATCGGCCACTTCGACAGCGAAATCCAGATCGCCGCGCTTTCCAACTATCAGTGGAAGGAAATCAAGCCGGGCACCGATCTTGTGACGTTCCCCGATGGCAAGTCGATCATCATTCTCGCCAAGGGCCGCCTCGTGAACTTGGGCTGCGCCACCGGCCACCCGAGCTTTGTGATGAGCGCAAGCTTCACCAACCAGACGCTTGCCCAGATCGAACTCTTCACCAAGTCGGATGAATACGAGAACGATGTCTATGTGCTGCCCAAGCACCTCGATGAAAAAGTCGCAGCGCTTCACCTCGCAAAGCTTGGCGTGCAGCTTACCCAGCTGAGCAACAAGCAGGCCGATTACATCGGCGTGCCGCAGGCTGGCCCGTTCAAGCCGGATCACTACCGCTACTAAGCAAGACGGACGATTTGCGACGCAAATTCGGGGCTTGCCGGCTCATCCGATGGGATGGGTTGGCAAGCCCCGCTTGCATCCGGGCGATGCCCCGCATAGCTGGATGATATGGAAATTTCTGCGCTAGCGCTGGTCGGGATTGCGCTGCTGCTCGCTGGCTGGACGCTGGCCGCCGCAGTGGTGATGCTGCGTGCAAGCGCAGCGGTCAGGCGAACCCGTTCGCTCAAGAGCACGCAGGCGCGGCTCCAGCACCTTGTCGATGTCGCGCCTGCCGTGCCGATGCTGGTGCGGGTCGATGGCCGGATCGAAGCGCCCGATCGGCTCGCCCGGATGCTGGGGCTGGAGCGAATGCCCAAATATCTCTCCGAACTGGCGCTTGGCGATGACGGCGGTGCGCTGACCACGGAACAGCTCGCGCTGCTTTCCGCCAAGGTGCAGGCGACCCAGAAAAGCGCTGCGCCCTTTCGCCTCACGCTTACTCCGCCGCGCTCGAAGCGTTCGCTGGCGCTGCACGGCTCGCTCGCCGATCCGCAGGTCTCGCCGTCAGGGGCGGCGCTGGTGTGGGTGTTCGACTTTACCCAGAACCATGAAGAAATGGCCCGGCTGCGTGCCGCAACCCGCCGCGCCGAGGGCGACTTTGCCGCGCTCGTCGGTCTGATCGAGGCTGCGCCTGTGCCGATGTGGTTTCGCGGGCCCGACATGCGCTTGCAGCTCGTCAACCAGGCCTATGTCGATGCGGTGGGCGCGACCAATGCCCCCGAGGTGGTGGCGGGCCAGATCGAACTGCTCGAATTTGAGGACGGCCGTTCGCCCGCCGATATCGCCCGCCGCGCGCTGGAGGGGCAGGGCAAGCATGAGCGGATCGTGGCCGCCACCATCCACGGAGCGCGTCGCAGCTTGCGCGTCAGTGATCTGCCGATCGGCACCGAAGGCGTCGCGGGCTATGCCATCGACATCGAGGAACAGCAGCAGGTCGCCCGCGATTTCCGCGCCTTCCGCGATGCTCAGCGCGCGATCCTCGATCAATTGTCGGTCGGCGTTGCGCAATTTGATGCGAGCGAAAGCCTCGCCTTCGCCAACCGCCCGTTTCGCCGCCTGTTCGCGCTCGGCGCCGAGGCGCTGGAGGCGCGCACCAGTTTTGAGCGCTTCCTTGCCGAAGCCCGCGAGCGCGGTCGCACGCCCGAAGTGCGCGATTTTCCCGAGTGGCGGCGCGAGCGCCTCGGGTGGTTTGCCCTCAGCGACATGCAGGAGGAAGCCTGGCCGCTGCCCGGCGGCACGCACCTGCGCATCGTCGTCCAGCCGCTGCCCGATGGCGGGCTGGTGATGCTGGCCGAAGATCGCACTGAAAGCCTGGCGCTTTCGGCGGTGCGCGATACCCTGCTACGCACCCGCACCGCGACGCTCGACAGTCTGTTCGAAGCGCTCGCAATCTTTGCGCCCGATGGTTCGGTGCAATTGTGGAACCGCAGCTTTGCGGGCACCTGGGGCCTGACGAGCGAATTTCTTGATACGCACCCGGCCGCCGATGCGCTCCTCACCGCCATTGGGCGCAATCTGGTGCGGCCCGAAGAAGCCGCGCAGATCGGCGCAGTCGTGCGCGCGGCCACGCTTGACCGGCGCGAGAAAGGCGGGCTGGTGGAACTGGCCGATGGGCGCACCTTGCGCTTTGCCGGAGTGCCGCTGCCCGATGGCAACGGGCTTCTGACAGTGCTCGATATCACCGCTTCGCAGAAAGCCGAAAAGGCGCTGCGCGAACGCGCGCTGGCGCTGGAAGAAGCCGACGCGGTCAAGGCGCGATTCCTTGCCAACATGTCCTATGAATTCCGCACGCCGCTCACCACCATCGGCGGCTACGCCGAACTGCTGAAAAGCGGCGCGGCGGGCGAACTGCAACCCGATGCGGGCGAATATGTCGATGCCATTCTGGCGGCGGTCGAGCGGTTGACCGAACAAGTCGAGAATGTGCTCGACCTGTCGCAAAGCGAGGCCGGGCTGCTGCCGATCGCCAAGGAGCGGGTCGATCTGCTCGATTTCCTCACCGCGCTGGTGCGCGAACGCGAGGCGGCGATCATGGCAGGCGGGCTCAGCCTGGATTTGAAAGGGCGGCGCGGCCGTGTAGTCGAGATTGATCCGCGCCAGTTTGGCCGCGCGCTCGGCAATCTCATCGACAACGCGATCGGCGGCACGCCCGAAGGCGGCAGGATCGTTATCGAACTGCGCCGCCCGGCCGATGCTGCGCGCTGGAAGGTGGAGATCGCGATTGCCGATAATGGCCGTGGAATGAGCGCCGAGGAATTGAAGCAGGCCGCCGGCAGCGGCGTCGTGATCGGCAAGGACGGGAGGCCGCAGCGCCGCAGCGGGCTCGGCATTCCGCTCGCGCGCCAGCTGATCGAGGCGCATGAGGGCGCGCTGGAAATCGCCAGCCGCAAGGGTTCGGGCACCACGGCGGTGATCCGCTTGCCGTGATGGAGCTGCGTGAGGCTCTCCCCGATCTGGCGGCGGTGGCCAGTTATGGCGCGCGCATCGCTGCGCGGCTCAAGCCGGGCGATGTTGTGGCGCTGTCGGGCGGGCTGGGCGCGGGCAAGACCACGCTTGCGCGCGCAATCCTTGCAAGCCTTGGACATGAAGGCGAGGTGCCGTCGCCCACTTTCACCATCATCGAGACCTATGATGCGCCGCCTTTGCGCCTTGCTGTGGTGCACGCCGATTTCTACCGGCTGGCTGATCCGGGCGAAGTGCAGGAACTCGGGCTTGATGATTACCGCGAGGGCGCGGTGGTGCTGGCCGAGTGGCCCGATCATGCAGGTGGCTTCGGGCATGAGCCGGGGTGTCTTGCGATCACACTCGAAGCCCCGCAAAATCCGGGCGAAACCGGGCGGATCGCGATTGCGCGCGGCGGGGCGGATTGGCTAGGGCGGATGCCATGAACGAGCTGCCCGAAGGTCTTGCCGAATTTGTCGCTGGTGCAGGTTGGGGCGCAGCGGCGGTGCAACCGCTGCCGGGCGATGCCTCGTTCCGGCGCTACTTCCGGCTGCGGCAAGGGTCAGGCGAAACCACGATGCTGATGCACGCGCCGCCCCCTCATGAAGACCCGGCGCCGTTCCTCCATGTGGCGCAGTGGCTGACTGCGAACGGCCTGCGCGCCCCTGCCATTCTGGCCCAAGATGCAGCCCAAGGCTGGGTGCTGACCGAAGATTTCGGCGATGACCGGATGCGCGACTGGCTTGATGCGCACCCCGGTGACGAAACGCTCGCCTACGAAGCGGCTATCGATGCGCTGATGGCGCTCCACCGCGTGGCTCCGGGGCCTTTTGCGCCCTATGACATGGCGGTTTACGCGCGCGAGGCGGCGCTGTTTACCGAATGGTATTGTCCGGTGATGGGCCTTGGCGTTGATGCCGCAGGCTATGACGCGGCATGGGCCGAGGCACTCGGCCCGCTACTCGCACGGCAGGGCCCGGGCGTGACAGTGCTGCGCGATTATCATGCCGAAAACATCATGCTGCTGGGTGGCAAGGCCGGCGCGCCCCAAGGATTGATCGATTTTCAGGACGCGCTGGTGGGCCATCCCGCCTATGATCTTGTGTCGCTGCTTCAGGATGCGCGGCGTGATGTTTCCCCCCAACTCGAAACTGCCATGATGGCGCGGTATTGCGCCGCAATGGACACTGCCTCTGCCGATTTTCTCGCCGATTACGCCTTGCTCGGCGCCCAGCGCAACGCCAAGATTGTCGGCATTTTCACCCGATTGAACGCCCGCGATGGCAAGCCGAAATATCTCGCGCTGATCCCGCGCGTGTGGGAGGCGCTGGAGCGCGATCTGGCGCACCCGGCGCTTGGGCCAGTGGCGCGTTGGTTCGATGCCAATATTCCCGCTGCGATCCGGGCCGCCAAGGGCGCGATGCCGCGATGAGCATGCCCCCGCTCGCCAGCGATACCGCGATGGTGCTGGCCGCCGGGCTTGGCAAGCGGATGCGCCCGCTGACTGCCTCCCAGCCCAAGCCCTTGGTGCGGGTCGCGGGCCGAGCGCTGATCGATCATGCGCTTGATCGGCTGAGGGATGCGGGCGTCGCACGCGCGGTTATCAATGTGCATTACCTCGCCGATGCGCTCGAAGCGCATGTGACCGCCCGCGCTGCGCCGAAGGTGACGATCTCGGATGAACGCGCCCAATTGCTCGAAACCGGCGGAGGGATGTTAAAAGCGCGCGCGCTGCTGCCCGATCCATTCTTTTCGCTCAATTCGGACAATATCTGGCTCGACGGGCCGAGAAACGCCTTCGCCGATCTGTCGGCAGCTTGGGATCCGGACAAGATGGACGCGCTTTTGCTGCTGGTGCCCCATGCGCGCGCGCTCAATTTCGATGGGCCGGGCGATTTCCATATGGATCCGCTCGGTCGCCTTACGCGCCGCAAGCCGGGGCGGATTGCGCCCTTCATCTATTCGGGCATCCAGCTTGCCGCGCACCGCCTGCTGCGCGAGGCGCCCGACGGCCCGTTTTCGACCAATATCCTGTGGAACCGCGCCATTGCCGAGGGGCGGCTGTATGGGATCGCCTTTTCGGGCCAGTGGTTCGAAGTGGGCACGCCTGCCGCGATAGCGCCGACCGAGGAAGCCTTGCGGCGTGGCTGAACGCGAGAGCCAGCTCAATCTCTATTCCATCGCCGCGCATCGCGGCTTCGCCGATGCGCTGGTGGCAGGCCTTGTGCCGCGTTACCGCGAGAGCGATCTGGGCCTTGCGCGCCTGACCTTGCTTGTCCCATCCAGCCGCGCCGCGCGCACGATCTCGGAGGCGTTTATCCGCCACGCGGGTGCTGCGGGCGAGCAGGGCTTGCTGATGCCGCGCATGGTGACAGTGGGCGATCTCGATCTCGACGAGGCGCTGGGCCACCTGCTCGATCCGCTTGGCGCGAGCGATATTCCGGGTGCGGTCGAACCGGGGCGGCGCTGGCTCGAGCTTGCCGCGCTGATCGAGGCAGAGCTGGCCGAGGCAGGCGAGGAGCCTTTGCCGGGCCGTTCGCGGCTGCATCTTGCGCGCGAGATCGCGCGCACTATGGATCGCCTGCTGGTCGAGGAAAAGACGCCCGCTGATCTTCTGAGCGAACCGGTGCTCGATCGGCTCGGCAGCCTGTCGGGCCATTGGCAGCGTTCGATCCGGCTGTTTGCGCGGGTGCAGGCGCGCTGGCTGGCACGGTTGGCCGAGACCGGCGAAGTCGATGCCGCCACCCGCCGCAATCTGCTGTTCGAACGTGCGGCAAAGCGCTGGCGCGCGGAGCCTCCGGCGCTGCCCATCGTGGCAGCGGGTGTGACCAGCGCCGCGCCCGCGCTCGCCCGGCTTTTGCGGGTGATCTCGGGCCTGCCCAACGGCGCGGTGATCCTGCCCGATCTTGATCTCAACATGGATGCAGCCGCCTGGGATGAATTGGGCCGCGCAGGCGCAACACCTGAGCCGGGCGGCGATATCTTCGCGCGGCGCGATGCGCTCACCCACCCGCAATATCACCTGAAGCTGCTGCTCCAGCGCATGGGCGCTGCGCGCGCGGAGGTGCGCGCCTGGCACCGCAGCGGCATGGGGGCGGCCGAACCGGCGCGGGCGCGGGCGATATCCTCGCTGTTCCTGCCGCCTGAGGCGAGCCGTTCGTGGGTGGGCCTCGGCGCCGATCAGCGCCGCCTTAAAGGCGTGCGGCTGATGGAGAGCGCGAGCATCGAGGAAGAAGCCCAGGCGATTGCGGTGCTGGTGCGCGAGGGGCTGGAGGTGCCGGACAAGCGGATTGCGCTGGTCACCGCCGATCGCGGCCTTGCACGCCGGGTGGTGCAGCATCTGGCGCGCTGGAATATCGCGGCGGATGATACGGCGGGCCGCCCGCTGGCGCTCACAGCGGCGGGGCGTCTGTTCGGATTGCTGGCCGAACTGATGGCGGGCGGGCTAGCCCCACAGACGCTGATCGGCGCGCTGGCCCATCCGCTGGTGCGCGGCCATGATCCGGCGGCGCGGCGGGGCTGGCTTGCAGGGTTGCGCGCCTTTGATCGCCAGCTGCGCGGGCCTGCGCCGCCAGCCGGTTTTGAACCCCTGCGCGCGGTCGCGGCCGAGGCAAAGGTAGCCGCCTGGTGGGCCGAGGCCGAGAGCCTGATTGCGCCGTTGATTGTGCCAGCAGGCGACATCGCGCTCGCCGATGGGCTGGATCTGCTTGCCAGCGTGGCCGAAAGCCTTGGCGGCGAGGGCATCTGGACGCGCGAGGATGGCCGGGCGCTGGCCGCCATGGTCGAAACGCTGCGCGCCGATGCCCGCGCCTGCGCAACGCATATCGATCCGCGCGATATGGCCGGGATCCTGCGCGATGCGATGGACGAGATCGCGGTGCGCCCGCCTTATGGCAGCCATCCACGCGTTGCGATCTATGGCCTGCTCGAAGCGCGCATGGCGCGTGCCGATCTCGTGATTTGCGGCGGGCTCAATGAAGGGTCTTGGCCCGGCACGCCTGCGGTCGATGCGCTGCTTGCGCCGGATATCCTGCGTGCGCTGGGCGTTCCGGGAGCAGAGTTCCGGATCGGGCTTGCCGCGCATGATCTGGCAGGCTGCCTCGGCGCGCCCGAGGTGGTGCTGAGCCGGGCCTTGCGCGATGCCGAAGGGCCGACGCTGCCTTCGCGCTTTTTGTTGCGGGTGGAGGCGCTGCTGGGCGATGATCTCGACAAGGATCACCGCGAGGAAGCGATCCCGGCGCTGGCCCGGCGGCTAGATCGCCTGCGCGCGCCTTTGCCCGATTACCCGCGCCCCGCGCCCGATCCCGCGCCCGGCTTGCGCCGCGTGGCGGTGAGCGCGACCGCGCTTGATCGCCTGCTCGGCGATCCTTACCAGTTCTACGCGCAGGCGATCCTGGCTCTCAAGCGGCTTGATCCGCTGGGAGCCGATCCGTTCAGCGATCCGGCGCTGCGCGGCACTCTGATGCACGATATTCTCGATCAATGGCACAGCGCGCGGGCTGGGGGAGCGCGCGATCTGGCGCTGGTGCCGTTTGCGGAAAACGCGCTGGCCGAGGCGCAGGTCCACCCGCTGTTCCGCGCGCTGTGGCAGCCGCGCCTGATGGCCGCGCTGGAGACGTTCGAGGCGCTGATTGCCGCGCAGGAGGCCCAAGGGCGCGTGACCCTTGCCACCGAGATCGCGGGCGAGATGCTGGTCTCGGGCGTTACCGTGCATGGCCGGGCCGACCGGATCGATCGGCTCCCCGATGGCAGCCTTACGATCATCGATTACAAGACCGGCACGCCGCCCAGCGCCAAGAAAGTCGAGGCTGGTTTTGCCCTGCAACTCGGTATCCTGGGGCTTATTGGCGAGCATGGCCAGTTTGCCGACAAGAAAACCGGGCAGGTGGTAAAGGGACGCGCGAGCGGCTTTGAATACTGGTCGTTCGGCCGCAAGAAGGGCGAGGAGCCCTTTGGCTATATCGAAATCCCCATGAAGATCGGCGCGAAAAAGACTGGCGTTCTCCCCGAAGAATTCCTGCCCCACCACGCAGCCAAACTGGCCGAAGCGATCGCGCGCTTCATCAATGGCAGCGAGCCGTTCACAGCGCGGGAGAACCCCGATTACGAGGGGTATAATGATTACGATCAGCTCATGCGGCTTGAAGAATGGGCGATCCGGCTGACCGAGCCAGGCCAGGGCGCGGCATGAGCGGCAAGGTATTCGCGCTCAAAGGCGATCAGCGCGCCGCCGCCGTTCCAGTCGATAATGTCTGGCTGTCGGCCTCGGCGGGCACGGGCAAGACGCAGGTGCTGTCCGCGCGGGTGCTGCGGCTGCTGCTGGAGCCGGGGGTGGAGCCTGCGCAGATCCTCTGCCTCACCTTCACCAAGGCGGGTGCGGCCGAGATGGCGAACCGCATCAACGCGGTGCTGGCGCGCTGGGTGCGGCTGCCCGCAACCGTGCTGGCCAAGGAACTGGGCGATCTCGGCGCAGATATCGGCCCCGCCACGCAGGAGCGCGCGCGCAGCCTGTTTGCCAGCGTGCTCGATTGCCCCGGCGGGGGGCTCAGGATCGATACCATCCATGCCTTTTCGCAGTGGCTGCTGGCGAATTTCCCGGAAGAGGCGGGGCTGGTGCCCGGCACCCGCGCGATGGAAGATCGCCAGCGCGTGCTGCTGGCGCGTGCGGTGCTCACCGAGGTGCTGGAGGCAGCCGATGCGCGGCTGCTGGGAGCGGTGCAGCGCTTTACCCGGGCCAAGGATCCCGGCGCGCTCGAAGGCTGGCTGATGGCCTGCGCCGATGCCGAGGAGCTGTGGTTCGGCCCCGGTGCCTGGCAATCGCCAGTCGCAGCGCGGGTGCATCGCTTGCTGGATATTCCCGCCGATGCCGACGAAGCATGGGCCTGCGAAGGGCTAGCGCCGGGCGTGTTCCCCGATGCGATGTTGCGCGCCATGATTGATCCGCTGGTCGAATGGGGCACCAAGACCGCCGACAAGTGTGTCGATTTCATGCGCGGCTGGCTTGCGATGGACGAGGCCGAACGGGCCGGGGCCGCCGCCGGGTTCAAAGGCACTTTGCTCAAAGCTGATGGCACGCCCGCGCTCACCCTGAAAAAGCCGCGCGAGGCCTATCCGCACTTTGCCGAGGGGCAGGAGTGCATTGCCGAGGCCCTTGCCGCAGTCGAAACCCGCCGGGCGCTGCTGGCGACGGCTGATTATCTCACCGATGCCTTTGAAATCGGACGTGCTTTTGCGCTTCGCTGGACTGAGGCAAAGGCCCGGGAAGGCTTGCTCGATTTCTCCGATCTCATCCGCAAGGCCGCGCGCCTGCTGGGGCAGGACGATGCCTCGGCATGGATCCGCTACAAGCTCGATCGCCATTTCGATCACATCCTGATCGACGAGGCGCAGGATACCAATCAGGCGCAGTGGGATATCATCTTTGCGCTGATCGACGATTTCTTCAGCGGCGAAGGCGCGCGCGGCGAGCGCGAGCGCACGATCTTTACCGTCGGGGATTACAAGCAGGCGATCTTTGGCTTTCAGGGGACGAGCCCCGAAAACTTCGCCCGGGCGCGCGGCGCGGTGGAACGCGCAATCCTTTCAGCCCGCGCCGAAATTGCGGGAGGGCGGATGGGCCGCCGTGCGCCGGGCTGGCGGGCGCTCGAACTCGATCAGTCGTTCCGGACCGCTCAGCCGGTGCTCGATTTCGTCAATGCCGCGATTGACGGGCTGGGGCACGAGGCCTTCGGGCTCGCTTCCCCGCCGCGCCCGCATATCGGCTATGGTGGGCCGGGCCTTGTGACACTGTGGCAGCCGGTGGTGGCAGGCGGCGCTGCGGGCGAGGACGAGGACGACGCTCCGCCCGAGGACGCAGGCAAGGACTGGCTGCCGCATCACGACACAGCGCTCGCCAGCCGCATTGCCGAGCAGATTGCACGCTGGGTGAGCGGGACGGAGCCGTTCGTGCTGGCCAAGGGCGGGACGCTGCGCTTTGCGGGCCCCGGCGATATTATGGTGCTGGTGCGCCGCCGCAGGGAGCTTGCCAGCCAGATCGTTGCCAAGTTGCAGGCCCGCCGGGTGCCGGTGGCGGGCGTTGATCGCCTCAGGCTTGGCGCGCCGCTGGCGGTGAAGGACGTGCTGGCCGCCCTACGCTTTGCCGCACAGCCGCTTGATGATCTGAGCCTTGCCAATCTGCTCGCCTCCCCGCTGATTGGCTGGACACAGGATGATCTGCTTGCCCATTGCCCGCGCGAGGCCGATGTCCGCCTGTGGGAGCACCTGCGGCGCGATGCCGCCCCCGCGCTGGTCGCGGCCACGGCGGAGCGGCTGCGCGATCTGCTCCGCCGGGCCGATTTCGAGACCCCGCAGGCGCTGATTGCCTGGCTGCTGGGTGGCCCCTGGCAGGGCCGCGCGCGGCTGGTCGAACGGCTCGGCGTTCAGGTTAACGACCCGCTTGATGAACTGCTTAATGCGGCATTTGCTTACGAAAGCGAATATTTGCCCTCCTTGGCCGGGTTCCTGCAGTGGTTTGATGCCGGCGAGGGGGAATTGAAGCGCGATCCCGATGGCGGCGCCGGGCAAGTGCGAGTGCTGACCGTTCACGGCGCGAAAGGCTTGCAGGCGCCGATCGTGATCCTTGCCGATGCGACCGGCGAGCCGGGCGAGCCGAAGGGCCTTACGCTTCCCGATGATCCGCTCGGGCAAGCGCCGGAGCGCGCGGCCTGCGTGCCGTTGCCCCCGCTGTCGAAACGCGATCGCAATGGCCGGCTGGCCGCAGCGGCCGAGGCTGCGCGCATCGCCCAGATGCAGGAACATTGGCGGCTGATGTATGTCGCCATGACGCGGGCTGAGGAGGCGCTGTTCATCGGCGGCTCGCTCGGGCCCAAGCGGGTCGGCAAGGGCCCCCATGAAGACAGCTGGTATGCACGGCTCAGCGCCCTGTTCGAGAGCGAGGCGGTGGCCGATCCCTTGTGGTTTGCCCGGCGCGAATGGGGCACCCGTGCGGCGCCGCTGGCTCCGACCGGCGCGGCACCTGCGCAAGCCGAGGATGCCCCGCTCCCCTCATGGCTCACCACCCCGATCGGCCCCGAGCCGCGCCCGCCGCGCCCGCTCGCGCCATCGGCTGCGGGCGAGGACAACGCCGCCGATCCGCCGCTTGCGCCTGAAGTTGCCAAGACCGCCGCGCGGCGCGGGAGCCTGATCCACAAGCTGCTCGAACGGCTGCCCGACGTGCCTGAGGACGAACGCCCTGCCGCCGCCGAGGCGTGGCTGGCGCGGGCTGCGTGCGATCTGCCGCAAGAGGCCCGCGCCGAAATGCTGGCAAGCGCGCTCCACGTCCTCAACCACCCGGATTTCGCCGCGATCTTTGCGCCGCAAGCGCTCGCCGAAGTGCCGCTGGCTGCCACAGTGGGCGGGATCGTGGTCTCCGGGACGGCAGACCGCCTGCTGGTGAGCGCGGATGAAGTGCTGGTGGTCGATTTCAAGACTACCCGCCGCCCGCCGCCGTCGGCCGATGCAATTCCGCTTGCTACCCAGCGCCAGATGGCCGCCTATGTCGCAGCGCTCGAGGCGATCTACCCCGGCAGGGCGGTGCGGGCAGGCGTGCTTTACACTCATGCGCCAGCGCTGTTCGTCATCGCCGCCGAAACGATCGCAGCGCACAAGCACGGCTTGGACACGCCGGAGCAATCCTATCTGCCGCCGGAACTTGAGTGAGGCGAAAGCTGCGCTACATAGGCTTGCAATATCGGGCGCGGGGTGCGCCGTGGAGGAGAATCGAAAATGGCCACCATCAATGTCACCGATGCCAGCTTTGCCAGCGATGTGCTGGCGAGCGACAAGCCGGTGCTGGTCGATTTCTGGGCGGACTGGTGCGGCCCGTGCAAGATGATCGCGCCCGCGCTTGAGGAAATCAGCGAGGAGCTCGCAGGCCAAGTCACCATCGCCAAGATGGATATCATGGAAAACACCGACATCCCGGCGCAAATGGGCGTGCAGTCGATCCCGCTGATGGTGCTGTTCAAGGATGGCAAGCCGGTTGCCCACAAGCTGGGCGCAGCGCCCAAGGGGCAATTGAAGGGCTGGCTCGAAAACGAGCTTTGATCTTAAGATCCTCCCCGTCCCGCCGGGATGGGGAGGTGGCAGCGGCGCCTGCCGCTGACGGAGGGGCGTTCCTGCAAGGAAGCTACCCCTCCACCACCCTGTGGGTGGTCCCCCTCCACATCGCTGAGCGACGGGGAGGAATTTGCCTACCCCATCACTCTGCTGACGAATTCATCCCACAAGGCCGGGCTTGATGCGCCGACGAGGCCGGGCTTGTCGTGCTCGTCCACCCGGTAATCGCTACCATCAAGCCGCGCGGCCTTGCCGCCTGCTTCATTGAGCCACAAAATCCCCGCCGCGTGATCCCAGGCGAGCGTGCGCTTGAAGCTGGAAATGTCGTTCTCGCCCAGCGCCAGGCGCGGATATTGCTCGGCTGCGCAGCGCGGAATGTCCACGAGCGTGTAATGCGGCGCGAGTTTGGCTTCGACCTGAGCGATCTGTTCTGCGTTGAGGAAAATCCGGCTCACTGCGGTCACGGGCGGGGTCTGTCCGGTTGTGCGCGCGGTGATACGCTGCCCGTTCACGAAGGCGCCTTCGCCGCTGCGGGCGTGGCACAGGCGGTCTTTCAGCGGATCATAGAGCCAGCCTGCCACCGCACGGCCAGCATCAGCCAGCGCGATGATGATGCCGAACGGCTCCTTCCCTTGCGTAAAATTGGCCGTGCCGTCGAGCGGATCAATGATCCAGCACTGGCCCGAAAGGTGACCCAGCACCGCAGGATCGGCATGGGCGGCTTCCTCCCCCACGATGGCCACGCCCGGCGCAAGCTTGGTGAGCGCTTCGGAGAGGAACGCCTCCACCTCACGGTCGACGATTGTGACGGGATCATCCTCGCCCTTCATGGCGATATCGCCTTCCGCCAAGGCACGAAAGCGCGGCAGCATGGATTTGCGCGCGGCAAAACGCAGCAGATCGCGGATTTCGGCATCGAGCGCGCTAAGCTCGCCGCTCACGAGCGGTAATCCGCGTTGATCGCGATGTAGCCGTGGGTGAGATCGCAGGTCCACACCGTGGCGCGGCCTTCCCCTAGGCCAAGATCAACGAGGATGTCGATTTCTTGACCCTTGAGGTGAGCAGCCACAGGTGCCTCGTCATAGCCATCGACCGGCAGGCCATCGCGCGCCGTCCACACGCCCCCGAAAGCAATCGAGAGCCGGTCGCGGTCGGCCGGTTCGCCTGCCTTGCCGACCGCCATGACCACGCGGCCCCAATTGGCATCCTCGCCCGCAATCGCGGTTTTGACGAGCGGCGAATTGGCGATTGCCAGGCCGATGCGGCGCGCGCTGGCATCGCTGGCAGCACCGGTCACGCGGATGGTGATGAATTTTTGGGCACCTTCGCCATCGCGCACGACGAGCTGCGCGAGCTGGCGGCACACAGCGGTGAGCGCAGCGGCAAAGGCGTCCGCGCCGGGGCTGTCCCAGCCGGTGATTTCGGGGTGATCGGCCTTGGCGGTGGCAAAGGCCAGCACCGTGTCGCTGGTCGAGGTGTCGCCATCCACCGTGATGCACGAAAACGTCGCGGCATTCGCAGCGGTGAGCAGCTCTTGCAGAAAGGCGGGCGCGACTTTCGCATCGGTAAAGATATAGCCGAGCATCGTCGCCATGTCGGGCGCGATCATGCCGCTGCCCTTGATGAAGCCTGCAATTTCCACCCGCACGTCGCCCACCATCGCGCTGGCGTGGGCGCCTTTGGGGAAGGTATCGGTGGTGCCGATGGCGCGGGCGGCATCTTCCCAGCCGCAGGGTTCGGCAGCGAGCGCGGCGGCAAGCCCTGCGCGCGCCTTGTCCTTGGGCAGCGGCACGCCGATCACGCCGGTTGAGGATACGAAGACCTCGTCCACCGCGCAGCCCAGCGCTTCGGAAACCTGCGCGCGGATCAATTCCACTGCCTCGCGCCCGCGATAGCCGGTAAAGGCATTGGCATTGCCCGCATTGACCACCAGCGCGCGGGCGCGGCCTTTCCTGATATCTTCGCGTCCCATTTCGACCTCGGTCGATGCGCAGGCGCTCTTGGTGAAGACGCCCGCTGCGGCGGTGCCTTCAGCCAGTTCGACATAAGTGAGATCGCAGCGATCCCACGTCTTGTAATGGGCGCGCGCGACGCGCAGCGTGACGCCTGCAATCGCGGGCATGGCGGGGAAGGGGCGGGCGAGGGGTGAAGGCTGCAAGTCCATGGGCCAGCCCTCTAGGCGCAAGGCTGCGCGCAGTAAATCGGGCAAAGTGAGTGGACGCGGGCGCGGATTGTGACTATTTGAGATCTATCATGACGCGGCGCTTTTTGGCCTTTCTCGCCTTGCTCACCAGCCTTGCTGCCCTTGGCGGCACGGCGCAAGCGTCCCTGGCCGAAGCGCTGGCCTGTTCGTCCAGCGTTGCTGCGGCAAGCGGGGATGAACGCTCCGGGGTTGAGCATGTTGCAGTGCAGCCCGCTCCCGCGACGATCAGCGCGACCCGCGCGGCTGAACCTTCGTGCCCGCCGCCGCCCGCGCCTGCCGGCCTGTCGCTGCCGGTGCTGATGGGGATCGAGCGCGCCTTCGAATAGGCGCACCGGCGCTGTTCATACCCGGCCCTGCGCCGTGCGCCGCCCACGCTGCGCTGCATGGCCCGTTTTCCGAAAATTTCCGGCCCATCGCGATGGGCCGCACCCCGATAAAAGGCACACCCATGTTCGATGCTCTCATGAAGTCCGTATTCGGTTCTTCGAATGATCGCTATGTCAAATCGCTTGGCAAGATCGTCAATCAGATCAACGCTCTGGAGCCGCAGATCAGCGCGCTTTCGGACGCAGACCTGCAAGCTCAGACAGCCAAGCTGCGCGCCCTTGTCGATGATGGCAAAAGCCTGGACGATATCCTGCCCGAAGCCTTTGCCACAGTGCGCGAGGCTTCCAAGCGCGTGCTGGGGATGCGGCATTTCGATGTCCAGCTGATCGGCGGGATCGTGCTCCACCGCGGCGAGATCGCCGAAATGCGCACCGGCGAGGGCAAGACGCTGATGGCGACGCTGGCGGTCTATCTCAACGCGATCGAGGGCAAGGGCGTCCATGTCGTGACCGTGAACGATTACCTCGCCCGGCGCGACGCGGTCGAGATGGGCAAGCTCTACCAATGGCTCGGGCTGAACGTGGGCGTGGTGGTGCCGGGCATGGACGAATACACCAAGCGCGACAGCTACAACGCCGACATCACCTACGGCACCAACAACGAATTCGGCTTCGATTACTTGCGCGACAACATGAAGCATGAACGCGCGCAGATGGTGCAGCGCCCGTTCAATTTCGCGATTGTCGATGAAGTGGACTCGATCCTGATCGACGAGGCGCGCACCCCGCTGATCATTTCAGGCCCGACCGAGGACAAGTCCGATCTTTACGTCGCGCTCGATGCCATCGCCCGCGAGATCCCCACGGACTGGCTCGACATTGATGAAAAGGTCAAGCGCGTCCAGCTCACCGAAGACGGGCTGGAGGAGGTCGAAAAGCTGCTGATCGAAAAGGGCCTGCTGGCGACCACCAATCTGTATGACGTGGAGAACACCCAGGTCGTCCACCACCTCGATCAGGCGCTCGCCGCCAATTTCACCCGCAAGCGCGATACCGACTACATCGTCAAGGATGACAAGGTCATCATCATTGACGAATTTACCGGCCGCATGATGGAAGGCCGCCGCTGGTCGAACGGGCTGCATCAGGCGGTCGAGGCCAAGGAAGGCGTCAAGATCGAGCCCGAAAACCAGACGATGGCCTCGATCACCTTCCAGAACTATTTCCGCATGTATCCCAAATTGTCGGGCATGACAGGGACGGCAGCGACCGAGGCAGCCGAATTTTGGGACATCTACAAGGTCGGCGTCGTCGAAATCCCCACCAATCTTCCCGTCAAGCGGATCGACGAGGAAGACGAGTTCTACAAGAACACGCTCGATAAATTCGCCGCCATCGCCAAGGCGATCAAGGAGAAGAACGAGATCGGCCAGCCGGTACTGGTGGGCACGGTGTCGATCGAGAAGTCCGAATTGCTCAGCCAGTTTCTCGACAAGGAGGGCGTCAAGCACTCGGTCTTGAACGCGCGCTTCCACGAACAGGAAGCGGGTATCGTCGCGCAGGCGGGCCGGCTTGGCGCGGTGACGATTGCCACCAACATGGCCGGTCGCGGCACCGATATCCAGCTCGGCGGCAATGTCGAATTTCGCATTCAGGATGAACTTGGCGGCTTGCCCGAAGGCCCCGAACGTGATGCCGCCATCGCTCGGATCAAGGCCGAAGTGGCCGAAGAAAAGGAACGGGTAAAAGCCGCAGGCGGCCTGTTCGTGCTCGGCACCGAACGCCACGAAAGCCGCCGCATCGACAACCAGCTGCGCGGCCGTTCCGGGCGGCAAGGCGACCCTGGCCTCTCGCGCTTTTACCTGTGCCTTGAGGATGACTTGCTGCGGATCTTCGGCCCCGACACGCTGTTTTCCAAGATGATGAAATCGAACCTTGCCGATGGCGAGGCGATCGGTTCCAAGTGGCTTTCCAAAGCCATCGAGACCGCGCAGAAAAAAGTCGAGGCGCGCAATTACGACATGCGCAAGCAGGTCGTGCAGTATGACGACGTGATGAATGATCAGCGCAAGGTGATCTACGAACAGCGCGCCGAGATCATGGATTCCGAAGCCGTCGACGATGTCGTCGAGAACATGCGCCACGATACGCTCAACGTGATCGTAGGCACTGCCTGTCCGCCTGATTCCTATCCCGAACAATGGGATATTGCGGGGCTGAAGGCCAAGCTCGAAGACGTTTTCGGCCTCACGCCGCCGATTGATGACTGGCTGGAGGAAGATCAGGTCGAACCCGGCATCATCGAGGAACGCTTGCAGGCCATGACCGATCAGATGGTCGCCGAAAAAGTCGCCGCAAGCGATCCGGCGATCTGGCGCATGGTGGAAAAGGACGTGCTGCTGCGCCAGCTCGATTTCCACTGGAAGGAACACCTCGCCACACTGGACGCGCTGCGGCAGGTGATCTGGATGCGCTCCATCGCGCAAAAGCAGCCGATCAACGAATACAAGCAGGAAGCCTTTGGCCTGTTCGAAACCATGCTCGATACGCTGCGCGAGGAAGTCACCAAGATCCTGTTCCGCGCCGAACTGCGGTTTGAACAGCCCGCTGCGCAGGTGCTGCCCGAACTGCCCGATTTCCTCACCGGGCATATTGATCCGCTGACGGGTCTTGATAATTCGGCCGATGGCGATGGGTCGGAATTCAATCCGCAGCTGTTCGGCTCGCTCGCAGGTGCCCCGATGGCCGAAACCGGTGCTGGGGGGGCGAATGCCAGCAATCCTTACGCAAATCTTGACATTCCCCGCAATGCGCCATGCCCCTGTGGAAGCGGCAAGAAATACAAGCATTGCCACGGCGCGATCGGCGCGCTGGCAGCCCGCGCGCTGCCCTGACGCGGGGCGTGACTGACGCGGGAGACAGGCGATGATCGGCGCAGTGCCCGCAGGGCTCGCGCTCGCCTTTCTGGTCGCCGCGCTGCTCTATGCCAGCGTCGGGTTCGGCGGCGGGTCGACCTATGCCGCGCTGCTGGCGCTGTCGGGGCTGGATTACCGCTTGCTGCCGCTGATTGCGCTTGCCTGCAACATCGTGGTGGTGACAGGCGGCACGCTTCGCTTTGCCCGCGCCGGTGTGACCCCTTGGCGGCGCGCGGGTCTGCTGATCGGGCTGGGCGCGCCTGCGGCGTTTCTCGGCGGACTGACCCCGATCAAGGAGGAGACGTTCCTTGCCGTGCTGGGTGTCTCGCTGGTGCTGACGAGCGCTGCAATGCTGGTGCCGCTGCGCGAAGCAAGCGCGGACGCGCCAGGCCGCGCGGCAAGGGCCATGCCGCTGCTGGCCGCGCCGCTCGGCTATCTCGCCGGGCTGGTGGGGATTGGCGGTGGGATTTTCCTCGCGCCCTTCCTGCATCTTGCCCGCTGGCATGGCGCGCGAGCAATTGCCGCAACCGCGAGCCTGTTTATCCTCGTGAATTCGCTGTTCGGGCTTGCCGGGCAATTGGTGAAGAACGGCCCCGGCGCGTTTGGCGCGGCAATCGGTGCGAGCCTGCCGCTGCTTGTCGCGGTAGTGATCGGTGGGCAGATCGGCAGCCTGCTGGCGCTGCGCGTGCTGCCGACGCGATGGATCCGCTGGCTCACCGCGCTGCTGGTGCTGGTGGTGGGAATGAGGCTGCTGGCTGGGATCTAGGCCCGTCACCAATCCCGACGCCGGAAGAAAATGGCTCCCCGAGTAGGATTCGAACCTACGGCCATTCGATTAACAGTCGAATGCTCTACCGCTGAGCTATCGGGGAGCAACCAGCAGCGCTAACCGCTGGCAGAAGCGCGCCTATATGGGGCGCTGGCGTGGTTGGCAAGAGGGTTTCGCATGGCGGACGCATGCGCAATTCACGACGTGATGAACTGTTCGGCGACAATGCGCTCTTCAAGGCTTTGGCCTGGATCGAACAGCAGCGTGAGCGCGGTGTCATGCGCGATCTCGAGCCGCACCTCGGCAATGTCGCGCAGCTCCTTCTGATCGGCGACCGCTGCCACCGGCCGCTTGACCGGATCGAGCACCCGCAGGCCGATCTTCATCCTGTCAGGCAGGATCGCGCCGCGCCAGCGCCGCGGTCGGAACGGGCTGATCGGGGTCAGAGCCAAGAGCTTGCTGTCAAGCGGCAGGATCGGGCCATTGGCCGACAGGTTATAGGCAGTCGAGCCGGCCGGTGTTGCCACCAGCACCCCATCGCATACCAGCTCGCGGATGCGCACCCGGTCTCCGACGGTCACCTCGATCTTTGCGGTCTGGCGGGTCTCGCGCAGGATCGAAAGCTCGTTGATCGCGCAGAAATGGTGCACCTCGCCGCTTTGCGTGACAGCCTCGACCCGCAAGGGCGCGATCGTCCAGCGCCGCGCCCGCGCCAACCGCGCGCTGAGCGAGGCGCGCTTGTCATAGCGGTTCATCAGAAAGCCGACGGTGCCCAGGTTCATGCCATAGGCCGGAATCACGCGGCCAGTATCAAGCATGGCGTGGAGCGTCTGGAGCATGAAGCCATCGCCGCCCAGCACCACGGCCACCTCAGCCTCATTGAGGGGGACGAAGCCGCCTTGCGCGGCGAGCGCTGCGTGGGCTTCCTCGGCGCGGCTCGTGTCGCTGGCGATCAGCGCGATGCGTTCGAAAGGCTTGCCGCTGTCGTCCGGCCCGCTGGCCATGGTGTTCTCCCGTGCGAAGGGGTGCTGCGCATTGCCCCTTGGCGGGGGTGATGTTCCAAAACAAGGCGGATTGCAATTGATCTGCACAAGGGCTGCGAATTGTGAAAAGGGGAATGACAAGAAACCCATGGTGGCCGAATCAACTCCCAAATCCCTGCGTGGCGCAGCGCGCGGCCGCTTTCCCGGCATGCGCCCCGGCATGCTTGAGGCCGATCTGCTGCGGGCGTTTGATCGGCGCGAGATCGAGGTGCTGTTCCAGCCGCAATTCGCCTGCGCTGATGGCGCGCTGGCGGGGGCCGAGGCGCTGGCGCGCTGGCAGCATCCGACCCTCGGCGAAATCGGTGCGCGCGATCTGTTTGCGATCGCCGAGCGCGCGGCGCTGGTCGCACCACTGTCGCGCCATGTGGTGGCGCGTGCGCTGGAGGAGGCGGCGCGCTGGCCGGATAGCCTCACATTGTCGCTCAACATCACGCCCGAAGAGCTTGGTAACCCTGGCTTTGCCGCAGATTTTGCGGCGCTGATCGGACGCTCGCAGATTGCGCCAGAGCGCTTGATGCTGGAGATCACCGAGGACCTGCTGCTGTGCAATCTGGCGCAGGCGGCCGCTGCGCTCAAGGCGCTGCGCAGCCTCGGGTTTCGCACCGCGCTCGACGATTTCGGCGCAGGCTTCTGCAATTTTCGCTATTTGCGCGAATTGCCGCTGGACGCCTTGAAGCTCGACAAGGCCATGGTGATGGGCGTGCCCGAGGATCCCAAGGGCATGGCGGTGCTGCGAGCGATCATGCAATTGGGACGGGCGCTGGACCTCACGCTCTATGTCGAGGGGATCGAAAGCGAAGCCCAGCGCGCGGCGGTGACAGCGGAGGGCGCGGATTACTGGCAGGGCTTCCTGCGGGCCCAGCCCATGCCAAGCGAAGGCGTGATGGCGCTGGCAAAGGCGCTTTAGGCAGCCTGCTTTACCTTCGAGATTTTCTTGACAATGCCTGACAAGCCCTTGGTAAGCTGAAACAATCCATTAAGCCGTGACAGCGGATCGGCCCATGGGCGGTTGATCACCAGCTTCATGTCGGGGCGCAGCTTGGCGGTATCGGCCTTGCTCTGATTGAGCCGCTCGACATAGGCGATAAGGCCCGCAGGATCGGGGAAATCATCCTTGTGGAAGGCGACCAGCGTGCCGCGTGCGCCCACATCGATCTTGGCGATATTGGCGGCAATCGCCTGATGCTTGATTTCGATGAGGCGGATGAGGTTCTTGGTCGCTTGCGGCAAATCGCCGAAACGGTCGATCATTTCTGCCGCAAGGCTCTCGATTTCGGCCTGCCCTTCGGCCTGATTGAGACGGCGATAAAGCGCCATGCGCACTGCCAGATCAGGCACGTAATCTTCCGGGATCATGATCGGCGCATCGACAGTGATCTGCGGCGTCACCTTGTCGCGGGCGCGTTCGAGGCCCATCTCGCCCGCCTTGGCGGCCAGGATCGCTTCTTCGAGCATCGCCTGATAGAGTTCAAAGCCGACCTCGCGGATGTGGCCCGATTGTTCATCGCCCAACAGATTGCCCGCGCCGCGAATGTCGAGATCGTGGCTGGCAAGCTGAAATCCGGCCCCCAGCGAATCGAGATCGCCGAGCACTTTCAAACGCTTCTGCGCGACTTCTGAGAGCGCGACACCCTTTTCATGCGTGAGGTAAGCATAGGCGCGCAGCTTGGCCCGCCCGACGCGGCCGCGCAACTGATAGAGCTGGGCGAGGCCAAAGCGGTCTGCCCGGTGGATAATGATGGTGTTTGCGCTCGGAATGTCGAGCCCGCTTTCGACGATGGTGGTCGATAGCAGCACGTCATACTTGCGATCATAGAACGCGCCCATGCGTTCCTCCACTTCTTGCGCGCCCATCTGGCCGTGGGCGGAAACCGCCTTGATTTCAGGGGTGTGCTCGCTCAGCCATTCCTCGACATCGGCCATGTCGGAAATGCGCGGCACCACGATAAAGCTCTGCCCGCCGCGATGATGTTCGCGCAAGAGCGCCTCGCGCATCACCATGTCGTCCCACTCCATCACATAGGTGCGCACCGCAAGGCGATCCACGGGGGGCGTCTGGATGGTGGAAAGCTCGCGCAGGCCGCTCATCGCCATTTGCAGCGTGCGCGGGATCGGCGTTGCAGTGAGTGTGAGCACATGCACATCGGCGCGCAATTGCTTCAGCTTTTCCTTGTGCGTGACGCCGAAGCGCTGTTCCTCATCGACAATCACAAGGCCGAGGTTCTTGAACTTGGTCGTCTTGGACAGGATCGCGTGGGTGCCGACCACCAGATCGATTTGCCCCGATTCCAGCCCCTCGCGCGTTTCGGCGGCTTCCTTGGCGGTGACGAGGCGCGAAAGGCGTCCGACCTTCAAGGGGAAACCTTCAAAGCGGCTGGCAAAGTTCTGATAATGCTGGCGGGCGAGCAGGGTGGTGGGGGCAACGATGGCGACTTGCTGGCCGTTCATCGCGGCGACGAAAGCCGCCCGCAGCGCGACCTCGGTCTTGCCGAAGCCAACGTCGCCGCAAACGAGGCGATCCATCGGGCGGCCGCTTTCCAGATCGGCGAGCACATCGGCGATGGCGCGTTCCTGATCCTCGGTCTCGGCCCAGGGGAAGCGATCGGTAAACTGGGTAAGGCTGGCGGGATCGGCGGGCAGGGCCGGGGCCTGCCTCAGCGCCCGCGCGGCGGCGACCTGCATCAATTCACCCGCAATCGCGGTGATCCGTTCTTTCAGCCGCGCGCGGCGGCGCTGCCATGCCTCACCGCCGAGCTTGTCGAGCGCGACGGCGTGTTCCGACGAGCCATAGCGCGTCAGCACATCGAGGTTTTCGACCGGGATGAACAGCTTGTCGCCGCCCGCATATTCCAAGGCGACGCAATCGTGCTGGCTCTTGCCCACCGGGATGGGTTCAAGCCCAAGATAGCGCCCGATCCCGTGTTCGACATGGACCACCAGATCGCCGCGCGACAATGCCTGAAGTTCGGCAAGGAAAGCATCGGAATCCTTGCGTTTCTTCTTGCGGCGCACCAGCCTGTCACCCAGCACATCGGCTTCGGTGAGCAGTTCAAGATCCGCGTTGGCAAAGCCATGCTCAAGCGGCAGCACCATCAGAGCGAGACGCCCCTTGGCCGAGAGGCCGAGTGCCTCTTGCCATGAGCCTGCCAGCGCGCTCGGGCATCCCGCTTCTTCAAGGATCGCCGCAATCCGCTTGGCGCTGCCTTGCGAATAGGCGGCCATCAGCGCGCGGCGACCCGATTTTACTAATACAGAGAAGTGCTTGGCGGCCGCTTCGTAGATATTCTCTGAACGACCGCGTTCGGGCGCGAAGTCGCGCGCGGAGGTAAAGCCGAAATCAATGACGCCCGCGCCGACCTCGGCGGCAAAGGGCGAGGCGCGGTGGGCGGGGGCATTGGCCAAAGCGGCTTCGAACTCAGCGCGGGTAAGGTAAAGCGCATCGGCCGCAAGCGGGCGGTAACTCCCCGCCTTCTCGCTCCCAATCCGGCGGCGCTGTTCGTGATAATCGGCAATGTCCGACAGGCGTTCTTCGGCTGCTGCGATCGCGCCGGAATCGATCACCACAGCGTCATCGGCGTGGAGGTGGTCAAAAAGGCTTGCCAGCTTGTCCTCGAACAGCGGCAGCCAGTGCTCCATCCCGGCCAGACGCCGCCCGTCGCTCACCGCTTCATACAGCGGATCCTGCGTGGCGGCCGCGCCGAACAATTCGCGATAGCGCGTGCGGAAGCGCTTGATGCTGGCATCATCCACCAGCGCTTCGGAAGCGGGCAGGAGCAGGTGGGAATCCAGCCGTTCCACTGTGCGCTGCGTCGCGGGATCGAACAGGCGCAGGCTTTCCAGCTCATCGCCGAAGAAATCGAGCCGGAGGCCTGCATCGAGCGAGGAAGGGAAGATATCGACAATAGAGCCGCGCACCGCAAACTCGCCGTGATCGATCACGGTATCGGTGCGGCTATAGCCCTGCCGGATGAGCAGCGCGGCGAGGCTATCATGCCCGATCCGGGTGCCGGCGCGAAACTCGCGCACGCTCTCGCGCACCCGGAACGGAGTGAGCACGCGTTGCAGCGCGGCGTTGACGGTGGTGACAAGCAATTGCCGCGCTGCGCCCGGCTGCTGCAACCGGTGGAGCGCGGCAAGCCGCTGCGCGCTGATCGCAAGCGCGGGGCTCGCCCGGTCATAGGGCAGGCAATCCCAGGCGGGAAATTCCACCACCTCCACCTCGGGCGCGAAGAATCGCGCGGCGTCGGCCGAGGCGCGCATCGCGGCATCATCGGGCGCGATAAAGACAGCGCGGGCTTTTGCGGCGCGCGCCAGATCGGCGAGCACCAGCGGCACACTGCCGCGCGGCAGCGAGGAAAGCGTCAGGGGCGCCTTGGCGCCAAGAATCCGGGCAAGATCGGGCATGGGTTTCCCCTCAAGCAGCGCGAGGCCAAAGCGTTCCCGCGCGCGCGGGCCGCCTAGCGGGGAATATCGACGTAATCGAGCCGCTGCATCGCGGTGAGCAGCTCCCCGGCGAGATGTTGGGGCGGCGGCTGCGATCCCAGTGCCCAGGCCATGACATCGACATCATCTTCATCGAGCAGCGCCTCGAACCACGCCAGCTCGCTCTCTCCCCAGCCGCTCGCATAGCGATCGAAAAAACCGCCGATCATGTAATCCGCCTCGCGCGTGCCGCGATGCCAGGCGCGGAACTTGGCGCGGGCGATCCTTTGTTCGAAACTCATCTCGGTCATGCGCCCCACCTAGCCACAGCTTGTCTTCGCTTCAACTCGCAATAGGGGGCGAGCGGTGGTAGCGAGCTTTGCGATGCGCCCGGATATTCTGAACCCGCTGTTTGCCGAGACATCCGGCCTTGAAGGCGTCGGGCCGAAGCTGGCACGCCCGCTCGAACGGCTTGGCCTGACGCGGGTGCGCGATCTCGTCTATCACCTGCCCGAACGCTTTGTCAGCCGCCGCGCGATCAGCGATCTGGATGAGGGGCAGGAGGGCGAGCAGGTGATCATCGCGCTCACGCCGGTGGAACACCGCGCGCCCCGGATGGGCGGGCGCGGGCCCTATCGCGTGCTGGCGCAGGATGCCAAGGGCAATATCTGCGCGCTGACATGGTTTGGTAAGGCCGCCTATACCGCAAAAAAGCTGCTGCCCGTGGGCGAGAAGCGCTGGGTGGCGGGCAGGCTCGATCGCTATGGCGACATGCTCCAGATGGTCCACCCCGATCATATCGAGGAAGCCAGTGCTGCGCATCTGGCAAGGCTGAATGAGCCGGTCTATCGCCTTGCCGATGGCCTTACCCAGCCCCGGATCGCGGGGCTGGTGGGCCAGGCGCTGGCGCGGCTGCCCGAACTGCCGGAATGGATCGAGCCGGGGCAATTGGCGCGCAGCGGCTGGCCCGCGTGGCGCGATGCGCTGCACCTTGCCCATCACCACGAACATCCTGAGGCGCGCGAGCGGCTGGCCTATGACGAATTGCTGGCGAACAGCCTCGCGCTGCTGCTGGTGAAAGCCGAAGGCCGCCGCCGCAAGGGGCAGGCGCTGGTGGGCGACGGGGCCTTGCGCGCCAAGCTCGCCTTGCCCTTTGCGCTGACAGGCGCGCAGAAGCGCTCGATTGCCGAAATCGCAGGCGACATGGCGCAGGAGGCACCCATGCTGCGCCTGCTGCAAGGCGATGTGGGGGCGGGCAAGACTGTGGTCGCGCTCAACGCCATGCTGATCGCGGCTGAGGCAGGCAAGCAGGCGGCATTGCTTGCGCCCACCGAACTGCTCGCCCGCCAGCATTTCGAAACCTTGCGCAAGATGGCCGCGCCCACTGGCGTCGAAATCGCACTGTTCACCGGGCGGGACAAGGGCCGCGCGCGCGAGAGCATCCTTATGGGGCTGGTTGACGGATCGATCCAGCTCGTGGTCGGCACGCACGCGATCTTTCAGGAGGCGGTTGCCTATAGGGATCTGGGGCTGGTGGTGATCGATGAACAGCACCGCTTTGGCGTCGCCCAGCGGCTCGCGCTTGCCGCGAAAGGCCGCCGCGCACCGCATACCCTCGCCATGACGGCAACGCCGATCCCGCGCTCGCTGACGCTGGCACAATATGGTGAGATGGACGTAAGCCGTCTCGATGAACTTCCGCCCGGAAGGCAGGCGATTGATACGCGCGTGGTGGCGATGGAGCGGATCGCGGACGTGGTCGCCGGGGTGGAGCGGCATCTGGCAGGCAGGCAACAGGCCTATTGGGTATGCCCGATGGTGCGCGAGATCGACGGCGCTTTCGACATGGCCGATATCGCGGCGGCCGAGGCGCGCTATGCCGCGCTGAAGGAGCGCTTTGGCGATGCGGTGGTGCTCGTCCACGGCCAGCTGCGCCCCGAGGCCAAGGATGCAGCGATGGAGCGCTTTGCCAGCGGGCAGGCGCGGTTGCTGGTGGCAACGACTGTGATCGAAGTCGGCGTCGATGTGCCCGCCGCCACGCTGATGGTGATCGAACAGGCCGAACGCTTCGGCCTGGCCCAGCTTCACCAGTTGCGCGGACGGGTAGGGCGCGGCGCGGAGAAATCGACCTGTCTGCTGCTGCGCGGCGCGGCGCTGTCAGAGACCGCGCGCGCACGGCTGGCGCTGATGCGCGAGACGCAGGATGGCTTTCGCATTGCGGAGGAGGATCTGGATCTGCGCGGCGGCGGCGAATTGCTCGGCACGCGGCAATCGGGCGATGCCGCGTTCCGGCTCGCCAGCCTTGATCAGGTGCAGCGCCTGCTTCCGGTGGCGCATGGCGATGCGCGGCTGCTGATGGAGCGCGACGGCGGCCTCACCAGCGAACGGGGTGAGGCGGCGCGGGTGCTGCTTTACCTGTTCGAGCGCGACTGGGGCGTTCAGTTGCTGCGCGGCGGATAGCCGCCCGGCGTCGCAGCAAGGCTGGCAAGATAGGCCATGCGACTGGCCATGGCATCGGCGGCGCGCGCGATCAGATCCCAGGCTGCGCGGAAATCCGCCTCATCGCCATAATAGGGATCGGGCACGCCTTGGCCCTGATACCCGTCAAGCCAGTCGAGCAGGAGCGTCACCTCGGCGCTGCCATCGCGCGGGCGGCGCGCCCTGATCCCTTCAAGATTGGCCTTGTCGAGCGCGACAATATGCGAGAAGCGGTAGAAATCCTGCACATCAAGCTGGCGGGCAAGCTGGCCGCCGATCGCAATCCCGTGCTCGGCGGCGGCGGCGATGGCGCGCGGATCGGGCGCGCTGCCGACGTGGTAGCCAGCGGTGCCCGCCGAATCGACCTCACACTCGATACCGCGGCGGATCGCTGCTTCACGAAACGCGCCTTCGGCCATGGGGGAGCGGCAAATATTACCAAGGCAGACAAACAGCACTGCCGTTTGATGATGTCCCTTCCCATGCATGAGAAGGCTCTTAACAGCTATACAAACGATTGTCCAACGGAAGTCTTTGAATAGGGCTAATAACTTTTTTGGTTCTTCAGGCGGTCTTTACCATAAGCGGCACCAGTCAGGCCGCGCGGGCAGGAGCGGGCGAGGTGTTGGCGAGCACCTCTTCGGTAATGCGCCGGATATTCACCTTGGCCTTCAATCGCGCGCCGAGCAGCGCGGTGCCCGATACCTTGCGTTGCACGAACAGGGTTTCTATCGGCGGGAAGGCCCAGGTGTCCTTGTCCTGCGCGATGGCCATGCCTTCATCGCGCAAGAGCGGCACAAAGGCGCGATCACCGAAATCGAAGGGCGCATCCTCGCGCATTTCGTTGATGACGATCTCGATCATGCGGTTCACCCGTTCGGGGTGCTTTTGCGCGACAATCGGCATCATGAAGCCCGCCTCGATGGTGGCGGCGAGCACTTGTTCGGCATTGCCCTTAAGCCCTGCTTCCAGCATCCCGCGATAGCCGTTCGCGACCGCCGGATCGACCGGACGGCAGGCACCGAAATCGAGCAGCACGATCTCGCCAGTTTCGCGGCGATAGCGGAAATTGGCGAAATTGGGATCGGTCTGCATCACGCCGAAATCGAACAATTCGCGCGCCACCAGCCGGATCAGGCGGGCAAACACCTCGTCGCGGCGTTCGGGCGGCTCGTTGCCCAATTCCTCGATCGCAACGCCTTCTTCAAAACTCATCGCGAGTATGGATCCGCGGGTCAGGCCTTCGTGCAGGCGCGGCACCACAAAGCCCGGCACATCGGCCAATTGTTCGCGATAAAGCTGCATCTGTGCGCCTTCGCGCTGATAATCGGCTTCCTCGTGGAGTTGGCGCTTGGCGGCTGCCATCAGCTTTTCCATCTCCAGTTCGGGCGGGGCAAAGCCTGCCACCTTGAGCAGCGTGACGACGTTATCAACATCGCTGTCGATCGATTTGGCAACGCCGGGATATTGCACCTTGATGGCAAGTTCCTGCCCGTCACGGGTCAGCGCCTTGTGCACCTGTCCGATGCTGGCAGCGGCAATGGGGCGGGGGTTGAACCAGCGGAATTGCTTGCGCCAATCCGCGCCCCATTCGCTTTTAAGGACCTGATCAAGCTGGCGCGTCGGCATGAAATTGGCCTGATCGCGCAAGGTCGCAAGGATCCTGGAAAGCTCGTCAGGCAGGAAATCGCCTGCATCAAGGCTGATCATCTGCCCCATCTTCATCGCCGCGCCGCGCAGGTGCGACAAGCGATCGGTCAGCCGCTGGACATTGCCGGGCGTGAGGATGAGATCGCGCGCGGTAATCCCTTCGCCGCTCGCCAGCCGCCGCGCGCCTTCGGCCACCATGCCGCCTGCCACTCCGCCGACCAGCCGCCCGAAAGTGCCAAGCCGCGCCACGCGCCCGGCAGGCACCGCGCGCTGGCGCGAGGGATCATCGGGCAGCTTTTCGAAATCAGGGATGGTATCGTCAGGCGGGGTATCGGACACGGCGCGCAATCCTTGGGATGTTCAACAGTCTCAACGGCGGGGCAGGCGGGCCGTTCCCTTCGCTTCTAGCTGATGCACAGGCCGCCATCCACCGGAAGACATTGTCCGGTGATGTAATCCGAATGGGGCGAGGCGAAGAACACCGCCAGCCCTTCGAGGCCCGCATGATCGCCCGCGCGGCGCAGGGGAATGCGCCGGGCCATCCATTCGGCGAATTTCGGGTCGGCCCGCGCGGTGATGTCGGTTTCGTAATAGCCGAAAAGCAGCGCGTTGGCGGTGATCCGGTAGCGCGCCAGTTCGAAGGCGGCAGCGCGGGTGAGCCCGTTCAGCGCGGCCTTTGACGCGGCGTAATCGGACGACCGATTGACCCCCATGATTGACTGGCCCGATGATGTCGCGATCAGCTTGCCGCCCGGATCGCCTGCCTCAGCGCGGGCAATCATGTGGCGGCTGACATGCTTGTAGAGGAGCGCCGCGCCGCGGGTGTTGACCGCCATGGTGTGATCCCATCCTTGGGTGGTGATATCCGGGATCGCCGTGCCCGCGCCCGAAATCCCGGCATTGGCGAAACAGGCATCGATTCGGCCGAAAGCGCCAAGCGTGCGTTCGAGCGCGGCGGCGATGGCTTCCTCGTCCGCGACATCGCAGGTCAGTGCCAGCACATCGCCTGCGCCAGCCCCGCGCAATTCCTCAAGCGCGGCGGCATTCTTGGCGGCGTTGCGGGCAAGGATTGCGACATGCGCCCCGGCCTTTGCCAGCCCGCGCGCCATCGCCAGACCCAGCCCGCCATTGCCGCCGGTGATGATCGCGCTCCGGCCCGTCAGATCGAACAGTTCCATCAAACCCTCTCGTTCATGTCCCGCCTGCCAGCCTTCGCGGGAACCGCGTGCGCGTGCAAGCTTTTGAGGCGTCATGGACGGAAAAACGACACTCTCTCCCGCAGCCCGGGCGCTCGGCTATGCTGGCTTGCTGCCGCAAATCCTCTGTCTTGCGCTGGTGCTTCTCGGGTATGAGTGGCGCTATTCCGCGCTGGCGGGCGGCTTTGCCTATGCGGCTGCGATCTTCAGCTTTCTGGGCGGCGTGTGGTGGGGGCAGGCAGTGAAAAGCGGCCGCGCTTCGGCAGGAGCCTATCTGATTGCCGTGATGCCGAGCCTGATTGCGGTGGCGCTGTTCCTCCCGTGGACATTCGGGTGGGAATGGCCCGGCCCGGCGCTGTTCTATCTCGGTGCGCTGCTCGCGCTTTCGCCATTTGTCGATCGCGCGCTCGGTTTTGCGCAGGCGGATTTCCTGCGCCTGCGCTGGCATTTGTCGCTGGGGCTGGGGGGGCTGACGATCGTGCTCGGCTTTACTGCGGCAAGCGTGATCTAGCCGCTTGCACTGCGCGCCCCGCGCCGCCACTCTGGCACAGCACAAAGGGGGCGGGGATGCATCGTAGGATAGTCGGGCTGATCGCGATGGTGGCATTTGCGCTGCCGCTGCGAGCCGAGGGCCCGCTGGTGATCGTCGGCGGCGGCCTTTCCGATGATAATGACGCGGTGTTCGCCGCCTTTCTCAGCGCATTGCCCGCGCCCGATGCCCCGATTGCGATCATCCCGGCCGCCTCGGGCGTGCCCGCACAATCGGCAGCCGCTTTTGCCGAGCAACTGACGCGGCGCGGGGTCGATCAATCACGCATCCGCATCATCCGACTGGCAACCGAGGATGATCCCTTAACCCCCGAGGATGAAAGCGGCTGGGCCGCCAATGGCGAGAACGCGGGCGAGGTTGCGCGGCTGGCACAGATCGGCGGGGTGTGGTTCACCGGCGGCGATCAGGCCCGCATCATGACGACGCTGGTTCGTTCCGATGGCAGCCAAACCGCGATGTTCGCTGCCATCCGCACCGCCCATGCAGCAGGCGCGGTGATCGGCGGCACCAGCGCGGGCGCTGCGATCATGAGCCGGCGGATGATCCGCATGGGCGATCCCTTCAGCCTGGTGCCCGGTGCGGGCGATGAGCGCGAGCCGCTGGAGACCGGTTGGGGCCTCGGCTTCCTGCGGCAGGGCATGGTCGATCAGCATTTCGGCGAGCGCGCCCGCCTGCTGCGGCTGGTCGCAGCGCTGCGCGCGGCCGATCCCGATGATCGCATCGGGTTTGGCATTGATGAAGACACTGCACTGGTGATCGCGCCCGGCCAGCGCACTGCGAAGGTGGTTGGACGCGGGCGGGTGACAGCGGTGGATGCGCGCAGCGCCGCCTATTTCCGCGAGCCGCCGCTTGATGTGCGCCGGGCAGCGATCGTCAGCCTGACGGATGGTGCGACAGTTGATCTGGCCGCGCCCGTTTCTGCCTCGCTGCCTGCGCCGCCAAATGCGGCGGCTGAGCGGCCAGCCTGTCTTGCCGCACCCAGCGCTGCGGGGCTGGCGGCGAGCGAATCGCGATGGGTTGCTGCCATGGCAGCGCGCATCGCCGATGGCGAGGAAAGCCTGTGCCTGATATCGGCGGGCTCAACCGGTCTGGCGCTGCGGTTCTATCGCCGTTCCGAAATTGGTGCGGGACGTTTGCTGCTTGATATCGTGCCTGTCACGAGCACGCTGGACCTGCGCCAGCGCTGATCAGGTGCCCAGCTCAAGCTGGATGAACTGGGGCGCGCTGCGCTGCGTTTCGCGCCACTTGGCGAGCGGGAAAGCGCCTTCGCCCAGCGCGGCGAGGGGAATGCCGGCCTCGGCCAGCGCATAGGGCGAGATGCGGTGCCGGGTCATGAACCCGCCGCAACCATCGCCGATCAGCGGCGTTTCGAATTGCAGGCCTTGGCTGTTTTCGGTGCTGTTGACCACCTTGCTCACCACCAGCTGTCCGTTGCCGAGATCAAGCACCACATCCGTGCCGACCGGAACGCCTGCCAGCCCCATGATGCGCGCACCCGTTTTCGACATGTTGCGCAAGATCACATCGTAATAGTGATCCTCGTGGATCAACCCGACCTTGCGCAAAATGGTGATGCGTTCGGCGCGGTGGCGCGGCGGCCCGACAGGCTCCCAGTGCATCTGATTGGCAGCAAATTTGGCAACCACGTCATCGTGGCTGATGGCTTCCGAGAAGATGAAACCCTGCACCAGATCCGCACCGCGTTCGCGCACCAGCGCCAATTCGTCCATCGCCTCGACGCCCTCGGCCACTGTCTCCATGCCGAGCGCGCGGGCGAGCGCGACAATCGCGGTGATGATTGCCGGGTTGGTATCGCCGCTTTCGGTGCACCCGCGCACGAAGCTCTGATCGATCTTGATCTTGTCGAAATGGCCGTGCTTGAGATAGCCGAGCGATGAATAGCCGGTGCCGAAATCATCCAGCACCAGCCGCACGCCAAGCTTGCGCAGGTCGCGGAACACGCTGTCGACGGTTTCGAGATCGCCGACAAACACGCTTTCGGTGATTTCCAGCTCAAGCCGCGATGGCGCAAAACCCGAGGCGGCCAGCACACTGGCAACCCGCTTGGTAAAGCCGGGCTTCATGAATTGCTTGGCCGAGACATTCACCGCCAGACGGATATCACCGGGCCATTGCTGCGCATCAAGGCAGGCCTGCCGCAAGGCCATTTCTCCCAGCGCGATGATGAGATCATTTTCCTCGGCGATGGGAATGAAGATGGTAGGCGAAATCTCGCCCTGTTCAGGGTGATCCCACCGCAGGAGCGCTTCAAAGCACCTCACCTCGTGTGTGCGCGGATCGACCAGCGGCTGATAGGCAAGGCTGAGTTGGCCAGCTTCGGCCGCGTCACGCAGATCGCCTGCCAGCTGCGCCGCGCGGGTGGCGGCTGTGCTCAGATCGGCGGTATAGAAGCGGAAGGTTCCGCGCTGTTCCTTGGCCGCGTAAAGCGCCATGTCGGCTGCGCGGGTCAGTTCGCTCGCCTCCACTCCATCGTAGGGCGCAATCGCAATGCCCACCGAAGTGCCGATGATCGCCCGCTTGCCGCTGATCTGGTAAGGCTGCGAGAGCACTTGTACGATGCGGTTGGCAAGCGCTGCGAGGGTGCCGCGATCATCGACATCGGGCAGCAGGATCTGGAATTCATCGCCTCCCAGCCGCCCGATCTCGCCGCGCTCCTCCATTACTGCGGTCAACCGCTTGGCAACCTGCTGGAGCAGTTCATCGCCCGCATGATGCCCCATGGTATCGTTGACCTGCTTGAAGCGATCGAGATCGAGCATGATCAGCGCGCAACTGCGGCGGCTCTGCCGGAAGGCGGCGAGCGTTGCGGTAAGCCGTTCGCCCAGCTTGCGGCGGTTGGCAAGGCCTGTCAGCTCGTCGATCTGCGAAGCGCGCGCCACCTGCACTTCGTGCGCATATTGCGCGGTGATATCGACCGCGCTGCCGCGATAGCCAAGAAACTCGCCCGCCGCATCAGTCAGCGGTCGGCCGGTCAGCCGCCACCAGCGCTGCAGCGGCTCGCCCGATCCGGGGCGCGGGAATTGCAGCTCGACAATGTGATCATCGATCCGCGCGCGGGTCTTGCACTTGAACGCGAGTGCGCGCTGCGAGCCGCTGCCGGGCAGGGCTTCGGCTTCGCGCATGGTGGCGGTTAGCGGCTGGCCGATCGGATCGAGCTGCGCTGCTTCGAAATCGCGCAGCGCCGGGGCGGAAAGGAAGGTGAGCGTGCCCGACGCATCGGTTGCCCAGAACATGCCGATGCCGAGCTGTTCGACATCCTCGAAGACCCGCGCCGCAGCGCCTGCACCAGCCGCACTGCCCGCAGACGCTGGTGCTGCGCCTTCGCGATCATGATCGCGGGCGGGCGCATTCTGACGGCCGGACTTGAGAAATCCGATTGGCATCACCTATCCTTCTGCGGCAGGAGGGCCCGTGCCGGTTGCGGCGCGCCGGACAGTCCGGCCTTGCATCGATTGGATGTGATACCGAAAAATGGTTAACAAAAGCCTGCCCGGTGCCATCGGGGATGCCCCGGCAGGAGCTTGCGATCAGCGCAGCATCCGGCGCACAGCGCTGGTGTCGCGTTCGGCGAAGTGGCGCCTGGCCACTGCGGCAAGATGCGCGGCGAGGCTGGCGTAGAACAGTGCGGGCAGCGCCCAGGCATGAGCGATGAGGGCAAGCTCGGCGGCAGCGGGCCAGGCTGGCAGCGGCACGGCAAGCCCGTAAAAATCGGCTGCCTCGCCTTGCGCGATCAGCACGCCGCTTGCCGGAAAGGCGAGGAGAGCTGCGTAAAGCGCAAGGTGGACAAGCCGCGCCGCGCGGTGCTGCACGGTGCCGGGCGCTGCCAGCGGGGCAGGCGGCGGGCTGAGCCGCAGCCAGATGATTCGTCCGATCACCAGCGCGGCAATGCTTAAGCCCAGCGATTGGTGCGCGCTGACGAAATCGGCCCGTTCGGGCGCGCTCGCGGGCAGGATCGCCATGAACAGGCCAATCGGCACAAGGCACAGCATCATCACCGCCATGACCCAGTGCAAGGCGCGCGAGACTGCCCCGAAGGCGGCAGGCGTATTGGCCAGCGGCACAGCATCGGCCACCGGACGACGCGCCTGCACCCACGCTGACCACAGCAGGAACATCATGGCGAGGCTCGCGACAAGCGCCTGTGCGTTGAGAATGGCGGGGGTCAGCCGCTCGATCAGCGGCGCGTCAGCGGGAAGCTGCGCAAAGGTTCCATCAAGATCGGCAAGGATGATCGAATAGACCATCATGAACAGGCCCGCGGCCGCCAGCAGCGTGCCGCCAAACCGCAGCCAGCGCCCCTGCGCGTTGAGCGTTGCTGCCAGCACCAGCGCCAGCACCAGATATCCGATGGCCATTTGCGTCCCGCACTTGCCGAAAGGTGGTTTGCGCGCGCCTATCGGACGGACGGCCGCTGCCTGTCAATCGCAGGCAGCGCCCGTCCTTGCCGTGCCGCTCAGAACCGGATCGAAAGCCCGGCCTGGGCGGTGTGTTCGGTATCGGTGCTTGAAAACTCCCCGGCATAGTCGAAGCGCACTTCGATACGACTGGTGATCGGGAGCACCGCGCCGAGGCGGCCGGTAAAGGCGGTTCCGGCAAGGCGCGGGGCACCGATCCGGGTGGCTGCTCCCGGCGCTGCCGCAAGCGCGATCAGGGCTTGCGGAGCCCGGTCGCCAAGCTCGAAGCGGGCCGCTGCCTCGGCATCGATCCGAAGCTTGCCAAGCGGTGCCTTGAGCGCGAGCCCGGTGGTAGCGCCCGCCACTTTGTATTCCTGCCGCCCGGTCGAGAGCGCGCCAGCGCCGCCGCGCTCCACCGCCGGATCAAGCGCGATCCAGGCATGATCGCCCGCCACGAAGGGTTCGAGCGAGACTGCGCCGAGATCGAAGCTGTAGCCGACCCGGCCGAACACCTGCGCCATGTCGCCGCCCGATTGGCTGGTGGTGCTGCCCGCAAGGCCGGGCACGGCGAAGCTGCGGTTGGTCGTGACATCGAACCGCGCCGCGCCCGCGCCTGTCACCAGCGACAGCCCGCCAGCGGCAAAGCTGGCATAGACACCGCCGCCGCTCTGCGTCAGTTCGCCCGATGAGCCGCGCGCATTGATCGCCACGCGGGTGTTGAGATGGCTGCCATAGACCCCGAACCTCAGCGCCCGGGCATCATTGGCCGTGCCGCCATCAATCCCGATCACGAAGCCTTCCGTGTCGGTCTGCTGCGAGGCAGTGCCCGGCGCAGCGGCCACATCGCCCCACGAGCGCATCAGCTTGCCCCAGGTGCCGAAGCTGTTGCCCTGCGGATTGCCCGGCAGCGCGACGCCTGCGGCACGCTCCAGCACCGCTTCGCGCGGCAGGCGGCTTTGCCGCATCGCCGCCCGGCCCATCGCCGGGTGGATCTCGCCCGAGAGCTGATCGAGCGCGCCTGCGAGCTGCGCAGGGGCCAGCGCATAGAGCCCCAGGAAGGCCTGCGGATCAAACCCGCCTGCAACTGCTGCGTCGAAACGCGCAGCCACTGCGGCCTGATTGGCGCTAAGCCCGGTGCCTGCCAGCCCCGTCAGACTGTTGGGAGCCAGCACCACCGCGAGCCCGTTCGCCGTCGCGCGCAAGGTCGGACGGTAGATCGGGCTGAACCCGCTGAAGGTGACCGCATCGAAGCTGCCGCTGATCCCGCCAGCCGCCTCGATAATGGTCAAGGCGGTGTTGAAGCGGAATGCGGCAGCGCCAAGGTTGACCACATCGAGCGTGCCGGCCAGTCGCGCAGCGCCGCCTGCGGTGATGAGATCCGCTCCGCTCTCGGTAATCTGGGCGAGGAACCGGCTCGCCGCGCGGAAAGTGACATCGCCTGTCACCCCGATCACGCCGAGGCTGTTGCCCGGTGTGACCAGCGCTCCGCCTTCGACCACCAGGCCGCCGATCAGACCATTGCCCGAAAGCGTGGTGCCCGCAGCCAGCGTCACCACCGCCCGATCAAGCCGCCCGCCGCTGGCCCCGTCCATCCGCAGGGTGCCGCCCAGCACTGCGAAAGGCCCGGTGAGATTGCGACCGTCGGCGGCAAAGGTGAGGATGCCCGCGCCGGTCTTCTCGACGCGGCCCGTGCCGCCCAGCGCGCCTGCAAAGGTGCCGTTGGTGGGCATGGCGAATTCGAGCA
>VFQU01000424.1_pt1 | contig 38856 bp, 33 predicted proteins | sample 3512311 | NCBI WGS metagenome assembly VFQU01 (sample SAMN10412377, study PRJNA504923) | tailings metagenome | isolation source: Relicate 3 Philex TSF3 active mining site | place: Philippines: Tuba, Benguet | collected 2017-08-29
CTTACATTGCCTGGCAGCGGCGTGATGAGATCCTGGCTCTCCATTGGCGCCGGGACTATCTGGGGATTGCCGTGATGCTTTATGCCACCGCGCAATTCATCCTTGGCACCATTGCGGCAGAGAACTTCCTTTCGCGAACCGCGATCGTTTTCTGGATTGCCGGAGCGGTGCTCTTCGCCGGCGGGCGCCAGTTGCTCAAGCTTTGCGCCTTCCCCATCTTTCTGCTGTTCTTCATGGTTCCGATACCGGCTGTCATTTACAACCAGATCACCTTTCCCCTGCAGTTATTCGCCAGTTCGGTGGCTGAGACAGCACTGCTGCTGCTGGGCATCCCGGTGTTGCGCGATGGAAACATATTGGAACTGGCCGAGCACAAGCTTTCGGTGGTGGAGGCCTGCAGCGGCATCAGATCCTTGCTGTCCCTGACCTTCCTGTCGCTGGTTTACGGCTTTTTCTTTGAAAGTCGCGGCTGGCTGAGGGCGCTGCTCCTTATGGCCACCGTACCGATTGCAATTGCCGCCAACGCTTTTCGTGTGTCCATGACCGGGGTCCTGTACGAATACAAGAGCGAATGGGCGGAAGGGTTTTTTCATACGGCGGAAGGCTGGGTCATCTTCATGTTCGCCCTGGGCATGTTGCTGGGCTTCCACCGGTTTGCGATATGGTTTAGCAAGGGAGTGACAAATGCCAGAGATAAAGCCCGGCAACAAGGGCCAGCTTAAATCGACACTGCTGGTTTTGAGCCTCCTGCTGGTAGGGCAGGCGGCCGCTTATCACAAGTTCACCCGCAACGAAAAGGTGGCGGCCGCGCCGCCGCTGGTAGGACTGGCGGAACGCCTTGGAAATTGGGTAAAGGGCCAGGAAGGTTATGTGGACCAGGCGACGCAAGAGGTATTGCAGGCCGACGACACGTTGAACCGGACCTATTTCAACCCGCAAAACGGCTACACCGCAAACCTGTTTGTGGCGGCATTCCGCAGTCAACGGCACGGGGCGGCGCCCCACTCGCCAAAGAACTGTCTTCCCGGCAGTGGCTGGACCCCGCTGTTGAATGATCGCGTCAATGTTGAACTTCCCGGGCGCGGCCCGATCGAGGTGAACCGCTACATCATCCAGCGGGCAGAGTCCAAGAGCCTGGTGCTCTACTGGTACCAAAGCCGCGACCGGGCGGTGGCCAGCGAATATCACGCCAAGCTGTACACAATGCTCGACGCTGTCAAGGACAACCGCACCGATACGGCGCTGGTGCGGGTCATCATCGGGTTGCCGCTCGATGCTTCGACGGAAAAAGCGCAAGCCGCGGCCGAAGATTTCGTTCGTTCTTTTTACGCACCGCTACGGCAATTTCTTCCGTCTTAATTGCAGGAGCGCCTTTTTCGCCCAGTGCTATACTTTGGGCAAAATCTCCCCGGGCGAGATCCAATTGGTATGAGGATCCAGCAACTTCCATACAGGCTCGCCGCATCGATTGCGGCATTTTTCGTGTTGTCGTGTGTCGTGGCTGCTCCCCAACAGACTCCCACCGCTCCACCACCCCCCGACCCGGCTGCTGTCCCGGCGCTACCCCCTCCTCGCGTCAATATTCAAAGGCGTGAAGGCGCTCCGGTAAAGCCGGAGAACGAGGAACTCTCCCGCCCGGCGAACCTGCGAATCGATACCAACCTGGTTCTGATCCCGGTCTCGGTCACCGATCCGTTGAACCGCTTTGTGACAGGCCTGGAGCGGGAAAACTTCAAGATTTTTGAAGACAAGATTGAGCAGACGATTGCTCAGTTTGCCAGTGAAGATGCACCGCTTTCCATAGGCCTGGTTTTTGATACCAGCAACAGCATGGGTTCGAAACTGCAGAAGAGCCGGCAGGCCGCGGCGCAGTTTTTCAAGACAGCCAACCCGGAGGACGAGTTCTTCCTGGTGCAGTTCAATGACCGGCCGGAAATGGTGATCCCCTTCACCTCAAACCCGGAAGAAATCCAGAACCGGCTCACCTTTACTCAGGCCAAAGGCCGCACGGCACTGCTTGACGGCATTTACCTGGCGATGAACCAGATGAAGAAGGCCAAAAACCCGCGCAAGGCCGTGCTGGTGATCTCCGACGGGGGTGATAACTCGAGCCGCTATACCGAGAGCGAAATCAAGAATCTGGTCCGCGAGGCGGATGTTCAGCTGTACGCCATCGGCATCTTCGAACCCATCGGGGCGCGGGGCCGGACCGCGGAAGAATTATCAGGGCCCGGCTTGTTGAGTGAACTGGCGGAACAGACCGGTGGGAAACATTTTTCCATTGAGAACATCAATGAATTACCGGACGTGGCCGCGAAGATCGGGATTGAGTTGAGGAACCAGTACCTGATAGGCTATTCGCCGAAAAACCAGGACCGGGACGGTAAATACCGCAAGGTTCAGGTAAAACTGATACAGCCAAGGGGGCTGCCGCAGTTGCGGCCTTCGTGGCGGCAAGGATACTATGCGCCCCAACCCTAGCCGAAGAGCGCTGCTGAGTGGCCTGCTGAGCCTGCCACTGGTGCGCGCACAGGAACAGGAAGACCCCGTATTCCGTTCCGACACGCGGCTGGTATTGCTGCATGCGACGGTGATCGACAACAAGGGAAACATTGTTACGGACCTGCAGCGGCCCGCCTTCCGGGTGTTTGAAAACAACGTCGAACAGCCGATCAAGATTTTCCGGCGTGAGGATGTGCCGATCTCCCTGGGCGTTGTCGTCGACAACAGTGGCAGCATGCGTTTGCGGCGGAACAAGGTGGAAACGGCGGCGCTGCAGATGGTGAAGGCGTCCAACCGGCAGGATGAAGTATTCGTCGTGAACTTCAACGACGACGCCTTCCTCGACGTGGATTTCACCGGCGACGTGAAGAAGATGGAAGAGGGTTTGACGCGCATCGACGCCCGCGGCGGCACGGCCATGTATGACGCCATCAGCATGTCGCTCGACCACCTGAAGGCCAAGGCCAAGCGGGACAAGAAAGTGGTGATGCTGATCACCGACGGAGCGGATACAGCCAGCCGGACTTCGCTCGAGAAACTGATCTCGCAGGCCCACTCCACCGACGCGGTGATCCATGCCATTGCGCTGCTCGATGAGGAAGTGCCGCGGGAAGCCAAGAAGGCGAAGCGTGCCCTGGAAACCATCGCGAAGGCCACGGGTGGCCTGTGCTTCTTCCCGAAGACGCTCGAAGAGGTGGAAAAGCTGGCGCTTGAGGTGGCTCAGGATATCCGCAACCAGTACGTCATCGGGTATTCGCCCCTGATTCAGGAACTCGACGGCACCTTCCGTTCCATCAAGGTGACAGCGAGCGGGCCAAACCGGCCCACGGTGAGAACCCGCAGCGGCTATTACGCAGGTTCCGCGCGGACGCAGCGGTCAAGCCTGGTGCCTTGATGCTGAAGTTCCTTTGGAAGGCCTCGCGGGGATATCGCTTGCGCCCCTGGGCCAGCCCCTATTTGCGCTGGCGGATGGAAACCTACTGGGGTATGCACGCCGAGGAGATCAGTTTCGGGGAATTCTGGCGCTTTCTGTGGGAACACCGCGGGGAGATGTGGCGGTTTCTGCGCTGGGCCGGAAGAATGGCCTGAAGGTTGGAGGCGCGGGCGGGAATCGAACCCGCGAGTAAAGGTTTTGCAGACCTCTGCCTTACCACTTGGCTACCGCGCCGTTAACATCAGGTTAGCGCTGTGGCCGCTTGCCCGTCAAACACCGGCCGCAGGAGCTGCGCGAGCTGAGCGGCAACGATAGGCGCGGCGTGGTGGGTTTGTATGTGCAAAGCGGCGTGGCGGCCAATGGAATGGCGGGCGGCGGGGTTGAGCGCCAGCCAGGCCAGATAGTGTTCCAGTTGTTCCGCTTCAGGCAGGCCAGGGTCGATCTGGATCGCCGTGGCAGCGGGCAGGCGCGAGTTTTCGAGGCTGCGGGTGAGCAGCACCGGTTTTCCCAGGCCCATCAACCGGGTCGCGATGCCGCTGGCCTCACCGGCCAGGGGCCAGCGTAGATTCACCGCGACATCCAGCCCTTGCGCCATCACCCACCATTCCGACTCGGCGAGATAGGGCAGCCGGATAACCCATGGTTCCGCGAGTTGGGGGCGAAGCGCCGCCGCCAGGTCCGGCCCGGTGAAGGCGCCCTGTACCAGCAGGCGCAAGGGGATTCCTTGACGGCGCAGGCGGGCAACGGCGGCGAGGATTGCCGGGATGCGTTTGGATTCGCGCAGGTGGCCGAGCACACCAATGAGGATTTCCTCGTCGGCCACGCCAATACGGGTGCGGAACTCGTGCACTTGCCAGTAACTTGCGGGTGGCGGAGCGTCGAACAGATGCGGAATTTCCGCGACACGAGCCTGGGGGGAGTGGGCGAGGACGGCGGCGGCGGCGGCCGGGTTGTGGACGATCACGAGCGGGGATGCCTCCACCAGGCGCCGCAGCAGGGGTTTCTCGAAATAGCGGACCGCGGCCGCGCTCAGAGCACGGCCTTGCCAGTAGCGATCGGCGGTCTGGCGATGCCATTCGCCATAGTTGTAGACGAATTCCTCGATGTAGGCCTCGCGGCTGAGCTGCCCGAGCAACAGGTGATGGAGACAGGCGTCATGCAGAAGAATGGCGCCGGGTTGCACAAGTGCGGCCTGATAGAAAGCCCAGTGCAGGGGGTTGTTCCCGATGTGATAGAGCCGGGCCGGGGCGTCTCGGTGGAACTGCAGGTGAGGGTGGAGGTGGCGTTCGAGAGTCTGCGCGTAGGCCGCGACGCCGGTGGGAGCCTCAGGCGGCGGAGCGTGGTGGCTGACGATCATGGCGCGGGCTGGCGGCGGCCAAACAGGGCGGTGCCGACGCGCACAATCGTGGAACCTTCCTCGATGGCGACTTCGAGGTCGTTGGACATGCCCATGGATAACTCCGGCAAATTGTGCTGCCGGGCGAGCCCGTGCAGCTGGCGAAAGTAGGGGCGCGCCGTCTCGGCGTCATCGGACCAGGGAGGCATCGTCATGAGACCGCGCAGGCGAAGGTTCGGCAGCGCGGCGATGGCGTCCATCAGGCCAGGAATGTCCTGGGGGTCACAGCCGTGCTTGGCCTCCTCGTGGGAGAGCTTCACTTCCAGGAATACGTCGAGCGGACGTGTGGTGGCTTCGCTGAGACGGCGCGCCAGTTTGGGGGAATCCACCGTCTGCACGACGTCAAAGAGTTCGGCGGCCTTGCGCGCCTTGTTCGATTGCAGGTGGCCGATCAGGTGAAATCGCGCCCCGCCCAGATGACTCACCGCCGGTTGTTTGTCGGCAAATTCCTGCACATAGTTTTCGCCGAACTCGCGTAGGCCATGGGCATAGGCTTCCAGAATGGCCGAGGCGGGGAAAACCTTGGTCACCGGTAGCAGGAGCACCTCATCCCGGCGCCTGCCAGCGCGCTGGCAGGCACGCACGAGGCGGTTCTCGACTTCAGCTAGCCGGTCAGCAAACACATCTACGAGTTTGGCATGCGATTTGCTAAGTGCAAAGTGGAATGACGCCGCAGAATATCGCGAACACCATCGAGCAGTTTCTGGCTGCTTGCGAGGCGCCCGCCCTGTTGGAACGCGGTGAAGCACCGATCCTGCTGGCGCCAGAGCGCCGGCGGGTGGAGGTAACGGCCCGCGGGGCGCGCCTCGAGGCCTGGGACGACGGGCGGACCTGGTCACGGCGCATTTTAGGAATCGCCGCCTCGGGTCGTCACAAACTGGAACTGGAGGCGTACCGTTTTGGTAAGCAGCAGTTCCGCGTTGTTTTGCTCGATGCGGCCCGGGCGCAGAGCACGCCGCTGCTCGAAAAGACACAGCGCTCGGCATTCGCATCGTCGTTCCGGCTCTTTCTGAACCGCCATTATGGGTCCTGGCGATGGGAGGCCTTCCGGGCCGAGGCCAAGCTCGAAAACTCCTTCTCGCCGCTGTATCCGACTGCCCTTTTGACACGGGGGCAGGAGGCCGTGGCGGCCGTGGCGGCCCCGCCCCGCGACACGGGTTTTCACGGGCTGACCTTTGCGCTGGTCTGGCTGGCCTGGGTAAAGCGGAATCATGGCGAACTCGCCGCCCGGCGGCTCTTGCTCTATCTGCCGGAAGAGTTCGCTCGGCCCTCGGTGAGTCTGGCCCGGCAGTTGGTGGGAGACCGGCTGGAAGTGGACATCTGGCTCTACTCCGAGGAGGGCGGAGAATACCGCCTGGAGGCGGCCGATCGCGGGAATATCGACTCTGTACTCGCGCCGCGCTATTCACGGCTGGCCGGTCCGGCCTGGTGGGTGGATTTCTGGGCTAGCCAGCGGGATTTGGAGGCAATTGAAGAGGCGGGAGGGGCCCTGAGCTACCGGCTCCGCGGTCTGGAAGTGGCGCGTCTGGAGCCGGCTAACGGGAATGCGCAGCCACAGCTTTACTTCTCCATCGGGAAGCGCCGGAAGGCCGCACCAGAGCGCCTGGGAGAATTCGAGTCCGCACTCAGTGAATTGCGGCGGTGGCGTTGCGCCGAGCCCGCTGATCGTATGCATCCGGCATTTCTGGCCGAGCCCGAGCGGTGGCTGGAACAGCAAGTGCGGCAGAATTTCTGCGAATTGGACTCGCAGGCCGACCCCGCGCAGATCTACGGGCAGTGTCTGGGGAGCCTTGGCGGCGAGCGAAGTGCGCTCGATCTGTTGGGAGTCAACCGGGAGGGTCGCCTGCTCATCGCCGAGCTGAAGGCCAACGAGGACATTCATTTGCCGCTTCAGGCCTTTGATTACTGGCTTCGAGTGAGAAAACATCTCGAGAAGGGCGACTTTCCTGGCAACGGCTATTTTCCCGGTAGGGTGCTTTCCCAGCAGGCACCACGGGTATTTCTGGTCTCACCTGCCTTGCGATTTCATCCGATGACAGGAGAAGTGTTGCAGTTCCTGCCCCGTGAAATGGAAGTGGTCCGCGTGGGGGTGGGAGAAAACTGGCGGAAACAGTTCGATGTTGTTTTACGTATGTAGAATGAGGGAAGCATTATGAGCCTTTTGGCGCAGCTACGGCAGGCGGTCACGTCACTCAATCCGAACGAAGTTCGCGATATGGCGGAGCAGCGCGTATCCATCCGGCTGGTGGCGGCCAAGGCGGAGATGTATACGGCAATGGCGGCGTGGTTGTTGCCGGAAGGCTTGTCAGCGGCCAAGCGGGCCGAAGCCTCGCGGATGATTTATCTCGAAGGCGAAGAGAATCGCCCGGACCACTTTGACCTGGAGATCTACGCCGAGGACGCGATCGCCCCCGTGGGAGCTTTCGTTTTTCGCAAGAACAATCCCAAGGCCTTGGTCAGGGAAATTCTGGACCGCGAAGAAGCGCTGGGGCTGCCCCTGGCGCGACTGTTTCCCCCCTTCCGCGAGGAAGTGTGTGCCCGCCTCATCTCCAAGATTGCCGCCGAGAATGCTGCCTTCTCCTTGGCGACGGCGCTACCCAATATCGCCCCCATGCTTGGGTTGGGTTGGGCTGCCGGCGAGTTTGCCTCAGATTCTGTGGTGCTGACGATGAATCAAGTGCGTCTGGCCTTTTACCTGGGCGCGGCCAATGACCGTCCGGTGGGCTATGCGGCCCAGCGCACGGAAGTAGCTTCGATTGTCGCTGGGGCCTTTGGCTGGCGGTCCGTGGCGCGGCAATTGATCAGCAAAATCCCCATGGGGGGCGGCCTGGTGCCAAAAGCTGCTGTGGCCTATGCTGGGACCGTGGTTGTCGGGCGGGGCCTCGAGCGTTACTATCGCCTCGGCTACAAGTACACCCGCGCGGAGCGGCGAGCCGCCTATGAAGAAGCCTTTGAAAAGGGCAAACTCCTGACCGCAAACCTCGTGGATCGCTTCCGTAAGCGCAAGTCCGCCTAGGGCAGAATAATTCCCTGAGAGTATCCGCCGTCCCAGCCACTATACGGCTATGACTGGTCGCACGCTCTCCCCATTGGCCCTCATTGCCCAGCAGCTCGAAAAAAAGTCTGGAACTGGCTCCGTCGTCGTTCTTGGCTCTCGGGCGGCTGAATCAGTGCCCGTCATTCCCAGTGGTTCGCTCCGTCTCGACCAATCCCTCGGTTGTGGCGGCTACCCCCGCGGCCGCGTTGTAGAAATCTATGGCCCGGAATCTTCCGGCAAGACCACCCTGGCCCTGCACGCCATTGCCGAAGCGCAAAAGCTGGGAGGCTACGCAGGCTTTGTCGACGTCGAGCACGCCCTCGACGCCAGCTACGCCGCCCGCCTTGGCGTCGACCCCGAACGCGTCCTCCTCTCTCAACCCGACTACGGCGAACAGGCCCTCGAAATTACGCAGGCCATGATCACCAGCGGCCAAATTGACCTCGTCGTGGTGGATAGCGTCGCCGCCCTAGTCCCCAAGGCCGAACTGGATGGGGAAATGGGCGATGCCTTCGTCGGCGTCCATGCCCGTCTCATGTCCCAGGCCATGCGGAAACTCACCGGCCTCGCTGCCACGCACCAGTGCACGCTGATCTTCATCAATCAGATCCGCGAAAAGATCGGTGTCATGTTCGGCAACCCCGAAACCACCACCGGCGGCCGTGCGCTCAAGTTCTTCGCCTCCCAGCGCCTCGAAGTCCGCAAACTCGCCGCCATCAAGGAAGGCGAGGAAATCTGTGGCAATCGCGTCAAGGTAAAGGTAGTCAAGAACAAGATGGCCGCCCCATTTCGCGAAGCAGAATTCGAAGTCCGCTTCGGCGTGGGTATTGACCGCCTCGGAGAAATTCTCGACGGAGCTGTCGAAACCAACCTGGTCAACAAGGCTGGATCCTGGTACAGCTTTGGCCAGCAACGCCTGGGCCAGGGCCGCGACCAGGCCCGCACCGCCCTCGATCAGGATCCCCTTCTGCGGCAAACTCTCGAACAGGGCGTGCTGCGGGAATTTGGCCTTGAGTATTTGGATGCCGGCGGACCGCGGCAGCGTATCCGTCCGCGCAGTGAAACCGCCGATCTCTAACGCAAGGCCGCTGGGGCCTAGGCCCGGTTAAACCACAGGCCGCACATCCACCCGTTTGTAAACGTCCTTGGTCTCGGCGAGTCCCGCAAAGCTCAACCCCGGCAACATCGCTGACGCGGTTCCCGCCGCAACCCCCCAGCGCAGGGCATCGTAGAAATCCTTGCCCTTCGACATCGCCCACGTGAAAGCCGCCGCCAGCGCATCTCCGGCCCCGATCGGGCACACCGCGTCCACCCGCGGCGCAATCGCCTCATATATCCGGTCTGCCGTGGCTCCTACAGCGCCGCGCGCCCCCAGGCTCAGCACTACATTCTCCGCCCCCATATCCCGCAACCGTTCGGCCGCTTCCACAAAGTGGCTGCGCGTCAGCAGCGCCCGCCCCAGTAGCCGCTCCGCCTCCGGCTGATTCGGCGTGACCACCGTCGGCGCCGCTTCCATGCCGGCCAGCAGCGGCTCGCTGTCCGTATCGAGCAGCGTCTTCACTCCATGTTGCTGCGCCAGCCGCACCAGCCGCGCATAGAAGTCCTCCGGCGTTCCCGGCGGCAGGCTGCCGCATAACATCAACCACTTTGCCTTCGGCAACCGCTTCAAAACCGCCGCCTCCACTGCCTCCAGCTCGCCTGCCTCCAGCGCCGGCCCCCGCTCATTCAACTTCACGCTCAAGCCCTGCTTGTCCGTGATGGACAGGTTGCGTCGCACTTCCCGTTTCATCCGCACAAAGTCACAGGGAAAGCCGTAAGCCTTCAGCATCTCCTCAAATTCGCGGCACGATTCCCCGCCGGAAACCGTAATCGCCGTCGTCTTGCCGCCAAAGCTGTGTATCACGTGCGAGGCGTTGATGCCCCGTCCTCCGGCACTCTCATGCGAATCGAGAATATAGGCCCGGTCGTCGAACACCAGCTGGTCGGCGGCGATGTTCTGATCAATGGCCGGGTTCAATGTCAGTGTCAGGATCAAGCCTCGATTGTACTTGCTACTCTGTTGGCTTGTCTTCCCCCGCCTACCCCCGCGCCGCACTTTGGAGCCTCGCCGCCGTCTGCTTCTTCTGGGGCACTACCTACCTGGGCATCCGTGTCGCCCTGGAGGGCCTCACCCCCATCGGCCTCGTCGCCAGCCGCTTCCTGCTTTCCGGCGGCCTCATCTTTGCCTTTGGCCTCTTCCGTCGCTGGCCGCTTCCCCGCGGCCGCGCCCTCCTCTGGCCCGCCTCCACTGGCTTGCTCACGCTGGGTGTCGGCAACTATTGCCTGACGCTTGCGGAAACCTACATTCCCTCCGGCCTCGCCGCCCTCATCATTACCGTCGGCCCCTTCTGGATGGTCGGCCTCGACGTACTCGTCCCGGGTGGCGAACGCCCGCGTCCGCAAGCCTTCCTCGGCATGTTGATCGGCTTTGCCGGCGCCCTCTGGCTGATCGCTCCCGATACCGCTGCAACCGGCTTCGATGGCAATACCCTCCGCGGCTTTTTCCTGCTCCAACTCAGTTGCGCCGCCTGGTCGCTTGGCTCCGTGCTGCAGAAACGCCAGCCCAATGCCGCCCACCCTTTCGTCACCGGCGCCATCCAGCAACTCACCGTCGGTCTGCTGGCCTCCATCCTCTGGGGGGTACAGGGGTTTTCGGGCGATTCGCTTAGCCCGCAAGTTCTGGGCGCTGTCCTCTATCTCGCCGTCTTTGGTTCCATCGTGGCCTATAGCGCTTTCTTGTACTCCCTGCAGCACTTGCCCATGACTCTGGTTTCAATTTACACCTACGTAAACCCGGTTGTGGCGGTCTCCCTGGGCTGGCTGTACTATCGCGAAGCATTTGGCTGGCGTGAGCTCAGCGCCATGGCGGTCATCTTCTCGGGTGTTTGGCTGGTCAAAAAACTAAGCCGTTAGCCTTAGCTCATCTAAGGCAAAATTCTCTTGTTTTCAACGCTTTAGAACCATCGGTTTCGTTCCATAATGCGATAGGTTCACTAAAAACTCAGGTACTACGACGCTCCGGTTTCAATTCGGTCCGGTTTTTCCCGATATGAAACACATCTACCGTTTTGGTTCCCGAATTGGACCTGTGGAAATCTCCCCGTTGGAGCCTCCACTGTCTGCGAGTGTTTTGTTGGCAGAGTAAGACGCTTGTTTTCAATCGGTTAACGCTTTATTGAAGGATCAGCAATGGGTTCCGTTTTGCAGCCAATTTCCCCTAAAGTTTCTCCCCGGGAACGGCACGTCCCGTGCATTCCAAATAGCGTCGCCGCCGGGCAACCGGAAGTGCGGCCCGGCCGGAGAAGCAAAGGCCAGCGTAAACCACCCGCCAGGGAATGGATCGGCACAATCGCCGAAGAAGTTCAGAGTCCAGCGGATGAAGCAGACGCCATGCCGGATTTCTCCAGCCGAGAAGATTCGTTCAGCTTTCTGGAGATACCCGCTATGACTGCCGCCCAGCGCGCCGCCCAGGTTTCGTTTCAAACCCTCACGCAGACCATGGAGTCCAATGACTTCCTGGCTGCCTCACTGCCAAGCCAGGCCCTGCCCGATCATGACCGATTCGCCCAGCGCGACCGGGTAGTTCTGGAGCACTTGCCGCTGGTGCGCGCCATTGCCGTCCGCGTTCACGACAACCTGCCTGTTCATGTCGACCTGGATGACCTGATCCACGCTGGCATCATGGGCCTGTTCGATGCCGCCACCAAGTTCGATACCGACAAGAATGTTGCGTTCTCCTCCTACGCGAAGCACCGCATCAAGGGCGCTATTCTCGACAGCCTCCGCCAGCTCGACTGGGCCTCGCGCGACCTGCGCCGCCGTCACAAGCAAGTAGAAGCCATCACGCGTGACCTCGCCGCGGAACTCCACCGCAACCCCACTGAGGACGAAATTGCCACCAAAATGGGTGTGGAAGTGGACCGTTGGCGCCAGATGATGATTGATCTCCGCAACGTGGGTCTCATCTCCGCCTCCACTCGCACCAACGAGAGCGACGACCTTCCCGCCCCCGATTTCCCCACCAGCCCGGACCATCACCCCGACTCCATCTGTGCTCGCGAGGAACTCAAATCACTGCTTCGCACCGCTCTCAACACCCTGCCGGAACGCTACCAGCGCGTGGTGCTGCTTTACTACGCCAATGAGCTCACCATGAAGGAAATCGGCTCCATGCTTGGAATCAACGAAAGCCGCGTGTCGCAGATTCACAAGGCCGCCCTCGAAAAGATGGCCAACGCTCTCGGGCAGGCCGGTATCAGCTCCGCTGCCGCCTTCTAGGCGCTATTTCACTTCGATCGTGTAAGGCATGGCCCGCAGCATGCCGCCCCGCAACCACGCAGGCCGGACGCTCTGGCGAACTTGATCCAAATGCGCGGCCCCGCTTTCCGGTAGCAGCAGCTTCACCAGTGCGCTGACGGAAGTCTCTTCGCGGAACCACTTGTCCAGAGCGCCCTCCACGGCTGGATAGGGCACCAGCGCCACCCGGTCATCGGCTCCAAACTTGGCCTTCTCGCGCAGGGCTTTCAGGGCCTCATCGAGTCCGCCCAATTGATCCACCAGCTTGCGCGCTCCGGCATCGGACGCCACCCAGGCTCGCCCTTGCGCCAGCGGCTCAATTTCTTCTGGTTTGGCCTTGCGTCCTTCGGCCACCCGGGCGACAAAGGTGCGGTAGCTCTGGTCAATTCCTTCGCGCAACTTCTTTCGTCCCACCTCGCTCAACGGCTTGTATTCGGAATCGAGGTCCGCGTTCTTGCCCCGCTGCATGCCGTCCTTGGTCAGGCCAATCTTCTCGTAAAGCCCCTTCAGATTGGGCCGCCCGTACACCACACCAATCGAGCCGGTGATCGTCGCCGGATAGGCGAAGATCGGGTCGCCCGTAACCGCCATGTAATACCCACCGCTCGCCGCCACATCGGAAAACGAAATCACGGTCGGCTTCGCCTTGCTGAGTTCCTTGACGGCCGCGAGCAGTTCGTCGCTTGCCACCGCATCGCCGCCCGGCGAATCAATCCGCAGCAGCACGGCCTGATACTCCTCGTCCGACTTCAGATCCTGCACATGCTTGATAAAGTCCCGCGAGGCGATTACCCCGTCCCCCAACCCGCTGCCCCGCACGATATCCCCTTCGGCGACAAAATAGGCGATGCGCTTTTCCGCCGGCCGCTCCCAACGCTGCCGGATCTGCTTGCGATACTCGCGCGCCGAAACGGCCGCCTTCGTCGTGGTGTTCGCCTTCTTGGCCAATTCGGCGCGGGCCGCTGTATCGTACTCCAGAGCATCCACCAGTTTGGCCTCCAGTGCCGTCTGCGCCAGGTAGGGCCCCTCGTCCATCAGCTTTTCCACTTCCGCTGCCGGCCGCTTGCGCCCCTCGGCGATCCCCTTCACCAGCACGCCATAGATGCCATTCAGAATCGCCCCCAGGCTTTCCCGCGATTCCGCCGAAAGCCCCGTTTTGGTGAAGGAATCTCCGAAGTCCTTATACTTGCCCGCCGCCTCCACTTCCATCTGCACGCCCAGTTTGTCCAGCGTGTTCTTGAAGTAGGTCCGCTCCACGCGCAAGCCCTTTAAATCGAGCAGGTCCTCTTCCACCATGGAGATCCGTTGGGCCGCCGTGGCAATAAAGTAATCCTTCGCGTTCGGCCGCCGCAGAAAAGCATGCACGGGCTTGCCCTTGGCGGCAAACTTGACGATTTCCCCACGGATTTCCTGGGCCTTGGCCCAACCGAGTTCCGCGCCGCCGGTTTCCACCAACAGTCCCTTGATGCGCGCATCGCCCGCCGCCCGTTCCAGCATCTGCCGGATCTCGAGCACCGTCCAGGGCGTTTGCGCCTCAAACCAGGGAATGGGGATTTCCCCGGCCGGCTGTTCGCGTATTTCGCCTTCCAGCCGCAGAATCAGGTAGGAATCCTTGGCAATCTCCGGAGCACTCTTGCTGGCCATGCGCACCAGCGCAAAGCCGATCACGATCAGCGCGAGCCCCGCGAAGACAAAGCCGCAAAGGATCCCCAGCAGAAACTTTTTCATGCACCTTCCAGGATTCGGTCAAACCGCTTGCTGACGTCTTTTAAGTACGCCGCGTCACCGCCGCGCAATTCCACCGTCGCCACACCGGTGTAGCCCACTTCGGCAAACGCCCCATGAACGGCCTTCCAGTCGATTTCTCCGTCCCACAGGTCGGTAAACTCCGCCATGCGATTCTTGAACCGGAAATCCTTGATGTGCACCTTGGCAATCCGCTGCTTGCCCAGCACCCGCACCCAATCCTGCGGATAGCCGAACAGCACCATGTTGCCCACATCCAGATAAGCCTTCAGCCACGGGGACTTGAACGAGTCCACATACTGCACCATCTCCCGCGGCGACAGCAGAAACTTGTTCCACACGTTCTCCACCGCAATCACCACCTTGGCTTTCGCGTATTCGGGCAGCAATTCCTGGATGCGCGCCGTGCTCGACGTCCAGGCCGTCTCGTAGGAATCCTTTGGCCCCACCACGGCCGGCACCAGCAGCACTGTCGAGGCGCCCCATGCCTGCGCGTTCCGCAGACTCGTCCGCATGCCCGCCATTGCCGTCTTCACCACGGTCGCATCCGTCGAGTTCAGCGGATACTTCCAGTGCGCCTGATTCATGACGCCGTGGATCTTGAGGCCCACTTCTTTGGCCGCCTTGGCAATCTCGGCCTCTTCTTTGGCGTCCTCCACCGTACCCATTTCCAGTTGCGTGAAACCGGCATCCTTGGCCACCTGGAACTTCGACTTCCAGTCCGGCAATTCCTTCGGCAGCATGCCGCCCAGCACCGCCTTCTCAATCGGCAACCGTGCCGCCCGCGCCTGCTGCGCCAGCAGCACAGCGCCCCCCATGGCCATCAGATCTCTACGGTTCATTCCATTTCTCCTTCAAGCCAGCGGATAATTCAATTCCGCCGCCACACTCTTAATGTACTGAAATCCCTGCTGGTATTCCTCGTGTGTCTTCAAGTGCTCCAGCATCAGCGGCACTGGCGCCGGCAGGCTCTGCAGTCCGCGCAGGTAAGCCCGGTAATCGATTTCGCCCTTGCCCGGAATTACCTCCACAAAGTGCACGTTCAACTCCACTACCCACTCCAGATCCTTGGCGTGGCAGCTCTTGATATACGGACCCAGCTTGCGGAAGCACTCGCCAATCAAGGCCGCACTGCCGTAGAACTTTTCCGGTGAATTCACGGCATTACAAACATCGAGGTGCACGGCGAACTGCTTGCGGTCAATCGCCTTCATCAGCCGCAAGTAGTTGTCCGGCGTATCGGGGTAAAGCCAGCCCATCACCTCGAGCGTGAAAAAGGTCCGCCGCGGCTTCACGGCGTCAATCACCTGGCGGCAGGTCTCCACAATCGCCGCGAAGCCCTCCGGCGTAAGGTTGCGCGGATGCGGTCCGTACCAGATCTTGGGGTTGTAGCTGCCCGCGATATCCACGCAACACCTCGCCCCCACTTCATCGGCGATCGCCAGCCGCTCCATGACGTAATCCAGATTCGCTTTCCGGGCCGCCGGGTCCGGATCCAGCATGTTCTTCCAGGCCCCCACCTCGGCAATCACCACGCGCTCTTTGGCAAAGGCCGCTTCAATGGCCCGCAGCTTTTCCTTTTCCTGGATCTTTACCGGCGGGCAGTAGGCTGCGCTGTAGCCCACCCGGCGGTGTTCGCGCGCCAGCTCACCCGGGTCCTCACTCTTCAGAAATACCGGCGCTCCCAATAGCAAAGCCCCCGCTGAGGCAGAAGCAGGGGCTGGTTGTTGTCCTATGGCAAGGCTGCTGGCAAGGGTGCCAGTCGAGTGCATCCATTCGCGACGTGTCACGCTGCGATTGTATCCACCCTAAACCAGGTTGGGAATCTTGATGATCTTCTTCTGTATCGCGTACTGCACCAACTGCGCCTTGTTGTGTATGTCCAGCTTGCGCATCAGGTTGAACTTGTGCGCTTCCACCGTCTTGACGCTCAAGTTGAGGTCACAGGCGATTTCCTTCACGCTCTGGCCTTCGGCCAGCATTTTGAGCACTTCGCGCTCGCGCGTGGTGAGCGTGGCGAAGCGCGGCAGTCGGTTGGCGCTCTTGATCCGGCTGCGGAAGTCGTCCACCAGCTGGCTCAGCATGCGTGGGCTCAGGTAACTGCCGCCGCGGCAAATGTCGCGAATGGCGCTCACCAATTGTCCCGACGGGCTGTCCTTGAGCACATAGCCACTGGCGCCCACTTCCATGCCTTCCACCAGATAGTCTTCGTCGTCATACATCGTCAGGAAGAGTATCCGGGTTTCCGGACGATTCTTCTTGATCTGCCGGGTGGCCTCAAAGCTGCTCAACCCCGGCATGCCGATATCCATCAGAACCATGTCCGGGCGCACTTCCGCCGCCCGGTCCACCGCGTCACTGCCGTTGGAAGCCTCAGAGACGACTTCCATATCCGCTTCCGCGTTGATCAGGGTTTTGATGCCCTGCCGGAACAGGGTATGGTCATCGGCCAATAGAATTCGAATTTTTGCCATATTTGCTTGCCTCGCCCAAATTTCCTGGGTTATTGGTGTATCTCTCGCAGCAGCGGCAACTCGATATGAATCCGAGTTCCCCTGCGGAACCGGCCCTTGTACTTCATGCCTCCACGGGCTTGCGGCTCACCCATACGGGATACTGCCTTTCCTTCCGGACTACTGCTTGCGCCTGCTTCCGCCTGGGGGTGGCTTTCGACGTAGAACTTTCCGCCCAGCAGCGCGACACGCTCGCGTAACCCAGCCAAACCGTATGAATCCCTACGGGAAAGAGCTTCTTCTACTTCAAAGCCCACCCCGTCGTCCTCAACGGTTAGCCTTAAAACTCCATCGGCACTTTCCAGCGAAATGTTTACATGACTTGCCTGAGAATGTTTGCCCACATTGTTCATACACTCCTGCACCAGGCGGTATACGATGACTTCTGTTTTCTTGGGTACTTTCCCCATGCGCGCCAGCGCCAGTTTCACCCGCGCCGGATGCACTCGGCTGAAGCGGCTCACCAGTTGCCGCAAGGCCGCCCCCAGACCCAGTTGCTCCAGTACGGCCGGGCTCAGGGCGGCGATCAGCCGCCGGATCTCGAGAATCGTTCGCTCCGTAATGTCCCTTGTTTCCTGCAACTTACCCTTGAGCGCCGCTTCTTCGGGGCCCAGGTTTTCCTCAATCATTTCCAGTTGCAGCCGAATGCACAGCATCGATTGTCCGGCCTCGTCGTGCAGTTCCCGGCTGATGCGCCGGCGCTCCATTTCCTCCACCTGCAGCATGCGCTCGGCCAGCCGCCGCACCTGTTCCTCGCGCGCTGCCAGGTCTTCCATCAGCCGCGCCTTGGCTGCCCCCATCAGGCACCGTTCCGCCGCGATTTCGAGTAATTCCTGCTCCCGCGGCAGCCATTCGTAGGCCTTACGGAAGCGGAACTGCATCACCCCGCGCAAGCGGTTGCCATCGAGTAGCGGCACGCTCCAGCACGTCACGTAACGGTCGCGCGAGCGCTTGTCCAGAATGGACTCCCGCGCCGCTGTGGTTTCTTCGACACAGAAGGGCTTACTGAGCTCCCCCACCAGCGCGCTGGCGTGCGTCACCAGATGCGGTGGCGTCTTCGTGCCCTCGCCCACATAGGCCATGGGCACCATCACCTGGTCATTCTTGTCGAAAAAGAACAGACAGGCGCTATCGGCGTGGTGCATGCCCGCCAGCGTCGTCATGAAACGGCGCAGCAGTTCATTGAGGCCCCGGCTTTCCAGTTCAATGCGGAACAGTTCGCTGTAGGCGTGCGTTTCGCTTTCGCGCACCTGGTAGTAGGCGTTGTTCAGCGTCAGCAGCAGGCTGAAATGCAGTTGCTCGTTGGCCCAACGGAAATCCTGGCTTTTTTCATCCGGCAGACGGTTGACCAGTGGCAGCAGGATACCGTCAAATTCCTCCAGCGCTCGCTGTATGCCCCCCGGCGCCAGGTTCAACTTGGCCAGCCGCCGTCCGTTGTATTCCACCTGTTCGAGGAAAACCAGCATGGACTTGCGGCTGCCCTTCGCCGGACCCAATATCCGCGCCGCCGCCCCGGCCGTGATGGCCGCCAGCGCCTGCACCTGCCGTTCCCCATACCCCAAACGCCGCAAGCGCTCCACAAACTGCGCCTCCAGCCCATCGGCCAGTGGCGCCAGCCACTGCGTCAGCCGCGCCAGCGGACGCCGTACCGGGTCGCGCAAAATATGCGCGGCATTAGCCAGAACATTCGAAACTGCAACCTTTTGGGCGGGCGTAGCCATGCTTGTCCTCCCCAGTAATCGAACCAGGGAGTCAAGATCTTTAGCCCAGGCGCTGTTTTACCAACTCGCTCAACGCCTTCCCGTCCACCGTCTTCCCCGCCAGGCGGGCCTGGGCGGCCTTCATCACCACCCCCATTTGCGCCTTGCCCGTCGCCCCCGTCTCGGCCACGGCCACCTCCACGGCGGCGGCGAGGTCCTCCGCGCTGGCCTTCTGCGGCAGGTAACTCTCGATGATCGCGAGCTCCGCCTCCTCCTTGGCCGCCAACTCCTCGCGCCCCGCCGCGCGAAACTGCTCCATCGCGTCCACCCGCTGCTTGGCCAGCGTCTTGAGCAAAGCCTGTTCGGCCGCCTCATCGGCCTCCTTCATGTTGTCGGCCTTGTATTTCAGCAGGGCGGTCTTGATGGCCCGCACCGTGCTCAGGCGCACCTCCTGCTTGGCCTTCATCGCCTCCACCATGTCCTTCTGGATTTGCTCAGTCAAACTCATGCTGTTTGCTATTCTAGTGGCATTACCCCCCGTTTTATCCATGTACATTAAGAAACAGCGACTTCTGACCCCGGGGCCCACTCCTCTTCTGCCGCAAGCCCTCCACGCCATGATGGGCTCGGACATCCACCACCGCACGGAAGACTTCCGCCGCGTTTACAAATCGGTGCTCTCCGGCCTCAAGCACACCCTGAATACCCAGAACGACGTGCTGGTCCTGGTCGCCTCCGGGTCCGGCGCTATGGAAGCCTCCATCCAGAACTGTTTCTCCTGCGGCGAAGAAGTGCTCGTCTGCACCGCCGGCAAGTTTGGCGAACGCTGGGTGGCCCTCACCAAGGCCTTCGGCCTCAAGCCCACCGTCATCGAAGAGCCCTACGGCAGCGCCGTTTCCGCCGCGCAGGTAGAAGCCGCTCTCGCCGCCAACCCCAACATCCGCGGCGTCTTCATCCAGGCTTCCGAAACCAGCACCGGCGCCGCGCACGACATCGAAGCCATCGCCAGGGTGGTGCGCCAGACTGACGCGCTCTTTGTCATCGATGCCATTACTGGCCTCGGCACCATGCCTCTCAAGATCGACGAATGGGGCCTCGACATCGTCATCGGCGGTAGCCAGAAGTCCTTCATGATTCCTCCCGGCCTGGCCTTCATCGCCGTCGGCGACCGTGCCTGGCAGCGGATGGAAGAGTCCAAAAACGCCCGCTTCTACTTTGACCTGCGCCGCGAACGCAAGAACGCGGCCAATGGCGAATCCGCCTGGACGCCCGCCGTCAGCCTGCTGCTGGCCCTCGACGAAGCCCTCAAGTACATCTCCAACCTGGGCATGGACAACCTCATCGCCAATGCCCAACTGCTGGCTAGCGCCACCCGCGCCGCCGCCAAAGAACTGGGCCTCGAACTGTTTTCCCCCAACAACCCCGGCTCTTCCGTCACCGCCATCCGCGCCCCCCAGGGCATGGATTCCGGCGTGATCGTCAAGGAATTCCGCACCCGCTTCGGGTCCATCATTGCCAATGGCCAGGGCTCGATGAAGGGTCAGATCTTCCGCGTTGCCCACCTCGGCTACTTCGACTTTGCCGACCTCTTCGCGATGGTGGCCGAACTCGAACTCATCCTGGCCGCCAACGGCCACCCGGTCGAATTCGGCCGTGGCGTCGCCGCCGTGCAGCGGGTTTACGCCGAAGCCGCCCAACTGAAACTCAACCAACCGGAAACCGTAACTGCCTAAATCACCAGAATGAAGATCCTTGTTGCCGAACCCATCGCCCAGGCTGGCCTGGACCTGCTGCAGGCGCAGCCCGGCTGGAACGTCATCCAGGCCGACCCCAAGACCTACCAGGAACACCTCGCCGATTGCGACGCCCTGCTGGTGCGCTCCGCCGTCAAAGTCAATGCGGATCTGATCCGCAAGGCCCCCAAGCTGCGCGTCGTCGGCCGCGCTGGCGTGGGCGTGGACAATGTGGATTTGCCCGCTGCCACCAACGCCGGCATCCTCGTGATGAATACCCCCGGCGGCAATGCCATCTCCGTGGCCGAGCACACGGTGGGCCTCATGCTGGCCATGGCCCGCGCCATCCCCGATGCCAATGTCTCCACCAAGGCCGGCAAGTGGGAAAAGCGCAAGTTCATGGGCACCGAGCTGCGCGGTAAGACGCTGGGCGTCGCCGGTCTCGGTTCCATCGGGCGCGAAGTCGTTCTGCGCGCCCGCAACTTCGGCATGCGCATTCTCGCCGCCGACCCCTACGTCAATTCCAAGCAGGCCGAAGACCTCGGCGTCATTCTGGTCGATCTGCCGCGCCTGCTCGCTGAAAGCGACTACATCACCCTCCACGTCGCCCTCACGCCCGAAACCAACAAGATGATCAATCGCGAGTCCATCGCGAAGATGAAGCCAGGCGCCCGTATCGTCAACTGCGCCCGCGGCGAACTCATCGATATCGACGGCCTGGTGGAAGGCCTGCGCTCGGGCCACCTCGGCGGCGCGGCCCTCGACGTGTTCGACCCCGAACCCCTGCCCAGCGATCATCCCCTGCTCGCCGAGCCCAACCTCATCGCCACCCCCCACATTGGCGGCTCCACCGAGGAAGCCCAGGAAATTGTCGGTGTCCGCATCGCCGAACAAGTCGCCGAATACCTGAAGAACGGCGTGGCCATCAACGCCGTCAACATGCCCGCTCTCTCGCCGGAACAGTACCGCGCTCTCGGGCCCTACATCACGCTCGCCGAGCGTCTGGGCACTTTCGCATCCTTCATCAGTGACGCCAACCCCGTCACCGTCAGCTTCACCTATTCGGGCCGCATTGCCGAAAGCAACACCTCGCTGGTGCGCAACGCCGGGCTGAGCGGCCTGCTCGCCCGTTCGCTGGCCAGCAAGGCCAACCTCATCAACGCCATGCAGATTGCCGGCGACCGCGGCCTCAACATCAACGAGAACCACCAGTTGCGTCAGGGCCACGTGGAATCGATTCGCATTGAGGTCGAATCCTCCGCCGGCAAGACCAGCGTCGAAGGCGCCATGATTCTCGACAAGCCCCGCCTGCTGAGCGTCGATGGCATCTACTGCGAAGCCCCGCTCGACGGCCACCTGCTGTATCTAAAGAATCTCGACGTCCCCGGCGTCATCGGTTATTTAGGTACGGTGATGGGCAAGAATGGCATCAACATTGCCAACTTCTCGCTCGGCCGGGAAGAAGCTAAGCCCAAGGATCATGGCCCGGTGAAAGCCACGGCCATCATCTCCTGCGACGGCGCGGTGCCCGATCACGTGATCGCCCAGTTGCTCGAGAATCCGAACATCCGCCAGGCGCGCAACGTGGAATTCTAAGCTCTCGCCCCTGCCGCCGTGCCTGACTTCATCCGAGGCCAGGTTGTATGCAAGGCGTCAAAAAGCAACATCTCCCCACCAAGACCTGCACGGTCTGCCAGCGCCCCTTTACGTGGCGCAAGAAGTGGGAACGCGATTGGGATCAAGTGCAGTACTGCAGCGAACGCTGCCGGCGTAACAAGAAAGGCGGCCGCTAATGCGCCGCGACTTCGCCTCCCGGCAGGACCTCGCCGCCTACCTCGCCGCCGAGTTTCCCACTGCCGCCGCGCGTGATGCCCACCTGAGCCCCATGCCTGGTGGCCGGCGCGAAGCGGAACGCCTCCTCGCCGGCATGGAACCGGGCCGCTACGGCTTCAACCGCAACTATCTCTCGGGCAGCGTCACCCGCCTCTCCCCCTACATCCGCCACGGTATGGTGACTCTGCGCGAAGCCCGCGACCGCGCCTTCACTCTGGTGAAAGATCGCTTCCACGCCGCCAAGTTCATCACCGAACTGGCCTGGCGTGATTACTGGCAGCGCCTTTACGCCACCCTCGGCCACAAGGTGTGGGAAGACCAGGAGCCGCTCAAGACCGGCCTGCCCGCCGGGGCGTATAAAGCGGAACTCCCCGCCGATATTGCCGAGGGCCGCACGGGCCTGGCCTGCATGGACGCCTTCGTGGCCGAGCTGCGCGAAACTGGCTATCTGCACAACCATGCCCGCATGTGGTTTGCCGCCTACGTGGTCCACTTCCGCCGCGTGCAGTGGCAGGCCGGGGCGCGCTTCTTCCTCAGTCATTTGCTCGACGGCGACCCGGCCTCCAACAACCTCTCCTGGCAGTGGGTGGCCAGCGCCTTTGCGCACAAGCCCTACTTCTTTAACCGCGAAAACCTCGAAAAGTACACCGAGGGCTGCTATTGCCGCGAATGCCCGCAGCGCGGCCGTTGTGACTTTGAAGGGTCCTATGAAAAGCTCGAAGACAGACTCTTCCGGATCACCGTGTCATGAGTGACCTGATCTGGCTGCATCCGGATTGCCTCGCCGCCGACAACCCGGCTTACCTCAAGTCCCCCGGCGCGCCCGCCCTGTTTGTGTTTGACGAGGCGGAGATTGAAGCGGAAGCCTGGTCACTCAAGCGCATCGCCTTCCTCTATGAGGCTCTGCTGGAGTTGCCCTGCGAGATTGCGCGGGGTCAGGTCGTGGAACAGTTGCTGGCTCGCCAACCCGGCCGCATCGTCACTGTCGATAGCGTCAACCCGCGCTTTCGCGCCTATGTGCAGCAGTTGCAGAAACAGGTGCCCGTGGAGGTGCTGCCGGCCGTGCCTTTTGTGGACTATCGCGGCCATCTCGATCTCAAGCGCTTCTCGCGCTACTGGAAGCGCGTTGAGCCCGTTGTCTTCGACAAATGAGCTACCAGGTCGTTTGGTTCAAGCGCGATCTGCGCATCGAGGACCATCGCCCGCTGGCCGAAGCGGCCAAGCGCGGCCCCGTGCTGCCGCTCTTCATCCTGGAGCCAGAGTGGCTCAACGCCCCTGACTTTGACCCCTGCCACTGGGCCTTTGTGCGCGAAAGCCTGGCAGCGCTAGACGCCCAATTGCGCGCCCTTGGCCAGGGCCTGGTGGTGCTGCACGGTGAGGCGGTGGAAGTGCTCAACTCACTGCCCGTGGCTCATCTCTGGGCGCATGAGGAAACGGGCAACTGGATCACCTACCAGCGCGACCGGCGCGTGCGGCGCTGGGCGAAAGACACCAACACCCCCTTCACAGAGTTCCCCACGGGCGGCATCGTGCGGCGGCTGAAGTCGCGCGACGGGTGGTCACGCAATTGGGAACAGCGCATGGCCGAGCCCATCACGCCCGCCCCCGCGCGGCTGTTGCCGGCGCTCGCGCCCACCGGCATTCCAGACCTGCGGCTCAATTCCACCCGGCCGCTGGCCCAGCGGGGCGGCGAGGCTCTGGCGCTCGAAACCCTCGACAGCTTCCTGTCGGCCCGCGGCGCGCGCTACCACTTCGAGATGTCGAGCCCGCTGACGGCTGCGGAAAGTTGCAGCCGCCTCTCGCCTTACCTGGCCTGGGGCAACCTGTCCACGCGCCAGGTGGTACAGGCCACCCGCCGCCGTGTGGCGACATTGACCGAGACCGACGCCGCCACCTGGCGCCGCGCCCTGCGCGCCTTTGATGCCCGGCTGCACTGGCGCTGCCACTTCATGCAGAAACTCGAAGACGAGCCCCGCATCGAGTTTGAAAACTTCGTCCGGGCCTACGACGGCATGCGCGAGCCCCACTTCAACGAAGAGTACTTCGCCGCCTGGTGCGAAGGCCGTACTGGCTACCCGTTCGTCGACGCCTGCATTCGCATGCTGCACCAGACCGGGTGGATCAACTTCCGTATGCGCGCCATGCTGGTGAGCTTTGCCTCCTACCATCTCTGGCTGCACTGGGCGCGGCCCGCGCAGTACATGGCCCGGCTCTTTGTCGATTACGAGCCCGGCATTCACTACTCGCAATTCCAGATGCAATCGGGCACCACGGGCATCAACACCCTGCGCATCTACTCGCCCCTCAAGCAGCAACAGGACCAGGACCCCACTGGCCAATTCGTCGCCCAGTGGCTCGCAATGGATGACCGTTATCCGGCCACGCCCATCGTGGACCACAAGGCCGCGCTGGCGCTGGCGCGCGAGCGCATCGGCCCCATCCGCAAGCAGACCCAAACCCGGCAGGAAGCAAAGCAGGTGGCCGAGAAACACGGTAGCCGCAAGCGCCCGCCCGCCCGCAAGAAAGCCGCTCCCCCGCGGCAGCCAATGCTATTCTAGAAATACCCCGATTCGAAGGGGACAAAGAAGTTAAAAAGCTAGGGATATTCCCGAACGACGCGGCGAAGGGGCGGCTTTTCAAGTTCGCCCCTTCTCCCTTCTTGGAGGCCTGTTTTTTCTATGTCGCAAATGCTCGCCGAGATCCGCCAGCAGCCTGAGGCGCTGGCCAAGACGCTCAAGCAGGAATGGAAGACGGTGGAGAAACTGCGCGAGCAGTTTGAAGCCTTCCCGCCGCGCCTCATCGTGCTGGCCGCTCGCGGCACCAGTGACAACGCTGCCCAGTTTGGCCGCTACCTGCTGGAAACCATGACGGGCATCCCGGTTTCCCTCGCCGCGCCCAGCACCTACACGCTCTACAACGCCAAGCTGGACCTCGAAGACACCCTCGTTGTCGCCATCTCGCAATCCGGCGAATCCACCGATACAAACCTGGTGCTCGAACGCGCCAAGGAATACGGCGCCTTCACGCTGGGCATCACCAACGAACCTGAATCCACCCTGGCCAAACTCGGCCACGCCACCCTGCTGGTGCGCGCCGGCAAAGAGAAGAGCGTCGCCGCCACCAAGACCTATACCGGTCAGTTACTGGCCATGTATCTGCTGGCCTATGCGCTGGGCGCCAAGCTCAACCGCAAGGATCTCGACAAACTGCCGGACCTCGCCGCCAAGGCCCTCAAGCTGGAATCGCAAGTGGCGGATATCAGCGAACGCTACCGCTTCATGAATCACGCTGTGGTGGTAGGCCGCGGGCTGAATTACGGCAACGCCTTCGAGTTCGCGCTGAAGATGATGGAGACCTGCTACGTGATTGCCGAGCGCTTCTCGAGCGCTGACCTTCTGCACGGCCCCATCGCCATGGTGGACTCGCACTTCCCCGCCTTCCTCTTTGCCCCCTCGGGCCCCACCACCAACGCCGTGCTGCAGATGCTCGAGCGGATGGACGCCACCACGCACGAGACCCTCGTCATCACCGACAAGAGCAACAAGCTGGTGCATGACAGCAAGCGCCGCGGCATACGCCTGCCCGTGGCCATTCCCGAACTCTACACGCCGATTCCCTACATCATCCCGGCCCAGCTCTTTGCCGGGCATCTGGCCTCCCACAAGGGCCTCAACCCCGATCAGCCCCGCTCACTCAGCAAGGTGACGCAAACGCTCTAAAGTCGCGGTCTCGCGGGCGGCGAGGTTGTTGTCTTCGGTTGGGTCCGCGGCCAGGTCATAGAGCCGCGGCCCGTTGTCTCCATAACCTTCCACCAGTTTCCAGCGGCCATCAAAGACGGTACGCCATTTGTTGAGCCCCGTGCGCTGATAGTCCCGGTGGGTGCGCGTCTTGCCTTCGAGCAGCGGGCGCAGCGAGCGGCTGTCCATCTCCTGGGGCACCTTCACTCCGGCATAGTCGAGGAAGGTGGCGGCGAGGTCATGCACGTAAACCATGGCCCGGGATTCGGCTCGCTTGACGCGCGGCCCCGCCATGATGAGCGGCACGCGGATCGAGGCTTCATGTGGCAGGCTCTTGCCCCAGAGGTTATGATCGCCGAGCATCTCGCCGTGGTCGCTGGAATAAACGATGAGGGTGTTGTCGAGTTCGCCACGGCGCTTCACCTCGTCGAGGAAGCGGCCCGTCCAGCGGTCGAGATTCTCAATCATGGCGGCGTAGTTCTGGCGGATTTCCTGATGCTTAGCTGGCGGGTGCTGTGTGTTGCGATGGGGCGCGGGGTAGCGGCGGCCGCGCGTGGTCTGCTCCATGCGGCGCGTGACGTCCATGGGGTCGTGCGGCCCGGTGAAGTTGACCACCAGGTGCCAGGGCTGGCCCACCGGGGCGCGGCGCAACAGCTTCAGGCCGTTTTCACCGATCCAGTTATCGCAGTAAGCATCGTCGGGCAGCGGCGTGGGCGCGGTGTTGGCATAGGCCTGGGGGCCGCGCCGCGCGTCAAAGTCGGCCACGTGGGTGGCGGCCAGATTCTGCTGGTGCAGATAGGCCATGTAGGGGTCCTTCGGCGTGACGCGGCCGCTACGCAGGGCATCAAACTTGCCGGCGTTGTCGATGGCGTCAGAGAAGCCCCATTCCTGCGTGAGGCGCTTTCCGTCAAGGCCCCAGTCTTCGGTGGCCTTGTGCAGGTCCAGCTTGCCGCAGCCCATGACGTGATAGCCGGCATCGCGCAGCAGGCGGTAGTAAGTGGTTTGCGTGAGCGGGTAGTCGAAGCGGTTATTGGCTACGCCGCAGCGCTGGTATTCCTTGCCCGCGGCCAGGCAGGCCCGTGAGGGGGCGCAGAGGGGGGAAGAAACGACAGCCTGCGTGAAGCGGACGCCGCGCTTGGTCAGGGCGTCGAGGTGGGGCGTCCGCACCAGGCCGGTGGCCCAATCGTGACGCTGCTGGTCGGGGAATAGAAACAGGAAGTTGGGCCGGCGCGGAGGCGCAAAGGCGGCGGAGATCAATTGGCGGCGGGTGGAGAACATGGGCGGCTGCCCTTGATTCTACTTGGCGCGCAGGGTGCCGAGTCCGCCGTCAACGCCGAAGACCTGGCCGGTGATCCAGCTATTGGCTGGGTCCATCAGAAAGGCGATCATGGCGGCGACGTCGTCGGGCTGGCCGATGCGGCCCAGAGCGTGCATCGCGGTAGAGGCCTTGAGCGCCAACTCATTGCCCGTGATGCGGCTGGCCAGCGGGGTATCGACAAGCCCCGGCGCCACGCAGTTGACGCGTATGTTGCGGGGCGCATAGGTGGCGGCGGCCGATAGCGCCAGGCCCATCACGCCGGCCTTGGCTGCGGCAATAGCTTCGTGGTTTGCATAGCCCAGCCGCGCCGCGGCGGTGGAAACCAGCACGACTGAGCCGCCGGCGGGCATGTTCTTGACGGCGGCCCGCAGGCCAATGAAGGCGGTCTTGAGGTTGGTGTCGAGCGTCTGCTGAAACTCGGCCTCGGTGGTGATATGCGCGGGCTTGAGCAGGATGCTGCCGGCGCAATTCACGAGCGCATCCACGGGGCCGAAGGCGGCGACCGCGGCCTCAACGGCTTCGAGGTTCGTCAGGTCCGTGACGACGTGCTGGGCGTTCAACTCAGCGCCCAGTGCGGCGAGTTTGTCGCCGTTGCGGCCAATCAGCAGCAGTTCGTGCCCCGCCGCGGCGAGGCGGCGCGAAAGGGCCGTCCCGATGCCGCCATAGGGGGCGAGAATGACAGACTTCATGCGTAGGTTTCCTTGATCTTTTGGGCAGTGAGCTGAATGAGCTCTTTCTTCTGGGGGCTGAGGCGCGTGAGGTTGCGCAACTGCATATCCATGCGGCCGACGCCCGAAAGCTTCGTCTCATGGCGCAGCAGAAAGTCCCAGTAGAGTGTGGTGAAGGGGCAGGCATTGTCCCCCGTGCTTTCGGCCGGGTCATAGCGGCAATGGCCACAGTAGTTGGACATGCGCTGTATGTACTTGCCCGTGGCGGCGTAGGGCTTGGAGGCCATGATGCCGCCATCGCCAAACTGGCTCATGCCGAGGGTGTTGGGCAACTCCACCCACTCGACGGCATCGACGTAAACCGCCAGATACCATTCGTGCACCTGCTTCGGGTCAACTCCCAGCAGCAGGGCGAAAAGGCCGGTGACCATGAGGCGCTGTATGTGGTGGGCGTAGCCGTAGTCGAGGGTCTGGCCGATGGCCTGCCGCAGACATTCCATGTGGGTGTCGCCGGTCCAATAGAACCTGGGCAGCGGCGCGGTGGCTTCGAGGGCGTTACGGTCCACATAGCCGGGCATGTAAAGCCAGTAGATGCCGCGGACGTACTCGCGCCAGCCGAGTATCTGGCGGATGAAGCCTTCGACGGCGGCCAGCGGCGCGTCGCCGCGCTGCCACGCCTCTTCGGCGGCGGCGCAGGCCTCGCGCGGGTCCAGCAGTTTGAGGTTGAGGCTCGAGGAGATGCGCGAGTGGTAAAGCCAGGGTTCGTTGGTCCACATGGCGTCCTGGTAGAGGCCGAAGTGGGGCAGGCGGTTGGCGATGAAGTCGCTGAGCGCCTCGCGGGCCTGGGCATGGGTGACGGGCCAGTCGAAGTGTTCGAGCTTGCCGGGATGCGTGGGGAAGCGGCGCTCCACCATCTCGATGACGTCGCGCGTGATGGCGTCAGGGGCGAAGCGCAGCGGGGCTGGCAAAAGGCCCGGGCCGGACTTCGGGAAGCTGCCGCGGTTTTCCTCGTCGTAGTTCCACTCACCGCCAGCGGGCTTGCCGCGCTCCATGAGGATGCCAAAGCGCTTGCGCACCTCGCGGTAAAAGTACTCCATGCGCAGTTGCTTGCGCCCTTCGGCGTGTTGGGCAAAGTCGGCGGGGGTAGTGAAGAAGTGGCGGTCCGGGCGGAACTCCAGAAGCTTGCCCAGCGAGGCGAAATCCTGCTGGAGCCGGTATTCCCCCGGCTCGACGAGCAGCACGCGCTGGGGCTTGTACTGACGTATGGCTCGCTTCACCTCGCCCAACAAGGACCCTGTATTCTGCGGGTCATCGAGGGTGCGGTAATCCACCGTCCAGCCGCGCTCGCGCAGGGCATCGCGGAAGTGCCGCATGGCGGCAAGAAAGATGGCAATGCGTGCTTTGTGGTTCCAGACCGAGGTAGCCTCAGCGGCCACCTCGGCCATCAGAACGATGTCTGTTTCCGGTGAGCAGCCGTCGAAGACGGCGCTATCGAGATTGAGTTGGTCACCGAGGACCACCACCAACTGCACAGTTGATGGATGCCCGGGGTGGCGTCACAGCGTTAATTGTTGAGCACGGGCCCGCTCATGTTACGGCAAACAACTACGCTGTGACGGCCATATCCCGGGTGGGGGGTGGCACGGGTACGGCAGGCTTGTCGCCGCCGTGAAACTTGACGCTGACGAGCTTGGAGACGCCCGCTTCCTGCATGGTGACGCCGTACATGGTGCTGGAGGCTTCCATGGTGCGCTTGGCGTGGGTGATGAAGATGAACTGGGTGTTGTCCGACATTTCCTTCACCAGTTTGGTGAGGCGGATGATGTTGGCCTCATCGAGCGGGGCGTCGACTTCGTCGAGCACGCAGAAGGGGCTGGGCTGGTACTGGAAGATGGCCATCAGCAGGGCCATGGCGGTCATGGCGCGCTCGCCACCGCTGAGCAGCAGCACGTTCTGCAGACGCTTGCCCGGGGGCGAGGCGACGATGTCGATGCCGGATTCATTGACGTTCTCGGGGTCAGTAAGACGCATCTCGCCCGAGCCGCCGTTGAAGAGGATCTGGTAGGTGCCGCGGAAGTTCTCGTTGATCTTGTCAAAGGCTTCCTGGAAGCGCTTCTTCGATTCGGCGTCGATTTCCTGGATGGCCTTTTCGGTGTCGCGGATGCTGTCGAGGAGGTCTTGCCGCTGGGTGTTGAGGAAGTCATAACGCTGCTGGGACTCTTCGTATTCCTGCAGGGCGTCGGGGTTGACCGGGCCGAGAGCTTCGATCTTGCGGCGCACTTCGTTGTACTTCTCTTCGGCTTCGGCCAGCTGCGTCTCATCGAGGACGGTGGTTTCCTGGGCGGCGAGTTCGGCGACGGCCAGGTTGAGTTCCTTCTGGCAGGTTTCCTCGAGGTGGGCGAGGTCACTCTGGCGGCGGACGAGTTCGAGTTCGGACTGCTGGCGCTTTTCGCCGAGGCCGGCGGCCTCAAGGCGCAGGGCGCGGAGTGACTCTTCGACAGCGGCCAACTGGGTGCGCACGGTCTCTTCATTGCTGGCGAGTTCGGCGACGGCGGCCTTGGCGGTTTCAATCTCGGCGGCGAGGGCGGTGGCGCGCTGATCGAGCTCGATGTTGTCGTTCAGCAGGCGGGCGCGCTCAACGCCAAAACGCTCCATTTCGGCCGAGAGAAATTCCTTGCGGCGGCCCTGCTCGTTGAGGGTGTTGTTGAGGCGCTGTACGGCGTTGGCCGAGTTGCGCAGACGCTCATCGGCGCTGGCGAGGGAAGCGCGCAGGGTGGAGTGCTCTTCGTTTGCGGCGGCTACCTGTTGCTGGAGGCCTTCGAGCTCGGCGCGCTCAGTTTCGAGAGCGGCTTCGAGGGCCTGGCGGGCGGCTTCCTTCTCGGCGATGCCGGCCTCCAGGGTGGTGCGCAGGTCAGCGAGGCGCTTGCCTTCGCCAGCGAGGCGTTCGAGTTCCACGCGGGCATTGGAGAGAAGCCGGGCGGCGCGCTGCATATCGGTGGCGAGCTGGCGCTGTTCCTGATCGAGAACGAGGGCGCTCTTTTCTTCCTGCTGCTGTTGCTGGCGGAGCTTTTCGAGGTCGGCGGCGAGGCCGTTCTGTTCGGTTTCGAGCTGGGTGAGCAGGGTGGTGGTCTGTTCGAGTTCCACCTGCTTCTGGCGGTGCTGGGCGGTGAGTTCCTTGAGTTCGCGCTTGAGGGCGAGAGGGCCACTGGAATTCTTCTTGCCACCGGTGACGGCATAGCCGTGATAGCAGACGCCATCGGGCAGCAGGAAGTAGACGTCGGGGTATTGCAGGGCGAGGCGCTGGGCGGCTTCGTGGTTTTCGGCCAGGAAGCAGCGCGTGATGCGGGGCAGCAGTTCGGTGGGGCCGTACTTGAAGCCGTTGGTCATCTTCAGTACGTCACTGAGTCGGCCGATGATGCCGGTTTCCGGACCCACCGGAGGCTCCTCCACACGCCCCCGGGTGAAATTGGATTCAGGGTCCGGATGCACGAGGAAGGTTGCCCTACCCTCGAGATCCTGCTTCATCAGCTGGATGCCGTGCTGCGCGTCGTCCCACTGCTTGACGACGACGTATTCGAGTTCCTCGAGGAGGAACTCTTCGGTGGCCTTTTCATAGGCGGTATCGACTTCGATGAAGTCGGCGAGGACGCCCATGGGCTTGAGGTTGGTAGCAGCACCTTTCTCGATGGCGGTGAAGAGCTTCTTCACCGAATCGGTGGTGTAGCTGCGGTGGTTGATGATGTCTTCGAGGGAGTCGCGGCGGGCCTTGAGGCGGCTGGCCTCGGTGCGGACAACGTCCTGCTGGCGGCGGGTTTCGGTGACCTGCTGGCGGCGCGTCTGGAGTTCGGTTTCGATGTACTTGCGGCGATCGGCCAGGGACTCAAGGGTCATCTGGCGGGCGCTGAGCTTTTCGCCCAGTTCGGCGCGGACCTTCTCGAGGCGCTCGGTTTCGCCCTGGGCTTCTGACTCTTCACGGGTGGCGCGTTCGACGTTGCGGGTGACACCCTGCTGCTGGGTTTCGACCTGGGTGAACTGGTTGCGCAAGCGGTTCACTTCGCCGAGGAGGCTGAAGATCTGCTGGCGGTTGCGTTCGAGCTGGGTGGAGCGCTCGCGGAGTTGCTGCGAGAGGGCGTCGCGCTGGCGGGACTTCTCTTCCACCTGAGTGCGCAGTTGCTGGGCTTCGGCCTGGAGGGTTTCCGCTTCCTGGCGGGCGGCGTCCATTTCGGCGCGGATGTCGGTGAGACGCTGTTCGAGGTTGGCGACTTCGGCTTCGTTGGTGGCCAGGCGCTGATCAATGTTGGCGATCTGCTGGGACTGGCTCGAAAGCTTGCCGCGGGTGCGTTCCGCTTCGAGTTCGAACTCGCCCAACTGGCGGCGGGCGGCGGTGAGGGCGCTTTCGATTTCAAAGAAGCGGGCCTGGAGCTGCTGCTGTTCGGCATCGCTCGCGGTGAGCTTGGTGTTGGCCTCGTTGAAGGCGTTGGTGGCTTCGCCGAGTTCGAGGGCCACACGGGCGGCTTCGCGCTCAAAGTAACGGTAGCGGTTGGAAAGAACGAGCTTGATGTGGCCGTCGAGTTCGCCCTTGAGCTCTTCGTAGCGCTTGGCCTTGGCGGCCTGGCGCTTGAGGCTGTTCACCTGGCGGCCGACTTCCTCGAGGATGTCGAAGACGCGGTTGAGATTCTGGCGGGAGCTTTCGAGGCGGCTTTCGGCGAGGCGGCGGCGGGTTTTGAACTTGGTGACCCCGGCGGCCTCTTCGATGATGGCGCGGCGGTCCATGGGCTTGTTGGAGAGAATCTGGCCGATGCGGCCCTGTTCGATGATGGCGTAGCTCTCGGGGCCGAGGCCGGAGCCCATGAAGACGTCCTGAATGTCGCGGAGGCGGGCGACTTTGCCGTCGATGAGGTATTCGCTTTCGCCCGAGCGGTAGAGGCGGCGGGTGATGGTGATTTCGCGGGAGCGCTTGGGCTTTTCTTCTTCCTCGCCAGCTGAGGGTTCGAGGGGAAGAACCTTGTTGAGGTAGGAGCCATCGGAGTCGACCATGGTCATGGTGACGCTGGCCATGCCGAGGGGCTTGCGGTCTTTGGTGCCGGCGAAGATGACATCTTCCATGCGGCCGCCGCGGAGACTCTTGGCGGACTGCTCGCCGAGCACCCAGGAAATGGCATCGCTGAGGTTGGACTTGCCGCAGCCGTTGGGGCCCACGATGGCGGCCACGCCATCTCCGTGAAAGCGCATCTCCGTGCGATCACAGAAGGACTTAAAACCCTGCAATTCGAGACGTTTCAGCTTGAGCAATGGAGATCTCCCTCGCGACAGAAATAGAACCACCGGGCGGCCGCAAAGCGGCGCCGGCACTCGGGGGGGAGTGAAATCAGGTTAGCGCAACCGGGCGGATCTGTAAAGAGGGGTACAAGATATTGTGGTAGGCGTCCGAACTACTACCGCTAATGGCAACAATAGACTTTAATGTATCTGTAGCAGCAATTTCACATGATTGGGATAGAATGACGCCAGTTATGTTGCGCATTATCACACTCGCTTTTTTACTGGCCGCCACGCTGTGTAGCCAGGAATTTCGATCTACCCTCTCTGGCCGCGTCACGGACGCAACCGGGGCCACTGTGCCCAACGCAAAAGTCGTGGCGACGGAAACCAATACCGGGGCCAAGGCAGAGGCCACGACCAACCCGGATGGCAGTTACACCTTGCCCTTTCTGGCGCCCGGCCCTTACCAATTGACGGTGGAAGCCGGCGGCTTCAAGAAGTACACGCAGAGCGGCATCACGATCGGGACGAACGTGCGGTTGTCGCAGGACGTGGTGTTGCAAGTGGGCAGTCAAGCGGAATCGGTGACGGTGACGGCTGACGTGGCGCTGCTGAGCACGGCCTCGGCCAGTGTGGGGCAGGTGATTACGAGTAGCCAAATTGAGAACATGCCAATGAACGGGCGCACGCCGCTGACGCTGGCGCAGTTGGCTTACGGGGTGACGCCGTCGAGCGACCCCCGCTTTACGCGGCCGTTTGACAACGCGGGGCCGTCGGGCTTTTCGATGGGTGGCGGGCAGGCGCAATCGAACGAATTGCTGCTGGATGGCGCGCCGGACATGACGCGCAACCGCCGGGTGGCGTTCAACCCGCCGGTGGACGCGGTGGCGGAAGTCAAGGTGGAAGCGTTTCAACCGGATGCCGCGTTTGGGAACACGGCCGGTGGGACGGTGAACGTGGTGATGAAGGGCGGCACGAACGAGTTTCACGGCAGCCTGTATGAATTCAACCAGACTTCGGCTTTGAAGGCGACGCCGTTCTTTACCAATGCGGCCAACCAGCGCAAGCCGGTGACCCGGTTTAACCAGTACGGTGGCTCGATTGGCGGGCCGATCCGGATTCCGAAGCTGTATGACGGGCGCAACAAGCTGTTTTTCTTCTTTACCTATGAGGGCATCAAGCAGAGCGAACCGGAGCCGACCTTTTCGACGGTACCGACCGATGCGCAGAAGCGAGGCGACTTCAGCCGGTTGCTGGGCAACAACATCCAGATCTATGACCCTTTGACGGGGGTGCTTTCGGGCGGGGTGATCCGGCGGCAGCCTTTTCCCGGGAATGTGATTCCGAGCAATCGCATCAGCCCGATATCGACGAACATTCTGAACTTCATTCCGGCGCCGAACGACGTGGGCAATGCACTGGGGCAGAACAACCGGTTTGACAACGCGGTGCGGAGCGACAATTTCTCGAGCTACATCGGGCGCATTGACTGGAATGCTTCGGACAAGCAGAAGATGTTCTTCAACATGCGGCAGAATGACCGGGTGGAGAACCGGGGCAACCGTTATGGGAACATCATCACGGGCAATGCTTTGAGCCGGGTGAACTGGGGCATGCTGTTTGACCACGTGTACACGGTGACGCCGACGCTGCTGGTAAATACGCGGGCGAACTGGAACCGGTTTGTGGAAGGGAACATCCGGCCGAGCGACGGTTTTGACTTCACGACACTGGGACTGCCGGCGAGTTTGCGGGCGTCGAGCACGAAGCTCGTGTTTCCGGTAATCGACTTTGGGGTGTTCTCGGATATCGGGCATACGGGTGGGGACAGAACGCCATTTGACACGTATCAGGTTTTCCAGAGCATTACGAAAATCACGGGCAAGCACAACCTGAAGTTTGGGGCGGACATCCGCAAGCAGATTGAAAGCTCGAACGCATTCGGGAATTCGAGTGGCGCCTATACGTTTGGCTCGGAGTGGACGCGGGCGGCGTCGAACGCGGCCAACGCACCGATCGGACAGGATTTGGCGGGCATGCTGCTGGGTTTGCCGACGGGAGGCAATTTTCAGGTGGCGGCAGCGCGGACCAACCAGGCCTTCTATTACGCGTTCTTTGTGCAGGATGACTGGCGGATACGCCGGAACCTGACGCTGAATATCGGGTTGCGGTATGAGGCGGAAACGGGAACCTATGAGCGGTGGAACCGGACGGTGGCGGGCTTCAATCCGACAGCCGACAACCGTGTTTCGGCAGCCGCGGCGGCTGCCTATGCGGCGGCTCCGAACCCGCTGCTGCCTCCAGCACAGTTCAACGCGCGGGGCGGGGTGGAATTCGCCACCGACCAGCGCCGGACGATCTATGACCCCTACAAGCTGAACTTTTCGCCGCGCTTCGGTTTGAGCTGGCAGCCGGACAAGTTGAAGAATACGGTGATCCGTGGCGGCATTGGTCTCTATGTTGGCACTTTCGGGACCTTCGGCATACAGCAGCCCGGATTCAGCCAGCAGACGGCGCTGGTGGCGGCGGAGGGCGGCGTGTTCCTGCAACCGGCGGCGACACTGGCCAACCCTTACCCGACGGGGATTCTGCAGCCGGTGGGGGCGGCGCTGGGGTTTGACACCTTCCTGGGGCAGAACGTACGTTATGTGGACCGGAAGCTGGGCAGCCCGCAGACCTGGCGCTGGAACTTCAACATTCAGCGGACACTGAGCGACAACACGGTGCTCGAGATTGGGTATATGGGGAGCCTGGCGACGAAGATTCCCGAAACGCGCAACCTGAACTTTGTGCCGAACGAGTTCCTTTCGACCAGCGCGACGCGCGATCAGGCGCTCATCACGCGGCTCACCACTCCCGTGCCGAACCCGTTCCGGGGCTTGATTCCGGGAACAGGTCTGAATGGCAATACGACCAATCTGGAGAATCTGCTGCGCGCCTTCCCGCAATTCAGTGGAAATGGTGGGGTGAGCGTGGAGAGCCAGGTGAACGGCCGCTCGAACTTCCACATGTTCCAGATGCGCGTGGAGAAGCGCTTCTCGAACGGGCTGCAATTCCTGGCGAACTACCAGTGGTCGAAGATGCTGGAAGCAACGGGCCGTCTGAACGAGGGCGACCCATTCCTGCACTACCGGATTGCGGGTGAAGACCGGCCGCAGCGGTTTGTGTTCAGCGGCAGCTATGACCTGCCGATTGGCCGCGGCAAAGCGCTGCTGGGTGGCGTAGGCGCGTGGGGCAACCGGCTGGTGGGCGGCTGGCAGCTGAACACGATCTTCACGACGCAGAGCGGTTCGCCCGTCACGTTCAACAACAGCATCTACTTCGGCGGTGACCTGAACTGGCAAGCTCGCAATCTGCCGCGGGTGTTCGACACGACGCGGTTTGAACGGACGGCGGCGTTGCAGCTGGACCGCAACGTGCGCACCTTCCCGCAGGCATTTTCGGCCTACCGGGCGGACCGGATCAACAACATCGACATCAGCGTGATCAAGAACATTGACATCGTGGAGAAGGTGGTGTTGCAGTTCCGGGCCGAATCGTTCAATGCGTTCAACCGGACGCAGTTCAATGGGCCGGACATGAACCCGACCAGTGGCAACTTTGGACGCATCACGAGTGCTTCGAACCTGCCGCGGACCTATCAGCTGGCGCTGCGGCTGCGGTTCTAAGTTCCGGCTCAGCAATAGTCTCCACCCGGCGACCCGGAAATGGGTTCCGGGTGGAGATTCTGCGTAAGGGTGAAGCAGTTGCGGTCCACCAGCCGTTTGAGGACGATTTCGACCAGAATGGCTTCGTTTGGTTTGACGATGTTTCCCAGTTGGGTGGGCAGTACGCGGGCCGGGGCGTAGCGGACGAGACCTTGGGCTGGACGGGCCTGGACTTCGAGCCCGATGGGGAACTGGCGGAGTTTCGCCGCGTCCAGGAAATAGGTGAGGCGGCCGGGGTGGCGCTGGTTGCGCTGACGGTCGCGGAAGACGCCCTGGGGCAAAAGGTCAGGCGAGGCTTCGAGACCGGCGGTGAAGGTGAGGTCGTAGTCGTCGAGAAGCTGGCCCTGTTCGTCGACAACGCGAAAGAGGGCGAGGGAATGGGGCGGGTTGGGTTGGGTGAATTCGCGGCCGAGGATGCGCCAGCGGCTGAGGGCTTCGGCGGATTGGGTTTGTTCCGTCAGAGTTTGGAAACGCTGGCAGAGGCCCTCGTAATTGGCTTCGTTCTGAACAGAGAGGCATTCGAGGATGGCAGCGACGGTGGGGTGGGGGCCGGCGAGGGGAACGCTGCCCATGATGCCGAGCTCATTGCCGCCGTGGGCGAGGCCCGGGAGAACGGCGAAGGCCGTGGGGGCGGACTGACGCCAGGCGGTGGGGACGAGGTGATTGGCTTCGTTCTGTTCGAGGCGGACGTAGCTGTAGTTGAGGTTGGCGGAGGGGACGCGGACGACGCCGTCGGAGCCGGGTTCGCCGGTGTAGGAGTTGAGGTGGTCGTAGAATTTGCGGTCGATGGTTTGGCCGGTGAGGACGAAGGGGAAGAGGCCGCGGCGGGGACCGTTGAGGGCGAGCCAGTCGAGGTTGAGACGCCATTGTTCCTCGCTGCCCTGTTCGAGCCAGTCGAGGATGCGCTGGCCGGGTTCGACGGATTCGAAGAAGGCCTTGATGCGGCTGAGGCGGCCCTTGCCGAGTTGGGCGAGGGGTGAGCCGTGGTTGGCCGGGGCGAGCATGACGAGGTAGGAGAGCTGGTGGCCGCCGTAGCGGAGGACCCAATCGCGCACGAGGGGGCCGCCGGTGGAGTGGGTGATGCAGGCGAAGCGGGAGAGGCCTTTGTCGCGGATGGCGGCCTGGAAGGCGCGGCTGAGGTCAGCGAGGGTGACCTGGTCGTGAAAGCTGACGTATTTGCCAAGAAAGATGTGATCGATGCGGACAGGAATATGGCGGAAGGCCAGTTCCTGTTCGAGGCGTGCCGGGAGATCGCCGTAGGTGGCGGTATTGCGGACGCTGTAGCCGTGTACAAAGATGAGGTCCATTGCGCTTACAGGCTGGCATGGGGGAGGGGTGGATTTTGGGGTAGATGGGGCTAAGTGGTTGAGGGGAGGGGAGATAAAAAGGTGGGGGGGCGGTGAAGGGGTTGTTTCGAGGGGCTGCACCGGCGCAGATGAGTGAGCACCGCGTCTGGAAAAGACACTATGACGTTAGTCAAAAATGCAGCAACCGTAAAGGGGCAGTTTTCCTGGGCGAAGCGCTGCGGTTGCTGGGCAAGTTGGAGGGCGATGAACATGCCGAACTCGATCTGGAGAGGAATTTCCAGCTCAGTCAGGTTTCGCGCGACTAGCTCAAACACGAGAGCCTCGGTGAGCCAGAACTCGTTCTCGAAAAAGTGAAAGGTCATGCGGCCTCCTCGTGAAGGAATTCGTTGGGGTTGACGTGGTTGAACGCTGTCATGATGGCGGCCACAATCAGTGCCTGTTCCGCCAGTTCATCCAGCGAAAGGTGCTCGAACCACTGATCGTGGAACCTCCGGATTGCGGTGGCGCGATTTTCGGGGGAGAGGGGGCAGTAGCAAGTGACAACGCTCAGGTAATGGTTGAGATGCATTGGTGTTTGTCCTTTGTGTTTAATTGAATTGAAAGTCTATACAGCGTTGTTTAGTGGTTGGCGTCTAACTGCAGGGCAACTGGTTGGGGAACATTGCTTAATCATGACTTAATGGTATAGTATGTTGGGGTGATTGTCAAGTAAAATTACAATGATTTTAACAAAACTAAAATTTGACTGTGGTTGGGGTTCTGGCCAGACTATGGCTAGCAAACAATATTTCAATATTTGCCCCAGCGAAGGCTGTCGCCGACCGGAGTGTACCCTAGCCTGCTGGCAATAATGCTTTCAATTTTTCTGCTTCAGCCAGTAAACCCGGAGTTCAGTATTGAACCAATCAAGCTGCAACCTTGAATGACCTACTCAAAAGGTGAACGTAGTGATGGAGATGCAAGATTAAACGAGGGAAAGAGCAGGAGGGAGGTCTGGATTTGCTTCCATTTGCAAAATGGGAGGGGACAGTCCCACGGACCGCCCTGCGGGCGGTCCTAGGACAGCCGCCCGAAGCCGCCCGAAGCCGCCCGAAGCCGCCCGAAGCCGCCCGAAGCCGCCCGAAGCCG
>VFQU01000425.1_pt1 | contig 38693 bp, 40 predicted proteins | sample 3512311 | NCBI WGS metagenome assembly VFQU01 (sample SAMN10412377, study PRJNA504923) | tailings metagenome | isolation source: Relicate 3 Philex TSF3 active mining site | place: Philippines: Tuba, Benguet | collected 2017-08-29
ATTTCGGCAATCCGATGCTGTTCCTGCCGGCGCTGATATTCGGGCAGGGGCAGCCCGCCCTTGGCCACATCTCCGGGCGTGCCGAGATAGGTCGAGAGCGGATCGAGATTGTCGAAGGTGATGTTGGACGAGATGTAGATGGAATCCGTGCGCAGCAGTTGCGACAGGAACGGAACCTTCATCGCCTCGCGCTTGAAATTGTCGACGATGAACTCGCCCATATAGCGCGTGCCGATGCGGTAATCTGCCGAATAGTGAAACCAGTGATTGGCGCGCAGCATGTTGGACAGGCGCGTCTTGCCGACACCGGCCATGCCGAACACGGTCACGGCGCGGCGCGGGGCCTTCACGAATTCATCGACGCTCGAAAACAGCATGCCGGACCGTCACCATCATGCGGTGGAAACTGCGCCAGCATGTAATGCAACCGGCCCGCCTTCACAAGCGGGCGGCAAAATCTGCCGGTGGCTCGGACTCTATTGCCGGTTTTGTGCCGCAATTGCCGGTGTCTGTCGGAGTTTAGTCAATGGATTCAACGACTCCGCTATTTGGCATCGCCCTTGCATTGCTTCTCCCGAACGCGCCCTGCGGGGCACAAAGGGTTTACGGAGTGACAGATGGGTATCTATGGGGCTCTTTCCAGTGCGGTGACCGGCCTGCGGGCGCAGTCGCATGCGCTGGAGAACATTTCTGGTAATATCGCCAACTCGCAGACAACGGGTTACAAGCGGATCGAGACGAGCTTCCTCGATCTCATTCCCGATGCTCCGTTGAAATCGCAGGTGCCGGGTGCGGTGCTGGCGCAGTCGCGCGGCACCAATAACCTGGTCGGCGACATCCAGACCTCGTCCACGGAAACCTATATCGCGCTCAATGCTGGCGGCTTCTTTGTGGTGGAACCCAAGATCGGCCAGTCGGACGGCAATTCGGTGTTTGCCGGCTCGAACTACTTTACCCGTCGCGGCGATTTCGAGCTCGACAAGGAAGGGCGCCTGGTCAATGGCGCGGGCTATTACCTCAAGGGCCTGCCGGTCGATCAGTCGACGGGCAATATTTCCGGTTCGGTGCCGGAAGTGCTCAAGCTCTCCAACGCATTCCTCGCGGCCAACAAGACCACGGCGATCAACTATCGCGCCAACCTGCCGCAGGTGCCTAAGACCGAAAACTACGATCCTGATGTTCCGGGCAGCGAACTGATGGATATTACCGCCTATGCCGGCTACACGGCTCCCGCGACGACGCTGGACACAATCCAGGCTGTCGATCACGACCGGTTCACCTCCGACTCCATCTATGGCGGTGCCATCACCGTCTATGCGCCGAACGGCGCACCGGCGAGCGTGCAGATGCGGTGGGCCAAGGTTGACAGCCATGCCACCGGCACGTCCGATACCTGGGCGATGTACTACATGTCCGACAGCGCGGCGACCGGCACCGCGCCCAAGTGGACCCGCGTGCCCGAGAACTACAGTTTCGATCTCAACGGTTCGATGGATCCGGTCGTCACTGAGGCCAACATCACCAATCTTACGATCAATGGCGTCAATGTCGGCAATGTCACGCTGAGCCACGATCGCAATGGCATGAGCCAGTTTGCCGACGTGAACGGCACCGCCTCGGTGTCCAAGCTCGACCAGAATGGCTATGGCGCCGGTGAATTCCAGTCGGTTGCGATCAGCGATGATGGTCGCGTTGTGGCCACCTATTCCAACGGCGAGCGCATTGATATGGCGCAGGTCGTCGTGGCCCAGTTCAACGCCGTCAATTCGCTCAAGCGTCTTGATGGTGGTGTGTTCCAGACCACGACGGAATCGGGTGAGCCGATCTTCGATCTGTCGGGCTCGGGTATTCTCGGTGGTGCGCTCGAAGCGTCCAACACCGACATTTCCGACGAATTCACCAAGCTGATCATCACGCAGCAGGCCTATTCGGCCGGTACCCGCATCGTCTCGACTGCCGACGAGATGTTGCAGGAAGCCCTCAACATGGTCCGCTAGGACCGCAACGAGTTAGCCGGCCCGGGGTGATCCAGGGTCGTTCCCGAGTTTTGGAGCCGCGCTGATGGGTCTGGTTTCTTCGCTTTCAAACGCTGTGTCCGGTCTTCGCGTCAGCCAGGATTCCATTTCGATCCTGAGCCGTAACGTCGCCAATGCCGGCACGCCGGGCTACCATCGTCAGTCGCTCAACATCGTCGATCATAACTCGGCCAATGGCAGCTATGCCCGCACGGCTGGGGTCAATCGTGCGTTTAGCTCCAGCCTGCAGACCTATTACAACCGGCAGGTGTCCGACACTGCCGCGTCCAACGTGTCTGCCAACTATCTCAACAAGCTGCAGACCTATCTGGGCAAGCCTGGCCAGGCCGGGTCGCTCGATACCATGTTCAGCTCGTTTCAGAACTCGTTGCGGGCGCTTTCGACAAGCCCCGACGACTATTCGACCCGTGCCAATGTGGTTGCCGAGGCGCAGGCAATGGCGCAGCGCCTCAACCAGCTCTCGACCAACATTCAGGAAATCCGCCAGGAAACCGAGACCCGGATCGCCAATAACATCAACGATGCCAATGGCATGCTGGTCTCCCTCCAGGAGGTCAACAAGCGCATGCTCGACCTGGGCATGACCGATACGGCCCGCGCATCTTTGCTTGATCAGCGCGACCGACTGGTGGCTTCGGTTGCCGAAGTGATCGACGTGCGCGCCGATTATCGTTCCGACGGCACGGTTTCGCTGATGACGCGCTCTGGCGTCGGCCTGCTCGACAACGGCGTCAGTACCTTCAAGTTCACCACCGCTGGCGCATTGTCTGCGACCACGCAAGCCAGCATTTTTTCCGATCAGAACAAGGTCGGCACCCTGACCCTGACCACTCCGGCCGGGCTCACCATCGACCTCGTCCAGCAGGGCGTGTTGCAGGGGGGCGAACTGGCCGGCCTGATCACATTGCGCGACAAGACTCTGGTTGAGGCACAGAACCAGCTGGACGAAATTGCCGCCGGTCTTGCCGCGGCGTTCTCGACGGTCAACACGCAAGGCACTGCCGCGACCAATGGCGGGGGCGAGGGGCTCCAGGTCGATCTCTCCCAGATGCGTCCGGGCAACGACATTCTGCTCACCCATACGCTCAATGGCGCCGAGCAGAAGGTGCGCATCATCAACAGCATCAATGGCGACGACTATGTCGATGCCAGCGGGCAGCGCGTCATCTCCATGGACCTGTCGAGCCCGGCAGCAATTGCCGCCTCGGCTGCAACCTTGCAGACACGGTTGCCGGGCCTGGTCATCGACAGCCCGGCATCGGGCGTTCTGCGGGTCGTCGATGATGGTGCGGGTGGCGTGCGGGACGTTACCCGCCTCGTGGCCCGGACCACCGCGACGAGCACGCAGACCGGCGATATGGCGCTGCCTTTGTTTGTCGATCAGAGCAACACGCCCTTTACCGACAATCTGGACACTGACCCGCCGCAAATTCTCGGCTTTGCCTCGCGCATTTCGGTCAATCCCGCCATTTTGGGCAATAATGGCCTGCTGGTGCAGTCCGATATCGGCACCAGCCTGGGCGATGCCGGCCGTCCGAACTATCTGCTCAGCCAGCTCGGATCGATGACCTTTGTGTCCGGGGGCTCGCCCTCTGCCAATATGGGCCGTCACCAGTTGAACGGTACGCTCGAACAGATCATCGGCCAGGTCATCAACTATCAGGGCACATCGATTGCCGCGGCTCTGCGCACAGATAGCGACCGCCAGCTGACGCTTGAAACCATCACCACCCAGATGGAGACGGACTATGGCGTCAATATCGACGAGGAAATGGCCCGGCTGACCGAGTTGCAAAGTGCCTATGCCGCGAATGCGCGGGTTGTGTCAGTGGTCAAGGAACTGCTCGACACCCTGTTTGCATCGACCTGATGGAGTAGCGTGAGATGATCGTCAACAAGTCGATGTTCCCCCTGCAGACCGGTTTCTCGGTCATCTCCAAGATGCAGGACAAGTTCGCTACCCTGCAAATGCAGCTGGGCACGGGCATGAAATCGCAGACGCTGGCCGATATGGGCCGCGAACTGCCGGTTTCCCTTTCGGTCCGCTCGCGCCTCAACACTATCGAAGGCTACAAGGCCAGCATCGATCAGGTGGCGTTGCGCCTGTCCTTTTATGACAATTTCCTCACCCGCATGGACAAGATCGAGGGCGAGGGCCGCAATTCGGCGGTGCAGGGCCAGTACGGTACCGGCAATATCAATATGGCCACCATTTCCTCGCTGTCGCGGGCGCGCTTCGACGAAATGGTGACGATGCTCAATACCGACATTTCCGGGCGGTATCTGTTCGGCGGGTCGGTGACGGACAAGGCGCCGCTGCCGAGCAGCACGGAACTGCTTTACGGGACGGGCGGCCGGGCGGGTTTTCAGACCGTGGTGACCGAGCGCAAGGCGGCCGATGCCGGCGTATCGGGGCAGGGGCGGCTCGTGACCAATATCGACGCGGGAACGCCCAATGTGGTGACACTGACCGAAGATGGCGTGCATCCCTTCGGCTTCAAGCTTTCCACTCCGTCCACATCGTCCCCCGCCAGCGTCACCATTTCGGGACCCACGCCCGGTACGCTGCCGCAGGGTGGTCAGCTGTCTGTTACCTTTGCGGGTGCGCCCAACCACATCACGGCTGGCCAGACCATCACCATCGGCTTCACGCTGCCCGATGGCACCGACACCCATATCACCATGAAGGCGGCCGAAACGGCGAGCAATTCCAACGAGTTCGCTATTGGCGCCGATGCCGATGCCACGGCGCTGTCGTTCCAGACCGCGCTCAATGCCAAGCTCAAGGAACTGGCCGATTCCGAACTGGCTGCCGCATCCACCTATGCTGCGTCGCAGAATTTCTTCAATGCTGCCGGCGAGCCAGTCCTGCGCGTGGAGGGCGATCCGGCGACCGCTACGGAACTGCGCGTCGCCACGGCGACCGACACGGTCATGTGGTATCGCGGCGAAAATGCTGCCGTCTCCGCCGTGGGCCTTGGGCGGCTGGAATCGGGCGTGTCGCACAATGCCGTGCCATCCACGGCCTCGACCGTCTCGCTGACCGGCAAGGCCCCGTCCTCACCCGATCATGGCTTCCAGATCAGCAATGCGCAGACCACGGTGACCGGTTCGGGCACCAGTGCCGCTGCAACCCACACTGCGGGTCCGCCGGCTTCGATGGCGGTCACCTTCGATGGCACCGAAGCCGCCGGCGATACGGTCACGCTCACGCTGACCGATCCTAGTGGCAAGGTGCGGGAACTGGCGCTGACCGCCGTCAACGGCAAGCCGGGGCCGGGCCAGTTCACCATTGGCAACACAATCGAAGAGACCGCCGCCAATTTCGAAAAGGCCATGCTGCGTTCGGTGACCGAGGCGGCTGCCGACGCGGAAGGCAATCCACGCCAGTCGGTGAATGCCGCCATCGAGGATAGCGGCCGGGTGAATTATGGCATGCAAGCCAGTGAATCGGGCTATCTGCGCATGGTTCGCACCTTTGCCTCGATGTCGATCGAGACCTATCCCGAAATCAACAATGTCAGCGACCCGAATTCGTCCTCGCTCAATGCCACCAAGGCACGGTTCGACGCGATGGCGCGCCGCCAGCAGAGCGAATTGTCGGAGTCTCACAATACCGAACGCGGCTCGATCGAGATTGTGACGATGGAACTGGGCGTGGCCCGTGCTTCGCTGAATGCTGCGGGGGAGCGCCATACCAATTACAAGGCGCAGCTGGATAACCTGCTCAGCGACGTGGAAACGGTCAGCAAGGAAGATGTTGCCATGGAGATCATGGCCCTCCAGACCCGGCTCACCGCTAGCTATCAGGTGACATCGATGGTCAGCCAGCTCAGCCTTGTCAACTTCCTGCGCTGAGTCAGTCGACCATCTGGTCGCTCCCGCAAAGCACAAAAACCAAGGGCCCCGAATGGGGCCCTTGGCGTATCGATCTGTCTATACTGGCACTCAGGAGCCGCGCAGGCCCGCAGCCAGTTGGCGGTTGAGGCGCACCAGCACGTCGAGCTGCTGAGGCTGCGGATTGACGTCGAGGAGAATGTCGCGGGTCTGGTTGAGGATGAACATGCCCAGATTGGCGATGTTCTGCCTGATGTCCTGGGGGAGGGGGCTATCTTCCTGGGTCACGGCGGACATGAAGATAGTCCAGAGCTTACGATTGAAGGTCAGCGCGGCCTTCAATTCCTCGCTGGTCGCGATGTTCCACTCATCCTTGACCTTCTGTATCCCGGCCGCCGCCTTCATGAGCAGTGCTGATTCACGCTCGCGGGGCGATTCAACGACTTTCGCCGTCTGCTGGTAGGCTCGTGCGCCTTGCTGATACATGGTCGAGGAGTTCCTGTTCGTACTCAATGAGCCTTTGGGCAGCTTTGAGAGCTTTGTACAGAACCCCGGTTAATATCTCGTTATTGATTTGGTCGACAATTTGAACAGCTGATGGCGCAGCTTGAAGAAAATCGCGCGTCAATGCGAGATAGTTCTCCTTGGCCGCGTCCTGCGTCTCGTCGATATACATCAGCTGCACGGCCAGATAGATGCGCTTGGCAGGCGTATTGGCCGTCTCCGACGTCAGAATGTCCTTTTCCCGCAGGATAGGGGCATTGCCGTCGATGAACAGGCGCGTGCGCTGATCCGAATTGGTGATGATGCAATTGCCCACAAGGAGCTTTTCGCCCGGCTTAAGTTCGACCTTCAGCGCCATAGGGAATCTCTCCTGGACTCAGGGCTTTGAGATCAAACTGTTAGCCCGAGATTGCGGCAAAAACAACGAAGGCGGGCCTTGGCCCGCCTTGCTGTGATCGATGATGTGAACGCCGCCTTACTGGAGCAGTTGCAGAACCGACTGATCTGCCTGGCTTGCCAGCGATAGCGAGGAGCTCGAAAGCGACTGACGGGTCTGCAGAGCGAGGAGGTTTGCGGCTTCCTCGTTCATATCGGCCAGCGTCAGGTTGGCAGCGCCGGTCTGCAGCGTGTTGATCATTTCCTTGGTGAAGTTCTGGCGGTTCTGAACGATGGACAGATTGGAGCCAAAAGTGCCCGACTGGGAACGGACGCCGTTGAGAGCCACCTTGATGTTGGCGATCAGGCTGTCGATATCGGTATCGCTGTCGAGATCCTGCGCCTGGATGTCGAAGATACCCAGATTTGCTGAGTTCAGCGCCTCTTCGTCCTTGGTCTGGATGTCGATGGACGAGGTACCGGTTTCGTTGAACGTGATCCGCAGATTGTCGCCGCGCAGCAGGTTGATGCCGTTGAACGATGCGTCGTCGCTGAGCTTGTCGAGCTGGTCACGCAGCTCGTTAAACTGCTTTGCCAGGTCTGCGCGCACGGTATTGCCGCCAATCGTGGCGGCGCCAGAGGACGCGCCATCAATGACACCGGTAGAGCTTACGCCAGTGACGTTCAGCTCCTGCGTGGACAGGTTTTCGATGCGCAGCTTGCCATTGTCGTTGCTGGCGCGGATATGGGTCTTGAGGTCGTTGCGGCGGTTGATTTCCGATACCAGCGCATCGAGGGTCTTGGCCGTCGGGGCGGCATCGGTGCCCGAGCCATCTGCCAGGCCCGAACCGGATGCGCCGTTGGCGACCGTGAAGCCGCTGATGGTGACGTCGGCAACGCTTTCATTGGCCGAGCCGCCGGTAATGGTGAGCACGCCCCCGGCAACCGAGGCTGTGGCATCCAGATTTGCCGCGCGCAGCTCCTGATTGATCAGCGTGGACATTTCGTCTGCCGTCACGGCGGCGGCGTTGGCCGCCACAGCTGCAGCTTCCGCATGGGTGATGGTGATGGCAGTGGCAGGGCTGCTGCCATTGACTGAGACGTTGAAGCTGATCGAGCCGTTATTGGCGCCGGCATTGGTGAAGTCGACGGCGCTATAGGCGCCGGCTGTCACAGTAGAGGTGGTGGACATCAGTTCGACATCAATGGGCGTGGAACCAATCGAGCCGCCAGAGAAAGAGATTTCATCGCCGGTGCCGAACCCGGTCGGCGGGATCGTGTAGGAATTGGTGAGGAAGGTCTTGTCCTGCCGGGCCTGACGCAGGGTCGACTGCATGGATTCCAGCGTCTTGGTGATCGCGGTCAAGCCGTTATCGGCGGCTTCCAGCGTCTGGATACCGTTGGCCATCGAGTCCATCAGGGCGCCGAGATCGCCGGCGCGCGAATTGAGAGACTGCGCTGTAAAGAAGTTGGTCGGGTTATCGAGGGCCGAGTTGACCTTGTTGCCCGTTGCCAGGCGTTCCTGGGTCTTAGCCATCATGGTGGCGGTATTCTGCAGCGAAAGCAGGTTCGACCGAACGGCTTTCGAAAGGGAGATATCGGACATTGTGCTTCCTTCACTACGGCGCCGATGGTCGGCTCTTCCTCTTCTTGAGGTTGAGTAATGAATAGCTCACCGAATCCTAATGCTGCGTTAACCATACTTTTTCATGCGTCATAAACCATAATTGTGGCGACGAAGACTTGCCGATCGGTAGAAACCCCGGGGGAGGGCGGCGGCGGAAACGAAAAAAGGCGGGCCGAAGCCCGCCTTTTCCGATTGGTATGTGAACCGATTAACGGATCAGCTGGAGAACCGACTGGTCGGCCTGCGAAGCCAGCGAGAGCGAAGAGCTCGAGAGCGACTGGCGGGTCTGCAGGGCCAGCAGATTGGCGGCTTCTTCGTTCATGTCAGCCAGCGTCAGATTGGCAGCGCCAGTCTGGAGCGTGTTGATCATGTTCTTGGTGAAGTCCTGACGGTTCTGCACGATCGACAGGTTCGAGCCGAAGGCCGAAGACTGCGAGCGAACATTGTTCAGGGCCGACTTCAGCTTGGCCAGTTCAGCGTCGATATTGGAGTCGCTGTCGAGATCGGCAGCGGACAGAGTGGTCGAGACGCCCAGGTTCGACGAGTTGACCTGGTTTTCGTCCTTCGTCTGGATGTCGATGGACGACGTGCCAGTTTCGTTGAAGGTGATGGTCAGCTTGTCGCCACGCAGCAGGTTGATACCGTTGAACGAAGCATCATCGGCCAGCTTGTCGAGCTGGTCACGAAGTTCGTTGAACTGGTCGGCCAGGTCGGCGCGGACGGAGTTGCCCAGGATGTTCTGAGCACCCGAAGATGCACCGTCGACGACGCCGGACGCCGAGACGCCACCGATGTCGAGCTTCTGGGTCGACTGGTTTTCGATACGCAGCTTGCCGTTGTCGTTAGACGCACGAACCTTGCCTTCGAGAGCGGCATTGCCGTTGATGCTGGTTACCAGCTCGTCGACGGTCTTGGCGCGGGCAGCAACAGCTGCAACGCCATCGGTGGTCGCGGTCGCGCTGGCAGCGATGCCGGTGGCTGTTGCCGTGGCCGCGTTGCTGCTCTGGATGGTGAAGTTAGCGCCGCTGGCAACCGAGATATCGAGGCCCGTCGCGCTGAAGGTCGCGGCACCACCAGTTGCTGTTTCAAGAGCGGTTTCGAGAGCTGCCTTCTGGCCAGTTGCCTGGTCGGTGAAGGTATAGACCACCGCGCCATTGACCGAAATGGTTTCGCCTTCGAGTGCAGAGAAGTCCACGTCGGTCGACAGATCCACAGTGCCGCCGGTATAGGTGGCGGGAGTGGCGGCTTCAGCTGCAATGCCGAGCGAAACGTTGACAGCAGTGTCACCAACGGCACCGCCCTGGAACGAAATGTTCTGGGCAGAGGTCAGGCCGGGCGAAATCGTGTAGGATTCGGTCTGGAAGGACTTGTCCTGACGGGCCTGGCGCAGGGTCGACTGCATGGATTCCAGGGTCTTGGTGATCGCGGTCAGGCCGTTATCGGCAGCCTTCAGCGTCTGGATACCATTGGCCATACCGTCCATCAGCTGGTTCAGGTCGCCGGCGCGGCTGTTGAGGCCCTGGGCGGTGAAGAAGTTGGTGGGGTTGTCGAGGGCCGAGTTCACCTTGTTACCGGTAGCGAGACGCTCCTGCGTCTTGGCCATCATGGTCGCGGTGTTCTGGAGGGAAAGCAGGTTCGAGCGAACGGCTTTCGAGAGCGAGATGTCGGACATAGGTCCATTCCTTTTCTAGGAGTACGCAAACTAACACGCCTCTTCCTGAGGCACGGCGATCCTCATCCGCCAGGCTCTAAAGAAGCGTTAAATCGCTGCCGAAATTTTGGGCAAATTCCTCGTTGAAATTTATTCATAACAACGTGAAAAAGCCCCGGATGCCGGGGCTTTTGTGTAGTCGGGTGATGGGATTGCTAACGGCTCGTTTACTAGGCGATGAGGTCTTTGAGCCGGGCTTCGGATTCTTGAGGGATCTCGCTCGATCCAATGCGGCGGATCAGCTCTTCCATGCTCTGCGGCGTCGGGGGCAGGGCGCCTGCAATAATGGCGGCGGCGAAGTTGGAAGCGCCGCTGCGCAGTGTTTCCGGTTCGGGGCCTGTCTCCGGTTGACGGCTCGATGCGGCGCTATTGCCGTTGCGGTCGCCGGCCCTTGCATTGTTGGGCGATTGTTGTGTGCTGTCCGGCAACACGGTGCGCTCGCCCATTGCGGGGCGGTAGCGGTGCTCGGTTAGTGCTGTGCCGCCCGCGGTCACGGGCTCAATGGCAAGAGTGGCGATCATGTCATCCCCCGAAATAGACCAATTCCGGGGGCATCCTATGATCGCGGCTCTTATCTGCCGGTGAGCAGGCGCATTCGCATTTTAGTCAAATGCGAGCGGTTCAGAGTGCCCGATTGACGGCAAGTCCACGCGCCGATGCCGCCGGATCACTGGCGACCTGGCCGCTGGTGCCATAGGTGCGGGCGCGGTTCTGCTGGCCGACCATGCGGGCCACGTCGGTCAGTACGTCCTCGGTCACCGATTTTGCCGTGGCCAGTACGCGAAGATTTTCCGCCATCTGCGTGGCAAGGCTTTCATGGCCGGCGCGCAGCCGCTCCATGGCCTTGGGCGCCTCGGCTGCAAGGCGTGCACTCTGGCGCTGCACGGCGCGGGCAAAACCCACATAGTCCTGAGCCAGGCGTGTCTTGTCCGGCGTCAGTTGCGATGCTTGGCGCATATGGCCGGCGCGCAGCAGCATGGTTTCTTCGTTCATGACCTTGACCAGACCGGCCAGTGCGGCTTCGGCATGGGCGCACAATTCTGCGGCCGGCAAGGAGTCGAGCGAGGCGAGGCGAGCGGCTGCGGTCATTTTCCATAGGCTCCGTAAGGTGCGGAATTGAGTGTTCTTGTCGTGTGTGCGGCTTCCTGCAGCGCCAGCAGGTCGCCCATGATCTGATCGGCAATGCCGAGCCCGCCATTGCTGGCCATGGCGGTCGCAAGCTGTTCAGCCTGCATGCCGCGCCAGGTTTCTTCGCCAAAGCCGCCGCCAAAACTTTCGCTGTCGGTTTTGATCGAGGAGAACATCTGCTTGGTCAGCATGCCGAGGAAAACGCCTTCAAGGTCTTCGGCCTGTTGGCGCAGCCCTTGAAGCTGCGTCGCGCCGGCAGGGGAGAGGGAGGAGATCGTGGTCATCACAGCACCTCGATTTCGGCCTGGAGAGCGCCAGTAGCCTTGATGGCCTGAAGAATGGCGATGAGATCGCGCGGGGAAATGCCCAGCGCATTGAGACCATCGACCAGTTGCTGGAGGCTCACCGATTCCTGCACCACCTGAAGGGCTGTGTCGGATTGGTTGACGTTGAGCGTGGTATTGGGCTCGGTCGCGGTCTGGCCAAGGCTCAGCGGATTGGGCTGAACGACGGTGGGGTCCTCGGCAATGGTCACCGTCAGGTTGGACTGGGCCACGGCCACGCTCGATACGCGCACATCCTTGCCCATGACAATGATGCCGGAATTCTCGTCGATGACGATCTTGGCAGGCTGGTCGGTCTGCACGATCAGCTGTTCAATATCGGTCAGGAGATCGACAATGTTGCCGTTGAAATTGCGCGGCAGGGTGAGGCGTACCGTGGCCGGATCTTCGGGCACGGCAGTGGGCACGCCGATGAAATCGTTGACTGCCAGCGCGATGCGGCGCGCGGTGGTCAGGTCGGGATTGCGCAGGGCGAGGCGCAGCGAGGTTTGCGAGCCGAGATGAAATTCGATCTCGCGCTCGATCAGTGCGCCCGATGAAATGCGGCCGGTGGTCGGCACACCAGAGATAACCGTGGCTGCGTCGCCTTCTGCCTTGAAGCCATTGATGGAGACTGGGCCCTGCGCAAGGGCGTAAACCTCGCCATCGGCGCCCAGCAGCGGGGTGACCAGCAGGGTGCCGCCCTGAAGGCTGTCCGAGTCGCCTAGCGCGGCCACCGAAACGTCCATGCGCGAACCCTGCGTGGCGAAGGGCGGCAGATTGGCAGTCACCATGACGGCAGCGACATTGGCCGTGCGTACGTTTTCGCCCTGGGTGTTGACGCCCAGGCGCTCAAGCATGGCTTGCAGGGACTGCTTGGTAAAAGGCGAATTGTTCAGGCTGTCGCCCGTGCCGTTGAGGCCGACAACAAGGCCGTAGCCAACAAGCTGGTTCTCGCGAATGCCTTCCATGTCGACAATGTCCTTGATGCGCGCCGGGGCGGCATAGGCACTGGTCAGCGGCGCCAGCATGGCGGTGACGCTGAGCGTGGCGGCGGCAAAGGTTCGAAGCAGGCGGTTTGGCATTCACGTCCCCGGCTTTGCCGCGCCATCCCCATGATGCGGCTTTCGGGCAGGGCGTTGCGAGAAGTGTGCCAGAGTTGGTTTTTATCTCTATCACATTGATATTAAATGAATTATTTTCGAATTGCGCGCCTCTGGTTGGGGTGCTCGCCGCTCGCTCGGCAATTCTTGCAGGGCAAATTAAGGACTTGTTAACTGGCGGCGGCAGATTTTGCCCATGTCCACTTAAAGCGGGTGAGTCCGTCTCTTGCGTATTGACGCCACCAATCGAAGCAACGGCGTAGCGGGTCGCGGTCCGGCGGGAAAAGCCGGCGGCGCGCCTGCCTTTGTGCCGATTGGTGCGGAAGGACCTGCACGAACCAATGCGGCGACGCCGGTTGCGCCTGCGACGGAACTCAACGCCATTCTGGCGCTGCAGGCGGTGGGCGATTTCCGCGAGAGCCGGCGCAAGGCTGTGCGGAGGGGATCGAGCCTGCTCGATCTGCTCGAGGCCATGAAGGCCGATCTGCTGGTGGGGCGCGTTTCGGCCGAGCGGCTGGACGCCATGGCCGGGCAATTGACGCAGTTGCGCGAGCGGGTCGATCCGACGCTGGATGCGGTTATCGACGAGATAGAGCTGCGCGTACTGGTCGAACTTGCCAAGCATGGGCGTTATCCCGCGCGATAGGTCGTTTTCCGGCGCGATTGGCCTGTGCCATCAAAATGTTGTCAGCAAGGGCCTATGCATGGTCCGCAGTGCTGCCTGCCTGTGTTAAGCAGCCGCGCGTTGTGCGCTTGCCCCGCTGGGGCGAGGCGCATATATAGGCCGCCAAGGGTGCATTGGAGTTGAGTCTGCTGATGTCTTCGGTTGAAGTTACGGACTATCGGCCCAGCGAGGACGAGCCGTTTATGAACCCGCGCCAGCGGGAATATTTCCGCGGCAAGCTGAACGCCTGGAAAGACGAGATTTTGCGCGAAAGCCGCGAAACGCTCGAAAATCTCCAGGAGGAAAGCCAGAACCATCCGGATATGGCCGACCGGGCCAGCTCGGAGAGCGACCGCTCCCTCGAATTGCGCACGCGCGACCGTCAGCGCAAGCTGATCGCCAAGATCGACGCGGCGCTCAAGCGGATCGACGACGGCACCTATGGCTATTGCGAAGAAACTGGCGATCCTATCGGCATTGCCCGGCTCGATGCCCGCCCGATTGCCACTCTGAGCCTGGAAGCCCAGGAACTGCACGAGCGGCGCGAAAAGGTCTATCGCGACGAATAGGCGAAAGCCCACGAATTGAAAAAGCCCGCAGCGATGCGGGCTTTTTGTTGGCGGTTACTTCTTTTCTGACCGCTCGACATTGCGGTCGTGCAGCGCCTGGACTTCGGGTGTCATCTGCTCGCTGAAGTCGGACAGTTCATAGACGGGGCGAATATCGATGTCGCTGTCCTCGAACATGGGATTGGGGCAACGCTTGACCCATTCGACCGCCTCTTCCATGTCGCGGACTTCCCAAATCCAGTAGCCGGCGACCAGTTCCTTGGTTTCCGCGAACGGGCCATCGATGACCGAGCGGTCCGAACCGCTGAAACGAACGCGCTTGGCCTGGCTCGTGGGCTTGAGGCCGTCGCCGCCCAGCATGATGCCGGCATTGATGAGCTGCTCATTATAGCGGCCCATCGCTTCCAGCATTTCCGTTGGCGGCATACGACCTTCTTCGCTGTCCCTGGTCGCCTTGACGAATACTACGACGCGCATTTCTGTCTCCGTTTGTTGCGGGCCCGATTGCCCTTCCCGGCACAGCGACGAGCGGGCAGGGCAGAAGACGACATTTATCTTTGCAACATTGCGGCGCGCATATGAAAAAGGCGAGACCGCGCTGGCCTCGCCTTAATCGTGGGTTTTGGGGGCAGGATCAGAAACCGAAAACCGTGGTGATGCCGGACTGATTGTTGCCGTTCTGGAGGCACTGGCCGTTGGTGGCCTTGCCGAACTGGAACAGACCGCAGGAATTGTTGTTGCCGTTCTGGTGAATGGTGCCGTTGTGGCCATTGCCGTCCTGGAAAATCACGCCGTGATTGCCCGAGCCGTTCTGGTTGAAGCCGGCGGCATTGCCATTGCCGTTCTGGTAGGCGTTGGCGCCGGTGGCCGACATGCCGTTGACCAGCGAGAACATCTGGAGGCCCAGGCCCAGTGCCTGCGCCTGCTGGGGGTCGGACGGGCTGAAGCCGATGGAAATCTGGCCGCCGGCCATGGCCGGGTTGGCTGCCAGGCCGATCAGGGCGGCGGTGACTGTGGCGGCGATGATCTTGGTGAAGCGGTTGGTCATTTTGGTCTCTCCGAAATTGCTGTTTGCGTTCCCTGGTGCTGGTCTTTCCAGCTCATGATCCGACAATAGAATCGGGCGTCTGAACCCGTCCGGAGTGGTTCGTTCAGCCAGCGTTCACCGGTTTTGCGCGGGCAAAAAAGAAGCCCCGGACAAAGCCGGGGCAGTGGGGCAGGAAGGAAGAGTGGCGGATGCTCAGGTATGGGTCGTCACCGGCTGGGAGCAGTCATAGCTCTTGCCATTGGCGGTGACGGTCAGCGTGACGTCGATTTTGGCGCCGGCATTGACCATGACGCTGCCGATGGACACAGCATCGTTGGCATTGGCCACAAAGGCACCGCCCTGGCTGATATTGGTCGAGCCGCCATTGTTGAAGCTCTTGAAGGCGAAGCGATATTCGCCCGTCAGGGCGGTGGGGCTCTGCAATACGCCTTCCACCTTGAGCATGCCGCGCTCGGTGACGGCGCTGACGCCACAGGCAATGGTGTCGGTGGCAGCCAGCGTGGCGCCGTTTTCGTTGGCGCTTTGGGCAAGGGCCAGACCGGCGGCTCCGGAAACCATCAGAGCGGCAAGGCCGAGGCGAAGTGTCGAGTGGATCATCATGTCCTCCTCTGGGATGGGGAAGGCCGGGTCTTTTCTGATGCATGTAGCGGTTCCCATTTCGGGGAGGCAGGCATCAGGGACCCGGCCGTTGCTGGAGCGATGGAATTACGGGCAGGCCTGAACGAAGGCGGTCACATTGCCCCCACCGTTCTGAACGACATTGGCATTGCAGCCATTGCCCACCTGTACGCCGGCGGCGATATTGCCGTTGCCGTCCTGGGTGATGACGGCATTGTGGTTGTTGCCGAACTGGCCGACGCCGCCCTGATTGTTCCAGCCATTCTGCCAGACATCGCCGTAGTTGTTATTGCCCTGCTGGCCGATGGCGCTGACATTGTTGCCGCCGAACTGCTGGCTGACGCCCTTGTTCCACCAGCCGGTCTGCTTGAGGCCGAACTTGTTGTTCCAGCCAGCCTGGCTGCCGCCGACCTGGTTGCCGAAACCGGTCTGGTCGATCCAGATGTCGTTGGCGAAGCTGGGAGCGGCCGAAGCGGCGATGACGGTGGCGGCCAGGGCGGTGATGATGAACTTGCGGATCATTTTAGACGTCTCCTTGTTGGGTGCTGCGGTCCCTCCGACCGCGTCGTTGATGGAGACTGTTTTAGGGGAGTGATTTGGAACGGTGGCTGAAGCGGGGATTCAGAAATCGTTCAGAAATGAGAAAAGGCGGAAACCGAGTCCGCCTTTTCATTTATCGCCTTGATTTTTATTGGTTATTTTCCGTAACGCTTTCGCAGATGCGCCTTGAGATGATCGGCGTTGAGCGGTTCGCCCGTGGCGCGGGTGATGAGGTCGGGTGTGGAATAGCGCGATGCCTGGCTCCATACCTTGTCGGCGCGCCACTGATTGATGGCTGAAAAATCGCCTTCCGTTACCTGTCCGGCCATATCGGGAATATCCTTGCGCATGGCGGCGCCAAGCTGGGCGGCGATCATGGCGCCAAGGGTATAGCTGGGGAAATAGCCGAAAGCGCCGCCGGGCCAATGCACATCCTGCATCGGGCCGTCCTTGGGATTGTCGATGGTAAAAATGCCCAGATACTCGGTCATGCAGGCATTCCAGGCTTCGGGAATGTCGCGCACTTCCAGCTTGCCGGAGACGAGATCCTTTTCCAGTTCGTAGCGCAGGATGACGTGGAGCGGATAGGTCACTTCGTCGGCATCGACACGGATATAGCCGCGCTCTACGAAATTCACCTCGTTGAGCACATCGGCAATATCCCAGCCGGGAATGGCATCGGGGCCGAGATGCTCATGCACCAGCGGCAGCAGGAAGGTCCAGAATTCGGCGCTGCGGGCCAGCTGCATTTCTACGAACAGGCTCTGGCTTTCATGCATGCCCATGCCGCGCGCCTTGCCCAGCGGCCAGTGCGACCAGCTCTTGGGCAGGCCCTGCTCATAGAGCGCATGGCCGGTTTCATGCAGCACGCCCATCAGCGAGGACAAAAACTCGTCGGTGCGATAGCGCGTCGTCATGCGCACATCGGAGGGAACGCCGCCGCAGAACGGGTGATGCGACACGGCCAGCGAGCCGTGATCGAAGTCGAAGCCGACCGCCTTCATGGCGGCCAGTCCCAGTTCGCGCTGTTTTTCGATTGGATAGGGGCCATTGAGCGTCTTGCGCGGGCGGCGGGCCAGCCGCTCCTCCTGCACCGACAGGGCTTCAGGCACGAAGTCCTTCAGAAAAGACTTGAGGTCGGCAAAAATGACATCGATGTCCGCGACGCGGTTGCCCGGATCATACTGATCCATCAGCGCGTCATAGGCGCCAAGGCCGGTGGCGGCAGAACGCAGCGCGGCTTCCTCGCGCACCAGTTCCACCACGCCTTCCAGCGCGGGCCGAAAGTTCTGCCAGTCGCCCTTGGCGCGCAGGTCACGCCAAAGCTGCTCGGAGCGCATTGTGGTCGCCGTACGGCGTTCGACGAATTCGGTCGGCAGGCAGGTGGCGTTGATATAGTTGCGTTCGAATTCGGCCACGGCCAGCGTCTGGTCTGTATCGAGGTCTTCATCGCGCGCCGCGTCGATCCAGTCGGCGATTTCGGGCGCGGTCGCCTGGGCGTGAAACATGCCCGCCAGTTGTGACATGGCCTCTGCCCGCTTCTCGCCGCCGCCAGTGGCCATATGAGTGGCTTCGTCGGCGCCGAGGATGGAAAGAGCGTGTTCGAGCGCCTCAAGCTTGCGGCCGAGTGCGTCGAGTTTGGCAAAGGACATGGAAAGGCTCCAGAAAATCAGAGCCTGATCTGTTTCATAGCTCCCCGCCCCGATCAAGGTTTGCGGCCCTTCTGCCGGATTGGTGCGCCAAGCCCGCTTGTGCCGAAAAGGGGAAAGGCGCAGCCGGGGAAGCTGCGCCTTGGGGGAGAGGTCCCGCCGCTTCTGCGACAGAGACCGTGCCGCTCCATTCTGGATCGGCCGGGGAGTTCGACGGCACAACGGGGGAGAGGTGCCGCCGGAGGGGAAGGGTCAGAAGGGCAGGATGGCGTCCAGCACCTGCTGACCATAGCGGGATTGCTGCACATCGGTGATCTGGCCGCGGCCGCCGTAGGAAATACGGGCTTCGGCGATCTTGGACGATGCGATCGTGTTGTTGGCCTGAATGTCGGACGGGCGCACGATGCCGGCGACGATCAGGTCGCGGACTTCGAAATTGACGCGCACTTCCTGACGGCCCTCGATGACGAGATTGCCGTTCGGCAGGACCTGGGTGATCACGGCGGCAACCGAGGTTTCCAGCGATTCCTTGCGGTTCACCGAGCCATTTCCCGCATCCTTGATGCCAGAGGTGAAGTCCACCGCAGCCGACGGGTCGATGGAGCCGCCGCCGATGCCCGACACTGCCGCGCCGAGAATGCCGCCCATGCCCGCCGAATTGGTCGAGCTGCGCGTCCGCTGGGTGGTGTTGTTGATCTGGGCGCTGTCGTCGATGGTGACCAGCACAGTCAGGATGTCGCCGACGCGGTGAGCACGCTCATCCTTGAAAAAGCCCTTGGCCGAGGTGCGGTAGAGCGAATTGGCCTGATAGGTATCGGCAATCGGCTCGGGCATGGGCATGCGCACCGGCTGGTAACCGGCCGTGGTGGTGGGGTCGGCAATCGGGGTCAGCACCGGGGCGTTGCCGACATTGGCCAGGCGATCCATGGTGTTGCAGCCTGCGAGCAGGGCGGTGAGGGTCAGCAGGGTAGCGATCTTGGCGAGCTTCATTGGTCCTGCTCCTAAAGTCCGGCAGTGGTAACGGGGGCGGCGGAAATCTCCACGACGCCCGGTGCGATGGCGACGGCGTTGATGACGCGCCGCGAAACGAGATTGAGAACCTGCAAGGGCGAGCCCTTGGCGGCTCCGGTAACGGCCTGACCGCGCACGGTCAGAGTCATCGGGCCCTGGCGGAAATAGATGGTCACCAGTTCATTCTTGGCGACGGCCAGCGGCACGCCAACATCGCTGGCGCGCAGCAGCATGCCGTCGCGGCTCTGACGGTTGAGGGCCATGCCGACCAATTGGTCCATGGACGGAATGCCTTGAGCATCGGCCTGCCAGACCGGCACGGGCCGCATCACGATATTGTCGGGGCGCAGTACGGTGCCGGCGGGCAGGGCGGCGGCCAGATGGGGAGCTTCGATGGTGAGCAGGATCGTGCCGCTGATGTCGAGGCTCTGCGGCAGGCCGGCAATGGCGAAGCGCGCGGCGAAGGTGCCGTTACCGGGCAGGTAACGCAGGCTTTCGAGGCTGGCAGGGGTGTCGCCCGGCGCTGCGGAGATGGCGGTAAAGGCGGTGTTGAGCGTGGTCTGCGCGTCCATGCCTTCGGTCAGAATACCGCGTGCCCGCAGGTCCTGAGCGATGAGCGCGGTCAGCATGGGCTGATCGACCTGGGTGGAGGCGCGCGAGACGCGAACACTGGTGAGACCGTTGATGGCAAAATCGGTGAGGCCGACGCGCGCGGTAGCCTGACGCACTGCTGCCAGGTCGACATTGCCGGTCGTGCCCGGCAGCGGCGAGCGGAACAGGGGCAGCTCGGCCATGGCGCCGGCATCGTCGAACATGTCGCCGACGGTAACGACCGGATCGAGCACGACAATATCGGCACGCAGCACCGGGGCGGCAAAGGCGCAGCTGCCCGATAGCGCGAAGGCAAAAGCGGTGAGGAGGGAGCGCATGGGTTTCATTCTGTCCTCCCGTTACCGGAGCTGGCTGGTGGCCTGGAGCATCTGGTCGGCGCCAGAAATCACCCGGGCATTCATTTCATAGGCACGCTGGGCCGCGATCAGATCGGCGATTTCGGTCACCGAATTGACATTGGCCATTTCGAGGTAGTTCTGCAGCAGATTGCCGGTGCCCTCGGAATTGGGAACGTTGACCTGGGCCGGACCGCTGGCGGCGGTTTCGAGGAACAGATTGTCGCCCATCGATTCCAGACCCGACTTGTTGACGAAGCGGGCGAGCTGGAGCTGGCCCAGCTGGGTCGGAATGGATGAATTGCCGATAAAGGCTTCCACCGTGCCGTCGGGTGCGATGGAAACGCCCGTTGCGTCGCCGGGAATGGTGATGCCGGGATCGAGCGGATAGCCCTGCGAATTGACCAGCGTACCCTGCGCATCGCGTTCGAACGAGCCATCGCGGGTATAGGCGGTGCGGCCGTCCGGCAGGTTGACCATGAAGAAGCCTTCGCCGCGAATGGCGACGTCTAGCTCGCGCTCGGTCATGTTGACATTGCCCTGGCTCATGACCCGGGGCGTGGCAACGGTGCGCACGCCCGAACCGATTTCGAGCCCGGCGGGAACCATTGTGCCTTGCGTCGAGGTCTGCGCGCCGGCGCGGGTGATCTGCTGGTAGAGCAGGTCCTGGAATTCTGCGCGCTGCCGCTTGAAGCCGGTGGTGCGCATATTGGCAATGTTGTTGGAGATGACTTCGACATTGCGTTCCTGGGCGCTCATGCCGGTCGATGCGATATAGAGAGCTTTCATGGCAGTGTCCCTTCGGATCAGGCGTTCGTGTCGCCGAGCCGCTGGATAGCGGAGCGGCGCAGATCATCCTGGCGCTCGGCCAGGGACGCGATGGATTGATAAGCGTTGGTGACGCGGATCATTTCGGCCATTTCGGCCACGCCCGAGACATTGGAGCGTTCGACAAAACCCTGCATCACCGAGGTGTTGGTGGCAGCGACCGGTGTGCCGCCGGCAAACAGGTTTGCGCCTTCGCGGGTCAGGGCCTGCGGGTTTTCGAATTCTACGATGCGGAGCTGGCCACGGATACCGGCGCTGCTCGACACCGTGCCGTCGCCGGCAATAGTGATGCCGGTTTCTTCCGGGCCGAACTGAATGGTGCCGCCCGCGCCGAGCACGGGATTGCCGGAAAGATCGACCAACGTGCCGGCATTGTTGATCTGGAATGCGCCGGCCCGGGTCCAACGTTCGCCACCGGCCGTCTGGACCGCGAAGAAGCCGTCGCCATTGAGCGCGACGTCGAGATCATTGCCGGTCTGGAGCACCGACCCTGCGGAAAGGTCGTGGATGGTTGCCCAGTCCTGCACATAGGAAAGAGGCTGATCGAGGTTGGGGAAGGTCTGATCCCGCGCGACGGGCATTACATATTCTTCGAACAGCAGCTGTTCGGCCTTGAAGCCGGTCGTGTTGATGTTGGCGACGTTGTTGGCCACCACATCCAACTGCCGCTGGAGGGCAATCTGCCGGCTGAGGCTGATGAGTTGTGCGTTCTCGATCATTGCGATCCCCGTCTGGTCCCCGAGATGCCTGACTTCCCCAAGCTGGCGCCTCGCCATTTACTTTGCAGAAACCATGCCAGAGCGGTAATTTTAATAAAATCAATTACTTAACCAGATGGTGGCCTTAAGGTTCGGCAAGGCATGCCGAGTGTCTGGGCAAAACCTGCCCGGCAAAAACTGCCGGTTAAGGGGTGATTGTAACCATTCGTTAACCAACTGAGCCTTAGCTGGGAGCGATCCGGAATCGTCCGGAATTGCTAGGGTTTGGTGAGGCCGCTTATGGCTGCGGAAGCAGAAGTCGGGACAGAGGCGCCAGCCAAAAAGGGTATTCCGAAGCTCTTCATCATTATTGGCGCCGCCGCCATTGTGGTGCTGATTGCCGGCGCTGGACTCTTCTTCTTCCTGTCATCCTCGGGCAGTTCGGACACCGCGGCGACCGACGCGCATGGCGCCTCCACCGCCGCTGCCGCGCATGACACCTTCATTTTCAACCTGCCGACGATGATGGTGAACCTTAATAGCGACGGCGAGACGGCTGCTTTCATGAAGCTGACCGTGGCGCTGGAAGTGGCTGACGAGAAGATGATGGCTGAGATTCAGCCGCGCCTGGCCAAGGTCATCGACTCCTTCCAGGTCTATCTGCGCGAGCTGCGCCGCAGTGACCTTGAAGGTTCGGCGGGTATTTATCGGCTCAAGGAAGAACTGCTGCGCCGGGTCAATCTGGCCATCTATCCAGCCCATGTGCAGTCTATCCTGTTCAAGGAAATCCTGGTGCAGTGATGGCGGGGCCAACCGATCAGGACAAGCTGAGCGAAGACTGGGGGCTCGATGATATCGGGACTGCCGGTGCCGAGGCCGTCGTCGACGAAAGCGAGATGAGCGAGGAAGAGCGCGCGGCTGCTGCCGCTGCCGAATGGGCTGCTATGCTCGAAGGTGGCGACGGAGAAGGCGAGGGCGGCGCGGATCGCGTTCTCAATCAGGACGAAATCGATAGCCTGCTTGGTTTCGACGCCAGCGCCGGCAGCAATGTCGAGCTGACGGGCGTTCAGGCTCTGATCAATTCGGCGCTGGTCAGCTATGAACGCCTGCCTATGCTCGAAATCGTCTTCGACCGCCTGGTGCGGTTGGCGACGACTTCGCTGCGCAATTTCACCTCCGACAATGTCGAGGTGACAATGGATTCCATTTCCTCGGTGCGCTTTGGCGACTACCTCAACTCCATCCCGCTGCCGGCCATCCTTTCGGTGATCAAGGCCGAGGAATGGGACAATTACGGTCTGCTGACGGTCGATTCCAATCTCATTTATTCGATGATCGACGTGCTCTTGGGCGGCAGGCGCGTCGGCGGCAATATCCGCGTCGAGGGTCGACCCTATACGACTATCGAAATGGCGCTGGCTCGGCGCCTGATCGAGGTCATTCTCGACGATACGCATCGCGCCTTCGACCCGGTAACGCAGATCAATTTCAAGCTCGAGCGCATGGAAACCAATCCGCGCTTTGCCGCTATTTCGCGGCCGGGCAATGCGGCCATCCTGATCGAATTGCGCATCGAAATGGATGATCGCGGCGGCAAGATTGAAATCCTGCTGCCCTATGCGACCATTGAGCCCATCCGTGAACAGCTGTTGCAGATGTTCATGGGCGAAAAATTCGGCCGTGACCCGATCTGGGAAGGCCATTTGGCCACCGAAATCTATCAGGCCGATGTCGAGATCGAGGCGGTTTTGCACGAGCAGGACCTGCCCTTGTCGAAACTGCTCAATCTCAAGCCGGGGCAGACCGTGATGTTCGATCGTGGCCCGTCCGATCCGGTGCGGCTGCGCTGCGGCGATGTGGAACTGACCGAGGCCATCATGGGCCATATCGGCAATCATGTTTCGGTGCGGGTTACCCGCCCGCTTAACCCGCCCAAGGTCACGATGGCGGCCTTCGAGGCCATCGACGAAACTCTGGAAGGACGATGATGTTTGGTCTGCCGCTTGGAATTATTGTCGAAGGCGCCGTGGCCATTCTTCTGGTCATGACCATTGGTTATTGCATTCTGCTGAACCAGCGCCTCAAGCGCCTGCATCAGGACAAGGACGCCATGCGCCAGATGGTGGCCGATCTGGTGACTGCCACCAATCTCGCCAATCAGGCGATCAAGGAACTTAAGGCCACGGCCGTCGAGGCCGATCTGACGCTGAGCGCCCGGCTGGAGGAAGCCGAGCGTTTCGGCATCGAACTGGCCAATCACGTTACCGCCGGCACCGTCCTGATGGAGCGCATTGCCCGCATTACCAGCGTTGCCCGCCATAGCCGTGCCATCGAGCCGGTGGAAGAGCCCAACAAGGTTCAGTCCGCGCTTCAGCAATTGACAGAGCGCGTGCGTAGTCGCGGGGCCGCTGCGTGAGCACTATCCGGCTTCTCCCCATTGTCATTCTGGCCGTTGCGGCCCTGCTGATCCTCAAGACAGTAGGGATCGTGACGCAGGGCGGCTATGTTCTGACGGGTGTGAGCCGGGTTGAAGCTGCTGGTGGTGGCGGCGGTCATGGTGGCGGCGCAGCAACCGCTGCCTCGGGCGAGACGGTGACCATGCCGAGCGAGCCGACAATCGAGGATTCCAGCCCCACACTGGAATCGAACAATCCCACTTTGGGCGCCGCAGGGGCGGCAAATGCCGGCGGCGGACATGGTGCAACTACGGCAGTGGCCGAGACTGCCGCTGCAAGCGGCGGTCATGGCGAAGCCACCGAGGCCGCAAACGACCAGGCCGCGACGCCGGAGACGGAGGGCGGCAACGTCATTGCCCAACTCAATGCCTGTGACCCGCGCCCGGTCAACGATGTCGGCGAAGTCCCGGCAGAGGAAGGCCAACTGACTGTTATTCCCGCCGACTGCCCCCTGCCGGCCGATGCCTTGCCGCAAATGCTGACCCCCGACGGGGCCGTGCCGCTGGGCTCCGCCGATGCCACGCCCACCGAGCGGGCTCTGCTTGAGCGTCTGGCAACCCGGCGCACCGAGCTTGAAGCCTACGAGCAGGAATTGTCCATGCGTGCTGCCTTGGTCGACGCCGCCGAAAAACGCATCGACGAGCGGCAGGCGACCCTTGAGGGTATCGAAGACCAGATCGCCTCTCTGGTCGAACAGCGAAAGGCGATGGAAGAGGGGCAGTTTGCGGCCATTGTCGCCATGTATGGCACTATGAAGCCCAAGGATGCGGCAAGCATCTTCAACGAGCTCGACATGGAAGTCTTGGTTCGCGTTGCCAAAATGATGACGCCGCGCAAGATGGCACCCATTCTTGCCGCCATGAATACCGCTAGGGCGCAGGAATTGACGGTGCGTCTCGCCTCTGCGGAAACCGACCCGCTCGAGTCTATGACTCCTGATGATCTGGCGGCCTTGCCGCAGATTATTGGCCAGTAATTTGCCGCCGATGCTTTAGGGCCGCGTTAAGCACGTCCGTTTAGGGTTGCAGCCGATTGAGTGGTGTAACCCTCGCGCTCTGCGCCTGCCGGAAAACCGGCACGTCTGCACAGAACGCGACCTAGGTGTCAGGCGGGCAGAAGGCCGGTGAGAACCGCGTGGAGCGCAGGTTTGCGGCGGGCAAGAATGGCCCTGGTCGCGACGGCTATGGTCAGCGTGCTGGCTATGGTGGCGCCCGTTTTTGCCCAGGATCAGGGGCAACTTTTTGCCACTGAGGAAGACGGTTTCGGGCGGCTGATCCTCAGCTTTCCTTCCCTCGACAAGCTCCCCACCTATCGCATGCGCATCGAAAATGGCGTGCTATCCATCGAGTTCGACAATCCGGTTGAGGTTATTCTGCCCGATGTGGCGGTGACTATGCCGGACTATCTGTCCGTGGCGCGTGTCGATCCGGATGGTCGTGGCCTGCGCATCGGCCTTCGTTCGGGTTTCACCTTCAATCGCATAGAGGCAGGTGAGAAACTCTTTATCGACCTGATGCCGGCCGGTTGGCAGGGCATGCCGCCGCCGCTACCTCAGGAAATCATCGACCAGTTGGCCGAACGTGCGCGGATTGCCGCGATACAGGCCGAGCAGGATCGCAAGGCCAGGATGGCCGCCGAACTCGATCCCAAGGTCAATCTGCGGGTCGGGCGCAACGCAACTTTCCTGCGTCTCCAGTTCGACTGGACCGTGCCCACCGATGGCCAGTTTCAGCAGACTGGAGATCTCGGAATTATCGGCTTTGAGTGGCCGGTCAGCGCGGATGTGTCGGCGCTTGTGGCCGATCTCCCAGAGGAAATCGTCTCGGTCGAATCCGGCGCTTCGGCGGATGGTGGGGTTGTGTCCTTCCTCTTTGCCGAAGGGGTGCAGCCGCGCTTTTATGAGATTTCGCCCAGCTCCTACGTGCTCGATGTCGATCTGGCCGGGGTGTCACTCCCTGCGCTGACTCCGGCCGATTTGGCCGAAACGGTGTCGGCGACCCATGAAGTGACGGCGGAAACGGCTTCGAGTCAGCCCGACACAACGGCCCTCCGCGCCGCCGCGCCCACCACGATTACCCCCTTCGTCAATGTTGTCGGCAACACCGTGCGTGTGGTGTTTCCCTTCGAACAGGATACGCCGGCGGCCGTGTTCCGCCGCGGTGATGCGCTCTGGATGATGTTCGATACGGTCAGCGGCATTGCGCCGCCCGGCAACGGCGCCGATCTTGAAAGCGTCGCTACGGCCTTCGATGTCATCGGTTCCGGCGATACGCAGGTGGTTCGCATCGATCTCTCCCGCGACCGGTTGGCCACGATCGGCTCGGAAGGCATGGCCTGGGTCTTGTCGCTGGGCGACATGATGCTGAGCCCCACCGAACCGGTTGCCCTGACGCGCCGCCGCGACGGCGAGGGCTCGTTCGAAATGGTGGCGGACATCGTGCGGCCCGGCCGCGTTCACGATTTTTACGATCCGCTGGTGGGCGACATGCTCAAGGTGGTCACCGCCTATCCGCCGGCGCGCGGCGTGGCGCGGACGCTGGACTATGTCGATTTCACCGCGCTTCGCAGCGTACATGGCCTGGTGATCAAGCCGAAATCGCCCAATCTCGACGTGGCTCTCGATACGCCGCTGGCGGTGATTTCCTCCAGCGGTGGCCTCACCGTTTCCGCCATGGATGCTCTGCGCAATACCGGCACGGGCGCGCAGGCTGCCGACCGCGCCGACTTCATTGATCTTGTGGGGCTCGAAGAACGCGATCCGCGCGCTTTTGCCGAACATCGCGACGAGCTTGAGCAGTTGGCAGCCAGTCGGGAAGGGCGCGATCGGGATATGGCCCGTTTCGACTTGGCGCAATACTATCTCGCCAACCATTTTGCCTTCGAATCTCTCGGTGTGCTGCGGGTTCTCGAGAAGGATCTGCGCGCGCAGGATCTGACCCGCCGCATCCGCATGACCCAGGCCGTTGCCAATGTGATGGGCGGGCGGCCCAAGGATGCGCTGCAAATCCTCAATGCGCCCACGCTCGATCAGGAAGTAGATGCCCTTTTCTGGCGCACCATGGCGCGGGTCGCGGACAATGACTTCAAGGGTGCGCGGCTCGACGCAATTGAGGCCAGGGGTGCCGTCGAGAATTATCCGGTCTGGGCGCGCAACGCATTCCAGCTGGCCGCCGCGCGGGCGGCCGTCGAAGCCGGCGATCCCTCGATGGCCGAGCGGGCGCTGGATGAACTCAACCCCGCCGATTTCACTGCCGAAGATGCCGCATTCTTCCATCTGCTGTCTGCGCGTGTGGAAGAAGCACGCGGGCGCGATCAGGAGGCCCTCGATATTTACGGGCAGGTGATTGCTTCTGAAGTGCGTCCGGCTCGGGCCGAAGCCGTCTATCGGACGCTGCTGCTTCTCGACAAGGAGGGACGGCTCGATCTGGGCAAGGCCACGCAAACATTGGCGGCCGAAACCATGCTCTGGCGCGGCGACGTCCTCGAAGCGGATATGCAGACGCTCCTGGCGCGGCTTTATTTCCGCAATCGCGATTATCGGCTGGGCTTCGAGACGGTGCGTTCGGCCATTTCCAATTACCCCGAAAGCCCGCAGGTCAATGCCCTGCGCGATCAGGCGCAGACCATGTTTGCCGATCTGTTCCTTAATGGCGTTGCCGATTCCATTGGGCCGGTCGAGGCGCTCGGCATCTACTACGATTTCCGCCACCTGACCCCGCCGGGTGCGCGTGGCGATGAAATGATCCGCAATCTGGCGCGCCGGCTGGTCAGGGTTGATCTGCTGCCGCAGGCGGCGGAACTGCTGCAATATCAGCTCGACAATCGCCTGCGCGGCGTGGCCCGCACGCAGATCGCCGCGGATCTGGCGGTAATCTATCTGGCCGACCGCAAGCCGCAGGACGCCATCAGGGTGCTCAACGACACGCGCCTGCCCGATATTCCGGAATCGCTCGTGCGGCAGCGCCGCATTCTGGAGGCGCGCGCTATGATCGATGGCGGGCGTGATCAGCTGGCGCTCGACCTGCTGAGCGGCATGGACGGCAAGGACACGACGCTGATGCGCATTGACGCCCATTGGCGCGCCGGACGCTACGCGCAGGCGTCCGAGATGATCGAATCCCTTTATGGCCGAGAGCCGGCAGGCAAGCCGCTCAGCCAGTCGACCCGGATGAACCTGATCAAGGCCGCCGTCGGCTATGTTCTGGCCGCCGACAATCTCGGCCTGTCGCGCCTGCGCTCGAAATTCGGAGAGCAGATGGTCGGCGCGCCGGAATGGCCGATGTTCGATTTCGTGACCGGTCCGATCCAGACCACGAGCCTGGAATTCAAGAAGGTCGCGGCCGAGGTCGCCGCGCTGGACAGCCTCACCGCTTTCCTCGCCTCTTACCGCGAAACCTATGCCGGTGATGGCGCGCTGGCCCCCCTCAACGCGACCAAGCCGGGCGCCGGTGTCGCCGGCCTTTAGCCCTCCGCCAACCATGCGGCCCTTGTGCCGGCAGTGCCATGGTCTATGCGCGCGATGAAGGCTTTGGCGCGTGGCATGGCGTCATGCAGGTATTGGTCGGGACCCAGCATTTTGCGCCGGTTGAGTTCGGCCGTGTCGAGTATCGGGAAATCGACCCGCTCGATGTCGCATTCCCAATCAGGGTATCGCTGGCGCCAGCTGCGCCGATGATGCGCCAATAGCCGCTCGCGCAGGCTATAGCCGTGATAGTCGAAAGCGATCAGTCCGTCGGTGGCATACATATGCCCACCGGGCACATCATCGCGTGGAATGATGCGCTCGGCATGAAAGCCGGGAAGAGGCGGTTCGGACAGATAGGCTCCGGCGAGGATATGGCATGCTCCATGGCCGAAAAATATCCGGTCTGGCAGGGCCCAGCGGCGCACATGGTCCTGCTTGATGCCGGGCTTCAGCCAATAGGCCATCGTCAGCTGGTAAAACTTCGGACCAGCGAGCCCGCCACAAGATACCAGCCATCCACCAGCACGAAGAAGATCAGCTTGAAGGGCAGGGAGATCACCACTGGCGGCAGCATCATCATACCCATGCTCATCAGCACCGAGGCCACGACCATGTCGATGACCACGAAGGGGAGGAAGAGCAGGAAGCCGATTTCGAATGCGCGCCGCAATTCCGAAATCATGAAAGCGGGGATGAGCAGTTGCAATGAGATTTGCTCGGGCTCGTCCGGCGGCTGGGCATCGGTCAGGTCGTAGAAAAGCTCCAGATCCTTGTCGCGGACATTGGCGCGCATGAACTGATGCAGCGGTGCGGCGCCGGCCTCGAAGGCTTCGGCAAATTCGATCTGCCCGGCCATGAGCGGCGCAATGCCCTGATCATAGCTCTGTTGCAGCGTGGGCTGCATGATGAAGAGGGTCAGGAACAGCGCAAGCGAGACCATCACCGAATTGGGCGGCGCCGTTTGCAGGCCGATTGCGGTGCGCAACAGCGATAGCACCACCACGATACGGGTGAAGCTGGTGACCATGACCAGAATGGACGGCGCCAGCGACAGCAGCGTGATGAGACCGATGAGCTGGATAGCCCGCTCGGTCAGGGTAGAGTCGTCGCCGAAATCGATGCTGAGGTCCTGCGCGCCAGCCTGCACGGCAAAGCCGAAAAGCAGGGCGGCGGCCAGGAAAAGCGCAAGCGGACGTTTCCAGCTTGCGCGCGCCGGAAGACTAGCCGCGATTGGCTCCGCTGCTGGTGTCCTGCTCAAGGGCAGCGTTCTCCAGATCCTCGTCCTTGCGGTTCTCTTTAGCTGAGTCGGCGGGCTTGACGGGCGATTTGTCGGGGTTATTCCCCGGCAAGACGTCCTCTTGCACTGTGACGGGGCGGAGCAGGCCGGTGTGGCGCAACGAACGAGGCGCGCGCTGACCTGTCGGCTGGCCGAGTTCGCGCAGGCGTTCGATGGCCGTGGCGGGCTTGGCCGGTGAGGGGGCGGCGGCCGGTTCCGGCGCCGATAGAGGTTCCGGCGCGGCCGGCTCAGCGGCCTTGGGCGGCTGGGGCACGGCGGCCGGCTTGGCACGGACCGGCACTGTAGGCACCGGGCGGCGGCCGGTTTGGGCAACAGGCTGTTCCTCGACGGGAATGCCGGTTTCCACCACCACATCCTGTGGACCACCGACCATAATCAGGTGTTCCACATTGTCCCTGCGGATCACCAGCAACTGCCGTTTCTGGTCGATGGCCAGCGTGTCTATGACCGAAAGGCGCTTGTTGCGGCCGCGCACCGCATTGCCCGATACGCTCGAGATCAGCTTGAGCAGCCAGACGCCCAGCACAATCAGCACCAGGACAACGCCCAGCGCGAAAAGCATGGTCAAAAGCTGATTGCCACTGCCGCCGAACAGGCTGGAGATGAATTGCACGGGCCAGGCTCCAAATGCGTGTCGTGTGAGGAATCGTCATATAACACATCAGCGGCGTGGCTGCTCTGTGGCATGGTCGCTTATTCTGGTGGGCAGAATTTGCCCGGAGAGTGCGACCTTCTTTGCAGAATGCAACCCTCGACCGCCGGGGTTAATGTTTGATTAACCATGTCCCGGCAAGATTTGCCCACTAGCCACCCTGTGCGGGAGTCGGCCAATGGGCCTCATGGACATGCCGGTTTTCTCGGCGCTGACCGACAAGATGCGTTGGCATCAGACCCGGCAGGGGCTTTTGGCCGAGAACGTGGCCAATGCCGAAACCCCAGGTTATCGCGGTCGCGACCTCAAGCAATACGACTATGCCGCTCGCGCCGGTGCCGGAAGCATGGCCAGTGTCACGACCTCCGCAACCCAGCCCATGCATTTTTCAGTGTCGTCGCAGGGCGGTGGTCCGTTCGACGCACAGCGCATGGCCAATTTCGAGATCACGCCGGAGGGCAATGGTGTGACGCTCGAAGACGAGATGATGAAGGTGACGACCAATATGATGGACTATCAGGCCGCCACCACACTCTACCAGAAATCGGTCCGTATCCTGCGCGTCGCGCTGGGCAAGAACGCCTGAAGGAGATCTAGCGCATGGATTTCAGTTCATCCCTTCGCATCGCTGCGACCGGTATGCACGCCCAGACAGCGCGTATGCGGGTTATTGCCGAAAACATCGCCAATGCGGATTCCGCCGGTAAAGCGCCCGGTGACGAGCCCTATCGCCGCCGCATTCCGACCTTCCAGACCGCCTATGACGCGGAAGTGGGTGGCCGTGTCGTCGAGATCGGCCGGCTGGCCTATGATATGAGCGACTTCACCTCGCGATATGAACCCGGCCATCCCGCCGCCGATGCTAGCGGCTATGTGCAATATCCCAACGTCAACACGCTCATCGAGACGGTGGATATGCGCCAGGCCCAGCGCAGCTACGAGGCCAATCTAAATGTGGTGACCGTCACCCGTCAGATGCTCGGGCGCACGCTCGACATTCTGCGCGGCTGATCGTCAGGGGAGTTTTCCAGATGGCCACGACGCCATTCAACGCAGCAACCAATGCCTATGCCTCTGCCAGTCGACTGGTCAATCAGGCGGCTCGGCCCAATACGGACATCACCGCCAAGGCCAACCCGGCGGGCAACAATTTTGCCGACCTGCTGGCGCAGAATGTGCAGGGTGTTGTCGATCAGGGCAAAGTGGCCGATCAGATGGCCATCGATATGGTCAATGGCAAAGCCAATGTGGTCGATATGGTCACGGCCCTGTCCGAGACAGAAATGGCCATCGAAAGCATGGTCACAATCCGCGACCGCGTTATCGCGGCCTATGAAGAAATCATGCGGATGCCGATCTGATCCGCCTAGCGTCCGACTGTCACCCCGGCGAAGGCCGGGGCCTATCCTGAAATCTCAAGTTGGTCCCCGGCCTTCGCCGGGGTGACGGCTGGTGGTAGGCTACCGGCCGAATCGACAGGATGACCCGCCATGACCGGCGCCGAAGTGCTCGACATTGCCACGCAGGGCATCTGGACGCTGATCATCGTGTCCATGCCCATGATGCTGGTCGGGCTATTGGTCGGTGTTGTCATTGCCCTGTTCCAGGCCCTGACTCAGATTCAGGAAATGACGCTGGTTTTCGTGCCGAAGATCGTGGCCATTTTCGTCACTATGCTCATCGCCCTGCCGTTTGCCGGCGCCACCATGGCTGCCTATATGGACCGTGTGGTCGACATGATCATCGTAGGCGGCTGAGGTGACGATCAGCCTGGACTGGCTCCCGGCCACCGCCTTCACCTATCTGCTACTATTCGCACGCATCGGCACGATGATGATGCTGATGCCCGCTTTGGGTGAGCAGACCATTCCGGTGCGCATGCGCCTCAGCTTCGCTCTGGCCTTTACGCTGGTGGTGTTTCCGCTGCTCAGCACGGTCATGCCCGCAATGCCGGAGGAATTGTCTGCTCTCACCGGGCTCATCGTGCACGAGGTCGCCATCGGCCTCATCCTTGGCGCCATCGTGCGGATCACCGTGATGGCGACGCAGGTGGCCGGCGCCATCATCGCCTTCCAGACCGGTCTTTCCGGTGCTCTGGCGGCAGACCCAACACAGGCCGGCATGCAGGCAGCGGTGTTCGCCAGTTTTCTCTCTTTTCTAGGCGTGACGCTGATCTTTGCCACGGACCTCCATCACATGGCTTTGGCGGCGATCTATGAGAGCTACACGATCTTTTCGCCCACCGATCCGGTGATGATCGAAGATTCGATGCAATTGGCCATTCGCACGGTCTCGGGCGCCTTTACCATCGGGGTGCAGATGGCAGCGCCGTTCATCGTGTTCGGTCTGGTCTTTAATCTCGGGGCAGGGCTGCTGGCGCGCCTCATGCCGCAATTGCAGGTCTATTTCATTCTCATGCCGGCCAATATCATCGTTGGCCTGCTGCTGTTCGCCATCCTGCTGGTGATGATGATGGGCTGGTATCTCACCGCATTTGAGAACCACCTGGCGATGTGGAGGGGCTGACCAATGTCTGATGACGCCCCCGAACAGGACAGCAAAACAGAAGACCCTTCCCAAAAGAAGCTCGAGGATGCCCACAAGAAGGGCGATGTTGCCAAGAGCCAGGAAGTGACCACCTGGTTTATGCTGCTGGGCTCGGCCATCGTCTTCTCGATGATGGCGCCGTGGACGGCTCAGAATCTTTCCGCTTCGCTCGGCACCATCATCATGAATGCCGACCTCTATGATGTTGAGGGGGCCGGTTTTGGCGCTTTCTTCACCGGCCTCGCGCTTACCATGCTGGGCGTCGTCTTTACGCCGCTGATCGTGCTTTATGTGTGTGGTGTGCTGGCCAATCTGGTGCAGCATCGCCCGGTCTGGTCGGCCGAGCCGATCACGCCAAAGCTCTCCAAGATTTCGCCGCTGGCAGGGGCCAAGCGACTGTTTTCCAGCGAGGCGCTGGTCAATTTCGGCAAGGGCCTCCTCAAGATCACGATTGTGGGCGTCGTGGTGGTAATGGTCTGCTGGCCCGAGCGCGACCGGCTCGACACCATGATGACCGCCGATCCGATCTTCATCCTGCTCGACTTTCAGGAAATCGGCACCAAGATATTCATCGCCACCCTTGTGGTCGTCACCGCTATTGCCGGCGCAGATTTTTTCTATGTCCGCCAGAAGTGGTGGAAGCGGCAGATGATGACGGTTCAGGAGACGCGCGAGGAATATAAGCAGATGGAAGGCGACCCGCATGTGAAGGGCCGCATCCGCCAGCTTCGCCAGGAGCGCGCGCGCACCCGCATGATGGCCGCCGTCCCAGATGCTACGGTCGTCATCACCAATCCGACGCACTATGCGGTGGCGCTCAAATACGACAAGTCGATGCAGGCGCCAAAATGCGTCGCCAAGGGTGCCGATGCGGTGGCGCTGCGCATTCGCGCCGTGGCGACTGAAAATGACGTGCCAATCGTCGAAAATCCGCCGCTGGCCCGCGCGCTCTTTGCTTCGGTGGACGTAGACGAGGTCATTCCGGGTGAACACTTCAAGGCCGTCGCGGAAGTCATCGGCTTCGTCATGCGCCTCAAGCAGAACCGGGGCGGTTGGCGTCCGAGCGCGTAGTTTTGCGGCTCGCTGTCTTGTTAAAAACCCGCTTCACCCTCCCATGCGCGCGGTCCATTTGCTAAACCAACAGGAGTGTCCCGATTCGGGACCGGTCCCTGCGCGCTGGAGCACATCACCATGGCATCGACGCCGCTCGGCGAGGACAGCTACCCCGAGCCCCTGATCGAGCGGGCGCGCGAGAGCGGCGGATTGTGGCGCGTCGTGCTGCTTGGGGTGCTGCTGGTGGTTGTCGCCGCCGGTTTCACCTTCTTTGGGGACACGATCCCGCCTGAAGTGGTCATGACCTTTGTTGGCCTATTGGCCGTCGCGGGGGTATTTTTCCTGTTCGGGCTCGCCGCCGGTCTTTTCCGCTTTGCTGGCACCGAAGAACGCCGGACCCTTAGCCATGCCGTGGTCGACAGCCATCCTTCCGGCGTCGTCATTTCCGACCGGGATGGCAAGATTTCCTATGTGAACCAGCACTATGGCAGCTTCCCGGGCGCCGTTACCAATGGCGTTCCCGTGGGCGTGCCGCGCCTTTTTGCCGGTTTTGCCGATGCCAGCGAGGCCATTTACCGGCTGTCGCGCGCCGCAAAGGATGGTCGGTCTGCCATTGAAGATATTCGTGTGCCCGGCGGGTTGGGTGGCGCACAGGCCGATTCCGGCCGCGTGTTCTGGTATCGGGTCGCCGTGCGGCCGCTGCCGGACACCGACGATGCGCGCAAACCCCTGCTGGCATGGTCGGTTGAGGATATTACCCGCGACCGCGAGAACAACGAGACGGCGTTCCGCGACCTGCAACGGGCCATCGACTATCTCGATCATTCGCCGTCTGGGTTTTTCTCCGCAGATGCGCAGGGGCGTATTCAATATCTCAATTCCACCCTGGCGGATTGGCTGGGCTATGACCTTGCCGAGTTCAATGCCGGCCAATTGGCGCTGAGCGATATTGTGCGCGGCGACGGAGCGTCGCTCCTGATGCGCGGCCGTGGCGATGGCGAAATCCGCACTGAGATCATCGACATCGATCTGGTGCGCCGCAATGGCACCAAGCTGCCGGTCCGGCTGCTGCATCGCGCCGCGCGCCTCGCCGATGGCGAATTGGGCGAAACGCGCACGCTTGTGCTCGACAAATCCAATGCGCCGGACACCGAAGAAGAACTGCGCGCCGCCGAAGTGCGCTTCTCGCGCTTTTTCAACGATACGCCCTTTGCCATCGCAACGCTCGACGCAGAGGGGCGCATCGTGCGCACCAATGCGCCGTTCGGCCGAATTTTCCGCTGGTCGGGCGAGGCCAAGAGCCTCGAATTGCAACCGCTGAGCGCGCTGGTGGGTGAGGGGAGCCGCGAAAGGCTGGCCCGCGCCATTGCCGATGCCGGTGCGCAACGCTCCGAAGTCGAGCCGGTCGACGCCGTGCTCAGCGGTGAGGGCGAACACGCCGTCCGCCTCTATATCTCTGCCTCCGAAACCAGTGCCGGCTCGCCCGAACAGGTCAATGTCTATGCCCTCGACATGACCGATCAGCGCAAGCTCGAAGCCCAGTTTGCTCAGAGCCAGAAAATGCAGGCCGTGGGCCAGCTTGCCGGCGGCATTGCGCATGATTTCAACAATCTGCTCACCGCCATTATCGGCTTTTCCGACCTGCTGCTGCTCAAGCACAAGCCGGGCGATCCCAGCTTCAACGAGCTGATGCAGATCAAGCAGAATGCCAACCGCGCGGCGGGCCTTACCCGCCAGCTTCTGGCCTTCTCCCGCCGCCAGACCCTGCGCCCGCAGGTGCTGGAACTGCCGCTGATCGTCGATGACCTCAATGTGCTGCTCAAGCGCATGATCGGGGAGAAGAACGGCCTCACCGTCGAGCATGGCCGCAATATCTGGCCTGTCCGTGCCGATGTTGTGCAACTCGAACAGGTCATCATCAATCTGGTCGTCAATGCCCGCGATGCCATGCCCAGTGGCGGCGCGATCACCATTCGCACCTCCAATGTCAGCGAAGCGGAAGTGGCCGGGCTTAAATTCGAGGGCATGGTTCCGGCCGATTATGTGCTGATCGATGTCGAAGACACCGGCACGGGCATGAGCCCGGAAGTGCTGGAGAAGATTTTCGAGCCCTTCTTCACCACCAAGGAACTGGGCAAGGGCACTGGCCTTGGCCTCTCCACCGTTTACGGCATCGTTAAGCAGACCGAGGGCTTCATCTATCCGGTCTCGACGCTCGGCGTCGGCACGACCTTCAAGATTTTCCTGCCGCGCCACGTTGTCTCGGCCGAAGAGGCTGCGAACAAGGCCGCCGCCGCTGCCGCGCCCGCCAAGGATCTCACTGGACACGAACGCATTCTGCTGGTCGAGGACGAAGAAAGCGTACGCGCCTTCTCCGCCCGCGCGCTCAAGGCGACCGGCTATGAGGTGCACGAGGCCGATGGCGGCGAAGAGGCGCTGGAGGTTCTCGACGAGCTTGGCTACGAAGTCGACCTCATCATTTCCGACGTGGTGATGCCGGAAATGGACGGGCCGACCATGCTCAAGGTCGTCCGTGAGAAGGCGCCCAATCTCAAGGTCATCTTCGTTTCCGGCTATGCCGAAGAAAGCGTTCGCCGCGACATCGAGGACGACCGGAGCGTCGACTTCCTGCCCAAGCCTTATTCGCTCGACCAGATCAATTCCAAGGTCAAGGAAGTGCTGGGGCGGATCGACAAGGGCGAGGGATGACCGCCCATCCCCGCTTCGAGGGCTCCGCCGAATTCAACGTGCTGGGCGAACCGCTCCAGCCCTGTTCCAGCGACCCGCTGACCGGCTTTTTCTGCACCGGCTATTGCGCCGCCGGTCCCGAAAACTCAGCCGTGCATCTGGTCTGCATCGAGGCGACAGACGAATTTCTCGCCTTTTCCGCCAGCGTCGGCAACGATCTGTCCACTCCGCGCCCCGAATTCGCCTTTCCGGGCCTCGTGCCCGGCAATCGCTGGTGCCTTGTCGCCATGCGCTGGCTGCAGGCCCACGAGGCCGGCAAGGCTCCTCGCGTCTATCTCCGCGCCACCAACCAGCAGGTGCTCGGCCTCGTTCCGCTTGATATTCTCAAGACTTACGCGCTGGATTTAAATTAGGTCACTTCACCTTTTGGTAGCACCAAGGTGACTCCCGCATCACACGGTCAGCCCGGCGAAGGCCGAAGCGCCGGTAAAGACCGAGAATTGTATCCCCTCAGATGCGCCCGTCGCGATAGTCGACGATGAGGACAGCAACGGCATATCCAATCCAGATGATCATGCCGAGCGAGACCAGCACGACGAAGTCGGATGGCGATCCGGTCTGGAATTGCTCGAACATCGTCGGATGTCGAACGCCCCTTCTGCCATCGTTGAGGAAGAAGTGGTAAGCCGAAAAAAGTATGGCGACGGCTAGATGAATGTGGCCGCGTACCGGCCCATCCCACCATTTCATCTTCATCCAACCGCGCATATCCGCCACCGCAATTCTGCTCGTCGGGATCTGATTATCAGGCTGCGGCGCAGGGCAGGCGAAAATCCGGGGAGAGGATTAATTTCGGCTCAGTCCGACACACGCAATGGTTCGTAGGACACCATGACATGGTCCCGGAATGCCGGGCGCGTGCAGAGCCGGTGGTAATAGCCCTCGATCCGGGGCAGGGCCGGCCGATCTATCGCAATATCGAAATAGCGATAAAGCACGTGGCCAAACTGAATATCGGCAAGAGTAAACTCATCGCCCGCCAGAAAGGCATTCCGCGTCAATTGCTGCTCGGCAATGGCAAAAATGCCATGTAGCTTCTGGAGGGCCGCCGCGATTGCCACCGGGTCCTGCTTGGACGGCGCTGTGCGCACCACCCGCCAGAACACCGGGCCGGTAAAGGCCAGTGTCACGTTGATCTTGGCCCATTCGGCCCATTGATCCGCCCTGGCGCGCGCGATGGCGTCGGCGGGCCAGAACGTGTCCGGCGCGTATCGGGTCGCCAGATAGCGCAGGATCGCGCCTGTCTCCCAGATGGGTGAGCCCGCGCCATCCTGCAGCACGGGAATGGTCCCATTCGGGTTCATGGTCAGAAATTCGGGCGTGTCATTGCCGCCATGGATATGGCCAATGTCGTGCCTCACATAGTCGAGACCCAGTTCACCCACGCACCACATCAATGCCTGCACATTGGACGAGGTCTTGCGGCCCCATATGGTCAGCATGGCGCTGTCGATCAGGCCGTGCCACCGGGAATGGGCGTGCCGGGCGCGAGCAGGCCCTTTTCTGCCAGGGCGGTCCACAAGCCATCGGGTATTTTGACGTCCCACCAGTCCAGAATGCCGTCCAGTTCCTGCGGCGATTTGGGGCCGGGTAGCACGTTGCAGACCGCCGGATGGGTCAGCGGGAATTGCAGCGCGGCGGCAGGCAGCGGCACGCCGAAATCGGCGCAGACCGCTTCGATAGCCTTGACGCGCTGCACGATGGCCTCTGGCGCCTTGGCATAGTTGAACTTGTCGCCACCCACCAGAATACCGGAATTGAACGGACCGCCGATGACCACCGAAGCCTTGCGCTTGATGCAGGTGGTGAGGAACGGATCGAGCGAGGTCTGTTCCAGAAGCGTATAGCGTCCGGCCAGCAGGAACACGTCCCAGTCGCCCAGAGCAAAAGCGTCCATGAGCACTTCCCACTCATTGACGCCCAGCCCGATGGCCTTGACCACGCCGGCGTCGCGCAGCTCGCGCAAAGCCTTGTAGCCGCCGCCCGCAAGCTGCGCCCAGAGCGGCTTATTGGCTTCTTCGCCATGGGTGGCGACGCCGATATCGTGGACATAAAGAATATCAACCCGGTCGAGCCCGAGCCGCTGCAGGCTGTCCTCGAACGAGCGCATCACCCCGTCATAGGAATAGTCATAATGCTGGTTGAAGGGCAGGGGATGGGCCCAGGCGCCCCGGTCGACCTTGTCCGGCGCGGTCGGGTGCAGCAGGCGGCCTACCTTCGTGGAAATAATCGGACGCGGAGTCGCTCGTTTCACCACTT
>VFQU01000426.1_pt1 | contig 38505 bp, 25 predicted proteins | sample 3512311 | NCBI WGS metagenome assembly VFQU01 (sample SAMN10412377, study PRJNA504923) | tailings metagenome | isolation source: Relicate 3 Philex TSF3 active mining site | place: Philippines: Tuba, Benguet | collected 2017-08-29
AAGGCGACCAGCAGGGCGTCGCCGCCGGCGTGGCCATGGGCGTCGTTGATCTGCTTGAAATGGTCGATGTCGAGCATCAGCACCACCTGGCGGCCGGAGTCGATGCGCCGGCGTTCGTCGGCACCGGCCTCCAGCCGCCGGCTGGCATCGCGGCGGTTGCCGAGCCCGGTCAGCGGGTCGGTCAGGCTGGCGCGCTCGATCTCGGCATTGGCGGCGCGCAGGGCGGCGTTGGCGGCCTCCAGTTCGGCGGTGCGCTGCTGCACCGTGGCTTCGAGCTGCTGCACCTGCAGCTCGATGCGACGGCGCATCTCGAAGGTTTCGATGGCGCGCTCGACCGTCAGCAGCAGCTGGTCGCGGTCGTAGGGCTTGACCACGAACTTGTGGATGCCGGCGCTGTTGATGGCTTCGACCACCGCGCCGACATCGACGAAGCCGGTGACGATGATGCGGATCGCCTGCGGCAGGCGCTGGCCCAGCTGGCTGCACAGCTCGACGCCGCTCATGCCGGGCATGCGCTGGTCGCTCAGGATCACGCTTGGCCGCTGCTCGGGCGGCAGGCGTTCGAGCAGGGCCAGTGCAGCGGCGCCGCCATCGGCTTCGAGCACGCGGTAGCGCGGTGCCAGCAGGGCGCGCAGAACGCTCAGGTTGCCGGGCTCGTCGTCCACCACCAGCACGCTGTGGCTGGGTGCGATGGACTGCTCCTCGGGCGGCAGACGTTCTTTCTTGAACACGCTCACGCGGTGCTCCCCCTGGGCTGCGCGCCGCGGCAACGCGCGCTGGCCCGGATCATGCGGCAGCCGGCGCGTTCCGCCAAGCGCGCCAGCAGAGGCGATGTCGGCTAGCATCGGCGCGGCCGCCTTCGAGGGTATGACGTGCCGTCCACGCTGCTCCGCCCGCCTGCGCTTGTCTGGTTCTGCGCCTGCCTGCTGTGCCTGCTGCCGTCACTGGTGCTGGCGGCGCTGGATCCCGTCGATCTGCGTTTCCGCCGGCTCGACCAGGAGTCCGGGCTGTCGCAGGGCAGCGTGCTGGCGCTGGCCCAGGACGCGCAGGGTTTCGTCTGGCTCGGCACCCAGGACGGCCTCAACCGCTTTGACGGCTTCGAGTTCCGCGTGTTCCGCCCCGACGCCGCGCTGCCCGGCAGCCTCTCCAACAACTGGGTGAGCGCGCTCGCGGTGGATCCTGACGGCGCGCTCTGGATCGGGACCCAGGCGGGGCTCAACCGTCTGCGCCCCGACGCCGAGCGTTTCGAGGTGTTCCGCCACCGCCCGGACGACCCGCGCAGCCTTGCTGGCGACAGCGTGCTCGCCCTGCACATCGACGGCAGCGGCCAGCTGTGGATCGGCACCGATGCCGGCCTGTCGCTGCGCGCAGCGGACGGCGGCTTCGCCAATTACCGGCTGCCCGGCGCCGACGCCGACCAGCGCGTGCGCGCCCTGCTGAAGGTCGGTGAGGTGCTGTGGGTGGGCACGGTCGACGGCCTCTGGCGCTTCGATCCGCGCACCGCCGAGTTCACCCGGGCGCCGGCCGGCGCCGTCGACGGGCGGCCTGTCCACGCGCTGGCCGTGGACGGCAAGGGGCGGCTGTGGATCGGCGGCGAGGGGCTGCCGCTGTCCCTGCTCGATCCTGCGACCGGCGAGTGGCAGACCGCTCCGCAGGCGCGCAGCGAGGTGCGCAGCCTGCAGGTCGACCGCAGCGGGGTGGTCTGGGCCGGCGATGAAACGGGCCTGCAGGCCTATCGCGAGGACGCCGAAGGCGCGCTGCAGGTGCGCCGCTACGAGCACCAGCGGCACCAGCGCTACAGCCTCAGCCGTGGCCGCGTGATGTCGTTGCTCGAGGACCGCGCGGGCACGCTGTGGATTGGCACCTGGGAGGGTGGCGCCAGCCGCCTCAGCGCCTACAACAACCGTTTCCGCAGCTACGACCCCGATTCGAGTTCGACCCGCGCGCTGCGCGCACCGGGCATCGCTGCGCTGGTGGCCGACGGGGACGCCCTGTGGCTCGGCGGCGCCGAGGCGCTGTACCGGTTCCGGCCGGGGCAGGCACCGCTGAGCGAGGTCGCGCCGGCGCCCGGCGGTTTCATCTACTCGATGGACCTGCAGCCGGAAGGCCTGTGGCTGGCCAGCCGCGAGGGCCTGCACGTGCTGGATCGCGAAGGGCGTCTGCAGCCGGCACCGCTGCCGCCCGGGCTGCAGAGCGTGCGCTCGCGGCGCTTCCTCGTGGACGGCGAGCGCGTGTGGGTGGCCGCCGACACCCGCGGTCTGTTCGTGGTCGACCGCGCGCGCGGCGAGGTGCTTGCCGAGCATCCGCTGCCGGCCATCGTCACCTTCATCCAGGCGCTGGATGCCGACACGGTGGTGCTGGGTGCCCACGATGGCCTGTACTGGTTCGATCGGCGCAGCGGAGCGCTGCGCCACCAGCATCCGGTGATGACCCCGCCCGGACCGGGCCAGCTGCCGGCCGGGCCCTCCGCGCTGCTGCAGGCGAGCAATGGACGCCTGTGGCTGGCCACCTATGGCGGTGGCCTGCTCGAGTTGCTGCCTGACGCCCAGCGCGAGCCTGCGCGCGTGGGCTTGCGCCCGGTGCTGGCGGGCACCGCACTGGCGGCGGGCAGCCTGAACGCCCTGCTCGAGGACGACCAGGGTCGACTCTGGATCAGCATCAACGGCGCGATCGCCCACTACGATCCGGCCCGCGACGAACTGCGCCGCTACGACGCCGCCGACGGTGTGCTGGGGCGCTACTGGATCGGCGCGCACGCGCGGCTGTCCGACGGCGTGCTGGCCTTCGCCGGGCCGGACGGCCTGACCCTGTTCGACCCAGCCGACGTCGGTCGCGCTCCGCCTCCGCCGGCGCCCCTGCTGACCGCGCTCGAGCTCGACAACCGCCGCATCGAGCCGGATGAAGCTTCCTCCGTGCTGCCCTTGCCCCTGCATCGACTCGAGGCGCTGGTGCTGCCGCCGGCGCAGGCGCGCACGCTGAGCCTGCACTTCGCTGCGCCCGAGTACGTCGCGCCCGAGCACCTGCAGTTCGCCTACCGCTTGGACGGCTTCGACGCCGATTGGATCGAGGCGCCGCGCGGGCGGCGCATCGCCACCTACACCAACCTGCCTCACGGCGACTATGTGTTCCGCGTGCGGGTGCGCAACGCCGAGGGCGTGGAGGCCGCCGCCGAGGCGCGCCTGGACGTGCAGGTGCAGCCGTTCTGGTGGGACACGCTCGGTGCGCGGCTGCTGTTCGTGTTGCTGGCGGTGGGCTTGGCCGCGGTGCTGGTCGGCCTGCGCATGCGCCAGCTGGAATCGCAGCGCCGTCGACTGCAGCGAGAGGTCGACGCGCGCACCGCCGATCTCACTGCCGCACTCGGCAAGCTGGCTCTGACCGAGCGCCTCGCCGCCGCCGGCCAGCTCACGGCCGGATTGGCGCACGAGTTGAACAATCCGGCGAACTACGTGCAGCTGGCCAGCCGCAACGCCGACGAGGCGCTGGCCGAGTTCCACCGTTTCCTGCTGGTGCTGGGCGGCGAGGATCTGGAGCCCGAAGTGGCTGGCGCGATCGCGCGCCGGGTCGAGGCGCTGGCGGCGCAGCTCGCCACGGTGGCCGAGGGCAGTGACCGCATCAGCCACATCGTGCAGGCCCTGCGGGTGTTCTCCCGTCTCGACGAATCCGAGCGCAAGTTCGCGCCCGCCGACGAGCCCCTGCGCGCCGCCTTGCAGCTGATCGATGCACGCCTGCGCGGCGGCGGCATCGTGCTGGAGAGTGACATCCCGCCGCTGCCGCCCCTGCAGTGCCAGCCGGCGCGGCTCTCGCAGGCCTTCCTCGCCATCCTCGAGAACGCCGCGCTGGCGATCGAGGCGCAGCGCGAGCGCGCGCCTGCTGGCTGGCTGGGGCGGCTCACGGTGCGCGCCCGTGCGCTGCCGACGCACTTCGAGTTCGAGCTCTGCGACAACGGCTGCGGCATCGAGGCGGAAGTGCTGCCGCATGTCTTCGAGCCCTTCTTCACCACCCGCCCGGTCGGCCAGGGCAGCGGCCTGGGGCTTTCCGTGGCCTGGGGCATCGCCGCCGAGCATGGCGGCCGCCTGCGGGTCGACTCGCGGCCCGCCGAGGGCGCCTGTTTCACCCTGGAGCTGCCGCGTTGAGCGGGATTCGCGCACCCTGGCTGCTGCCCGCCGAGCAGGCTGCGCTGCTCGCGCATGAACTCGGCAACCCCTTGGGGATCGCGAGGCTGTGCGCCCAGGACGTCGAGGCCGAGCTCAAGGCCTTCCATGCCCAGCTGCTGGCGCTGGCGGGCGAGGAACTCGACCCGGCCGTGCGCGCGCATTTCGAGCAGCGCTTCCACAGCTTCGCCGAGCGCATCGACACCCTTGCCGCCGCGCAGCAGCGCATGGCCGGCCTGGTCGAGGAACTGCGCGCTCAGGGGCAGGGCGCGGCAGCGGCCAGCCAGACCTTCGACCTCGCCGAGCGGCTGAGTGCAGCCCTGCGCCTCGCCTCGGCGCGCAGCGGGCGCGCCATCGATCTCGACGAGGACGGCGGCCAGGGCGCGGAGCCTGCCCAGCCCTGGCATGGGCCGCTGGCGGTGCTCGACCGCGTGCTGCTGAATCTCGCGATCAACGCGGTGCAGGCGATCGAACGGCGCGCCGAGCAGGAGGGCGAGGATTTCCGCGGACGCCTGCGCGGGCGCTGCCTGCGTCAGGGCGCGCAGCGGGTGGTCGAGATCGACGACAACGGCATCGGCATCGCGCCGCAGGAGATCGACCGCGTGTTCGAACGCGGCTTCAGCCGACGCCGCGATTCCGGCGGCAGCGGGCTGGGCCTGAGCTACGCCCGCGAGGCCATCCGCGCGCTTGGCGGCGACATCGGGGTGGCCTCGCTGCCGGGGCAGGGCACGCGTTTCCGCCTGTGGCTGCCGGCCGAGGCGGCCAAGGCAGAGCCCTCCGCCAGCTAGGCGCGCGCCTCGACCCTACTCCTCGACGGTGGGCGCCTGCGGCCGCTGGCCGCGCTGCACCAGGTGGGCGCGCATCATCATCAGCGCCGACACCGGGGCGGTGATGAACAGGAACAGGGTGATCAGCAGCTCGCGCAGGCTGAAACCCTCGCTCCAGAACAGGTGGAACAGCATCGAGGCGATCAGCACGCCGCCGACGCCCAGGGTGGTCGCCTTGGTCGGCCCGTGCAGGCGTTTCTCGAAGCTGCCGAGCTTGAACAGGCCCCAGCTGCCGACCAGGGCGAAGAAGCCGCCGATCAGCAGCAGCGCGGCCACCAGGTACTCGAGAACGCTGTCGATGTTCATTCGATGATGTCCCTGCGCATGGCGTAGCGCGACAGCGCCAGCGTGCCGACGAAGCCGAGCATGGCGATCACCAGCACGGCCTCGAAGTAGATGTCCGAGCGCAGGCGCATGCCGAGCAGCATGAGCAGCGCGATGGTGTTGATGTACATGGTGTCGATGGCGAGGATGCGATCCTCGATCGCCGGCCCGCGCAGCAGGCGCCAGCCGGCGAGGCACAGGGCCAGCAGCAGCATGCCCATGACGATGCCGATGACGGTGTCGATCATTCGAAGATCTCCTTCAGCGGCGCCTCGTAGCGCTGCTTGATCTGGGCGATCGTGCCGGCCTCGTCGTCGAGGCTGAAGCAGTGCACCAGCAGATGGCGGTTGTCGGCGCTGACCTCGGCGCTGAGCGTGCCCGGGGTCATGGTGATGATGCCGGCGAGGGTGGCGATGGCGTGCGGGTTGCGCACGTCCAGCGGCAGCCACAGGAAGCCCGGATGGATCTTCGCCTCGCGCCCCAGGATCAGCTTGGCCACCTGGATGTTCGAGACCACGATGTCCCAGAGCACCACCAGGAACAGACGCAGCGCGACCAGTGGACGGCGGATGCCCGCCGGGCCATGGCGCAGGCGCTGCGCGATCCGCGGCAGCAGCACGGCCTGCAGGGCGGCCAGCACGAGGTGGCCGGCCTCGATGCTGCCGACCAGCAGCAGCCACACCACGAACACGCAGAGGCTGAGCAGCGGCGCGGGAAACAGCGTCTTCATCACGGAGCCTCCCCGGCGGCTGGCGCCAGCGGCGTGGCGGAACGCAGGCGCGGCGTGGCGGCTTCGACCGCGCGCCGGTAGTCCTGGGTGGAATGCACCTGCTGGGCGGCCTCGCGGCCGTAGCGCAGCAGCGGATTGGCGAACAGGCTCATGCCGATGCCGAGCGCGACCAGGGCGCCGACCGCGATCAGCTCGACCCGTGCGGGCCTCACTGCGCTGGCCTCTGCGTCCGAATCCTCGCCGTCGCGCACGCCGCCGCTCTTCCAGAACAGCTGGCTGCCGGCGCGCGCCATCGCGATCAGGGTCAGCAGGCTGCAGATCAGGATCAGCGGCCACAGCCAGGTGGCCTGGTCCTGATCCATCGAGGCGAGCAGGGTGAACTTGCCGACGAATCCCGACAGCGGCGGCAGGCCGACCAGGCTGACCGCGATCAGCAGGTAGAGCGCGCCGAACAGGCCGCGGTGCGGCACCGGCACCAGGGCCTTGAGGCTGTCGCCGGCGCTGCCGCGGCGACGGCGGATGAGGTCCGCCAGCAGGAACAGCGCCGCCGCACCGAAGGTGCTGTGCACCAGGTAGTACAGGCCGGGGCCGGTGCTGGCCGGAGCGTCGAGGCCGAGCACGATGAACAGGGTCGCCGCCGAGGCCACCACCAGATAGGCGGCCAGTCCGCGCAGGCTGGCGGCGGCCAGCGCGCCGAGGCTCGCCAGCACCAGCGCGATCGCACCCGCCGGCAGCAGCCACTCGGCGGTCCAGCCCGCCAACGGGCCGGCGCTCTCGCCGAACAGCAGGGTGTAGACGCGCAGGATCGCGTAGATGCCGAGCTTGGTCATGATCGCGAACAGCGCCGCCACCGGCGCCGGCGAGCGCGCATAGGTCTGCGGCAGCCACAGGTACATCGGCAAGAGCGCCGCCTTGGCGCCGAACACCACCAGCAGGATGCCGCCGGCGGCGAGGATCAGGCCGTGGTTCTCGACCGGCGCACGCGCAATCGCCGCGCCCATCTCGTGCATGTTGAGCACGCCAAGCAGGCCGTAGAGCAGGCCCAGCGCGACCAGGAACAGGGTCGAGGCGGTGACGTTGAACACCACGTACTGGAAGCCCACGCGGATGCGCGGCCCGCGCCCGCCCGAGAGCAGCAGGCCGTAGCTGGCGATCAGCAACACCTCGAAGAACACGAACAGGTTGAACAGGTCGGCGGTGAGGAAGGCGCCGTTCAATCCGGCCAGCTGGAACTGGAACAGGGCGTGGAAGTGCAGGGCGCGGCTGTCCCAGCCGGAGCCAGCGTAGAGCAGGGCGGCGCTGCCGAGTACCGCGGTGGTCGCCACCATCAGCGCCGACAGGCGATCCAGCGCGAGGCTGATGCCGAGCTGGGCCGGCCAGTCGCCGAGCAGGTAGATGCTGACCTCGCCAGTGGCCGCGCTCTGCAGCAGCAGCCCCGCCACCCCCAGCTGCAGCAGCATGGCGACCGCGGCCAGCACGCGCTGGGCGGTGAGACCGGCACGCTCGGTGAGCAGCAGCAGGGCGCCGGCCAGCAGCGGCAGCACGATCGGCAGGATGGGCAGGTGGTTCATGCCTCACCTCCGTCGCGCGCGGCCGCGCCGGGCTCGCGACCATCGACATGGTCGCTGCCGCTGTCGCCGCGGTTGCGGATCGCCGCCACTGCCATCACCGCGGTCATCGCGAAGCTGATGACGATGGCGGTCAGCACCAGCGCCTGCGGCAGCGGATCGGTGTGGTTGGCGAGCGTCGGCGCGAGACCCTCGCGCAGGATCGGCGGTGCCCCGACCTTGAGCCGGCCCATCGCGAAGATCAGCAGGTTGACCGCGTACGAGAACAGGGTGAGGCCGAGCAGCACATCGAAGGTGCGTGCACGCAGCAGGAGGTAGATCGCGGCTGCGGTGAGCACGCCGATGGCGCTGGCCAGCGCGAGTTCCATCATGCGCCTTCTCCTTCCGGGTGGATGGCGGGGTGGGCGGGCTGCTGCGCGCGTGGACGTCGCACATGGCCCAGGCTGGCAAGGATCAGCAGCGCGCCGCCGCAGACCGCGAGCAGTACGCCGGTGTCGAAGGCCATCGCCGAGGACAGCGCGAACTTGCCGACCACGGGCAGCTCGACATAGCCATAGGCGCTGGTCAGGAAGGGATAGCCGAACACCCAGGCGGCGACGCCGGTGGCGGTTCCGATCAGCACGCCCCAGCCGATGGTCATCGCATAGTCGAAGCCGATGCGCTGCTCGACGTAGCGGCTGCCCGACAGGATGTACTGCAGCACCAGCGGCGAGACCAGCACCAGGCCGGCGATGAAGCCGCCACCCGGCTCGTTGTGCCCGCGCAGGAACAGGTAGACCGCGGCGGCCACCGCCAGCGGCAGCAGCAGGCGCGCCAGCGTGTTGGGGATCGACAGGCGCTCGGGCAGGCCGCTCTGCAGCTCGTCCGGCGTGATCCAGGCGCGCCGCAGCAGGGCGTGGACGACGAGGCCGGCAATGCCGAACACCGTGAGCTCACCCAGGGTGTCGAAGCCGCGGATGTCGACCAGGATCACGTTGACCACATTGGTGCCGCCGCCCTCCGGCAGCGAGCGCGCGAGGATCTCGCCGGCCACGGTGTCGAGCGGGCGGGTGATGATCGCGTAGACCAGAGCGGTGACGCCGGCGCCGCAGGCGACCGCGATGCCGAGGTCGCGCCAGCGCCGCAGCGCGCTGCGCTCGCCGGCGCCGTCCGCCGGCAGGTAGTTCATCGCCAGCAGCAGGAGCACCACGCTGACCGTCTCCACCAGCAGCTGGGTGAGCGCAAGGTCCGGCGCCGACAGCATCACGAAGCTCAGCGACACCAGCAGGCCGCAACCGCCCATCACGATCAGTGCGGCCAGACGCTGCCGGTGCAGCGCGGGCACCGCGATCGTGGTGACGATCAGCAGGGCCCACAGCACCCAGCCGAACAGCGGCATCGGCTGGCCCTCGCCGAAGCCGCCGATGCCGTGGCCCATCAGGAAGGGCGCGGCCGCCAGCACGAGGGCCGAGAGCAGCATCAGCAGCAGGTAGCGCTGCAGGCTGCCGTCCTCAAGCCGCTGGGTCACTCGGCGGGCGAGGCCGACCAGCGCGTTGACCTTGGCATGGAAGGCCACGAAGCCGAGCGAGCGGCGCACGTCACGGTGCAGGGCCACAAAGCGCCGCAGGCCGAAGTAGAGGGCGATGCCGCCGGCCACCGCAATGGCGCTCATCAAGAGCGGCAGGTTGAAGCCGTGCCAGACCGCCAGGTAGTAGTCGGGGACGTTGCCGTGGGTCGCGCCGCGCACCGCCGTCTCCAGCACCGGGCCAATCACCCAGGCCGGCGCGATGCCCACCGCCAGACACAGCAGCACCAGGATCTCGACCGGCACGCGCATCAGCCGCGGTGGCTCGTGCGGGGTCTTGTTGAGCACTTCGGTGCTGCCGGTGAAGAAGCAGTCGTGCACGAAGCGCAGGCTGTAGGCCATGCTGAAAATGCCGGCCAGCACCGCCGCGATCGCCAGCGCCCAGCCCATCGCGCCGTGGCCATCCACCTGCAGGGTCTCGGCGAAGAACATCTCCTTCGACAGGAACCCGTTCAAGAACGGAATGCCGGCCATGGCCAACGCGGCGATGATCGCCAGCGTGCTGGTGATCGGCATGGTTTTCAGCAGGCCATGCAGCTTGCGGATGTCGCGGGTGCCGGTCTCGTGGTCGATGATGCCGGCGGCCATGAACAGCGAGGCCTTGAACACCGCGTGGTTGAGGATGTGGAACACGCCCGCCACCACCGCCAGCTCGGTCGGCAGGCCGAACAGCAGGGTGATGAGGCCGAGGTGGGAGACCGTCGAATAGGCCAGAAGACCCTTCAGGTCGTGCTGGAAGATCGCGAGGTAGGCGCCGGTCAGCAGGGTCGCGGCACCGAAGCCGCTGACCGTGTAGAACCACAGGTCGGTGCCGGCCAGCGCCGGATGCATGCGCGCCAGCAGGAACACGCCGGCCTTCACCATGGTCGCCGAGTGCAGGTAGGCCGAGACCGGCGTGGGTGCCGCCATCGCATGCGGCAGCCAGAAGTGGAAGGGGAACTGCGCTGATTTGGTCACCACGCCGCCCAGCACCAGCAGGGTCGCGAGCGGATACAGCGCGTGCGCGCGGATGGCGTCACCGGCAGCCAGCACAGCGTCCAGCTCGTAGCTGCCGACGATCTGGCCGATCACCAGCACGCCGGCGAGCAGGGCCAGCCCACCGGCGCCGGTGATGGCCAGCGCCATGCGTGCGCCCTTGCGCGCGTCGTCGCGATGGCTCCAGAAGCCGATCAGCAGGAAGGAGCTGATCGAAGTGAGCTCCCAGAAGGTGGCGAGGAGCAGCAGGTTGCCGGCGACCACCATGCCGAGCATGGCGCCCATGAACAGCATGAGGTAGGCGAAAAAGCGCGGCGCGCTGTCCTTGGGCGACAGGTAGTAGTGCGCGTAGAGAACGATCAGCAGGCCGATGCCAAGCACCAGGCCGGCGAACATCCAGGCCAGGCCATCGATGCGCAGCGACAGGTTGAGCCCGGCCTCGGCGATCCACGGCGTGAAGCTGCGGATGACCTCGCCCTCCATCACCTGCGGGGTGATCGAAGCGAGGATGGCCAGACCGGTCAGCGGCGCCAGCGCGGCGATCGCGGCGGCCACGCTGCGCGGGCCCTTGTGGGCGAGCGCGATCAGCAGGGCGCACACGAAGGGCGCGGCGAGCAGGATCTCGAGCATGGTGCGGTTCCGTTGCGGGGGAGGCGTGGGCGCGACCCGATCACGCGGTGGATTCACCGCGACACCGCAGGGGCGAGGACCGCGCGCAGCCGGGCTAGTCTAGCCCAAGCGCGTGAAGAGTCCGCAGGATTTTCTTGTTGATTCCGCAACTTGCGCGGAGAGCGCACGTATAAGCACGTAGAGCCGGGAATGGGGAATCGGGGATCGAGAATCGCGTGGCGACGCGGTGCCGGGATTGGCGCGAACTTCTTGCACCGGCGCTGTCGTCAGGGCGGATCGCAGCGGCTCGTCGATTCTCTATTGACGATTCCCCATTCCCGGCTCCAGAACCATCCAGCAGACCAGGGTGATGACGACCGCGCCGATCACGTTCAGCGCGAGACCGTGCCGAAGCATGTCGCGGGCCGGCACGAGGCCGGTGCCGAAGACGATGGCGTTGGGCGCGGTGCCGACCGGCAGCATGAAGCTGCAGCTCGCGGCCAGCACGGCCGGCGCCATCAACACGGCCGGGTCCAGGTCCATGCCGACCGCGGCGGCGGCAAGGATGGGCATCATCAGCACGGCGGTCGCGGTGTTGCTGGTGATCTCCGAGAGCATGCTGACGCTGATCGCGATCAGCGCGATCTTCAGCGGCAGCGGCAGGTCGAGCGCGCCGCGCAGCGCACTGGCCGCCGCGTCCGACAGGCCCGAGCCCTGGAAGGCGCTGGCGATGGCGATGCCGCCGCCGAACAGGATCATCACGCCCCAGGGAATGCGTTCCGCGCTCTTCCAGTCGAGCAGCTGGCCGCCGCGGCCGTCGGGCACCAGCGCCATGGCGATGACGCCGAGCAGGGCGACGCTGGCATCGTTGGCATTCGGCAGGCCCAGCCACTCGCGCCAGCCGCCGAAGGGTTCGGTGCGCGTGACCCATGCCAAGGCCACCAGGCCGAAGACCAGCAGCACCCGCTTCTCCGCTGCGGTCCAGGCGCCGAGTTCGGGCAGCGCAGCACTGGGCGAGCCCTGCAGACCGCGCGCCAGCCACAGGGCCGCCAGCGGCAGCATCAGCAGCACCGTGGGCAGGCCGAAGGCCATCCAGTCGGAGAAGCCGAGCGGCGTGCCCGTGGTCTGCGCATAGACCTGCATGAACACCAGATTCGGCGGTGAGCCCAGCGGCGTGCCCAGCCCGCCGATGCTCGCGCCATAGCAGATCGACAGCAGCAAAGGTGCGGCCAGCCGACGGTCGGGATAGCTCTGCAGGATCGCCAGCGCGACCGGCACCAGCATCAGCGTGGTGGCGGTGTTCGACAGCCACATGCTGCACAGGCCGGCCGCCGCGGCAAACCCGAACACCAGCGCGCGCCCCCCGCCACCGCCGAAGGCGCGGACCATGCCCAGCGCCAGCCGCCGATGCGCGCCGGCCTGCTCCAGCGCCTTCGACAGCATGGCGCCGCCGACCAGCAGCAGGATCAGTTCGTTGCCATACGCTTCCGCGACCTGCCGCGGGCTCAGCACGCCAGCCAGCGGAAACAGCGCCAGCGGCAGCAGCGCGGTGATCGCGTGCGGCGCGGCCTCCAGCACCCACCAGGCCGCGCACCAGGCGGTCACCGCAAGGGTGAAGCTGGCGCTGTCCGACAGACCCAGGCTCGGTCCGATCAGCCAGGCAAGGGCAGCGAGCGCAGGGCCGCTGAGCAATCGGACGGGGGAAGCCTGCATGTCGACCACGGTGCAAGGAACGTCGCTCGGCACTGTAGCGGCTTCGGCGCGCGCACATGCCATGCTTGCCCGATGCAGGCGTTCGAGTTCCCCCATCGATGGCTGGTGTTCGGCGGCAGTGGCGCGGTCGGCCGCTTCCTGCTGCCTGCGCTCAGCGACGCGGGCGCCGAGGTGCTGGCCCTTAGTCGTGCGGCGCAGACGTCCGAGCGCTCGGGTCTGCGCTGGCTGCGGGGTTCGCTGCAGCACTCACCGACGCTCGATGCGGTGCTCGCCAAAGGTGAACACTTCGACGTGCTCTGCTCGCTGGGCCCGCTGGATGCGTTCGCGCATTGGCTTGAGCGGCACCCGCCCGCGCCCGGCGCGAGCGTGCTCGCGCTGTCGTCCTTGAGCGCGGAGTGGAAGCAGCGCTCGCCGAACCCGGCGGAACGCGCGCTGGCGGCCTCTCTCATCCGCAACGAGCAGCGCGTGCTGGCCACGGCCTCGGGGCAAGGCGCGAACGCGACGCTGCTGCGCTGTGGCTTGATTCACGGTGCCGGCGTGGATCGCAGCCTGACGCCGCTGCTGCGCTTCGCCCGCCGCTGGCCGCTGCCGTGGCCGCGCGCCGCGCGCGGCCTGCGCCAGCCCGTGCACGCCTTCGATCTGGCGCGCGCCTTGTGTGCAGCGGCGCTGCGGCGGGGCTTGGCGCAGCGCGTGCTGTCCCTGCCGGGCCCTGAGGCGGTCACATTCGCGCACATGTTGCAGCGCAGCTTGGAGGCGGAGGGGCTGTCGGGACGGCTGATACCGGTTCCCGCGCCCGGCGCAGCTGCGCTGTTGGCCCTGCTCGCCCGCGGTGGTGGGCGTCTCGCTGCGGCCTCCGCGATGGCGCACCGGCTCTACGCCGATCAGGTGGCGCCCACTCAGGACTGGCATTTGCTGGACATCTTTCCGGAGTCCCTTCGCCGCGTCGGGGCTCGGGTCTAGCGCCAATTTCCGTACCGGCAAGGACAGGAATTGCCAATGGTGATGCGGCTTCGCAGAGTTTGGTGCGATGCGGCATGAGTGGCATTGGCGCCCATACGCTGCAGCATTGCCTTCCTTAACCGCGGCTGGCTACAGTAGCGAAGCCTCACCCCCCGATAACCAGAAAGGACACGAACATGCAGGCTCGATTGACCCTGGCATTGGCGCTGTCGGTTTCGCTGCTCGCAGGTTGCAGCGGTTCCTCCAACAGTCCACGCGCGGTGCCGGTGACGCCGGCGACCAACAACAACGGCACCCCGGTCGCAGGCATCATCACCGCCCGGTTCGATCCGGCTACCGGCGTAGTTCCGACGCCCAACAACCTCCTGCTGTCGGGCACCACCGATCTCACGCTGAATATCCCTGTTGCGGGTGGCGAGGGCTCGACCAACTTCGGCGACCCGCAGGTCGCGATCAACACCTTGGATGGCTGGAGCACCACCGCGCCCTGGTCGTTCTCTTTCAGTGACGCGCCCAACCCCGCTTCGGTGGTGCCGGGCCAGAGCGTCCGCGTGTTCGAAGTCGCATTGACCGGCCCCGGCGGCGGCGTCACCCGCGTCGTGCGCGAGCTGGCCGCAGGCGTCGATTTCGCCACCGCCCCGCAGGCGAGCGACAGCACTGGCCGCAGCTGGGCGATCGTGCCGCTGAAGCCCCTGAAGCAGCTGACTTCGTACATGGCGGTGCTGACCACCGGCATCCGCGACAGCCGCGGCAACGACACCACGCCCTCGCAGACCTATTTCCTCACCAAGCGCACCTCGCCGCTGTGCGCCGCCGGCGCCAGTACCGATCCGCTGCTGCCGGCGTCCACCGCCTGCGCGCTGGAGCCGCTGCGTCAGCTCACCAATTCGCATCTCGCGGCCGCCGCTTCCGCGGGCGTGAACCGCGATTCGGTGGTGCTGAGCTGGGTGGCGACGACCCAGGGCATCACGCCGGTGCTGCAGGCCGTGCGTTCCGTCACTCAGCCCGGTGCGGTCACCGTGGCTCCCTCGGGCCTCAACACTTCGATTGCCGGTCTGCCGCCGATCGCGGACATCTTCATCGGCACCCTGCGCGTTCCGTACTACCTGTCGGCGCCGAGCCAGGCCAACCCGACTGCACCGCTCAACACCTTCTGGCGTGCGGCCCCCGGCGCGTACGTGCCGCCGTTCAACGCCGCCGGCCTGAACCCGACCTCGCGCAACATCACCTTCGCCAACCCGATTCCGGTGGCGACCGGCAACGAGACGATTCCGGTGCTGATGACGGTGCCGAATGCAGCCTCGGGCCGCACCAAGCCAGCCGCCGGCTGGCCGGTGGTGATCTTCCAGCACGGCATCACCCGCAACCGCAGCGATGCGCTGGCCATTTCGGCCACCATGGCCGCGCAGGGTTTCGCAGTGGTCGCGATCGACCTGCCGCTCCACGGCCTGCCGTCCAGCAACCCGCTGGCGATCGGCAACACGCCCTTCGGTGCGGTGGCCCGTGAGCGCACGTTCAACGTCGACTACATCAACAACACCACCGGCGCCGCGGGCCCCGACGGTGTCGCCGATGATTCCGGCGCCCACATGATCAACCTGAGCTCGCTGTTGACCTCGCGCGACAACCTGCGCCAGGGCGTGGCCGACCTCTTCGTGCTGGCGCGCACGATTCCGAACATCGATCTCGACGCCAATGGCGCGGGTGACCTCGACGCCTCGCGCGTGGCCTATGTCGGCCAGTCGCTGGGCGCCATCGTCGGCACCTCCTTCCTGGCGCTGGAGTCGACCGTGAACGTCGGCGTGCTGAACGTGCCGGGCGGCGGCATCGCCCGCATGCTGGAAGCCTCGCCCACCTTCGGCCCGCGCATCCGCGCCGGCCTGGCCGCTGCGGCCGGCCTGCAGCCGGGCACGCCGTCCTATGACCAGTTCTTCGGCGCGACCCAGCAGATCATCGATGCGGCCGACCCGGTGAACTACGGCTTCGCTTCGGCGACCGACGCGATCGTGCTGCAGGAAGTCGTCGGCAACGGCAGCAACGTGCTGCCCGACCAGGTCATCCCGAACCGCGTCACCGGTGCGCCGCTGTCCGGCACCGAGCCGCTGATCGCCGCGCTTGGCCTGCCGACCATCACCGCCAGCACGCAGGCCGCCACGGGCGTCCGCGGCGCCGTGCGCTTCACCGCGGGCGACCACGGTTCGCTGCTGAGCCCTGCGGCCTCCGCCGCCGCCACCGTCGAGATGCAGACCCAGATGGCCAGCCTGGTCGCCTCGGCCGGCCAGGCCGTGCAGGTCGCCAATCCCTCCGTCATCCGCACGCAGTAAGCGACCACCTCAAGGGACATCACCATGACCAAGATCCACACGCATGTCCGCGCGGGCCGTCCGATGCTGCTGCGCGCGCCGATGGCGCTCGCGGTGGGCGCCGCCCTGCTTGCCGGCTCCGCGCACGCGGCCGAGTTCAGCCGCGGCGACTTCACGATGAGCATCGACACCACGCTGACCTACGGCGCCTCCTCGCGCATGGAGGACCGCAACAACGACCTCGTCGGCAAGATCAACCTTGATCCGACGCTGGGTGCGCGGGTGACCGCACTGCAGCAGCAGAACCGCTGGGCCGAGGCGCAGGCCCTTGCGGTCTCCGCCCCCGGCCGCTTCTCGGTCAACTCCGACGACGGCAACCTGAAGTACGACAAGGGCGACCTGATCTCCAACGCGCTTGGCATCACCTCCGAAATCAGCATGAACTGGACGAACTGGGGCGCCTTCGTGCGCGCCACCGGGTTCTACGATTTCGAAGCGATGGACCGCGACGACCTGAGCGATGCCGCCAAGGACCGCGTCGGCAAGCGCGCCCGCCTGCTGGACGCTTTCGTCTACCGCGACTTCATTATCGCCAACGACATCAGCGGCAACTTCCGCTTCGGTCGCCAGGTGGTCAGCTGGGGCGAGAGCACCTTCATCCAGGGCGGCATCAACGTCGTCAACCCGGTCGATGTTTCCCGTCTGCGCGTGGCGGGCGCCGAGCTGAAGGAGGCCTTCCTGCCGGTGAACTCGATCTGGGCCTCGTTCAGCCTGACCGAGAACCTCGCGCTCGAGACCCTGTACCTGCTCGAGTGGTCGGAGACCGAAGTGGAGCCGTCCGGCACCTACTTCGCCAACAACGACTTCGGTCTGGTCGGCGGTGAGTTCGTGATGCTGAACTTCGGCCTGGTCGACGAGCCGGCCAACTTCAACGTCTGCCGCACCACCCCCGCCGCCGATCCGCGCTGCGGCGCGGCTTTCCCGCGCGCCGCCGATCGTGAGGCCCGTGATCTCGGCCAGTTCGGCGTGGCCCTGCGCTACTTCGCTTCCGAGCTGAACGACACCGAGTTCGGCCTGTACTACCTGCGCTACCACAGCCGCCTGCCGTTCGTGTCGGGTACTTCGATCACCAACGCCAGCCCGGCCTCGGGCCGCTACTTCATCGAGTATCCGGAGGACATCAACCTCTACGGCCTGAGCTGGAACACCAACCTCGGCACCATCGCCTTCCAGGGCGAGATCAGCTACCGCGACAACGCGCCGCTGCAGATCGACGACGTCGAGGTGCTGTTCGCCGGTCTGTCGCCGCTGAATCCGCTGATCCAGGAGCCCTTCCTGCGCTTCCGCAGCCGCCTCGGCCAGTTCGGACCCGGCCAGTACTTGAAGGGCTGGGAGCGTCATGAGGTCAGCCAGCTGCAGTTCACCCTGACCAAGGCGTTCGGCCCGGGCAACTTCCTGGGTGCCGACCAGATCGCCACGGTGGGCGAGTTCGGTGCGACCAAGGTGTGGGATCTGCCTGCACTGGAAGTGTTGCCCTACCAGGGCGATGGCACCGACACCTTCTGCGGCCCCGACTGGATCAGCGGCGGTGGCCGCAATCCGCTCAACAGCTGCGGTGGCTTCGCCACTTCGTTCTCGTGGGGCTATCGACTGGCCGCGCGCGCCGACTACAACAGCGTCGGCGGCAGCACCTGGAACGTCTCCCCCCGCATCGCCTTCAACCACGACGTCAATGGCACCACGCCGGGCGCCGGCGGCAACTTCGTGAAGGGCCGCAAGTCCTCCACGGTCGGCGTCGAGGGCAACTACCTGAACAAGTGGGTGCTTGACCTGTCCTACACCTCGTTCTGGGGTGGTGGCGTCTACAACCTCACCAGCGACCGTGACTTCGTTGCGGTCTCCGCCAAGTACCTCTTCTGATCCCCGCCAGGAGGAATCGCACCATGCGCAAGTTCACCACCACCGCCCTGGCGATCGCCGCGCTGACCTTCAGCGCCGGTGCGCTGTCGGCGGTCAGCGCCGACCAGGCGCGCCGACTGGGCAACGAGCTGACTCCGGTCGGTGCCGAGAAGGCCGGAAACGCGGCAGGCACCATCCCGGCCTGGACGGGAGGCATCACCACGCCGCCCGCCGGCTACAAGGTCGGTGACCACCACCCCGATCCGTTCGCCGCCGACCGCCCGCAGTTCAGTATCACCCCGGCGAACTACAAGGAGCACGCGGACAAGCTGACCGTCGGTCAGCAGGCCATGTTCGAGCGCTACCCGACGTTCCGGATGGACATCTATCCGACCCGTCGTTCGGCCTCGTTCCCGCAGCGCACCTACGAATTCACCGTCAAGAACGCCACCACCGCGCAGCTCGTGGCGAACGGCGACGGCGTCGAGAATGCGGCCGAAGGCATCCCCTTCCCGATCCCGCAGAACGGCCAGGAAGTCATCTGGAACCACAAGATGAAGTACAAGGGCGTGTCGAGCGCCCGCTGGGCCAACCAGGCGGCCGTGACCGCCAATGGCCAGTTCAACCTGGTGCGCATCCGTGAAGAGTTCCTCGGCCTGTACTACAAGCCGGGTAACACCATCGCCGACATCAACAACATCCTGCTGTACTTCTACCAGGTGGTCGAAAGCCCGGCGCGTCTCGCCGGCCAGGTGCTGCTGGTGCATGAAACCCTGAACCAGCAGGCCCAGATCCGCCAGGCCTGGGTGTACAACCCCGGCCAGCGCCGCGTGCGCCGCGCCCCGAACGTCGCCTACGACAACCCCGGTACCGCGTCTGACGGTCTGCGCACCAACGACATGACCGACATGTTCAACGGCGCGCTGGACCGCTACGACTGGAAGCTCGTCGGCAAGAAGGAAATGTACGTTCCGTACAACTCCTACAAGGCGCACAGCGACCAGGTGAAGGTGGCCGACCTGATCCGTCCGGGACACCTCAACCCGGATCACCTGCGCTATGAACTCCATCGCGTGTGGGTTGTCGAGGCCACGCTGAAGGAAGGCCAGCGCCACATCAACCCGCGGCGCACCTTCTACGTCGACGAGGACAGCTGGCAGATCCTGGTGCTCGACCATTACGACAGCCAGGGTGAGATCTGGCGTTACTCCGAAGCGCCCTCGGTCAACTACTACGAGGTGCCGGTGTTCTGGACCACGCTGGAAACGCACCACGATCTGAAGTCGGGTCGCTACATCGTCAGCGGCCTCGACAACGAGGACGACATGGTCGACTTCTCGCACCAGAGCACCCCGGACAGCTACTCGCCGCAGAACCTGCGCGCGCGCGGCGTCCGCTGACGCAGCGCCCAACGGCTCCGCGGAGCGCAACACCTGCCAGCCGCGACCTCACCGTCGCGGCTGGCTTTGTTTTGGGCTTCCGGATAGCGTGCGCACTGGGGCGCCCGCGCGGCGGGTCAGTCGAGATCCAGACAGGTTTTTACGCCGGGTCCGAGAGGGGCGCGGAGATGAAAGGGAGGCAATGATGATCCTCAAGCTCGCGGCGACCGCCGCAGGCATCGCGCTGGTGCTCGCCAGCGCCGGCGCAGTGGCCGACACGCCGGCTCCGGCCCTCACCTCCGAGCTCCGGCCACTCGTGCTCAAGCAGGGCCTCTTTCTCGACTTCGCGGAGGCCGCGAACCGCGCGGTCGCCGTTGGCGAGCGGGGGCACATCGCCGTGTCCGAATCGCGCAGCGACTGGCGGCAGATCGAAGGCGTGCCGACCCGCGCGACCCTGACCGGCGTCGCCGCGGTTGCCGACCGGGTCTGGGCCGTGGGGCATGACGGCATCATCCTCTTCAGTGCGGACGGTGGGCTGACCTGGACGATCCAGCGCGAGGACCGTTGGAAGCCGCTCCCGGAAGACGACCTCGAGGCCGAGTTCGATCCCACCCAGGGCGCGCCTCTCCTCGATGTGATCGCGCTGGACGCCAACCATGTGATCGCAGTCGGCGCCTACAGCCTGATGCTGGTCACCCGCGACGGCGGACAGACCTGGAGTCAGGTCGACCCCAACGCCCAGCCGGCCGCTGTCGCGCTCGACAGCGCTGCCGATCCGGCGCCGGCGGACGAAGCCGCCGAGGGCGAGGAGGCCGATTGGCTGCTCGACGAGGACTCGCTGATGCTCGACGAGGAAGAGGACCCGCACCTCAACGGCATCGCCCGCACGCCCGACGGCGCTCTGATGGTGGTCGCCGAGCGCGGCGCCGGCTTCCGTTCGCTGGATGGCGGGGCGAGCTGGCAGCGCCTGAGCCTGCCCTATGAGGGCTCGATGTTCGGCGTCCTCGCGCTGGGCGAACGGCATGTCCTCGCCTATGGCCTGCGCGGCAACGTGCAGGAAAGCACCGATCTGGGCGACACCTGGACCCAGCTGGACACGGGCACCGAACTCAGCCTGCAGGGCGGTGCAGTGCTGGCTGACGGCAGCGTGCTGCTGGTCGGCTCGAACGGCATCCTGCTGCACCGCGATGCGGGCGGCAGCGAGTTCACCCAGGAGTTCTTCCTCAACGAGCGCCAGGAAACCCCGGTGCTGTCCGCCGTCTTGCCGCTCGGCGCCCGCGACGTGGTCGTCGCTGGCGAGAAAGGCCTCGGCCGCACCCAGCTGAAGTGAATCCCATGGCCCACGGATCCGGTTCCAACAACGACACCTTCTTCCACCGCAGCGCGGAGCGCCTCGTCTTCGGCGCCCGCCCGGTGGTCCTCGTGCTGTTCGCCCTGGTCACGGCGGTGATGCTGTACTTCGCCAGCCAGCTCAGGGTCGATGCGGGCTTCAAGAAGCAGATCCCGCTCGACCACGAGTACATGCAGACCTTCCTCGAGTACGAGCAGAACTTCGGCGGTGCGAACCGCGTCCTGGTGGCCGTCATGGCCAAGGACGGCGACATGTTCGACCAGGAGTTCTTCCAGCTGATGGAGAAGGTCACGGCCGACGTCATCGCCATCGATGAAACCGACGATGCCCGCGTGCGTTCGATCTTCACCCCCAACGTGCGCTTCGTCGAAGTGGTCGAGGACGGTTTCGCCGGCGGCAACGTGATCCCGCCGGAGGTCACCCCCAACCTCGAGGGCTGGACTGCCACCCCCGAAGACTTCGAGACCGTCCGCAGCAACATCGTCAAGGCCAGCATCGTCGGCCAGCTGGTCTCGCGCGATTTCTCCGGTGCCATGGTCTGGGCCGATCTGATCCCGGAAGACTCCGGCCAGCGCCTCGACTACCAGGCGGTCGCCGCCAAGTTCGAGGAGATCCGCCAGAAGTACGAAAACGAGAACTACAGCGTCCACATCATCGGCTTCGCCAAGATGGTCGGCGACATCGCCGACGGCGCGCGCTCGGTCATCTACTTCTTCTTCCTGACCATCGCGATGACCTGGCTGCTGCTGTTCATCTACTCCAGTTCGGTCAAGCTCGCGTCGCTCACCGTCTTCGCGGCGCTGATCTCGGTGGTGTGGATGCTGGGTGCGCTGCGCCTGCTCGGCTTCGGCATCGATCCAATGAACATGCTGACGCCCTTCCTGATCTTCGCGATCGCGGTCAGCCACGGCGAACAGATGATCAACCGCTTCCGCGGCGAGATCTTCTTCGGTGGGCTCGAGGAAGGCACGGTCGAAGAGCTGCGCGCCCGCGCCAAGTACGCCGTGGGCCCGCTGGAGGCCGCCAAGACCTCGTTTCGCATGCTGCTGGTGCCGGGCACCGTGGCGCTGGTGGCCGGCTGCATCGGCTTCGGCGCGATCATGGTCATCCCGATCGACATGGTCCGCGAGCTGGCCATCACCGCCACCATCGGCGTCGCCCTGACCATCCTCACCGACCTCGTCCTGCTGCCGGTGATGCTGAGCTACACGCGCCTGCGCAACCTCGAGAAGAAGCGCGAGTTCCGCCTGCGCCAGCTGACCAAGTTCGACCGCATCTGGGCCTTCCTCGCCAAGGGCAGCCGCCCGATCCCCGCCCTCATCCTCGTCACCGTGGGCGTAGTCGGCTGGTACTTCGCCGAGCGCGAGGGTGACAAGGTGATGATTGGCGACGCCCAGGCCGGCGTCGCCGAGTTGTGGCCGGACGCCCGCTACAACCAGGACGCGGAGATGATCTCCTCGCGCTTCGCGCTGGGCGTGGACATCCTCAACGTGATCGCCGAGGCCGGCCCCTCGGCCTGCACCACCAGCTATGCGGCGATGGAGCTGCTCGACCGCTTCAGCTGGCACATGCGCAACGTCGAAGGCGTGGAGCAGGTCATCAGCCTGCCGATGGCCGCCAAGATCGTCTACGCCGGCTACAACGAGGGCAACATCCGCTGGCGCACCCTGCCGCGCGATGGCGATTCGCTGCGCCTTTCGACCCAGAGCTTCGAGACCGACACCGGGCTGCTCAACTCCGACTGCAGCGCCATGTCGATCATGATGTTCCTGAGCGACCACAAGGCGACCACCATCGACCGCATCGTCGCCGCGGTGAAGGAGTTCCGCGAGGCCAACAACGCGTACCACCTCGACTTCCGCGCCCGTCACGAGGGGCTGCTGAAGGAGGCGGAAGCCCGCGGCGAGACCTACACCACCGACGAGGTCAACCTGCGTCTGGGCACCGGCAACATCGGCGTGATGGCGGCGATCAACGACACGGTGCGCGCCTCCGAGCACACCATCCTGTATCTGCTGTATGCCGCCGTGTTCGTGATGTGCCTGATCAGCTTCCGCAGCCTGGTGGCGGCCCTGTGCATCCTGCTGCCGCTGGTGCTGGTGACCGAACTCGGCCACACGCTGATGGTGCAGCTCGGCATCGGCATGAAGGTCAACACCCTGTGCGTGGTCGCCCTTGGCGTCGGCATCGGCGTCGACTATGGCATCTACATCTACGCGCGCATGGCGGAGGCGCTGAAGCAGGGGCATGACCTCACGCATTCCTACTTCATCGCGCTGAAGACCACCGGCATCGCGATCTTCTACACCGCCCTCACCCTGGCGGCCGGCGTCGGCACCTGGGTGTTCTCCGACCTCAAGTTCCAGGCCGACATGGGCCTGATGCTGACCTTCATGTTCATCATGAACATGGTCGGTGCGGTGGTGCTGATCCCGGCCCTGCTGTTCTGGCTGTCCAAGCTCAGCCCGCGCTTCGCGCGCGCCTGAGGCCGGCGTCGGGGGCCCGGGTCCGCTCTGTCCGAGCGGACCCGGGCCTTCTTGTCTGTGCGCCCGGATACTCGTGAGCGATGGCTTCGAACGGGATCTGCAGGTTCTGGAGTTCCGCCTTCGCGGGATGGCCCGCCACGGCGCGCGGCCCTAGATCATTCCCCGTGCCGCGAACGAGTAGGGCTCGCCCTCGCCGACGATGAAGTGATCGAGCACGCGCACGTCGATCAGGGCCAGCGCGTCCTGCAGGCGGCGGGTGATCAGGCGGTCCGCGGCCGAGGGTTCGGCCACGCCGCTCGGGTGGTTGTGGCCGAAGATCACCGCGGCCGCGTTGTGCGCGAGGCAGCGCCGCACCACCTCGCGCGGGTGCACCTCCGAGCCGTCGATGGTGCCGCGGAACAGCTCCTCGAAGGCCAGCATGCGGTGGCGGCTGTCGAGGAACATGCAGGCGAACACCTCGTGCGGCGCACGCTGCAGGCGCTGGCGGAACAGCAGGCCGGCGCTGCGCTCGTCGCTGATGGCAGGTCCGCGCTGCAGCTGTGCGCTGAGACAGCGCGCGCCCAGTTCCTGCGCGGCCAGCAGCAGGGCGACCCGCGCGGGGCCCAGCCCGCGTTCGCGCAGCAGCGAGTCCGTGCCAAGTGCGGCCAGCGCAGCCAGGCTGCCGTGGCGGGCGATCAGGCCGCGGGCGCAGGCCACGGCGTCCTCGCCGGCCACGCCCGAGCCCAGGAACAGGGCCAGCAGCTCGGCATCGCCCAAGGCCTGCGCGCCGCGCTTCAGCAGCTTCTCGCGGGGGCGCTCGGCCTCCGGCCAATGACGGATCGACATACGGGCGTGGTCTCCTTGCGAACCGCGCCAGCCTGCCGGGCCCGCGCGCGTTCCGCCTGCCGGAGAGCGCGGCCCTTTCGGGTAATCTATCCGCCGTTTTCGGGGTAGGACTTTTCCTGTGACCGCAGCTTCCTCCGCGCGGCGCATTCTGCTGGGCGTTTCCGGCGGCATCGCCGCCTACAAGTCGGCCGAGCTGGTGCGCCTGCTGCGCGCCGGCGGCGCCGAGGTCCAGGTGGTGATGACCGCCAGCGCCCGCCAGTTCATCGGTCCGCTCACCCTGCAGGCGCTGTCCGGCCATCCGGTCCGCGATTCGCTCTGGGACGCGGCCGCCGAGGCGGCAATGGGCCACATCGAGCTGGCCCGCTGGGCCGACCTGATCCTGCTGGCGCCGGCCACGGCTGACCTGCTCGCGCGCCTCGCACAGGGCCGGGCGGACGACCTGCTGACCACGCTCTGCCTCGCTTCGGATCGCCCCCTGTGGCTGGCGCCCGCCATGAACCGGCTGATGTGGGCGCATCCGGCCACGCAGGCGAACATGGATCTGCTGCGCAGCCGCGGAGCCCAGGTGCTCGGCCCGGGCGTGGGCGCGCAGGCCTGCGGGGAGACCGGCGAGGGCCGCATGCTCGAGCCCGCCGACATCGCCGCCGCCGCGCTTGCGGCGCTGGCTCCGCGCGTGGCCGGGCTTGCCGGTCGGCGGGTTCTGATCAATGCCGGGCCGACCTACGAGGACATCGACCCGGTGCGTTTCCTGGGCAATCGCAGCTCGGGGAAGATGGGCTTCGCGCTGGCCGACGCCGCGGCGGCCTCCGGCGCTGAAGTCACCTTGGTGGCCGGCCCCGTGGTGCTGCCGACGCCGCCCGGCGTCGAGCGCATCAACGTGCGCTCGGCGGCGCAGATGCGCCAAGCCGTGCTGGATCGCCTCGAGGGCATGGACGTCTTCATCGCCGCAGCCGCGGTGGCCGATTACCGGCCGCGCGAATGCGCCGACCAGAAGATCAAGAAGTCGACGGAGGCGTTCAGCATCGACTGCGTGCGCAATCCGGACATCGTCGCCGAGGCCGCCGCACGTCAGATTCGGCCGCTGGTGGTCGGGTTTGCCGCAGAAACCCGCGACGTCGAGGCGTATGCCCGCGACAAGCTGGAGCGCAAGGGCCTCGACGTCATTGCCGCCAACGACGTCGCCGCGCCGGGCCTCGGCTTCGAGAGCGAGAGCAACGCGCTGACCGTGCTGTGGAAGGACGGCCGCGCCCGCATCGAGACCGCGCCCAAGGCCGAGGTGGCCCGCCTTTTGCTGGAGATCATCGCGGAGCGGCTCGGAGGCCGGCGATGAGCGCGCCGGTGCCGGTGGCGCTGCGGGTTCTGGATGCGCGTCTCGGCAGCGAATTCCCGCTGCCGGAGTACGCCACCGCCGGCTCGGCGGGACTGGACCTGCGCGCCATGGTGGATGCGCCGCTGGACCTGCAGCCGGGAGAGTCGGTGCTGGTGCCTTCGGGCATTGCGATACATTTGAACAATCCCGGCCTGTGCGCGGTCGTGCTGCCGCGCTCGGGGCTGGGGCACAAGCAGGGTCTGGTGCTGGGCAATCTCGTGGGTTTGATCGATCCCGACTACCAGGGCCCGCTGATGATCAGTCTGTGGAATCGAAGCGCGAACGTATGCCGGGTGGCGCCCGGGGATCGCGTGGCGCAGCTGGTGGTGATGCCGGTACAGCGGGTTGAGCTGCAGTGCGTCGAGTCTTTCGAGGCCAGCGCGCGCGGTGAGGGCGGCTTCGGTCACACCGGAGTCCGTTGAGACACACAGGAGTCCGGGCGAACCGGCCCAGGGCACAGGGGAAGATGCGGGCGATGGCCAAGCGCAGGAAAAAGCAGAAGGAACCGATGCAGCTGCCGCCCGAGGTCTTGGCCCTGCGGCGTCCTGCCTACTTCGCTGTGGCGCTGCTGGCCCTGGTCGGCGGACTGCTGATCATCTGGCAGGGCGTTCTGGCCTGGCAGAGCGAGCGCGCGGGGCCGCGCCTTGAGGCACTGCGCGCCAGCCTCGCCGAGACCATTGGCGACGACATCGCCGCACGCACGCGCCGCATCGAGCGCGCGGTCAACGATCCGTACCTGCGTGCGGACCTCGCCGCAGGCGCGCTGGACTCCGCCAAGGAGCGCGCCGTGCGGGTCTGGAACGATGCGCCCAGCCTTTCCGCGTACAGCGCAAAGTTGGACGAGGTCTTCGAGCAGGACATCGCCGGCTTCGGCTTCAGTCGCCTGCAGCTGCTGAACCGCGCCCGCGTCGCCGAGGGCGCCGTGGTGGGGCCGATCGGCCGCGGGGTCGACGTGGTGATGGGCATCGCTGCGCCGGCGCGCGAGGAGGACCGCGTGCTGGGCGTGATCCTCGCCGAGTTCCCGATCGCGTCCTATGTTGAGCAGATCCGGACGGCCGACCTTCCCGGCGGCTATCTCGACCTGCGCACGGATGCCGCCGTCCTGGTGAGCGCAGGTGCCCAAGGTCTGTCCGACGAGGCCCACGCGGTGGCGATCGAAGGCAGTGGACTGCTGATGGGCATCGCCACGCCTCCGGTCGTGACCCTGATTCCCTACGCGCCCCGCATGCAGGTGGGGCTGGGCCTGATCACCATCCTGCTTGGCATCCTGCTGGTCTGGCAGCTGCGCCGCGATCCCGCCTTCCACGCAGCGCCGGTCCGCGCGGATGAGCCGACCTTTGCGCAGACCCTCGCCCAGCAGCCGAAGCCGGAAGCGAAGACGAACGCGGCGCCTGCCAGCGCCGTGGCTTCGCCCAAGTCGCGTGGTAACGTCAACGTGGACCGCTCGATCTTCCGCGCCTACGACATCCGCGGCGTGGTTGGCCAGAGTCTGGACGAGAGTGTGGCGCGCCTGATCGGTCAGGCGGTGGGCAGCCTGATGGCCGAGCAGGGCCTTCGGGAGATCGTGGTTGGGCGCGACGGCCGCCTGTCCGGCCCGACCTTGTCCGAAGCGCTCATCGAAGGGCTGCGGGCCGCCGGTCGCGACGTGATCGACATCGGCATGGCGCCGACGCCGGTGGTCTACTTTGGCGCCTTCCAGCTCAACACCGGCTGCTGCATCGCACTCACCGGCAGCCACAACCCGCCCGACTACAACGGTTTCAAGATCGTCGTCGGCGGCGAGACCCTGTACGGCGGCGCCATCCAGGACCTGTATGCGCGCATCGCCGAGGGGCGCCTCGATGAGGGTGGCAACGGCGGACTGCAGCAGTTCGACATCCTCGACGACTACGTCTCGCGGATCAGCGGCGACGTGCAGCTGGAGCGCCGCCTGCGGGTGGTCGTGGACTGCGGCAACGGCGTCGCCGGGGTGATCGCTCCCGCCGTGCTCGAGGCCATCGGCTGCGAAGTCGAGCCGCTGTACTGCGACGTGGACGGCCACTTCCCCAATCACCACCCGGACCCCTCCGAGCCGGAGAACCTGCGCGACCTCACCACCATGGTGAAGCGCCTGGGCTTCGACCTCGGCATCGCCTTCGACGGCGACGGTGATCGCCTGGGCGTGGTCAGCGCCGAGGGCGAGAACATCTTCCCCGACCGCCTGCTGATGCTGTTCGCCCAGGACGTGCTGAGCCGCAACCCCGGCGCTGCGATCATCTACGACGTGAAATGCACCGGGCACCTCGCCGGGCATGTGCTGCGCAACGGCGGCAGCCCGATCATGTGGAAGACCGGGCACTCGCTGATCAAGGCCAAGATGCGCGAGACCGAGGCCGAGCTGGCCGGCGAGATGAGCGGCCACTTCTTCTTCCGCGAACGCTGGTTCGGTTTCGACGACGGCATCTATGCGGCGGCGCGGCTGCTGGAAATCCTCGCCGCCGATGGCCGCGAGCCGGTCGAAGTGTTCGCCGAGCTGCCCAAGGGCGTCTCCACGCCGGAGCTCAAGATCAAGATGGAGGAGGGCGCCCACTACGTCTTCATGGACAGGTTCGCGCAGCGCGCCAAGTTCGAGGGCGCAAAGCTCGCGACCATCGACGGCATTCGTGCCGACTGGCCGGACGGCTGGGGACTGGTGCGCTGCTCCAACACCACGCCCTGCCTGGTGCTGCGCTTCGATGCCGACAACGAGGCGGCGCTGGCGCGTATCCAGAACGCCTTCCGCGATCAGCTGCTGGCCCTCGATCCGAGCCTGCAGCTGCCCTTCTGATCAACCCGTGCCCGCCGCAGGGGCCTGCCGGGTGCCACCGCCTGGCCAGCCCCGGTTGGCGTCAACCAACGTCCCAACGCGAACGTGCCTGCAGGCAAGAGCACGTCTAGCCCGCGCGTGAGTGCTCCGGCAGATCAGCCGCCCGCCAAACTGGAGGTGCGGCCGTATCGAGCGCGGTTCTGCCGCCCCGTCTCGCCCGCGAAGCAACACCGCGAAGCTGTCTGTGCTGCTCCCGCGAGCAGAGTCAAGCTGACGGGGGCCGGACCCTGCGCGTCCGGCCCCGAATCTCCTGCGAGCGGCGCGTGCGGACCGGACTCCGCGCACCGCCCTCCGGCTCACGGCGGGGGCGCGGCCTCGAATCCGTTCTTGAAGATGTCCGGTGACACCGCCGGCGCCGCCGAGAGCAGGCACCAGCGCACGAGCTGTCCCGTGTCCAGGGCTGCGTTGTCGCTGACCCGCAGCGACCACTGGCCCGACAGCTCGGTGCCGGCGAAAGCCGCCAAGGGATTCGCCGGCGCGTACTCGGCCCCGCTGGTGTAGGCCGGCGTGCTGGCAGTGCAGTTCGACTGGACGCTGAGCGGCGCCCCGTCCGCGAGCACGATGTCCATGTTGTTGCCGCCGCAGGCGGACGAGCCGGGACGGTTCACCAACTGGACCGTCGTGGCGCCCTTGCTGAGCCAGACGCGCAGATCACCGATGTAGGTGTGGTCGATCTTCAGGCCGAGCCGCAGGCCGGAGAGCGCGCCGGTGTTGGCCACCTCCAGCAGCGATGTCACGCCGGTGGTGTTGCCGTCCGGGATGCTGAGCGCGGACTCGCTGCAGATCATGTTGCTGGTGGTGAAGCTGCGCGTGGCGGAGACGCTGCCGGCGCCGCAGCGGTTGCTGGCCGACACGCGCCAGTAGTACTGCGTGCTCGACGCCAGCGCCGTGCTCGGCGTATGGCTCGTGCCCGGCTGGGTCACATCGACCAGCGGGCTGTTGAACTGGGGGTTGTCGGCGATCTGGACGCGGTAGCCGGTGGCGCCCGGAACGGCATCCCAGCTGAGGCCGGGACGCAGGGACTGGTTCACCGCTGCGTCTGCCGGGGCTGCCAGCGTGACTGCCACCGGCGGCTCGGCATCCACCTGCACGCTGACCGTTCGGCTCTTGGCCGTGGCCGGATGGCCCGGGCCATTCGAACCCGCGGCGATGTCGAAGCTCAGCACCCCCGCTGGCAGCGTGCCGGTATTGCCGACGGCGAGGACGCTGGCCGCAGCAGGTACGCCCGGCACCAGCGGGTTCACCGAAAAGCTCGCGGTCAGGCCGGCGGGCAGGCCGGTCTGGGCCAGCGTGACCGGATCGTCGAAGCCCTCGAACGCGGTAGCGCTCACGTTCACGCTCAACGGTTCGCCGGTGCAGATGCCCGCCTGCGGGGCAGTCGCCTCCAGGATGTAATCGGGCCCGGTCAGTCGGAGCAGCTTTCCCGTCGCGGTCACCGCGAAGGGCTGGGGGCCCTGGGCGACCTGGATGCCGCGCACGCGCACCGTGTAGCTGCCGGTGACCGGCGTCGGCAGCTCGATGCTGTGCACGTTGTTGCGGTCGTCATAGTTGCTGGTGGTGGTGTCGACGAGCGGGTTGGGATTGGTCAAGCCGCCGTCTGCCGGCAGCTTCTGCGTCCAGACGTCACCGTTGGGCGCCTGAACCTCCAGGCGTAGCTGATTCACGCCATGGGGATTGGCGTTGACCAGCGCAGGCGCGTCGTGCCACGCGAGGGTGACGATCAAGGGAGCACCGGCTTCCACCGAAAGGACTTGACTGAAGACGCCGTTCGTCTCCAAGCCGGCGGTGTTGTCCTCCAGCCACAGCGCACGGGCGTCCTGGTTGAAGTACAGGCTGTTGCCCAGATGGATGCGGCCCCAGCCCTGCGACTGGCTGGGCGCCCCGCCGGTGGTACCGGTGCCGGTGAGTTCCTGCGCGCCGTTGATGAGGATGGCCTTGATCAGGGCGGCCGAGGGCGTGGGAAGGGCATGGTCGGGATTCTCGATCCCGCTGGGGTAGAAGCCGCGCTGCAGGTACTCGCGCACCAGGGCTGCGAGGCCGGCCGCGGTCGGGGTCGCCATCGACGTGCCGCTCAGCGGCATCGTGCCGCAGGCGCTCACCGAGGCGGAAATGATGCTGCCGCCCTGCGCGGTCATGTCCGGCTTCAGCCGGCGATCCTGCGTGGGTCCGCGCGAGGAGAAGCTCGACATGTTGTTGCCTGCAGAGCCGCGGCTGTTGCTGCCGATCGAGAACACGTTCTTGGCGTTGCCGGGCGAGCCGACATCGGCGCCAGGACCACAGCCCGCACTGCCACCCAGCCCGCCGCTGTTGCCCGCTGCGACCAGCAGCGCGAGCTGCGGGTGCTGCCACACCACGGCATCGGCGTCGCGGGTGAAGCTGTCGTACTCCACCTGGCAGCCGGCGATGCAGGCGTCGTTCGCGCTCCGACAGCCACCGCCCCAGGAATTGCTGTGGATGCGGGCACCGTTCTGATACGCCACCTCGGCGGCGTGGAAGATGGTGCCGCCGAGATTGTTCAGGTACTCGAGGCTGGGGCCCATTTCCTGCGAGATCAGCTTGGCGCCGGGCGCGCTACCGTCGAGGTCGGTGATTCCACCCGGGCTGGTCCGTGCAGAGCAGTCGACCGCCCCCGTGGTCAGGTTGTTGCCCGCGATGCTGGCCATCACATGCGTGCCGTGGCCATCGCCATCCGCCGGGCCGCCCGTGGTGCTACCGTCCCACTTGTAGTGGGCACCGATCTTGCGGTGGGCGAAATTGGCGGTCACCGGCGCGCAGCTGGTGCCGGTCGCGCACACCGAGGTGACCGGCTGGCCGAAGCTGGCGTCCGCGAACGAGCAGTGGCTGGCGTGCACGCCCGAGTCCGCGGCGCCGATGATCTGGCCGCAGCCGAACAGCCCGTTTTCGAAGGCCGGCATCGAACCCGCGATCGGCGTCTGCTGGCCGCTCTGGTGGAGCCACCCAGCCTGCGAGTTCAGCAGCCGCATCGGCCAGCGCAGGCTGATGGAGCCCACTTCGGGCTCGCGCGCCATCGCCATCACCGCGGTCGCGAGATCGCTGCGCTCGAACCGCATCACCAAGCGTTCGTGGTCGAAGCCCTTCTCGGTGCGCTGGTATTCGAGTCCCGTGGCGTCCAGCAGGCTGCGGCGGCTGCGCGTTGCATCCACACCCGGCTGCAGGGCGACGTTGAGCTGCTCGATGCCGGCTTCGGCGGCGATCGAGGTGCCCTTGCCACCCTCCAGCGCCAGCGCCAGATCGTTGGCGAGGTTGATGTCGAGCTTCCAGACCGGCAGGAACGCACCGGTCCAGATCACGCCCGGCAGATCCTTGACCCGGCCTTCCGTGCCGGCATCCATCCGCACCAGGTAGGCGTAGTGCGGGGCATAGCCGAGGATCTGCACCCCCTGCGCCTCGAGCGCCCGGCGCTGCTCGGCGCGGATGGGGGCATCGAACTTGACGATGCGAAAGGGCGACTCCTGGTCGGCGCGCGCCAGTGGGCGCAGGGCTTCATGGGCAAGCGTCAATTCGCCGCTGCACACGTTGAGCGTGGCGGTGTCGAACGACACCTCGCAACGCTTGCCGTCGTCGGCGGCGAAGCTGGAAAGCGGCAACAGAAGCAAACCAGGAAGGATGAAGCGCATCGCGAAGTTCCCCCGGCCGGACGATGCCGGCGTTGATGGTGCGGCCTGGACGAATGTTCCGGGCTGCGCGCGCGAAGAAGCGGGCGCGCGGCTGGGCACGTGGACGCCGCGAGGCCCGAAACCCTGGCTCGAATGAAAGCCCCCCGACGGGCGCGGGTGGGCGCCGCCGGCGCACCACCGGCCGGGCGTCCCCCACGGAACCCGGCTGCGAACGTCGAGGATACCAGCGTCCGAATTCACAGTCACTTCACCTCGCGAAGGGCTCTGCCGCCCGGCCAAAAGCGCCTGCCGAGTGCGTGTTCATGCGGCTGGGCGTATCCCACCCCCTGCTATCCTGCCCCGCCCGAGAAGACCGTACGCGCCCATGCGCCTGCTCTACACGCTCGCGATGTACCTGCTGACGCCGCTGATTTTCTACCGGCTGCTGGCGCGCGGGCTGCGCATGCCCGGTTACTACGCGCGCTGGCGCGAGCGCTTCGGCCACTTCAAGGCGCCGGGCTTCAGGCGCAGCATCTGGGTGCATGCGGTATCGGTGGGTGAGGTCAACGCCGCGGCACCGCTGGTGGAAGCCCTGCGTCGGCGCTATGCCGATCTCCCCTTCGTCCTGACCACGGTGACGCCGACCGGCTCGGACCGGGTGCGCCAGCTCTGGGGCGACGAGGTCTTCCATGTCTACCTGCCCTACGACCTGCCGGGCTCGGTGCGGCGCTTCCTCGCCGCCACCCGGCCACAGCTGGCCGTGGTGATGGAAACCGAGATCTGGCCGAACCTGTTCCTGTCCTGCGAGGCGGCCGACATCCCGGTGGTGGTGGCCAATGCGCGCCTGTCCGACAAGTCGCTGCGCGGCTATGGGCCGGTGCGGCCGATCATCCGTGCGGCCATCCGCAGCGCGCGCTTCGTGGCCGCGCAGTCGCAGCAGGATGCCGACCGCTTTCTCAGCCTGGGCGCGCGTCCCGAGCGTCTGCGCGTGGTCGGCAACCTGAAATTCGACCTGCAGGTGAAGCCCGAGCTGTTCACCCGCGCGGCCGAGGCGCGCATCCGCTGGGGCGTGCAGCGGCCGGTGTGGATCGCCGCCAGCACGCATGAGGGCGAGGAGCTCGCCATCATCGAAGCGCATTCGCGCCTGCTGCATCGCTTTCCCGATGCCCTGCTGCTGGTTGCCCCCCGCCATCCCGAGCGCTTCAAGCCGATGGTGCAGCTGTGCCGCAGCTATGGGTTTGCCACCCGCACGCGCAGCGAGGACGACGAGCCCGATCTGCACAGCCAGTGCTTCGTCATCGACACCCTGGGCGAGCTGGTCAACTTCATCGCCTGCGCCGACGTCGCGTTTGTCGCCGGCTCGCTGGAGGCCATTGGCGGACACAACGTGCTGGAACCCGCCGCCCTCGGCGTGCCGGTGGTGGTGGGTCCGCACACCTTCAATTTCGAGGAGGTCACCGATCTCCTGCTGCAGCAGGGCGCGGCGCTGCGGGTGGTCGATTCGGAAGATCTCTCGCGCACCCTGCAGACCCTGTTGGCCGACCCCGATCGACGCCTGCAGATGGGGGAGGCCTGCAAACGCACGGTCGGCCACGAGCGCGGCGCGGTCGAGCGCACGCTGGAGGTGATCGGCCGCGTGCTGCGCGGTGAAACCGAGCCCGGCGCCGACGCCAGCGACAGTCGGCCGGGCCTGCGCGGGCGCTGAGGCTTCGCGGCCTGCGTCAGACCTTGCCGCTGCCGTTTCCTCATGGCGACCTGCGGGGCGTCTAGAATCCCGGCTCCGCTTGCCCCTTCGACCACATGCTTGACTGGTTCACCCTGGATCCCCGGACCCTGCTGCAGGTTTCGCTGCTGCTGGTGCTACTGAACGCCGGGGCGTTCGCGATGCTGTTGCCGAGCCTCGCGGATGAGCTCAAGCCCAGCGCGCGCAGCTGGGGCCTCGGCATCGCGTTGCAGTGGCTGGGCGGTGTCGTGTTCGCGTCCGAGGCGGCATTGAAGGGGACTCTGCCGGAGAGCTTTCTCTCCGCCTTTCCGCATCTCGCGGCGCTGGCCGGCATGAGCCTCTACGTGCATGCATTGAGACGCTTCAACGCGCTGGACTTCGACTGGGCGGTGCTGATGCCGGCGGGGCTGTGCGGGCTCGGCATCGTGTTGGCCACGGTATGGGGCGGCGGTTTGCCTGCGCGGATCCTGTTCACCTCATTGGGTCTGGGCGTGCTGTTGCTGATGGGCATCCGGCTGCCCTCACAGGAGACACGACTGGCGCCGCGGGTAAGCCGCCGGGTGCTCAGGGCCGCCTTCGCCACTCTGGCGCTCGCTGTCGCGGTCCGCGCCATACACGTCCTGATTGAACCTCCCGAGGCCTCCACGCTGGTCGACATCGGCCGAGGCCCGTTGGTACTGCAGTTGTTCCTGATGTGCGCATTGCCGCTGGTGGGGACCAGTGCGTTCTTCGCGATGTGCTCGGAGCGTGTGCGTCTCGGCTGGGAGACCGCGGCCTCTACCGATTTCCTGACCGGGCTGCCGAACCGTCGCAGTCTCGTCGAGGCCGCGCAGCAGGCGATTCATCAGGCGCGAGAGTGTGGGGGGGCGCTGAGTCTGGCGATCCTCGATGTCGACCATTTCAAGCGGCTCAATGACAGCCTCGGCCACGCCGCTGGCGATGAGGCCCTCAAGTTTCTGGCGGACCGCCTGCATGCCCTCTGCGATGCGTCGGACCTTCCGGCCCGGGCCGGTGGCGAAGAGTTCTGCCTGCTGTCGCGCGGCGGCACGCCCGAGGCGGTTGCCCAGCGTTTGCGCAGTTTGCAGGCAGCCCTGCGTGAACACGCTTTCGAGTGGGAAGGTCAGTCGGTAGTGCTCAGCTTTTCCGCTGGCGTTGCGGGGCTGGAGCCCGTCGACGGGAGCTTCGACAGTCTGCTTGGACGCGCCGATCAGGCGCTCTATGCGGCCAAGCAGCAAGGACGCCAGCGCGTGTTTCTCGCCCCGTCCAGCGAGCCGCAAGGCGCGGTGCCCGCGTGGGAGCCTGCATGAGTCCGCTGACCGAATACCCCGACGATGCGGCATTGAGCGAATGGCTGCGCGGCATGCGCCGAGTCGCCGTGCTCGGCATCAAGACCGAGGCTGCCGCCTCGCAGCCCGCCTACTACGTGCCCGAGGCGCTGCAGCGGGCGGGCCTCGAGATCGTTCCGGTGCCGGTGTATTACCCCGAGGCCACCCACATCCTGGGCCAGCCAGTGTACCGCCGCCTGCAGGACGTGCCGGGTCGCATCGATCTGGTCTGCGTGTTCCGTCGCCCGCAGGATCTCGCCGGCCACCTCGACGACCTCATCGCGGCCGCTCCGCGCGGCGTCTGGCTGCAGTCAGGCATCCGCGACGACGGCTGTGCCGCACGGCTCCGCGCAGCCGGCATCGACGTGGTGCAGGACCGCTGCCTGATGGTCGAGCGCCGGCGACTGCTGGGCGCGCCCTAGCGGCAGGCGCCGCCGTGCACCTCCGGCGGCGCCTGCGGCAGGCGGATGATCGTTTCGCAGAACCTCAGCCGAACCAAGCGCTGAACAGGCCCGAGGGCTGGTGCGCGCGCGCCACCGTGTACATGAAGCCGAAGGTCGCCAGCGCGGCGAGATACCAGCCCCAGCGCTGCGCCGCAGTGCGCGCGCGCTTCAGCGCCATCACCCCGAGCACGATGTAGAGCACCAGCAGCACCAGCTTGGTGGCGAGCCAGGGCGTGGTGAACGGGTTGAGCTTCAGCACCACCAGCAACATCAGCGCCGCGGTCAGCAGCGCCGTGTCGATGGTGTAGCTGAGGTAGCGCACCGCCGCCGCATTGGCCCAGCGCTGGCCCAGCAGCACCAGCAGGCCGCGCAGGGCGAACAGGCCGCCGCTCAGCAGCACGAGGCCGATATGGGCGGCTTTAATCTGTGGGTAGAGTTCGAGCATGGGAGCGGGTTTCGGGATGGGGGATTGCGGATTGGGAAGCGAAGCGCGAGGCTCGCGGATCGCGGCGCCGCGTGTCGATGCGCGCTCGCGGGCTGGGCCCGCGGACCATCCTCCGCGTTGCTGTGGCGACGCCGCGCCTTGAGGGATCTCGCGGGCTGGGGAATCGACGGGACGGCGTGGAAGCGGAGGCCATGGTGCGCTGCGCCCACCTTGTGCGCGCGGGTGGAATCGGACGCGGCGGCTGCATCAGCCCGCGCGGCCATCCGCCCGCGGCCGCAGGTAGATCCACAGCGAGCGTGCCACCCACGGCAGGAACACCAGCAGCCAGCCCAGCGCCGCCGCGCGGTACCAGTCCATCGGTGACGCCACGAACTCGCCGACTACCCGCAGCACCGCCACGCCCTGCATGCCGATGAAGGCGAACAGTGCGACCCTGCCCAGCATCAGCGGTCGACCCGAATGGCCCTGCGTCACCCGCGTCACCATCGCCACCAGCAAGCTGCCGAACAGGCCGATCGACAGCGCGTGCACCGGTGCGCGGCCGAGTGCGAACTCGCCGGTCCAGAACATCCACAGGCTCTGCGCCGCGTACATGGCCATCGCCATCGGCAGCCAGGCATAGCCGACGAACAGCACGCGCAGCAGGCCGGGCATGGGCCCGCGCGGCCACCAGCGCCACAGGCTCAGGGCTGCGAGCGCGAACAGAGGCACATCGACCAGCCACAGCCAGACGTGGCCGTGCACCAGCTCCAGCGCCAGATGCGTCAACCACAGCGGCCACTGCGCCGCCAGCAGCCACAGCGGCCGCCAGGGCGCATAGCCCGGCACCACGTTGGCGGCGAAGAAGGGGAACATCCGGTGCGCCACCGTGGCGTACACCGGCAGCAGCAGGCCGAAACTGCCGAGCTTGATCACCACATACGCCAGCCGCGCATCACCGGTGTGCAGGTAGACAGCGAAACACAGCAGGCCGGCGAAGCCGATCAGCAGCGCAGCGAAGCCGCTGATGGCATGCCAGGTGAGCTGGCGGTCGCGCAGCAGCACGCTGCCCAGCACCGCGAGGCCCGCCGCCCAGCCGGCGATCGTGTTGACCACGCCCAGGTGCAGCAGCAGGCCGCTGCCGCTGAACATCGAGCTAAGGCACAGCATCTGGCCGCTGAGCATGCCGACGCCCACCGGCACGTAGTGCCAGCGGCTGAGCTCGGGCAGCCCCATCCAGCGCGGGAACACCGTGATCAGGAAGCCGAAGAAGAAGCTCGGCAGCACCTGGTACTGCAGGATGAAGGCATGCATCCAGCCGGCCGGCACGCTGCCCGCGGGCAGGCCGGCGGGGTTCATCAGCCACAGCGTCCACCAGGCCATCGCCGCCAGCACATGCGTCGCACCGACGAAGAACAGCAGCCGATGCGGCGCGGCCGACAGGGTGCGGGCGAGATCGGTAGGGAGCTTGAGGGTGTCCATGGAGGCAGGTTGCGCGCGGCGCGCGCGTGTCGCGCTGATCTGCGTCAGCCGCCCGGCATTGGCCTCGCTTCCCGTGGCGATGCGGGCATCGCGGAGCGTTCGCTCCGGTTCGGCCAGCGCGTCGAACTTCACATCCTCGCGGCCCTTATAGGGTGGGCCCTGGCCCACCATGAGCAGCACGCTTGCCTCGGTTTGACTCTGTGCTTTCGTCGTATTGAAGCGAAGAGCAGGAGCTTTCGGTCCGTCCTTCGGCCGGCCCGACCTACTTCTCTTTGCGTGGCCACTGCGCCGCAGGAGCGGCGCGAACGCCGAAGGCGGCCCCGGAGGGGCGGAGGGCAGGAAGCCCGGAGTCAAGAGAAGTAGGCAAGAGAAAGGCCACCCCGCGTCCGCGCCCTCTGCGCTTCCCTGCGCAGGGGGTCCGCGTGAGTCCGCGGGCGTTCGTGGACAGTGCATCCCCGCACTGTCACGAACATTGCCGGCATCCCTGCCGGCGCCCCTTCGGGCTGATCCGCGGCCTCCCGCCGCTCCCGAGGGGCCCCGTGGAAAGCGCGGGCTCCTGCCCGCAAGAGCCAAAGCGAGAAGCGAGAAGCGGGACTCGAGGTGGCTCATAGGGTCGACCCTGGCCCACCGTGGGCTCGACGCTCGCGCCTGCCCATCATTACCGAAGCCCAAACGCAGAGCGGGCCCGGAATGTTCCGGGCCCGCTCTGCGAGACCTGCGCGCATTCACCGCGCCGGTCCTTGGTGCATCACGCGGCCGCGCCGCCTACACCCGCGCCTCGGCTTCCGCGCCCTTCGGCGCTTCAAGCGCCTGCTTCGGCTTGATCCACAGCCGCAGGGTGAACCAGGCCAAGGCCACCGCGCCGACGCTGAACACGGTGTCACCGGGGACGCGCATCCACACCAGCATCTGGACGATCGGCTGCTGCATCAGGTCCGCCGAGCGCGCATACCAGTAGCCGTGCTCGATCGCCGCGGTGAGCTGGAGGATGCCCATCGGCAGCAGGGTGAACAGGGCCATGCCGACCAGGCCGACATTGAGCGCCCAGAACGCGGTCTTCAGCGCGCCCTCGTTCCATTCCACCCGCGGCTTGATGCCGCGCAGGCAGAACAGCATCAGGCCGATGCCGAGCATGCCGTAGACGCCGAACAGGGCGGTGTGGCCGTGCAGCGGGGTCAGGTTCAGGCCCTGCATGTAGTACAGCGGCAGCGGCGGGTTGATGAGGAAGCCGAACAGACCGGCGCCGACCAGGTTCCAGAAGGCCACGGCCACGAAGAACAGGATCGGCCAGTGGTAGCGGCGCATCCACGGCGTGGCCGAGCTGAGCTTGTAGGTGTGGTAGGCCTCGAAGCCGAGGAAGGCCAGCGGCACCACTTCCAGCGCCGAGAAGCTCGCACCCAGCGCGATCACCGCGGTCGGCGTGCCGGTGAAGTAGAGATGGTGCAGGGTGCCCAGTACGCCGCCGGCCATGAACACGATGGTGGCGAACAGCACCGCGACGGTGGCTGCCTTCGCGCGGATCAGGCCCAGCTTGGTGAACAGGAAGGCGATCACGGCCGTGGCGAAGACCTCGAAGAAGCCCTCGACCCACAGGTGTACCACCCACCAGCGCC
>VFQU01000427.1_pt1 | contig 38476 bp, 42 predicted proteins | sample 3512311 | NCBI WGS metagenome assembly VFQU01 (sample SAMN10412377, study PRJNA504923) | tailings metagenome | isolation source: Relicate 3 Philex TSF3 active mining site | place: Philippines: Tuba, Benguet | collected 2017-08-29
ATCCCTTCGAGATTGTCCTAAAGAGCCCTAATCTCTTCGTGTGGAGCAAGCAGGGACAAGCTCGTCAGGACAAGCGCTAAGCGTCAAAGCGCTGACAGCGAAGTCGGGGGCGATCCGCTGTCAGCTCTCAAATGCAGAGTGCATCCTGGTTCCGGCAATGATTGGACGTCGACTTCAAAGGAACGACATAGTGTCGTTCTTGTCTACCGATCCGAAGGAAACGGCACCTACCCTTCTGGTGAAGCGCTCCGTGGCGGCGCGCTCCACTGAAATGCTATTTGCAACTGCTAGCCGGGCGCTAACGACTCCAAAGGGGGAGTCTGGGGAGTACGTCGAAGTCGAGGTGCCGCATCCCAACGTCATCGAGAAACTGAAGCTCTCGACGGTCGCAATACGCGAGTACTTCTTCGCTTTGGAAGGGGAAGACACGCCGCGGGATCAACTGTACGAAGCATTGAATACCCATTCTTCGGCGACTCTGACCGAACTCCGGCTCGCATGGCGGCTCAAATCGATTGAGCTTGCGCTCTCTGGCGATAAGAGGATCAAGAAATCTCTGATTGAGCGGGCGTTCAACATATTGGCCAATCCGGAGCTTAAGGAATGCTACGACCGGCTCAGGCGCGATGAGGATGCTCCGCCGACATTCCCCTATGGGGGTTGCGGCTCCATCCTTGTGGAAGGGCGGCTGATCGACGACGGCAGGGCGTTTATTGGGAACCGGATCTTGGCGTTTAGGCCAGAAATGGACGAGCGAAAAGCATCCATCCTTCTGCGAAGCTGCGAATTTCTACCTGATCGAATCGTTTACCGCGACTCAAGGCGAAAGCTTGAGGTCTGGCTCGATGGCGGACTGTTACCCCGGTTGCACTGGGACCCAACCTGGAACAACTGGAAGCATTGGATTCGAAGTCGGCTGGAGGTCGAGGCGACTTTCGTGACCTCGGCGAAAGAGCGTGTTGATCAAGGGGAACGGATCGTCACCAAGTGGTCTGTGGCGCTGCCATCGCGACTTCGGGTAACGGTCCCCGAAGGCCTGATAGCGGATATCGAGTGCGCTCGCGCGTTCCATGATCTGCTCGGCCGGCACTCGGACCTGATCGGTCAGATCGCTGCGCAGATCGATTCCTGCCCTGCCGAACATTGCCTTGTCGAGAAATGGTTTCGAGACTTCAACGCGGCACCCGAACTGCGTCCCCAGCATGTCAATTGGCAGCCGGACTACGATGACTTCTACTTCGAAGAATTGCGCAAACGGAGCAAGACCTGGTTCCTGTTCCGCGACGAATACCTGTTCGTTTGGCACAAGATTCTGATCGCGGAGATTCCCTCATTGGGACATGCCACGTACCTTTTCCTGCGCCCGCAAAACTTGGAGGAATTCCTGGCTACATATGCCGAAACCGCACGCGACGAGGTTCGGCGAAGCCGGGACGAGGTAGCGAGCCGGCTCGGATTTATTGGCAGAGTCGTGCGCGGACGTCGCAAGATGCGATGGCTCAAGGAGGTGCTAACCCGAGCTGGTGAGCAGGCGGAAGGCGGCAATGCGCCGGAATAGTCGGGCAGGAGTGGCTAGGTGCCGTTACACTGTTGCGGTAAAAAGGCAGCAGAACAGGAGCCCGCATGACCAACACAATTCCGCCGCTCAGCAATGAAACGAAAGAAGAGATCATCGAGACCCAACCGAACGGAATCTGGCTGGTGCTGAACGAGGAGCTGCACGAAGCCAACGCTGTCGCCGAAGACCTCTTCTAACCTTTCTTCCTTCGCCCTCTCCGCGCCAAGCGCTTCCAGCCAACAGCATCAATCAAGAGTGGCTGCACGCTCTGGTTCGCGATGTTCACGAAGGCGCCGTGATGGTATTCCAACCCGCCGTAGCGGAAAAGCCTGGCGAGCATGGCCATTGCATGGCTGGCGAGTGTCTGATTGACGAACGGTTCCTGACGTTCCAACGACTCCAACGCGCTGCAACTCGGCATCACGTTATCGTCCAGAGCTGGGTTCACAATCTCCGGGAAGAGTTCGGCGACGGTGCGCAGCCGGTCGGCCTTCCGCGGATTGCGGGAGTTCAGCGGTTGGCCGAGGACAAACTGCCCGCCTTCAGCGCCATTGCCCAAGTCGAGCCAATACGCCACCCGGCTTCGGGAGCCGACAATTTGTGCCTCAATCTCTGCTCGTGCCGCCCGAGTGTCCACGCATCCGATCACGATGTCGCGATCGGAGAGTTTATGATCATCAGCCAGCCGCTGCGGCGCTGAACGCCAGGTTAGGTTCCAGAACAGGTTGATCCTTGAGACGAGCACCGTGGCTTTGGGCAAGCCGATCTCGGACCGACTGAAAGGCTGTCGGATGCAATTGCTTTCTGAGACGACATCGCCGTCGATCAACGTCACGTCTAGCCCGCCGGGGTGGCCAGCAACCAGTAACGCTTGATGGATGTACGGGAGAGCCATGGCGACTATGCTCCCGTTGCCCCCGGTGCCCACGACGCTGACGCTTACAGTGCGACTCAGCAAATGGTTCGAGATGTTGTGTTTCATGTGACGCCTCAGTCGTGATCGCGCCCGACGAATTCCTGGAGGGTCTGGCGGGCATTTGAGAGCAATCGGGCTGGAAAGACTTTGGCCCCCTCCACCGATTTCCAGAGGCCTGCCACTCCCTGCTTGTGCCGGCACATACGGCCGCCTCCCCAGAGGTGAGTAAACTCGCTCGCGAAAAACGCTTCCTCCCAGTCCTTCATCGCGTCGACGAACGGGCCATCCGGGGATCGCATGCTGCCCTGGCAGACGAGTCCGCTCTCTTGAGTGTTGTAGTACGGCGCGACCAGGAGAGGCGTGGCGGCATCGGGGCGTTTGCTTTGGCTGATGGCGCGGATGCGGAGCTCCCGTCCGGACACTCTGAAGACCAATGCAGGATGCGGAAAGCTCCGGCCGCTATAGGAACCGAGGTCCTTGTCAAACAGGGAGAAGAACATCCGCCGGGTTTTTGCCGGCGTCCACCACACGAGGGTGTCTGGTGTTCGAACCAAGACGTTAGGAGGGAGAAGTTCCGTCCGCAGATTCGAGCCCAGCCCCTCGGCCAGGGACTTCAGGAACATCGTAGACAGGGGCAAAGCTGGCCCCAATTGTGGTGCGGTTCCCTTCCCGGCAGTCGCCTCGTGCCAGGAGGCGAATACGTCGCGCGCGCCCTTGTATACAAGGATGGCGCCTTGGAGCGTCAGCGTATCTGCGCCCTGCAAGCTGATGTGGCAGTCCATGATTTACCTCCGTGGCTGTCGAGCCCGGGTCGAAGCAATCACTTTCTGATTTTCTGGGCTCGATCAAATGTCGTTCTCGGGCAAAAGCTTCATCAGCTCACTGGCCTGAGAAAGAGTCTTGAGAAAGCAACTCAGTTTGTAGAAGGAGTCGCGGGCATATCCGAAGTCGTCAGTTCTCACCGGGATGATCAAATTCGGCTCTGGTGAAACCTCCATCATGCCTTCCGCCTCCGCGTCGAAGGCTGCTTCAATGGCGTCGTGTTTCCTGAACACGATCAGCATCGCCGGTAGCGGTGGGTTTGTGTCTTGAAGTTGGTCTCGGATCTCCGGGTCAAATTCGGGTGGTTGTGCGCGCGACGAATCACTTTCAAGCTCGAGAAGGCAGTCAAGCCACCGACGCACTTCTGGTGCTCGAACGCTGGTCATAACCTTGCGTAAACCTTGGAGGCTTAGTGGCTTCCGTTTCAGGGCGGAGGGTACCGCAGCATCCACGTCCGGGAGCTCAAAGCTTTCGGAATCGGGATCGCCTTCATGCCAGTCCCGCATCATTTCGTTCCGATCCAGCGCATCCTGATAGTCAAATACCCTTACCCAGCGATTGAGCGATGACGTGAAGGTCCGGTAGAACGTCGCTGGTAGACGTGGATGCTCCCGTTCCAGAGCCTTGATGGTTGGTCCCAGCACCAAGTAGCCGGCTTGCGTGGGATCGGCAATGAGGTAGAGGTTGGTTCCATCGCCATCGCCTCCAGAGATCGGATCGACAGTGGAACTGAGTGTCAGCGTCATGAAGAAGTGATCTCGAAGGACTGCACTACTGCTTTGCTGAACGCAATGCTCGAGAGCAATCCGCAGGAACTCATAGGGATCCTGACCGGCCTTGGTCCAAGCGGCCGCGGGAGCGATTCCTGCTCGTAGGAGGTTTGCTCCTGTGCGCGCTACGATCCGCTCCCCGTGAAGCATTTTATGATGGCCGGGAATTCCATTCAATAGAGGAAGACTCCAGCCAGCCGAATTGCCAGCGCCCATTAAAGAGTGGGCGGAAGCCACCCCGGTGGAACATCGAGCAATCGGAATTGGCCGCTGCCGCGGTGAAGGCGCTGGATTCCTTTGGCCACGAGTTGCGCCGCCAGTTGCCAATCGGGACATTTTCGATACTCCTCCAGAATCGTTTTCTGACTTGGGTGCAGCCCTCGCGCAATTGCATCGAGTTCTTCGAGAACGTCTTCGACCGTTGGTTCCTGCGGCATAGGCTTAGCCCTTGGCCCCGATTGCTCGCTCGAAGCGGTAGACGAGCTTATCGCCTACCGCCTCAGGGCCGGTCAAGACGGCTGTAGCGATCTCAGGAAATTGCGTCGCGTAGATCGACCGCACCTGCTCGGCATCCATTTGTGGGTTCGGATCTGGAAGCTTTGCGCCCCCAAATCGAAATTCGCGGGTCATCTTGGTCACCGTCATGCGTTCACCTCAATATCCTCTGGTTCACTCGCAGCTTCATCGAAAAGCCCGAGCGTCCCTTGCGGCTCCGACTTTGGTGCTGCCGCTTTGTCCGCGACCGGGAGTTTCTTCCCTTTGAGCTTTTCTTTACGAGCTTCCTCGGCCGCCTTTTCTGCAGCATCGAGTTCCTGCTTGATCCGGGCCAAGTTAGAGGAGGTTGCCGCGTGGGCGTCAACGAAGTCCCGCAATTGCCTGGGCAGATCCCGGTCAAGTTCCTCCGCGGTGCCGGTGGCGCAGAGCGGCACCGACAATACCTCGTTCTCGTCATCTTTCAGCTTCTTCGGGATGATGCTAACAGTCAGCACCTCTCGGTCTGTCGCCGCGACAGTTAAGATTACGGTGCGGTTGGAAAGCATTGGCATCAGTTGGGAAAACAGGCCGGTTGTTTCTGTTTGGTCCATGAAGTTCATACTCCTGTGGCGAATTCGATTCGCTGTTAAGCCGCCTCTTCAAAGCGGAATTTCCGGCAACCGGCACGGGTCACCATCGTGTCCAGCTCCGCAGCGAGCGACGCCATACCCGACTGGACTTTCGAGCGGAGTTCACCAGTATTGCGAAGATCGTCGGCCCCTACGCCCTGCAAAAGCGCCCGCGCCTGCTTCACAATCTGTTGCAGCTCGTGGTCGTCCGTCACATTCCGGAACTCGAAGTTCTCCAGGAACTCGACCAGGTTCGACACGGTCGTTTCCTTGAAGCGAAGTGGCTTTCCGTCGGCGCCATCTCGAAGGCGTTCCGCCATGTGCTGGACGAGCTTGCCCATCGACTCGCGAAGGACCAGCTGGATCTCCGAGGATGCCTCAGCCATGCGTTGGGCGGCTTTCTCGCGCTCTTGATCCCACACCTCCTGAGAGATTCCCCGGAGTTGATCAGGAACGCCGAAGCTGACGTATTGCCATGCGAATCCGAACTGGCGCGCAACTTCGTCTACAGGCGGATAGTCGGCCGGGTTGTAGAGCCCACGGAGCCGTTTGCTCGCATCGGTGCAAAGGCCGGGATAGACATTAAGGAATGCTTTGACGAGTTGCTCCCGCTCCGTCTGGAATTGCCGGAGGCGTTGCTCGACGATCTGGAGCGCAGCAATCGGAAGGAGGTGAATGCCGACTTCGAACGGAAGGCACAGGTTGTACAGGTAACGACGAATCTCTCCATCGAAGCGCCCAATGGCCTTCAGTTCTGCGGAATCCAACAGATGTTTCGAAACCCGAAGGAGGTCCTTGTCGGCGTCGGCTTCGATCTGCGAAGTCGAGACCTTGCGGGTGTTGCCCATGGTGGAGAGCCGCACCTTGATGCAGACCGTCTTCTTGGCAAGATCGAGGCCGGGATCTTGAATCGGAATGCCTGGAGGGCTGCTGCCACCGTCTGCATTGCCGCCAAGGCTGGGTTGCACAACGGGTAATGGCGGTGCTGTTGCGCTGCCTGAAATGGAGAAAAGATTGGATTGAAACGACATGGAATACACGTCTCCTTGTGTGTGTTGTGGTTGATTTTGGCGCTGGTCTGCGCCTGAGAACTTATTGCAGGATGGGGAACCCAGTGATCTGCGTGGTCCCTTGGGAATCTATAGTGAACTCGACACTTAACGATGAAAAGTCGCTGGCGGAGTGGCGATCAGTAAGCAGTAATAGAGCCTGGTTCGGACTCGTGACAAGAGGCTGATGCGTGGGCCGATGACGGTTGAACCGCCCAAGGACTGCGAAATCGAGATGCTGTCGAATCGCGCGCCAGAGGTCGGCTTGGTGTGAGGGAAGATGGCCGTCGTGCGACAGGAAGGCACCGCGCACCAACTCAGACTCCGTGTAACCAGAAAAAAGGCCGATGCTGATTTCCGGGACACGGAGCCGTAGCGCTTGCACTAATGCCAAAAGCGCGCCGGCCTGTTCCATCGGTTCGCCACCGCTAATCGTGAGTCCACCGATCAAGCGATTGGACTGTAGATCAGCTACCCATTCCACGACCGAGAAGACCTCGACTGCGATCCCGGCCTCAATTGAGTGGCTAAGTGGATTCCAGCATCCAGGACAGTTCAAGGAACACCCCTGCAGCCATATCACGGCTCGGGATCCAGGCCCATTGACTAGACTCTGCTCCAATCTTGAGTGCATTCGGATCGTCATGTTAACCACGTTCCTTGTTTCTGATTTGCTACGATTTTTGTGGCCGCGGAGACGTTCGATGCAGCATCGTGAGTCGGATCAGGGACTCAATGTCTAGGGTCAGAACAATAGCATGGTGCGCAGCGCAGTCCAAGGCACTCAAGCCACCGCTCTCTAAATGCGGCCGAATTCAGAAGTGACAATGGGAAAAGGGTTCAACTTCTCCGAACATGGGCCGCACGATCCCTAGAAAGCCGTTTCTGGTTAAATCGTAAACTGTTGTTCGCCTCGACCACTCCTCGTCGATGGAAAGTTCCCAGTAATTCTAAGAAACTACGAGAGGAACCGAGCGCCGATAGTTTGCGCGAGGCCACGAATCCTGTTGTGGTTTTGACAGTCGCTGCGTATCCATTGGAAGAGCACAGCCTTTTCCATAAGAAACGATGCCGCCTGGATGACGCGGAGCATAGTCTCGTCGACCCGCCGGTCAGTAAGGAGTTGCTCAACAAGGTTCGTCAGATAGGCAGCTTGGTCAGGGTTGATTGGGAGGGGTGAAGCGTAGATTTTGCGCAAGGACGGAATCGCCATGAAAAGGTCGCAAATGCCCTTGAGTTGTCCGGCGTCGCATGCGACAAGGAACAGGTGTTCGGGTGAGAACTCTTTGAGCCATGCTGCGAGGACGGTCCACGTGCAGAAGTCCTCGTTGGTCAACTTGATGCCGGTGGAATTGCCGTGCGCGACGATGAAGATCGTCCGGTAGCGCGCGTGCGCTGTGCGTATCGTTCCGAGTCGGTCGGTAAGTTCTGAACGAAGATTCGTGGCTGCCAAGCTGATGATCTTGTCTGCGTACCGGCTGCTGAGTACAGCATGGAGGTTGGTGCCAAACGCCATCTGCTGCTGGTGCAGGAGGCTAGTTTGTGCTTCAATGATGAGCAAATGGGCCGCAGGCTTGCGCCGGGTTTTGTTCGAGGGGCGTACTGTGCGTCGCGGCATTTTGGCTTTGTCAAACTGATGGCGTGTATTTGGGCATAATCTCCTTCTGGAGTGTTCGTTGCCCATTGGGGGTGAGTGCGAGGTCGCCATTGTCCGCGGTGCGCAATTCTTTTGTGGCGAGTAGCTTGGTGATTGCGGCGTTGAGAGTTGCGGGTTTCTGATGTGTTGCGCGCTCGCGCAATCCAGCTCTGCTGAGCTTGTTTTCGGGCGCGTTGCCAATAAGCAAGAGAATCTCTTCACGCGCGCTGATGCCGGGGATGAGTACGAGTGGCCTTCCGTCGAGTTCGTGGATAAAGGTGTGCTGAAGCTGCACGATACGTGCGATTGCGTCGGCGACCATTTGTTGATCGGCCTTCCAGGCGATGCGGAGGAATTCCGCAAAGAGCCACTTGCCCGCGTGTAAGACCAGCATACTGTCCATGTAGTTCGCGGTGTATACCGGGCTAATGTGGACGGGGCCGCGGGCACTGCGGAATTTGTAGACGAGGCTGATTGCCTTGCACAGGTGCACGCGATCGGCGAGAGCGAGGTTGTGGGGACGGAGGTTTTTCTCGTCCTCCAGCTTTTCGCAGAGTTCTTTCGGAAGCTGGCTGTGGGTGATGGTGCCGCTATCGAGCTGGTATAGCGCGCGTGCGAGCGCTTCGCAGAGTCGTCCACCGTCTAGTTCGGCGGGCTTCCAGTCTCCTGCGAGGAACCGCTGTTGCATCTCCACATAGCACTCGACGATCGAGCGCGCGAACGCCGGATCGACGACCGTGCCGAGTTCGGTTATGAGGTTGTTGGCTGTCACTTCTTGGCGATCGCCTCTGCTTGTTTGGTGCCGCTGGACGTAAGCTTGTACCCACCATCGGTTTTGAGAAAGAGGGTTTGTGCTTTGGGACTTGCGAGGGTATTAGCGATGCTCCGCTCATTCTCATCGAGCTCGAACGCTTCTTTGATGAACCGCTGCAAGAATGCGGCTGATGCCGCCGTCCCGCCTGCTTTATGAATAGCCCAGAGTCCGAGGAGCGCTTTGTCCAGAAGGGTTTTCCCTTTAAGTGCAAAGTGGCCGTTGAGATGGTCCGGATGCTTCTTCCATGATTTGGCCCACTCCTCTGGTTGGTTTGATCGTTTCCGGCCCCGCTTGCCAGTGCCCTTGGGCTCTTTGCCTTCCGCTGGCTTTGAGACTTTTGTGCTCGCATCTGGCGTCCAGCCAGGATCAGGATGTGTTGGATTGAGAATCTCGTTAAGCGCAGTAATGGCACTCTCTCGGCCAGCTTTCTTTAGCCGGACGTGATCGTTTTCTATCTCGATCGCCATTTTGTGGGTGAGTGCGTGGCGGACGTTGCTGTCCTCCCATAGCCGCGCAGTCTCTAGAATCTTCTTGAGATTTGCGTGGGGGAGTGGTTTGCGTCCTTCCAATTCGTGGGCGTACAGAAAGAGATAAGTTAGGCGTCGAGCGTACTCCAAGCGACTGTCAGCCTTGAGCCGGTCCTCTTCGAGGCGAATCTCGTCGCCAACGTATTCGAAAATATGCCGTAGTCGTTCTTGATCACCGCTGGTCTGTGTGGACAGAACCATGGGCGTTGGGGTGGCAAGAACGTCCACACCTTCGGATGTCGGCGCGGGTAGCTCAAGCGTTTGCTCGCTGATCGTATGCTGGACGATGCGTGCGGGGGGCCGAGTGCGAGTTCCGACGCGATCCGCGAACACCACTGTGAGCGCGTCCCCAACGTGACCTACCGCTTCGTCGGTGAGGTGCAACCGCACAGTGCGGCTCTTGAGATCTTCTTGGAGCTCGAACGTGTTGATTGCGGCGGAGTGCCCGTTGGTCGAGCCAGAAGTTCCGTTGCCAATGGCGCTGCCGCACATGACGCAGGCACGCGCGTTTGGTTCAAGCACTTCGCTGCATTGCTTACAACGGACGAGGACTGCACACGACGGACAGTAAAAGCCACGCTCTGGAAGCGTGGTCGAACACGAGGGACAGATCACGATCACCTCCGCTAACTACAGACCAAGACGAATCTAGTAACCCTGATGTATTATAGCCCACGGACGGAATGTTCGGCCACTCGCATACCCTATACAGTAGGTCAAGTGGTTAGTACCGGCTCTAATGGTAGTCTCGGCCCGCAGCATTCCGATTCTAGCTAGGAAGACTTCAACGCGCGTTGGGATCGCTTTTTGTCAATCACGACTCGTCCGTCGCCCACAGCGACGGTCCACCAACTGTCGGGACAGAAATCTCACGCCTTAGCTCTGTTGTCTCTGTTTCGCATTTTGTTTCTGGCCGACCACATGAAACTCTCTCTTCTGCTTGGACGCGGTGACACGATCAGAACCCTGAAGCAACTTGGCGACGTCGCCACATCCCTTGCCTTGAAAACCGTTCAAGTCAAGCGAGCTGTTCCCGGCTTCGTCGATTTCGATAGCGATAGTTTTCTCTGCCATGCTGGTTCTCCTCTCAGCGAACAGTAAAGCGCAACTGGACTCTCTTTCCTTGAGGCGTGTCGAGGACGCTGCGCCCTTGGAAAACGTAGCCACGGGACTTGGCTACGGCCATTGTCTGACACTCCTTGTAGGCCTGCGCCACTCGTCCGACCCAATCTTGGTCGAATCCAATGTCGTTTGAGGCCGAATTCAATTCTTCCCGCCGGACAATCACTTGCGCCTTCTCTGGCCGTTCGTCCCCGAGGTATCCGTAAAGGGCTGAGCCGGCTCTGTGGACTTCCGGCTTGTACCCGAGTTGTTCCAACGCCTCGACCAGGTATCGCTCCTCCGTCAAGACTGTAACGAGTTCTTCGTATTTGCTCATTTCGACCTCCACTTCTTACTGCGTCGCTTCACGGAACATCCGCTTACCGGTTGTGGGCGCCGTATCGCGTCCGAATTCGTAGACTCCGGGCTGCGAAGCACTGAGAAATCGCCCTGAAGCCTGTTGGCGCAGCCTCTCAATCTGGTCCGCTGCTGACCGGGCTACCGGCACGATGTACTGTGCCGAATCGACAATTGAGAGGTTCAATCGCCATGCCTTCCGGCAACACTCTTTGATCTCAGCACCTGTCCAACCCTCATCCTTGGGCAACTCGCCTTCCAGGTCCCACTTCCGGCGATAGATCTTCCAGATAGCCTCACGCTCTTCTGAAGACGGGAGGTCGAAGAAGAAGGTGCCCAGGGTGAAACGCCGCCTCAATTCTGGAGGAAGGCTGCCAATGGAGTTGCAGGTCGCAATCCAGAGGCTTCTGCCCTGAGAAATGGCATCGACTACCTGGAGAGCCGCGCGCAGACGTTCGCCCGATCCGCCCACGATGCCGCTTTGCATTGCCGAGAGATCGAAGGATACAGTCGGGATTCCAGCGGTATTGCCGGCAGCCTTGGCAATGGCGGATTTAGCGGCACCCGGAGGACCGATCAGCACAATTCCATCGGCGTTGGAGTCCTGCATCCAGGACAGCATCGTTCCTGTCATTTCAGTCTTCACTCCCGAGAGGTCCGTACCAGTGCCAGCGAAGGCCTTCTCGATTTCATCGACGAAGACGATGACACGTGGCGCTGCACGACCGGTAAGCACCGCCGACAGAAAACGCTTGATCGTGTCGCAGCCACCGATATCGTCAAAGGTCTCCCCGCCCCGCCAAATGCTGAGACCTGGGGTCTGCTCTACCGTCTGGCGCTTCCGCTCCCAGAGCCGGTCGAGATCCACGCCATTCTTTGACAGCGCGAGTGCCAGTACCTGCTCAGCGGGAAACGCGGCCAGTCCAATCAGCGCATCCACACAGGAAGCGACATCAGCCTCGGAGGGTGCGCCGAGACCAGCCTCCTCATAAAGACGGATGGTCAAAGTCGCTAGTTCGTCGGCCGATGGTAGCGGCTCATCGACCACCATCACATCGCTCTCTAACTCGGGAGGTAGCGTCGCGCCCGGTGAACAGAGCATTACAAGGCATTGGCCGCCCGCTTTGAACGGGTCACGGACATTCCAGATTGCCTGCACAACGTCCGGCTCATTCCAGAACCGATGCGCGTTGGAAAGAAACAGGACTGCGTCCTCTTCTTCCAATCGACGGGCCGCAGCCAGGCAATCGGAAGGACCAATGGCCGTCGATTCGCCAAAGCGATCGGTCGCGACTTGCTTGCCGGTGTGATTGAGTCCACGAAGGCCAGACATCAGGTCCCACATTAGTAAGGCGGTCTGATCGCCGACGGCAGACCGAACTTGACCAATTGCACTGGCTGGATCTGCCGTACGAACCGCAAGAAGCGGGGTGCCGGCCGTGCGCGCAGCCTTAAGCAGGCTGCGGAATTCATGAGTAGAACGAACCATACATCTCTTCCTCCAAATGGAATTGAGTGCGTGACGCAGAGCCGATAGCGACGGAATACCACGCAGCTATCGGATTCGGACGTGGTGCCCTTTGGCGAGCCGCGCGCCGGTTAAACCGGCCCCGTTCACCAGCGCTGCCCTTACGGCTGATGTGTTGATCTGCCAGTCTTCACCGACCAGGACAAACTCCAGCCGACGACGAATCTCGCCCTCGGCCAACTGGTAGGTGATTTCTTGAAGCTCTGTCTTTGTGAAGCTGAGCTGAGTCTCCCGAAAACTGTCCGCGAGTTGGAGCGGGTCGTCGATGACAACCGATGGGTTGCCGTTCGGCTGGAGAGCAATGGATGCTTTGTCGCCGTCCAACTTCTTCTGTTCCCGCGTGAGCATGAAGCTGATCAGCATGTTCTTCAGCCGGGTCACACGCGCTTCAGCGGACTTCCGGCGAGCCGAAAGCCGATCCACTTCTTCGGCGCAGATCTTGGCAATCGACTCCTGCCAGCGCCAGTAGGATGCGATGCGGTCCACCTTACCGCGGAAGGCTTCCAGGTACTCCGTGATCTCCTGGAGCAATTCAGCCGAGACGGCGCCACTCTCTGACGCCTCTTCGTCGGTCCGCTCCATCAGTTCGACGAATCTCTCGTCCAGATCGAAAAGCGTTCTTGGATCCCGCTCCGCCTTGACGGCTGTTCGGCGACGGATGCACTCGGCAAGGTCTGCAACTCGGTCACGAATTGCCATAGGAAGCTGTCCATTGACAGCTTCCTGCGACGCATCGGCCAAGAGTTGGGTCAGGCGCGCGCCAATGTCAAATACCGACTCTGCGGCCGGGCCGCCTGCGAACTCATTCAGCGAACTCATCAGTTACCTCCAGGAAAAGAACGCTCGTCAGAAGAGCGACATTTGTTGCATGGCTCCCAACGGCTGGATTCGCCATTCCGTCGAAGGCTCTACCTCAAACTCCTCTGCATCGCGAGGCGACGAGGATTCGGCCAGAAGCAGAGCCGGTTCGTCCGATGGCCGCGCGACAGACTCGCGCTGTGATTGAAGGGCCTTCCAGACGGCGGCCGCCTCTTCCCCAACGCCTTGGCGGTTGACCAACTCGCGAGCCATCGCCGTGAGCAGGTCTCCGTCATCCTCCATGGATTGAAGCCCATCGGATTGAAGCTTCCCCTCCATTGCCAATGAGACCAAGAGCTTCTTTCCCATCAGCCGTAGACAGCTTTCCTGGGCGGTTCCTGCATAGCTGAGGAAGCCAACGCGAACTGGGTGCTTCTGGCCAATACGCCAACTCCGTCGGCTCGCCTGACGAAGGACGTAGGTGGAGTAGCCCGTCTCGTAAAAGAGAATGGTCGGAAAGTCGAGCAGGTCGAGCCCGGTCTGAACCAACTTCGGATGACAGATGCAGACTTGCATCCCACTCTTCAATTGGCGCTCGTACCAAGCCTCCCGCTGTTCCGGCGGAACCTCCGCCCGGAGAACCTCGACACGGATCCCCTCTTTTCGAAGCAGATCCTGCAACCTCCGGGTGACATCCCGCTTCTGCGTGTAGACCGCGAAGACCTGGACCTTTCTCCCGGCGGCAAGCTCACGCTTGCATTCCTCCACAAGTCGCCGCTCTTTTGCATAGACCACGGCTTCGTCCAGGTCTGCCGGTTCAGAGATCACAAAACGCTCGCGCTCCCCGGTCTCTTCGTTTCGACAATAACCAAAGAGCGTGCCCATCTGAAAGGGGCGGTCCGGGTAGAGCAGTAGCGCGTTCATGGCCGTGCTGATCACGGATGCATTGCCGTGATGGTCGGAAATGGCTGCCTTGATGTCGTCTTCGAGCTTTGAGTATGCCGCCCGAAGCGGCTCGTCCATCTCGACGGAGATCACCACTTCCTCGTAGGCTGGCAGCGCATCAGAAATGTCTTCCAGCGACACGAAAGCAGCCAGATTCATCAGGTATTTGCCAAACAAGAGCGGAGAGGCGCCTGGTCTTCGCTTAGTGCTGGTTGTGACCTTCGCTTTGGAGCAGGCGTTCTGCGCCGGCTCAATCGTGGTTACCTTCTCAAGGACTCCATAGGCTTCAGAGAACTGCCGAACTCCAGCTTCTCCAGGGTCGAAGCCCTCGGCTTTCATACTCCTGGCATCGAGCCTGTAGAGGATGGAGAACAGCTCGTCGGCATAGCCTCCCAGAAGCGTTCCGGTCAGCACGACGGTCCGTCCGCAGGCCGATGCAATCGTTCCCAGGGCGTTGCCTTGAGCAGTATCCGATCCCTTCAGTTCATGGACCTCGTCGGCGATGCCATAGTCGAAGAAGCCTTTGAGATACCGCCCGATGAACTCGATCGGCGCCATACGTTGAACCTTCTGGTTGTCGGCCTGCCACAGCGGACTGAAGAAGCTCCGGCGAGAATTCGTTCCCTCAGGCGCGATAACTTGCGAGTGTTTCACCTTCCGGAGATCAGCCCTTCGGAGTTGATCGTCACCGAGGACGACAGGTAGCCCGGTGTCGGGGTTCACGATGTTCCCGAGGTAGGGTCCACTTCGAGGCACACGAACACTATGCCGCCAGAAATAGCCCAACTTCGCCCGTTCGCGCGAAATCACGAAGACTGACGGGCCCCCAACCATTGCATTCCATCTTGCTTTTGCAGAACGGTGCGTACGCGAAAGTCGCAGTTCAGACAGTGAGGTGGTCAACCCCTCGCGCACAACATTACCGTTACGGAGGCGGACCTCGTTCACCCCGCTGAATCCGTTGGAGCCCAAGCCGTTCCTGCATCCATCGATCACAAAGACGCGAATGCCGGGGAGGGTTTGGAATACTTCGCGTGCCCACTTCAGCACCAATTGGGGCGGAACCATGGCGAGTGCGGTGAACGGCCGACCATTAGCATGGGTGAAGACGCTACCCAAAGATATGAGCGTCTTGCCCGTGCCACATTCTGCGACGGCACCGGCGCAACGTGCCTCATTCCAGCGCTTCGCGATTCCCATGATGGCGAGTTGCTGCGCCGGAAAGGGGCGCCGTTTGAGCAGAGCCAACGCCGGCCAGACCGGGTCCGATGGATGATGCAAGGCTGGAAACTGCGAGAGAACTCTCTCCCCAAGCTCGCTACCGTATAGGCGCAAGTACGAATGAATGCAAACAGGTGCGCTCATGGCGAGCCTCCTTTTTGAGTGACTTAAGGCGGTCGCCTGAAGCGAAAACACGCCCTATGCCGCGTCGACTACCTCGGCGGGCAGTTGTAGCGCCTCCGCTGGAAAATGGATTTGCCTTCGGCGCAATCCCTGGCTTAGTATCCTCAGCATACGCGTCTTGTCGCCGTTTACCGCGACCGGGGAACAGTTGAGTCCCGTGAGTTCCTCGATGAGCTTTCTCCGTCGTAATTCTGTGTGGAACCAGTTTGCCCATTCCGGCAGAACAGGAAGCCCAAAACGGACCGCGAGCCGGTGCAGTACGAAATCCGGCGAGTCGTCGTAGAGAACCGTTCGCTTGGCTGAGGCATCGCTGCCGAGGGTCGTCTCGAAGAAGGACTTGGAAATGAGGATCAGATGCCTGACTGGGCGTTTACGGCCAGAAACAGGAATCGACGCCCTGTACGAAATGGGCTTCTCGCCCAGAGTCCCTATGAACTCTTCGCCGAACGCTTCGACATGGAAACGTTGTTCTTCGGCAGCGGCAGCGCCAATCGCGCCAATTTCCTGATCTCCGCCGAATACCGAGACCAAGTGCAAACTGGCGCTAGAGTAGCGACCCGTCGCTTTCTCGGCCACCAGTTGATTGAGATACAGGCTGACATTCGTCGCATGGTCCTTGGTTTGCCGGATGAACTTCAGCCGGCCCATCCGCAGGTGCGCGTTCTCCATCCGGGTTCTCCTTTCGTTGTGGGCTCTCCGATAGAAGAGCGTAACGGCCGTCACTGTAGAGCAGCGTGAGCCGCTGTGAGAATCGGTCCTTCTCTCGGATGACAGTTGCGCCGTCGTCGTCCACTTCTTCGATCCGGTCCGAAACCTTCACGGCGTCCCAATACGCGAGGTGGCGATCCGTCCCGGAACCAAAGATTCCATTGAGAAGCCCGCTGGTACAGAGCAAACCTACGTGCCCTTTGTGGAGAGGCGTGAGCGGACGTCCACTGAAAACTACGCGGCGGGCATGTGTCACCCGCTGGGCCTGGAGTGTCGCCGGCGACATGGCCAACGACTCCTCGACTTGATCGAGGGGAATGCCGCGGAATTCAAGCTTCGCTGGAGGACTCGGAGGCACAGGATAAAGGCGATCTGGCACTTCGCCAAGCGGCGGAATCGCTTCATACTGCCACGTCAGGTCGTGCAGCTTGCGGTTTGCACTCTGCACCGCCGAGTCGGTCAGGCGTTCGCGCTCCAGGCGGTTTCGTCGTATCCCGAAGAGCACGACCTGCTTGTAAAGCACGCTCTCCGGCGAGGTGAGGCGATAAATCGCTTTTTCTTTGAAGTGAGAGGAAAGTACCGTTCGGCAAACATACACGCGATCGTGGGGAATCACCATAACCAGAACGCCACCGGGCTTGAGCCAACGGAAGCAGTGTTCGAGGAAGATCGTCTCCATCCGCTCGTTTCTACCCTGCCCTACTTCGAAGTCATACGGGGGATTAAGATACAGGAGAGAAAAGGACTCGACTGGGGCATGGCAGTCAAACACGCTTCCATGGATGGTCTCCTCCAATCGGGATTTCGCCTCGTTCGCTCGAAAGGAATCAAGTTCGATGCCGTAGCGGCGACAATTGGGCTGTGGCGCTATCGCGGCCAGAGCAGCGCCAGTGCCAGCGCAAGAATCGAGTAGAGACGCGGCCGAGTCTGGCGATTGAAGCCAGCACGATATTCTCTTTGCTTCGATTGGTGGAAGAGGATAGTATCCCAATTTCAGTTTCGCTTGTTGGCGCATAATGCCCCTCCAATAACTGCAAAGTGTTAAGACTGACAAGGGCTCCTAGCGGCATGTGGGATCGTATGAAATCATCACATCGATGGCTTCGCCAACCCGTCGCGGATGCCTTTCGCTGCATTTCTATGGCTTTGGGCTCGTCATAGAGGACGTAATAGTTCGGTCGGTTTGAAACCCAGATTTCGGATGGCCAACGATCTGGACTGAATCGGTAAACACTACGGGGTTTGCCGACAGCTATGATCTAGAGAGGCCGGTTTAGCGGCAAGAAACGATTGCGACGGAGTTCTCTTGAAAAAACAATTCAGGCACATTCACTGGGCGGTTGCCCTCGTGGCATCGGCCCTTACTGAAGTAACGCTGCTGTGCCAAACTCCCGCCGATATTTCAAAGTCACCAACGAGCCAGTTCGTGGAAGTCGACCAGAACGTGCGTCTGGAAGTCTTGGACTGGGGTGGCAGCGGGCGCGCTATCGTCTTACTTGCTGGATTGGGAGACACTGCACACATCTACGACAAACTTGCTACAAGGCTTTCGAAGAAGTACCGCGTGCTCGGCATTACCCGCCGTGGTTTCGGGGCCTCCAGTAAACCTCAGCAGGGCTACTCGGCGGAGAGGTTAGGTGATGATGTGCTCCGAGTCTTGGATGCTCTGAAGCTAGAAGATCCAATCCTTGCAGGACACTCAATTGCCGGCGAGGAACTGTCTTCGATTGGCGCGCGGAGGCCAGATCGGGTTGGAGCCCTGATCTATATGGATGCTGCATGGGATCGAACATCAAATCGCTCTAATCCGAAGAAAACAACCTCATCGGGCGATAATATCGAGAACGTCGGGATCCAAGAGATGCCGAAGCCGGAACCCAAACCCTTCGATCCTGCAGAATCCGTCCGGGCTGGAGTCCAGAAGCCGGACTACGCGCGCATTGCTGTTCCAGCGTTAGCTCTCTACGCTGCGCCAAGAACATGGAAGGAGATGATGCCGGACGATCCGGATTTCGAGGATGAAGGCAAACGTCAAGCGGCGGAAAACGTAGTTAAGCAAATGGCAATCAAGCGGGCACGAATGGCAAGGGAGTTCCGTGCGGGCGTCACCCAGTCCTCGGTGATCGAGATTCAGGGGGCGGGTCACTACCTATTTGAAACACACGAAGACGAAACCCTGCGAGAGATCCTCGCCTTTCTTCAGCGTTGGAAACTTTGAGCCTGGGCTTCGATCAGTTCAGATTTTTCGGGTGGCGTTGAGCTGCTCCTCGCAGAACAGGCCTTTGGTCAACTGACGAACCCGACAAGACCCTTCGATTAGGTACTTCTACAAATAGTGCTTATGGACCGAAGCCACAGCTTCAGTAAATGCAGTTTCGTTGTTGTTGGAAGTATTCATTCCGGCAACCTCAAGGGATCTTCCAAACTCAGTAGATCTCGGCATTCCGGATCGGGCGTGACGAGGACGTTTTCCCCTGGGTCATCTGTCTTCGCCGCAACATCCGGCCTCTCGGTTTAGCTGGCGCTTGCAGCAGCAATGGCGTTCGATATGGTGACGAGCTCTTTGAGCTTCGTGGCGACGGTGGACATGAGATCTTCTTTCGTACTCAGCCCACTCCGGGAAGCGAGCATTGGGCTGACCTCGCGCAGGGCTTCATACGTCGTACCGTGAACGATCGGAACGAGGCGTTCGCGCGCCAGAAGCGCTGACAGCTCCTTATCCGCAATACCCTCAGCCGGGAGGCTGCGGAGCAGCGCAGGCGTCACGAGCACTATCCCGATGCGCGAGTTCGCTAACCCCTTGTCGATGGCACGCATCAACGGTACTCCGAGACCGACGTCCTTCTCGCTAAACCATACGCGGACTCCGATTGATTCGAGCAGATCGTGCAATTCTTTGGCAGGTCCCTGCCGGTCGTCCCATGCGTGGCAGAGGAAGACATCCCGGAGTTCAGGGCGCTTCGCGAGGACTTCGACGCTATTGCGGATCGGCGTGAGCGCCGAGACCTCAGTCGGCGTATAGGCGACGGACGAACCGGCTGGCGACCAACGCGGCCTGGACCCACTCCCGCTGCTCCGACTACCGCTACTCGACGATGAAGAGTAGGACGGGGACGAAGAGTAAGATGAGGACGGAGAATAAGACGTGTATGAATACGGATTGTAGCTTCGACTGGGGCCGCCTCCGTATCCGCCATAGCGACCACGGCATGCAGGGCACGCCGCTGCTGCCGCCGCAGAGCGATGGCCTTCAACTGGAGCTGTACATCTCGCCATGTAGCTGATATTAACCAATACCGTTGCCGCTCTCAAGGGTTCGGGAACTTGGCCATCTGGAGCAAGCACCTCGTGTTACAGGCTGCCATAAGGAAGAAACGAAATGCCGTTGGCCGCCTCAGACGGTTAGTCGCTCATCGTCGGTCGTGGGACTACTCGAACTGAAGCACCTGGCCGATTCGGCTGTCGAAGAATGACCGATGAAGAACGGCCATCTCACGAAGCAGATCCTCTTTGATCTCAGCCATCTCCGGATGGACGGCAATCAGGGATTCGATCGACCAAGCGGCCAAGGCCGCGCGATCATCCCGCTCAATCAGGTCGTGGCACTTCGTGCAGGAGGCCCAGTCGCCCAAGCTTTCGCCCGCCACAGAATCAGTTACGTAGGCCAAGAACGTCTTTGCCGGGTATCGCCACTTGACGTCAGGACTGGAACAGAAATCGCAGATGCAGGTCATTTGAGGGGTCCTCCGCTAGGGGATGGGAAGCCGCCGGCAGGTCGCTCAGCGGCTTCACGAGGGGTGATCTTCGCGTTAGAAGGGCAGATCATCATCGGGATCCACCCCGTCTGCGCCTTCGGATTGGCTTCCGGTTCCATTGGTGCGAGCACGGGAGTTCCGCGGTGGCTGCAGCTGGTCGCCATCCGAATGCGGCCCACCGACCGGAGATCCCAGAAACCGCACAAGCGTGGGCACGATTTCCACAGACGTCTGTTGGCCGTTTCGCGACTCGAAGGTTCGCACCTGAAGCCGGCCCTCCACGAAAATCGCGTCGCCCTTTTGTAGATGGTTGGCGCAGGCTGCGCCGACGCCGTTGAATGCGCAGATTCGGTACCAGTCCGTGACTTCCTTGGGATTGTCTTCCCGGTCCTTGAACCGGCGATTCACGGCCACGCTGAAGTTGACGACATGGTCGCCACTGGGCAGATATTTCATCTCTGGCGTTCCGCCGAGATTGCCAATAATTTGGACTTTGCTGAATCCGAGCATGAGTTTGTCTCCTTGGTTGATTGGTGTTGGCCGACGGAGTTTCCCGTCGAGCTATTGATTTCGAGGGTATTGGCCGATCTCCGCTTTATGGGCTGGCGGCAGCAGCCGAGGCTGATCTGCTTCAGCCACCAGACGGCACCCGATAATGGCCGACCGCCCCTGTAAAGAACATCCATGATCCGCAGACTCCACGTTCCGCTTCTGAAACCCGAAGATGTAATCCCCCACCTGGCTAAACCGCATCTTCATTGGAAGAGTGGCTATTCGGCTCAAGAGCTTGCCATCACGTGGTCGCAGTCCTCGAACGACTTCCCGCCTGCTGTACGCGCCGCGCTGTCTGCGGTGCCCGCGTATTCAGACGCAGAGTTCGTGGATGGCTTCTTTGAGCGAGAGATTGAACTCGGGTCGCCGGGCCGCAACAGCCAAGCTGACCTCTTGGTGATTGCTGGGCTTCATCAAGAACTTGGCGTGATCGCGGTCGAAGGGAAGGTCAATGAGACTTTCGGCGAGTTCGTCAAAGACTGGAACACCACTCCTGGCAAGCAGGTCCGTTTGGAACTGCTCGCCAAGACTTTGGGCCTGAATGCAGCAGATGTCGGCGGGATTCGCTATCAACTGCTCCATCGGACGGCCTCAGTTATTTACGAAGCGAAGCGGTATCGCTGCCGGCACGCGATGATGCTCGTCCATTCCTTCAGCCCCACCCATCGTTGGTTTGAGGACTTTGCGAAGTTCTCGTCCTTGATGAATCAACCCGTTAGTGTCCCAGGATCCGTTTCCATTGCAAAGATGTGTGAGGGCATCAGCCTGCGGCTGGCTTGGGTGGCGGATTCTCCTCGCGGCCGTTAGACGGAGCGAAAACAACGCGATCTGTCATTACCTGCGCCTGTACCCAGCGATTTGTGAACATCTGTAATCCCCGCAGCCATTCAGATGGACGACCGCTGCGAATCAAGCGCAGTTCCTCGACAGAATAGGAAGCCAACTGCTTTGGATCTCTCGAACGATCCATGTATTCCTGCAATTCGCCTGAAGCCTTCGCCATCGGGAGGTAAAGCCAGGCCGGAGTGAGAACGAACGCCATCTTGTCTGCCAGGCAGAGGCGGCTTGTGGTGCGGCCGTTCAGTCGACACCATAGCCGTGAGTGGCGATAGCACTCATCAGCCCACCGATCCCCGCACAGCCAGCGAACGATCTCAGCGCCTAACCGGACGTGGTTCTCGCTTCCTTCACCGTCCATTTCGTCGAGGCCCAGGTAGCCGATGTCGTGCAATACGAAGCAAATCCACAATTTGGGGTCGCGTGGGGCACCCCAGAGGCGCCACCAACCCCGAGCCACCATGAAGGGGTGCAAATAGAACGCATGAGCGCCCCAGAGTAGACTTTTTGTCCCGAGTTTCATCGAGTCCTCCTTATTGGGGAGGAATTGCAGCTTCTACTTCCTCCACCTTGGCTGGCCGACGCCTTGCTTCTGCAAATGTCGACGCATACTTGGAATAGATTGGCCACAGCAAGACAGATCCTGTCGCGGCTCCGATCAAAACTCCCAACTCGTTCGTGCGACCGGAAAACATGGCCGCCAAGAACAGAAAAAGGCAAATTCGAAGTCCAAGCTGTCTCATGTGCTGGTATCTCCCTCTAGTTGTTGCTTTCTTTTGAGCGGCGCGCTCATCTAAACAAAATGACGCCTTCACTTTGTTTGGCCAGAAACCACTTTCTGTCGAGACTTGCGGTCAAGCCCACTCTTGAAGCTCATAACGGTTCAAGGGGCTGTACTGACTACCAAGGCTCAGCCGAATTGCGCATGATATTCTGGCAACAATGCTGAATCGCCTTGAACGCTTTGCTCTAGCCATATCGGCGCTCTGGATCGCCTACTGGTTAGCCTATGAACCTATAAATTCATACTATTCGACTTACCTTACCTCTCCTCCAACAACATATAAGCCTATCTACCCAAGCGCTGCCCCTCAAGTGCACGATAGTCTTGTTGTATATTGGAGTAACCGTGCATTAACTTGGGCAACCTTATCTACTACCGGAATAGTACCTGTGCTTCTGGCAGCCTTAAGCTGGGCGCTCCGCGGCAAGCACAGGCCATCAAGGCATTGACGGATTTCTTGCGTTGCCCTTTGCCGGCCAAAGACCATCTGACTCAACGCTTGCTTTGACCGTTGACCGAAAGCCTGCCCCTTCTCAGGCGCATCCACTCCCGCCAACCGGACCCGTCGCTGTTCGCGCCCTAGGAGCACGGTAATCGTGTCCCCATCCATGACGGCAACAACCCTCCCAGAGAATTCCTCGGCGATTCCGAGACAGGCGAGCACAACCGTGAGAAGGCAAGTGCGAAGTAGTGTATTCATTGTGCTTACCTTTCAGGATGCGGTAGTTGCGAGCGCAGCCGCTTCAATCGTCTGCCGCTCGATCAATCCGTGACAATGCTTGCAATTCAAGCACGTAACCCCAGCCGTAACCAGCTTGACGCAGCTACCGAAGGGATCGGGAATCGGCTTCACTTCGCCGCTTCTGGAAAAGAACTCAGGCGCCAAGCCTTGCCGCCTGAGTTCCTCCGACAATTGACCATCGATACCGCGGAACAGAACTGCCGCTTGAACCGCCGGCTTCTTGTTCTTCTGCACCTGCCCCAGCGAGTGGCGAGTGATCAGCAACTGGTAGGTCTGCTCGATGCGCGCCATCTCAATGCTCACGAATTCCGGAGCGACGATTGCCGCGTGGACCCCGTTTGACCCGATACGATCCATCTTTTGCAGCCAAGGCAGCCGACTGCCGTCTGTACCGAAGAAGGAAACATATCGTCCCACCTCTCTGGTGCTGCCACCGCTCTCCACTCCGCGCAACACCCATCGATCTGCGCGCGCCTGCTTCTCTACTGTCACCCAAGTCTGACAATAGATTCCGGCTGCCTCCATTTTTCGAAGCATGGCCTGTGGCAGAACCAAACGAGTCGGCTGATCCATCTCATCTCCCTGATTTCGAATTTGTCGCTGAAGCCGGCGCGCCGAGAGCGGCGCGGATTTGCTCTTTGGCGCAGCCAGCCCAGCAAAGGTACTTGTGAGGTTCCTCCACCGAAATGGCCAAATTGTCTTTCGCCCGATCACGTCCTTCTGCCTCACAAGAAGGACATTGAGTGACCCAGTTGCGCCCGACTCGGCGACACTTTCGGAAATCGATATAGTCCCCGATCCGGAAAGTCCGACGCCCAGAACCAACTGGCTGCCGCTCGGCAATTATTCGAGGGGCCGGGTCGGCGGGAAGTCCTGACACTAGCTCGATCAGTTGGGACTGGGTGACTCTACGAAGGCTGCGCAGATAATCCATCTGGGCAGGCAGTTCGTAGGAAGCGCCGTAGAACCAGTACCGACGATTGGCGGCACGATGAAGCCCAAGGGGAGCGCGTAGGGCGTTTCCAAACTGGCCGGCATCCAGGCGATCCTGCTTGGGGAAGAGTTCAATCCCGTCCACCAATCCACTGCCCTTGATCTGAACTGCGAGGCGCGAGGCCAGGTGGCATATGAAGCGACGCGCGTGTATCGCTAGAACCGGTTCGTCAAAGAAGAGCCACAAATGTCCACCGCGACGGCTCTGCTCCAGCGCCGCCTGGATTCCGGCTTGGCCGAGTTCGTACTGGAGTTTCAGCAGGTCTTCGAGCGCCGTCTTGTAGTCGGCGTCGATTGCCATCCATTTCGCCCTTTGCGTCTGAGGATTGATCGCGTAAAGACCGATGGTGATCTCACCCGTCAAGTGGCGGCTGAGGTCGTTCACCGAGAGAGGAATCGATTGGCCATCCGATCTTCGAGGACGGTAATAATAATGACGGCCCGATTCAGGATGCGGCGAATCCGACTGGCGGGTGTATGCGCGCCGGTTCACGAACCATCGCGCATACTCCTCAATGTGTTCAATGGTCGGCTTTACCAAATCGGCCATATCCATTCCTTACATTGCCTGCCGCAGATCGCAAAGCGAGTTTGGCACCCTGCCGGGCATCGCCAGCTTCGCCGGGTTTTCGGCGAGTTCGAGCAATTTAAACTCCCGGATCTTGGACCTCATTTGTTCGGTTGAGTATCCGCCGAAGACGCAGTCCGGCAGTTCCAACAACCAGAAGCTTCCACGTCTCCGGTCGTAAACGTAGAACTCACCGGACTTGTTGTCTCCTGGTGCCATCACGAAGAGCAGCAATCCTTTTGCATACTCGACCCAATGGGCGACCACGCTCTCGCCAACGACCAGAAAACGGCCAATGATTTCGCACAGATCCTGGCTAGGCCTCATGTTCATGTCTTTCGTGCTGAGTACTTCACTCGCGCACACAGTGTTCCGTTGCATGTTGTGACTCCTTTTGGTTTGAAAAAATAGAAAGCAGGCACACGTCGCCTTCCCGTTGGAAAAAGCGGCGGGTGCCTGCATGGATTTGTGGGTGGCTGATGCCAACCGGAAGGTTGGCTAGAGGAAAGTGCGAGACCGGGCTGGTATCAATCTGAGCTGGGCGAGAGGCCGAACTGCATCTTTTACTCGCCGTGCAATTGTTCGTTGTTTGGCGCGCTATGGGGCAATGTGCGCTGAAAACACACCGATCGCAAGAGCTAGCGGGGGCCGCTCTCGATGACGGACGCACAGACGTCGACGGTGGCTACGTCGGCGTCAGTGAGGTCCTTGAGCTTTTCGAGTGTCAGCATTCCGCCCGATGCCCGAAGAATCACTTCTCCCAACTTCCGCGGCCAACCGCTGCGAGGATTCTCCGCTGCCTTCCGCGCGGCCTGAAGTAGGCGACCGCGAGATTCACCAATGCGCCCAGAGCCGGGAGACTTTTTCGCGGCGTTCGGCTCGCTGCTGGCGCCGGCACTCTCTGCTTCCTTCAGCAACTGCCGCAGAACTTGTCGATTCGGGATGTCATCCAGCGAATCGCTGGCGAGTTCCAATCGCCGACAAATCTCCGCGTAGCGTTCAGGACCAAGTGAGGCTTGAGCCTTCTTCAGCCGCGTCACGCCGTTCGCCAGATCGTTGAGCTTCTCGCAAACCGTTGTGAGCTTCGCAAAGCCGAGCCGGGTCGGATCCGAAACGCCTCCGTAGACGTTGAGCGCGAACTGGGACAAACTGTAGCCCACCTCCGCGCACAGCTTCTTCACCGTCTGAAATAATTCCTGCTGCACCAGGTTTTCCCGATTCCGATTTGTCTGTGACGGCGAAGGCGAGGCTGCCGGCGTTCGTCCGCCCTGATTATTAGATGGACACGCCCACTCCGGTAAGCGAGGCGTTTCCAGCGGACGGTTGTTCTGGTCTAGATCCACCCACATCTTCTCCAGGTCGTAGAGATATCGACCCAGACCGAAACAAGCGCACGCTCGCTTGAATGCCTGAGCTTCAGCGCGCGTCGCGGCATTCTCGTCGTCTGCCCACTCTTCGCCGACGCCAGTGTGCGTTCCAAGCTCGTGGATCGTCACTCGCGACACGACGACCACCTTCGCTGCGATTGCCGATTGCGATTTGTCGTTGTGAGGTTTCCTTTCGAAGTTCTGGGCGACTTGTACATCGTAGGCGCGAGTCCAACCCCACTCTCCGAAGATCGCATTCAATCTGTCCGTGTAGGCTCGCTGGTCGGCATAGGCAATCAGTTGCCCGCGCTTCTGAGGTCCGCGTTTCGTCTGCTGCGTCGAGGTCGCTGTCACCCGCCACTTGATCTCTCGAGGATCAAATGGCTGTTCCAGTTCTCGCTTAATCTCCGCGCGCCGCTCTGGAGAAAACTTCTCTGCTTGCGAACTGCCGCCAGCAAATTGGTTCATCGCCACCGGCGGGATCTCTGCGGTTTCATGTACCGCGCCATTAACGTAAGTCATCTCTTTCTTCTCCTTCGTTGAAAGTTGTTGTGGAATCACCTTGCAACAGTGCCTCTGCACTGCCGCCGTTCTCGTCTGTGCGTGCAACCTCGCCGCTCCATTGCTTGCAGTTGCAGCCATCACTCCCACCACCGCGACTTTCGCCCGGCATCCGTCCAACGGGACACCTCGTCGCCGCTTCCAGGCGAATCATCGAGGTACCTTCGAAACACTAGTTGTCTTCCATAACCTGCCCGCCAGTAGATCGACTGCCCTCCAGCCGTCGGAACCTCTTTGCGTCGCCGACATGGCCTGGGGAAAACCAGCGGTTCTCGCAAACTTTGGCGCTAAGTGGTTTAACAAGAGTCGTCCGGGGAAGTCGGGCGGTACCCGGGTCGACGTCGTACCGATCTTCTCTACAATGCGCGAGTGATCGCTGCCTATACTGGGAACCCCTACCCCGCGCTGCCATTGTCTGAAACAAGATTGCGTGCTGCTCTAATACAGCAATGGAATTGCACGGATCTCAATTCGACACCGTCAAAGGGTAAGAGGAGATTTGGATGCAAACGTGGGCGCAATCGTTTGAGTCGGCTAGGCAAGATCTGATTCATGGATGCCGGGTCTTTTGGAACCGTCCCGCGATCCTGATCAGCGCGGTGTCAGTGTTAGGGCTAACCATCGGGGCGTCGATGGCTCTCCTTTCATTGCTGGACAGATTTTTGATTAAAACTCTGCCCGTTGAACGATCGCAACGCCTAGTTCAACTGCTGCGTCCAGCCGGCAAGGGTGGACCGCCCCAGGAATCATTTCCACCGACTCTCATTTCGCAAATCGAAGGCTCATCTATGCACATGGGCACGATCCTAACGGTCGGTTATGCGAGCGATGAATTCTACTCTTTTTCAAGGGAAGGCTTTGCACCCGAGCCGGTTCGATCTCAATCCGTGGACACAAGGACGTTTGGCCTGCTGGGCGTCCACGTCACAATTGGCAGAGGATTCGTATCCGATGACAGGGAGCCGGGTGCCGAGCAAGTAGCCGTCCTAAGCTATGACTACTGGCAGCGGCGCTTTCGGGGCTCAGCAGATGTCCTCGGCAAGCGATTCAGGCGTCGCGACAAGTTCGTCCGGATCGTTGGTGTGTTGCCACGGGGCTTCTCCGAGTTGGATTTCGGCAGTTCGCCGGATGTGTGGTTACCCGTATCCAAGGGCCAGGGCGGACGCATGCTTGTGGTCCTCCGAGAAACCAACGGGGCACGCCAGTTGGAATCTTCACTTCGTCCCGTGTTTGAAGAGTATTTGAAGCAGGAGTCTCCTAAACTTTCCCGCCAGGGAAATGCGAGCTACCTTGACAATGAGCTTGTTACGGTTGACGCGTCAAAGGGTATGAGGTCTGCCATCCAGAATCGCTTTAAGACCCCAGTAATCGCCGCAGCGCTCGCCACGATGGTGCTGCTGCTGATCGGTTGTGTCAACGTAGGTTTACTGCTCCTCGCGTTTCACGCCCAAAGAAGCCGTGAAATGGCGGTTCGCGTAGCCCTCGGCGCAAGCCGCGGGCGTCTTGTCCGCCAAGTGTTCGCAGAGACTTCGGTCTTGTCGGCCGCTGCTTGCGCGATCGGTGCAGTTCTTGCACCGGTCGCAACTAGAGTATTGGTGGCTTTGGTGTCAGATCCAGATCGACCAATTCGGATTGAATGGCAATGGGACTGGCGCTTCGTCGCCATTGCGTTAGCCCTTTGTGCATTTGCAACGGTCCTTTCGACCGCAGTGCCGGCGTACCGTCTCCCTTGGCGTAACTCGGCTCATTCTGTTCGTGATCACATGATGGTCGGTTCATTACGGCTCGGTACATTTCGATCCGACGCTCTTCTCATCTCGGTTCAAGCTGGGCTGGCCGTCGTCCTGCTCGTCGGTGGCGGGCTGCTGCAGGCCAGTTGGCGCAATCTGGACCGGCTGAATCCTGGATTCAATAAGGACCAGCTCATCATCGCGGAACTACAGTGGGAGCGCGAGGGCAGCCGCTCCTACTCGAACTCCGTTTATCGACTGCTACTCGATCGAATTGCAGAATGGCCTGGAGTCACGGCCGTCAGCCTCTCAGGTTGGAGCTATTTTGGAGGTAGCTCGCGAAGAGCCTCGATTACCGCGGAGGATCCCCCAGTAAACGGCAGCAGCCCGGAGCTCTGTGAGTTCCTTTCCGTTGCGCCAGGTTTTTTCAAGACAATGGGCGTTCCATTTATACGTGGCCGCGACTTCGACTCCTCTGACACTGAGGCCACGCGGTTGGTCGCGATATTGAATGAATCAGCGAAGCGTCTCTATTTGGGGAACACCGATGAACTGGGGCGCCGGTTTTCCATATTCGATCCGACGCAGAAGATCGAGATCGTTGGCGTTGTTGCGGACACCAAACTGAATGGACTTCGAGAATCGACTCCGCCTATCGTTTACCTTCCTTTCTTCCAATCCGAGTTCCGAGGTACATCCGATCTGCCTGCCTCAATAGAAATTCAGACTTCGCCGGGAATCCGTATCGACACGTCAGAGCTAAACCGAATGATACAAGCTTCAGCACCGGGGCTCGCCGTTCGCCGCGCTCGCACTCAACGCGAGTTGGTTCAGCGTTCACTACTTCCAGAGCGTCTACTCTCCGTTGTGTCAGTGACTTTGGGCCTCGTTGCGTTGGCGCTGGCCACGCTGGGGCTCGGCGGGTCGATCGCGTACTCCGTTGCAGGCAGGCAGAAAGAGTTTGGAATTCGACTCGCATTGGGAGCCACGGCCCGAAAGCTCGTCGCAGACGGTGTGATTTGTGCACTGACTCCAGTCGGAACTGGCATCGTGGGTGGCTCTTGCCTGGCGTTCGTTCTGGCGCGCTATTTGACGACCATGTTGTTTGGCGTGGAGCCCTCCGATCCTTTCGTACTTGCAGGTGCCGGACTGCTGTTGTTGACTGCCTCTGCCTGCGCCGCTTTCTTACCATTGATAGGCACAGCGCGCAGCGATCCTGCTGCGGCGCTTCGGCAAGATTGAGCCTGGCGCACATCGTTCGTGTGCTCCGGAAATTCATTCCGCCGCAAAACTGCAAGAATCCACCCACGTTGCCTGAAGCAAAGGTCTAATGGCGGACTTCTAAACCCGACCAAACGGCACAGTGTACAGTGTTCCGCGTCGCCGCCGGCCTAGCCGTTGAAGGAGTCGGCCCGACACACAGTAGCCTTTTTGTATTTCTAGGCGCTCCACTCAAAGTAATTCGTGTGGAGCTGACCAAATCATCACCTCAGCGAGTCCCTCGCCAGTTGTCGTATCCACACACCGGCTGCCACCATCACTATCTTCCACACCCACCTGCCCGATACAACACAACTTAAACGCATCGATCCTGACACATTTTTCCTCCCCAGTTCGTCCACCTACATCCCAATCCAGCACATCCACACAACAACCCACCGCCATTTCGCTGCCATTTCGACATGGGCCAGGCGGACAGGGCCGGCCAGCTCAGAAACAGACATCTTTCATGGGGATGTCTGTTCGTAAGATGAAGAAAAGGCGAGTTGTTAGCAGCCGAGCAAAGCACGAATGCGACACCCTCACGACATCAAAGCGGCGCCAATTGAACAGTTGAAGCAACGCGCCTAGAATGCTTCCGCCAAACGGCACTGCCTTCGAAGTCGTGTGTCGAGCAAAATGGCGTTCTGGGGATCAGCCGCGAACGAGTTGGCACGCGCGATGAACATGGGATGTGATGCACCGCGCAACGCGTGCGAAAGAAAGGACTCCATGTGCAGATTGCAAACCAGGTAGATGACGCCAGCAACGCGCGTCTCCCTGTTCACAGCTGCGACGATTCGTCCGTACTCCCGCGAAGTCTTCGGCGTCCGTTCGTATTCAAGTGCAATCTTGGCTGATTGTTGCCCGCACTGAATCGTCACGACCGCGTCGTAATCTTTCGCGTAACCGTACGTCGTGAAGTCATTGTCTGCGCGAATCTCTGATTCGAATTGCCAGCCAGTTACAATCCCCGACTGCATCAAGGCAAGATGCAAATCGAACAACTCCACATCGTGCAGAACTTGATCGCGCTTGCCGTTCCGTGCACTTCTCGAATTCGCCTCCACCATCGTTCGCGACCGCGATCGCATGTGAACCTCGCCGGCTTCACCCAGAGAAATCACATGGCTGTCTAATGCGACCGCCGGCTGCCGCACCAAAAATCCGTGTGCCGCCAAGATCCGGGTACGACGGTTGAAACTGTCCCACTGATTCTTGTCAGACTGTGGCATAAGCGCCCGATAGAGTTGTCGAACCGTTGCGTGGCCGGCTTGGTGTACTTTGCGCAAGAGTGGAATGTCTGTTTCGGTCGAGATGGAGATTGTTCCGGGGAGAAAACGCATCGCTACCACCGTTGGACTTTCCATGGGTCATCGATTTGTTCCGGCACGAAGACGGCGGAGGCATTTTCACCGGCGACGGATGCAAACCGGCGCACTAGCAACATTGCTTCCTGTCGCGTGCCCTGCTGGGAGAACGAAATTAAGCGGACGTTAGCTGATGCGATCGAGCCTGCTGCCAGCGCACCGAGCAACCGCTCCGAGATGGTCACGACATACAGATCCGGCACGTCGCGACGCGCGGCGACTACCGAACAGTGGATCGATTTCGCGCCGAGACGCTCGTCAACATCTGACGCGTTCCACTTCGAGCCCAGCAACTTCCCCTTGGCCACAAGCCCGTGGAGCGGGACGCACTCGAACCGGATATGTCCGAACACTTTCGCGCGGCTCACAATTCGACCGCGGCTTTCAATTCCCGTAGTGTTGAACACATGGTGACGAGCGCCCTCTTGCCAGAGGCTGCCGAGGGAAACGATTTGGAGAATCATTTCGTAGCCCTTCGAGGTGCCTGGTTGTTCAATTGCGCTTCGGCGCGTTCCAGTCTGGCAATCAATTCCGCTTTGGAACTATCGTGCGCTTGTGCCACTTTCGTTTCGATGGCTTGAATGCGGGCTTCTTGCCTTGCCAGCTTCGCATCTCGATCCTGAATCTGAGCATTGAGCCGCTCCACTTCGGCGCGAGACGCCGCCAAATCGTTTTTCAGCGATTCCATTTCGAATTTGGGCCCGTAGCCGATCGACTTGCCGATGCCGGACGTTTGCTCCTCCACCACCCGGTTGCATGACTCCATGTGCCGGTTGTAAGCCGCGATAGCATCCATCGCGCGCTGGTCCGACATGCGCTTGGCGTTGATTGCATCGGTGAGCCATTCCGCCGTAATCCAATTCGTTTGGCGAAGTTTGTCCCACCAAGCCCAGCAGAGCGCGAGCAGCATGAAGATGACTCCCATCTGCACCGCGCAGAACCGGAAGTAGGGATTTCGGATGGAGTGGTCGACGAACTGTTCGACTCGCTTGTCGATCTCATCGCCCCAGTGAATCTTTCGGGGGTTCAATGCCTTGAAATAGAATTCGAAGATGGTCTCCTGCGGCCGAGACGGGCCAACGGGGATCGGTCGATAGGGCCGGGCTGGATCCGCGGTTACAGCAGGTTGCTTGTTAACCGATCTGCCTCTTTCTGTTGTCGGCGACGTTGGCTCCTGCGACGACATGGTGGCCGGCAACAGAAAAGTTGCAACGAGAAGCGCAAGGTTGATTGAAGCGCGCACAAATCCTCCTATCGCCGCGGAATCACAATCGTCGCGGCAAGCTTTTGATCCTTGAAACGCAGATGGGCTCCGGCCTGGTCGGTTCGCGAACCCAGAAGCTTTGGCAACAGCGGTAGATCCAAACACGGAACCCGGACCTCGGCCGGGGGCCGAACATGGAGACGACCGTGCAAAGTGCCTTGCACCGGATCGGTCATTAGGATCTCCATCTTTCCCTTACCGAGGTTTTTTACGTGGTGGTCGAGCGCGCGGTATTCCAACTGCTCGCGCTCCGTAGCGTTCATCGCCTTCTGGAAGTTCTCGAAACCCAGGAAATCTTTCCGCCAGAGCTGCTGCGTGCGCTTTTGGACCGGAATCTGAGACGACGCCTGCTTGAAGTATTTGGCCGTCTCCTCATCTCGCGTTTGGAGCAGCATTGTGGTTCCTGGGGCCGAAGAAACGTCCTGCTGGAATCCTTTCCCCACTTGAAGCAACTGCGGCAGAGATTGCATGGAGAAAAGAAAGGCTGTGTTGGTTCCGCGCGCGGTGTTGAGGATCTGCGCAAAGTTCCGGTATCCGAACGGCGCGAACTCATCCATCACTACCGAAAAGAGAGGCCGATTCTTGCGGTTGCGTTCCGATTGGGACTCGTAGCGCTTGCCTACAACGAGTTGCAAATTCTGGAGGAGCATTTTCCCCAAAGCGCGCACCGGCGCAGTGTTCTTGTTGATATTCAGGCTGACGAAGAGAATAAGCTCCTGGTCGATGACTTCGTTGATCGAGAGCAGATTGTCGTAGGGACCGGTGATGGTGCTCAGTTCGTCATCGAGGAAGGTCATGCACTCGTTGATCAAGCCTTGAATCTTCGGGACGCGGTCGCGATCTTGAAACGACTGATAGAGGTTCTTGACAGACATCTCGAAGTTGAGACGCCGTTGGGTGGTCATCTCCGGCAAGCGAGCGATGTTGGTTCGCGCCACGGCCACCTGCTCTTCGATCACAGCTTGGTCCAGCGCCATCACCATCACGTCATAGAAGTTGAATCGCTTACCGGTGTAGTGAAGAACACGGACGATGTCGCCCATGTAGTTGAGCTGATGCTTGGCAAAGAATTCGTCCCGGAGATCGAAGCTCCCGAAGATCATGGAGACCTGCGCGGCGTAGTTGTCGTCGTCCGAGGCGAAGGGGTTGTACTGAACGGAGAGATCCGGCCGCGACGGATTCAGTAAGCGGAGATCGTTCATTCGTCCGGCGCGGTTGATGTAGGGTAACAGCGACTCGAAGAACTCGAGATCCCCCTTCCCGTCGAAGATGATCATCGGAATCTTGTGCCGATCCGTCGCCGGCCCCATCTGGCGCATCAGGTCCTGGCTAATGATGTTGCGAAGCAACGTTGTCTTCCCCGTGCCGCTTTGGCCAAGGACAAGGGCCTGCATGACGCGGGTGTCATCATTCCAGAGCCACGGCTTCCCATGGATGTCATATCCGAGCACGACGGAATTCTGGCGCCACGCGCTTTCGACGATGTCCTTCTCGCCACGTACCGGAATCGTCGGCAATTGCTTCGGCCAGGCAGCTTCGCGATCACTTTTCGATTGCGTCAACTGGTAGACGGCGAAGTACAAAACGACGGCCGCAAGCAGAAGCCACAAGACTCCTTCCACCAACTGTCGATCATGGATGTACCAAGCGTACTTCGCCACGGCGGCGAAGAGAACGAACGCAAGCACGACCAGAAGGCCGATCAGGATGGCAGGATTCTCCTCGATCAAGGAGGGTCGATACTGCGGATTGGTATCTTCAGGCATGTGTGCATCTCCCTATCGCAGATGTGAGAAGTAGAAGACGAGGGCGCTGAGCATCGTCACTCCGAACAGAAGGCCGACCCAGCGCTTCGGCTGTCGGCGGGTTCCGATGCGGAAAGGATCTCGAGGTTCCAGAAGTAGGTCCGCAACGAGATTCCGAAACCCCATATGTCGTCTGTCCGACAAGTGCTTTTCCAACTCAGCATGAACTTCAGCGACCGAGAGCGGGTTCGGCTGTTTGTCGAGCATCCGCACTCTCCTTGGCCTTCGTCCTGTTGAGCTTCACCACGAGCACCGCTGATACGTCGGCGGTACGATCCGCCGCGAACTGGACTTTCAAAACGGAGACGTCTTCTTCATCCGCGGCGGGAAGTTCAACGGCAAGCCAACCCATTGCTTGTCCGCCCGCTTCTATTTCCCGCGCCGGGCTTTGATCGACCACTGAGACCTGCCTCGCGACCTCGAATCGCAGTCCACGGCTGATCCGTTCGCCTAGTTGATGTCCATCAAGCGTGAGCAGCGACCTCGCAGACTTCGCTCCTACAAGATGAAGTGCTGCGACCTGACCCTGTTGGTATCGTCGGGCGCTGCGATTGGCAAGTGAGTATCGAAGGTAGAGGCGGCCGTCGCGTTGATAGAGATCCCGAACGGTCACTTCTGCGCGACCACTTGATTCCCGTGTTCCAAACAGTGCCACCGGGACAGCATCGGTCAGCATTTCTTCTGGCAGAGATGGAGCAGCAGGGAGGTTGCTGGCTATTGGCGGCGGGGCCGGTTTGGGCGCGGCGCCTTGATCGATTGCAAAGTGCGATTCCGCAATGGCCTTGGCCGGTGAGAGCTCGTAGACGTAGCGGCCAGCAGGCGTCCAGACGAAGAGATTGGTTTGCGAGCCCTCCTCCACGGGACGAAGGAAAACCTTGTTCTCGCGTCTCTCCACTTGGTATGCATCATGGTTGCCGACGGCAACCATGAGGACGGGTTCCCCGAACTCGATCACCGTGAGGTGATCAGGAATCGTCTCGACGCGGGTGACCGACTTGTGATCTGGCTTCTGGGATTGCAGCTTTTGGGCAGCGAGAGGAAAGAGGAAGGTGAGGCAAGCCACTGGGACGATGGCGAATATAGTCCGGCTCATGCGTTGATCTCCTTGGCGATTGCTTGAAAGCAAGCGCTCGACTGGACCAGGACCCTCCGGTTGGAGGATCCTGCTTCCAGTGCGTTATCGAGCTCACGGCGAGTGAGGCGCGGGCTCGTTGGTTACATGACCTTCTTGGGTACGACCACCTGAGGCAATTGACGAGTATTCGGAAGCAGAAGCTTTCCGTCGCGAATTTCACCCGTACCCGTAGCGTAGGGGAACGGATGCACCCACTGTACTCGGCCCTTGTCATAGACAACTTTTCCCTCCGGCGTGACCGCCATCAAGAATGTCGCCTTCACGTAGCTTGGCCCGTTTTCGCTCATGATGTTCTCGACCAGGAAGCAACGGCCTTCCTCGTCGATTTCAACCATCCCGTCTCGAACTTTTGGGACGGCCAGTTGTACCGGTCGCCCTCCAGTTCGCTCGACAATGGCTTTCAGCATTTCGTTGGGAAACGCATAGAACGGCAGTGCACCAGAGGCCTGATCTGACCGAGTGCCGCAAACGATCGTATGAAGCGCCTGCAACCATCCCATGCGGTTCTCTTCTTTTCGTGCGGCCCATGTCCGAACGAGCCATATCAATGACCGGATCTCTTCCTGCCACTGTTGGTCATATGCGGACAGAGCTGCCCGTGCTTGGCATAGCGAGTGCAGAAGCTTCGATCGCCGTTCTTTGTCTCTGTCGTCCTTGAACGACTCGAACGCCGTCTGCGTCTGTTGCACGTTGCCAGCAAGCAATTTCTTTTTCTCGATTCCAGCCTGGATCGTGAGGGCCCAAGACCGATTCAGTCGCCGGCATTCGTCAGCCATCTCCTGGGTAAAGTCGTTTCCCTGGACAAGACCTCGGAATTGCGCGATCGGCATCCGGTTGGTGAAAAAGTCGGTGAGTTCCTTCCGGACCAGGTTGTACATCGACCCGATCCGGTCTGACGCAGGGCATTCGAAACGTTCGGGCAGTTCCTTTACGGAACGTACTCGTTTCGCACGAAGCCACTGCGCGGCTGGCGTTTCCTTGATCAGTTCGCGGATGGAACGAATCTTTTCCTGGTCGGGGGTGACGCCATGTTTCAGCTGGTCCAAGGCCAGTTGCAGTTGCTCAACCAGCTCTCGATGAAGGTCCTCACGTCCAGCCGCAGTGCATTGGGTCATAAGATCGGTGATTGAGCCGATCTGATTTCCCATCGCACCAATAGCGACCTGAGGCAAGTTCCACCAAGGAGATCGAGCTTTCTTGGCTTTGATCTTTTCAATCGCACCCTTTCCTCGGTAAGAGAAGCAATCTTTAACGAATCGAGGGAAGCGATCATCTTCGACCACACAGACGAAGTCGAAGTCGAAATCTCCGCCGTTCTTCGCTGCTGTCTTCGAATGGAGGGTGAACGTGCCAACCAATTCGAGTTGTTCCTGGGCAATTTGATCGACAAGTGCTTCGGGAACCGGAACGCCTTGCTGCTTCAGATCCTGAATGAGCAATTGGCGCAACTCTGCAGCGTTGATCTTTGTGTACGGGAGCAGGTCTTCCTTCATCCGCACCGGATAACGCACCACGAGTCCACGGCTTGTGGCCAGGGAGTTGATCGCGCGATCCAGAGGGAGCCAGTCGGAACCAGCGCACACCTTTCCGTTGTACAAAAACAGGTAACCGTCATCCGCAAGCGCGAATGCCGGCATTTCGAAACCACCTGCTGTACAGACTTTGAACGCCCACTTGGCCAACGTCCGCTCCAGTTGGTTGTTGACCCATGGATGCTGGACGAGGTAGCCGGTTGGATCGGCTTTCAGAATCGCCTCAAGAACAGTTCGCTCCACCGAAGTCGCATCGTCTTCTTCGGCAGGCCTTTCGTTCTCAATTGCGGTTTGCGTCTCTGAAATGCCAAGCAGCTCAAAAAGCCCGGTAAAGTCTCTTTCTTCCAAAAGTGACTTTAGGCGTGCAGTTTGAGCGAGGGCGTGCGGCTTGATCTCAAGCTCGAACGAGTCTTCCGGAGCGTGCTGGATGACCGTGTAAGAGCTATCGAATTTCAAATGCCGCGAACATTCACGAATTCCAAGGATGATCTCCCCGGCGAAGGTACGAGCTTCACCAGTGAGCCAAGCGATCAACTTGGAGGGTCCTTTGTATTCAGGTTTGACCGAGGAAACAGGCAGAACAATGTCGGTGTCGAGGGCATCAGCCGTCTCATCCGACATGACCTTGAATGATCCTTTGGCCTGTGTGTTTGAAAACGCGAGCCGGAACTGATAGTAACGGCCGCTGGGGAGATTAAGCTGGTCGAACAGAGACCGGCGCAACCATCCGCGGCAATCGTTTGTTCCCAGTTGATGATCGGGGACTACTGTCACGCGACCATGAGGAACCTGCATTCGAACCTGGCAAGGTGAAATGAGGATCCCAAAGTACGTCACAGCAGCTTGAGGCCAGCCAGAGAAACGTTCCGCAAGCGGGGCTTCATGGCGGGCATCAACGGCATAGAACTTTCCGTTCTTCGCCGACCCTGACGCGCCGATGAGTCTGAAGTCCGTTCCATCGATCTGGAAGCGTGACAGTGCGCTTTCGACTCGGGCACGTTCAACCTGATCGAGTGGTTCCGGCGTCACAGTGACAGAGGCCACCTGAATCCCTGGGTGTAGGGCTTCCAGCAGCGTGTTATTCAACTGTCCCTGTGGACTCACGTTGGGCATTTTGCGTTCGATTGTTCCTTCCTTGGTGACCATCAGGTTCAGAACCTTCAGGCCGGAGTTCTTAGTAACGGTTGTTTGGGGCGTCATGAGTTTGTCCTTTCGAATCGGTTAGTCGAGGTAGACAACAAGCCGATCGCGAGGGTTAGCTCACGCACCTGGGTCCCCAGATTGGCCTGTTGCCGAAACACGTAGGTGTTTGGGCCAGGCCTCAGTTGGGAGACCGACCATTTCCGTTGTGTTGCCTATTCAGCCGAGACTGAACAGGTTGCCTGGATGAACGTGGAGATCATCACAAGCGAACTCCCACGAAAGTCGTGGGCGCCTTCTACTCAACTTTCGTTGGTTGTAGAAACTCGTTGACTGCCGGTCGCCGGAGTCTTCTCCAGGCAGACCCTTCCCCGTTCGATCTTTTGCCCGACCTCATATTCGTGGACCACGAAAAGGCGGGCGTCCGTCTTGAATCCAATCACAAGTCCCTCGGCTTCGCCGGGAACTTCTTGGTCCAAACTCGGCTTTGCTCCTCCAGGCTTGCCGACGAAATACCGTATGGATTCGGAAGGACTATTGGCGCGCTGACGCTTAGTCTGGTTCTTCCTCTTGCCGACATGCTTCGTGGAGCCATTCAGCAATTCTTCATTCGCGATGGCCATCTGCTTCTCCTTTTCTGCGTCCACTAACGCGCTGCCATTCTTCTTCAAAATCAGCCTCCTCGAAGCCGTTATCCGTCCGCGCAACACATTCCCCGCCCTGCCCCAGCAAGAGGTAGCGACGCGTATCCCTATGCTTGTAGTGCTCGACGCCTGCCTGCCGGAACATCCACATGAACTCTGCGCAAAGGACCGGGGGGAGTCTGCACTCCAGTGGCGTCCAGTTGGGCGTGCGCTCAATGTCGCGCCTGACAGTAGCGCCCGTTGGCACAGCCGGGTGGGTCATTTGGACTCCCGCTCAATCAGGGCACTTCGTTGCTCCAGATCAATATTCCGTTCACCCACCATTTGCTGTTCCCAAAACTCCCCGACCAGCAGTCCACTCGGGTAGGACTGGGTCCGGCCCGCGTACACAAGCCGAACCT
>VFQU01000428.1_pt1 | contig 38213 bp, 38 predicted proteins | sample 3512311 | NCBI WGS metagenome assembly VFQU01 (sample SAMN10412377, study PRJNA504923) | tailings metagenome | isolation source: Relicate 3 Philex TSF3 active mining site | place: Philippines: Tuba, Benguet | collected 2017-08-29
CGAGGTTGATCAGGCCTTCCTTGACCATCAGGTCGGTGATGCAGGCGACGCCCGAGTAGAGCACCTGGTCGGCCATCGCGAAGGCGTCGGCGAAGGTGGTCTTGTCGTTGGCGATGCGGAACAGGTTCTGGTTCGGAATGACGATCAGCGTATCGACGTTCTTCTGCAGCTCCTCGATGCCGAGATCGGCGGTCTTCATGCGCCGCTGGCCTTCGAAGTGGAACGGCTTGGTGACCACGCCGACGGTCAGGATGCCCTTTTCGCGGGCAGCGCGCGCCACGACCGGGGCAGCGCCCGTGCCCGTGCCGCCGCCCATGCCGGCGGTGACGAAGCACATATGGGTGGAGGACAGATGGTCGACGATCTCATCGATGCATTCCTCGGCGGCAGCACGGCCAACCTCGGGCTGCGAGCCGGCACCGAGACCTTCGGTCACGTGCGCGCCGAGCTGGATCAGGCGCTCGGCCTTCGACATGGTCAGCGCCTGCGCGTCGGTGTTCGCCACAACGAACTCCACGCCGCGGAGGCCCGCGGTGATCATGTTGTTGACGGCGTTGCCGCCGCCGCCGCCGACACCGAAAACGGTGATGCGCGGCTTCAGCTCGGTGATGTCCGGCTTCTGCAGATTGATCGTCATTGTCCTCGTCCTTTGCCGTTTGAGCCGCATCGCCGCGCGGCTGCGATGGGCTTAGCCCGTCCCGTTAAAAACTGTCCCGCAGCCACTGACCGACGCGCTGAAGCCTGCCGCCGGTACCTGTGGAACGCAGCCTGAACACTCCGCCGCTTTTGACGCGGCCTTCGAACTCCGCAACCTGCGGGTACACAAGAAGTCCGGCCGTAGCCGAAAACGCAGGGCCCTTGGCCGCTTCGGGCAGGCCCGAAACGCCCATCGGGCGGCCAAGGCGCACATTGCGCGCCAGGATGCGGCGCGCAGCCTCGGAAAGACCCGTCAGCTGGCTCGCGCCACCGGTCAGGACGACGCGGCGCCCGACCAGATTGGCGTAGCCCGAACGCGCCAGACGGTCGCGGATGAGTTCCAGCGTCTCGTCGATGCGCGCGCGGATGATCTTGTTCATGACGGCGCGCGGCACCTGCAGCGTGCCCTCGCCGTCGTCGGCGCCGATCGGCTGGATCGAGATGATGTCGCGATCGTCGCCGGCAACCGGCAGCGCGGAGCCGTGCATCACCTTCAGGCGCTCGGCATGCTCCAGACGCGTCGAGAGACCCTTGGCGAGGTCCATCGTCACGTGATTGCCGCCGATCGGCAGTGATTCGGCGTGGACGAACTTGCCTTCGGCGAAGATCGACATCGTCGTGCAGCCGCCGCCGAGATCGATACACGCGGCGCCCATCTCGGCTTCGTCATCGACGAGGGCCGCGAGGCCGCTCGCATAGGGCGTGGCCACGACGCGCTCGACCGAAAGGTGCGAGCGGTTGATGCAGAGTTCGAGATTGCGCATGGGCGCGGCCTCGGCGGTGAGCACATGCATGTCGACGCCGATCTCGTCGCCGACCATGCCGCGCGGATCGCGCACGCCGCGCTCGCCGTCGAGCGAGAAGGCCGTCGGCAAAGCATGAACGACTTCGCGCTCGGCCTTGAGAGCCTGGCGCGCGCCGGCAGCCAGCACGCGCTGGATGTCGCTTTCGCCAGCTTCATGGCCGCCCAGATTGATCGCCGCCTGGAAGATTTCGCTCTTCATGCGGCCGGCGCTGAAATTGACGATCAGCGAATCGACCGTCAGCCCCGCCATGCGCTCTGCCGCATCGACGGCGAGCCGGATCGCCTGCTCGGCCTTGTCGAGATCGACGATGACGCCCGATTTCACGCCGCGCGACTTCTGGTGGCCGATGCCGATGACGCGCGGCTGGTGCGTGCGCCCCGGCAGCCGCTCGCTTTCGGGGCGCGGCTGCAGCTTGGCGATCACGCAGCAGATCTTGCTGGAGCCGACGTCGAGGACGGTGACGATGCCTGCGCGATGCGCCTGCTTGTCGGGAGTGGAAGACCACTTCATGTGCGGTTCTCCGCGGGCTTGTAGCGCTTGCCGAGAAGCTGCTTCAGCGCGGCGTCGCGAACCTTGAAGCCTTCCTCGGACAGCCGGACGACCAGCCGATCGGCAAAGCGCATGTCCACCACCTCGATGTCCCGGGAAAAGAGAGCGTTGTCGCGCTCGAAGGCGACGAGCTGCTCGAGAGCGGCGCCTTCGCGGCCCTCCGGCAGCTTGATCGTCAGGCCGTTGTCGAGCCGCAGGTCCCAGCGCCGATCGGCAACGCGAATGTAGCCCTTCACGCGGTTTGCCAATGAGGGATGGGAGGAGACGAGCGCCATCAGCGCAGCGCCGCTTTCGGCCGCACCCATGCCGACGACGAGCGGCAGGTCGGCAAAGCGCGAACCGGTGAAGGGCGCAATCACCCTGCCCTCGGCATCGACGACGGAAAGCTGCGAGCCCTGCTGCCAGAGTGCGGCCGCCTTGTGCTCGACGATCTCGATCTCGAGCGTCGTCGGATAGACTTTGCGCACCGTCGCGCTTTCGACCCAGGGCTGCGCCTCGATGCGCTCGCGCGCGGCATCCGCATCGTAGCCGATCAGCGAGGTCCAGCCGTCGAGGCCGACTTCCTGGAACAGGTCGAGTTCGGAGAGGACCGCATTGCCGGTGATTCGCACGTCGTCGATCGCGAAGCCCGAATGGGCCGTGATCGTCTGCACGACCTGGTAGCTGTGGCCGCCATGCACCATGCCGGCCAGTCCCATGCCGGCAAAGAGCGCCACCGTCATGGCCTTCAGGAGATGGCGCGGCGCCTCGATCTCGCCCGAGGTGATTCGCCCGGCGATGCGAGCCGGGCGCCGCAGCATGCGTGGCAGCACGAAACGCGACGCAGCCCTTTCGGGCCCGCCATCTTCGAACTGCCGAGACATCAACGCCGACACGATGCGTCCTCCACCATCCAACTGACGAGCTCGCCGAACGAATGTCCGGCGGCAGCCGCTATGTCGGGCACCAGGGACGTCGGAGTCATGCCGGGCTGGGTGTTGATCTCGAGCCAGACGACCTCGCCGTTTTCGGAATGCCGGTCGTCGTACCTGAAGTCGGAACGCGTGACGCCGCGGCAGCCGATCGCCTTGTGTGCCTTGAGCGCCAGTGTCTGAATTTTTTGGTAAATATTTAATGAAAGTTTAGCCGGCACGATGTGATTTGAGCCGCCCGCCGCGTACTTCGAGTCGTAATCGTAGAAGGCGTGGCCGACCGGAACGATCTCGCAAACGCCCAGCGCGACGTCGCCCATGACGGCGCAGGTGAGTTCGCGGCCATGCACGTAGCGCTCGACCATCACCTCGTCGCCATACTTCCAGTCGGCCGAGCCGATCACCTGCGGCGGATGGGTTTGGTCCTCGCGCACGATGACGACGCCGAAGGACGACCCTTCCGCGACCGGCTTCACCACGTAGGGTGGCTTCATCGGATGCGCGTTGCCGATCTTGTGGCGGTCCATCACCCGCGCCTCGGCAACCGGCACGCCGGCAGCCTTGGCCACTGTCTTGGCGCGCTCCTTGTGCATGGCAAGCGCTGAGGCCAGCACGCCGGAATGCGTGTAGGGAATTTCGAGATATTCCAGAATGCCCTGGATCGTGCCGTCCTCGCCGTAAGGACCATGCAGCGCATTGAAGGCGACGTCAGGCCGAAGCTCGGCAAGCACCCGCGCCACGTCGCGATCGACATCGACCCGTGTGACGCGATAGCCGGCGGCCTCAAGCGCATCGGCGCACGGATTGCCGGTAGCCAGCGACACAGGTCGCTCGGACGAAAAACCGCCCATCAACACGGCAACGTGCTTGGAACCCATGCCCGAAAAACCCCTCTCGCAGCCACTGTTTACGCCGCCGAATCTATCCACCTCCCGCAACACAAGGCTCGCAGGATTTACGCGGAAGAACGCGTGACCGACTCAAATCAGATGACGCCGCTACCCCAAAGAATCAGAACGCCGATTCGGTGACAAGCCCGTCAGGCAAATCAGTCCGAAGCGCCCATGGAAGAAGATTCCACACCAGCCATGCGCAGACCTTGCGGCGTGGCATGACGCAGCGAAAGTTTTGCCCGCGCGTCCAGGACCTGATCGCGAAACGGCCGGTCGAACGCATAAGGGGTCTTCGCCTCCAGGATGTTGGCGACGGCGTTCAGCGCCCAGAACTCGCCCATGGACACGAGCGCGTCGAGGAGATTGGCTCCCGTCCGCTCATCGATCTCGCGCATGAACCACTCGTAGAGCACGACAGCGAGATCAGCATCGAGGTCGACCGATATGGATCCCTCGGAGACGTGCAGCGAGGCATCCATGTCTTCGGAACCGTCGTCCTGGCCTTTGAGGTCCAGCACCAGATATGTCTCGTCCAGCGCCGGCGTCAGCCGGGCCCGCGCTGCGCGAGAACGAGTCTCGAATGAAGCACTTGGCAGGCCTTCGTGATTCGCCCCCGCAAGACGTTCACCCAGCAAGTGAAGTGCGGCCAGTTCGCCCAGACCAACGAGCGCAGCCGCAAGATTGAGCCCGCTGCGCAATTCGACCTCGCGATGGATGACGCCCAGCACGACGAGCGCTTCGTCTTCGGTGAGACGCAGCTCGTACGCCGGCATGACTACAGCAGCTGCCCGAGGAACTCCTCGACCTCGTGGCCCGGTCGGAAAAGGCCGAGGCGCTTGATTTCCCATTCGAGCCGGATGCCGGACGTCTCCAGCACGCGGGCGCGGATCGTCTCGCCGAGCAGTTCGAGATCATGCGCCGAGGCGCTGCCGGTGTTGATCATGAAATTGCAGTGCATCGGCGACATCTGCGCGCCGCCGATCATAAGCCCGCGACCGCCTGCCTTGTCGATTTCCTTCCAGGCCGAAGTGCCGGGCGGGTTCTTGAAGGTCGAGCCACCCGTCTTTTCCCGCACCGGCTGCACGGTCTCGCGGTGCGTCTGCACCTCGTCCATCTTCGCGCGGATGGCCTCGCGGTCCTCGGGGTAGCCCTCGAAAAGGCCTTCGACGAAGATCAGCCCGGCTGGCGCCGCGGAATGGCGATAGGCGTAACCCATCTCGGCATTGCTGAGCACATGGACCTTGCCGCTACGATCGACGGCGCGGACCTCGACAACGCGCTCCATCGTCTCGACGCCGTTGGCGCCTGCGTTCATGCGCAGCGCACCGCCGATGCCGCCCGGAATGCCGTGGTAGAAATGAAACCCGCCAATGCCGGCCTCCAGCGCCACGGCGGCAAACCGCTTGTCGGGAAGAGCAGCACCCGCGCGGATGCGCGTCTCGCCCTCGACGGTGGCCTGCCCGAAGCCTTTCGCCGAAAGCCGGATCACGACACCCGGAATGCCGCCTTCGCGCACGAGCAAATTCGAGCCGATGCCGACCGTCATCACCGGAATTTCGGCGGGCAGAAGCTCGAGAAAGCGGATGAGATCCGCCTCGTCGGCCGGCTGGAACATCAGTTCTGCCGGACCGCCGGCGCGCAGCCACGTGACGGCCTCCATCGATGCCATCGGCGTCATGCGCCCGCGAATGTCCCCGGCGCCCGGCCCGAGGCGCTCGATGATCGCCTTGCCGTCCATCACGCCGCCTCGTCGGCTCGCGCGAGGTCCTGCGGCAGCGAGTAGGCCCATTGCGTGATGTTGCCCGCGCCGAGGAAGACGATGAAATCGCCCGGCTGCGCCATCTCGCGGATCAATGCCGGAATCGGCTGCGGTCCGTCGATCAGCCGTGCATCGCGGTGCCCGCCCGCCCGCATCTTCGCGACCAGCGTCTCAGACGAGATACCGTTGATCGGGTCCTCGCCGGCCGCATAGACCGGCGCGATCAGCACCGTGTCGGCATCGTTGAAGCAGGAGGCGAAATCGTCGAACAGGTCGCGCAGGCGCGTGTAGCGATGCGGCTGCGCAATCGCAAAGATGCGCCCCTGGCAGGCATCGCGCGCAGCCCGCAGCACGGCCTTGATCTCCACCGGGTGGTGTCCGTAATCGTCGAAGATCTGCGCGCCGTTCCAGCTGCCGGTGTTGGTAAAGCGCCGCTTCACCCCGCCGAAGGAGGATAGTCCGCGGCGGATGCCTTCCTCCGACATGCCGAGCTCATGCGCGACCGCGATCGCAGCCGTCGCGTTGGAGACGTTGTGGCGTCCGGGCATAGGCAGACGTAGCGCATCCATGGAAATCTCGGCGCCGGTCTTGCGGTTGCGGATCGTCACGTCGAACAGGCTCGTCGCGCCGTCCATGCGCAGATTCTGGAAGCGGACGTCGGCCTGCGGGTTCTCGCCATAGGTGACGACGCGCCGGTCCTCGATGCGCGACACCAGAGCCTGTACTTCCGGATGGTCGATGCACATCACGCCGAAGCCGTAGAACGGCACGTTCTCGACGAACTGACGGAACGCCTCGCGCACCTTCTCGAAGGAGCCGTAATGGTCGAGATGCTCGGGATCGATGTTGGTGACGACGGCGATCTCGGCCGGCAGTTTCAGGAACGTGCCGTCGCTTTCGTCGGCCTCGACCACCATCCACTCGCCGCCGCCCATGCGGGCATTGGTGCCGTAGGCGTTGATGATGCCGCCATTGATGACCGTCGGGTCGAGCCCGCCGGCCTCGAGCAGCGTCGCGACCATGGACGTGGTCGTCGTCTTCCCATGCGTGCCGCCGATTGCAACCGCCTGGCGGAAGCGCATGAGTTCGGCCAGCATCTCGGCGCGGCGCACGATCGGCAGCAGCTTCTCGCGCGCTGCGATCAGCTCCGGATTGGACTTCTTGATCGCGGTAGAGACGACGACGACTTCCGCTTGCCCGAGGTTCTCGGCCCGATGGCCGACGAAGCACTCGATGCCCTTGTCGCGCAGGCGCTGCACGTTGGCGCTCTCGGACTGGTCCGAGCCCTGCACGCGGTAGCCGAGATTGTGCAGCACCTCGGCGATGCCGCTCATGCCGATGCCGCCAATGCCGATGAAGTGAACCGTTCCGATCGTCTGCGGCATTTTCATGCGGCCGCTCCTGAAGAATCTGGAATTATGCCCGTCCCGCCCCCGCAATATCCTCGACGAGGTCAGCGAGCAACCGCGCTGCATCGGGCCGTGCCGTTGCCTTCGCGGCAGCAGCCATCGCGGCAAGGCGAGTCGGGTCGCCGAGCAGCCCGGAAAGCAGCGACGTCAGCCGCTCCGGCGACAGCGTCGACTGCGGATGGACTTCCGCTCCGCCTGCAGCCGCAAGCGCCGCTGCATTCGCCGCCTGGTCGTGGTCGAGCGCATGGGGATAGGGAACGAGGATGGCCGGGCGGCCTATCACGGCGATCTCCGATACGGTCGAGGCGCCGGAGCGCGAGACGACCAGATGCGCCTCGCCCATGCGGCGCGCGAGATCGGTGAAGAAGGGCGCGACATCGGCCGAAATGCCTGCGCCGGCGAGCACGTCGCGCGCGCGCGCCTCGTCTTCCGGCCGCGCCTGCAGTGTTACGTGCAGCCTGCGGCGCAGGACCTCGTCGAGGCCTGCCAGTGCCTCCGGCATGGCCTCACCGAAGAACTGTGCGCCCTGGCTGCCGCCGAAGACAAGCAGTCTGACGGGCTCGTCGCCCGTCGGAGCGACATAGGCCGTCTGCGCCGCATCCAGCACGGCCTGCCGGACCGGATTTCCGGTTTCGACGATGCGCGAGGCAAGCGGGCCTTCAGCCTTCAGGAACCCGCCGGCGATCTTCGTCACGCGCGCGGCCAGCGCCTTGTTGGCGCGGCCCATCACGGCGTTCTGCTCGTGGATCGCGCTCGGCACGCCGCGCCTCGTGGCGGCGTAAAGGGGCGGAAGAGTCGGATATCCGCCGAACCCGACGACGGCTGCGGGCTTCAGTCTGTTGATGAGGATCGTCGCCTGCTTGAACCCGCGCCAGAGCGACCAGAAGGCCTTGGCAACAGCAACCGGATTGCGCGAGCCGATCGTCGCCGCATCGACGGTGTGGACGTGATCTGCGCCGAAGGCTCCCGCGAAGCGCTCGGCGCGCTTGTCGGTGGCGAGATGAACGTCATGGCCGCGGGCGCGCAGTTCCTGTGCCAGCGCCTCGGCGGGGAACAGATGCCCGCCCGTACCGCCTGCCGCAAGCAGAACCGTCTTGCCGGCCACGGTCAGCGCGCCGACGTCGCGACGCGCATCAGACCGTCGAACCCGGTCGCGGTCCGCGCCTCCGGCTTGCGCCGTGTCAGGGCCAGCACCATGCCCATGGAGATGGCGATCGCGACGAGCGACGAGCCGCCATAGGAGATGAAGGGCAGGGTCATGCCTTTTGCCGGCATGATCTGGACGTTCACGCCCATATTGATGATCGACTGCAAGCCGAACAGGGTGACGAGGCCGGCGACGGCAAAGCGCGAGAACTCGTCGCGCTCGCGCATGGCGTGCGACAGCCCGCGCAGTACCACGAAGGCGAAGATGGACAGGATCAGCAGGCAGGCGACGAGCCCGAACTCCTCGCCGGCAACCGCGAACACGAAGTCGGTGTGGCTGTCGGGAAGAATGCGCTTGACCGAGCCTTCGCCCGGCCCCTGCCCGAACCACCCGCCTCGCACCAGCGCCTCGCGGCCCATGTCCACCTGATAGGTGTCTCCCTCGCCCGTCAGGAAGCGATCGATGCGGCCGGCGACGTGCGGGAACATGGTGTAGGCAGTGAACCCGCCGACGGCGGCAGCGCCACCGATGACGATCACCCAGAGCCACGGCATGCCGGCCATGAAGAACATGGCGCCCCATGTGCCGAGAACCAGCACCGTCTGTCCGAGATCGGGCTGCGCGACGAGAAGCGCGAGAACGAGCCCGAGCAGGATGATGCCGAAGAGATTGCCCGGAATTTCCGGCCGGCGCGCCTGCTCGGCGAAGAGCCACGCGCAGATCACGACGAAAGCGGGCTTCATGTATTCGGACGGCTGGAACGAGATGCCGGCAATGTGCAGCCACCGCCGCGCTCCCTTGATCTCGACACCGATGAACAGCACCGCCACCATCATGGCGAGCGCCACCAGGAGCATCGCGAGCGCAAGCCGCCGCACGTTGCGCGGGCTCAGAAACGAGACAAGCAGCATGGCGCCGAGCGCCGGCACCATGAAGAAGAGCTGGCGCGTGACGAAATGGAAGGAGTCGAGCCCGATGCGCTCGGCCACCGCCGGGCTTGCGGCGAACGACAAAAGGATGCCGAGGCCCATCAGCGTCAGGAACGCAGCGAGGAACCAGCGATCGATGGTCCACCACCAGGTCGCAACCGGGCTGCGATCGACACGGCTAAACATCAGCGCTGCCCTCCAATGGCCTCGATGCCGTCGAGCGCCAGGACGAACCTGCAGAACGCATCGCCCCTGACCTCGAAATTACGGAACTGATCGAAACTCGCGCACGCTGGTGAAAGAAGTACTACGGCGTCGCCCCGTCCGTCGGAAAAAGCGTCCCGGGCGGCATTTTCGACCGCCTTTTCGAGCGTCCCGGAGATTTCGAACGGCGCTTCGGTACCAAGCGTCGCCGAAAACGCAGGCGCGGCCTCCCCGATGAGGTAAGCCTTGGCGATTCGCGGGAAGAACGAGCGCAGTGATTCGATTCCGCCTTCCTTGGGCAGACCGCCGGCAATCCAGTAGATCCGCTCGAAGCTTGAGAGAGCCGGCGCCGCCGCATCGGCGTTCGTCGCCTTGGAATCGTTGACGAAGAGCACGCGGCCAAGCCGCCCGACCTGCTCCATGCGGTGCGCAAGACCGGGAAAGCTTGCGAGGCCCTTGCGGATGTCCTCGACCGGCAGCCCCGACTCCGATAGCGCGGCCACGGCCGCCAGCGCGTTCTGTGCATTGTGCGCGCCGCGCAACGAGCCGATGCCGTCGAGATCGGCGATCAGCCTGTCGCTGCCGCCCGCCGCCTCGATGAGCTTCGTGCCCACGGCATAGTAGCCGCGCTCGAGCCTTTGGCGCGCAGCGATCCTGACCACGCGCTTGCCGGCGGCTTCCAGCCGGTCCGCGATCGCGTGGCACCATTCGTCCTCAACGGCGACGATGGCGGTGCGACTTCCCGCGACCAGCTTCTCCTTGATCGCGGCATAGCGTTCCATCGTGGCGTGTCGGTCGAGATGATCGGGCGTCAGGTTGAGAAGGATGCCGGCCGTCGGGTCGAGCGAGGGCGCGAGCTCGATCTGGTAGGACGAGCATTCGACGACGTAGTTGCGCGCAGACGTCGGGGGGTCGAGCGTCAGAACGGCCTTGCCGATATTGCCACCCATCTGCGTGTCGCGGCCCGATGCCGAGAGAATGTGCGCAATCAGCGCCGTCGTGGTCGACTTGCCATTCGTGCCGGTGATCGCGATGAACGGCGCGTCCGGCGCCATCCTGCGGCGTTCTCGGGCAAAGATCTCGACGTCGCCGATGATCTCGACGCCGGCAGCGTTCGCCAGTTCGACCGTCCAGTGGGGCTTGGGATGCGTCAGCGGCACGCCCGGCGAAAGCACGAACGCCGAAAAGCCCAACCAGTCCACGTCGCGGAGGTCGGCTGTATGGATGCCGGCCTCGTTCGCCTTCTGGACGCTGGCCGGGTTGTCGTCCCACGCCGTGACGCTCGCGCCACCTTCGGCGAGAGCGCGCGCGGTTGCCAGCCCCGAACCGCCGAGACCGAAAAGGGCGACGGACTGGCCGGAGAAGGACTGGGCGGCGATCATGATGCGGGGCTCCGCGCGGAGGTTGGGCTTAGCGCAGCTTCAGCGTCGACAGGCCGATCAGCGCCAGGATCACGGCGATGATCCAGAACCGGATCACGACCTGGCTCTCGGTCCAGCCGAGCTTCTCGAAATGATGGTGGATCGGCGCCATCAGGAACACGCGCTTGCCGGTTAGCTTGAACCAGCCGACCTGGATGATCACCGACAGCGCTTCGACCACGAACAGGCCGCCGATGATGGCAAGCACGATCTCGTGCTTCGTCGCCACCGCGATCGTGCCGATGAGCCCACCGAGCGCCAGAGAACCGGTATCGCCCATGAAGATCGCGGCCGGCGGCGCGTTGAACCAGAGGAAGCCGAGCCCCGCGCCAATGACCGCGCCGAGCACAACCGAAAGCTCGCCCGTTCCCGGCGTGAAATGGACCTGCAGATAGTCGGCGAAGACGGCGTTGCCGGCGAGATAGGCGATGACACCGAAGGAAGCGGCTGCCACCATCACCGGCACGATCGCAAGCCCGTCGAGCCCGTCCGTCAGGTTCACGGCATTGGCAGCGCCGACCATCACGAAGGCGGCGAACGGCACGAAGAAGATGCCGAGATTGATGACGAAGTCCTTCACGAACGGGAAGGTCAGCGACGACGCCATGGGTTGCTGGCCGGCCCACATGATCGTGAAGGCGGCGATGCCCGCGATCGTGAACTCGACAAGCAGGCGCAGCTTGCCCGAGAAACCCAGATGCGACTGCTTCGTCACCTTCAGATAGTCATCATAAAAGCCGATCGCCCCGAAGGACAGCGTGACGAGGAGAACGACCCAGACATAGACGCTCGAAAGGTTCGCCCACAGAAGCGACGCGCCAACGATGCCGCAAAGCAGCATCAGCCCGCCCATGGTCGGCGTGCCGGCCTTCTTGAAATGGGTTTGCGGGCCATCGGCGCGGATTGGCTGGCCCTTGCCCTGACGAACACGCAACGAGTTGATGATCACCGGCCCGAACAGGAAAACGATCAGCGCCGAGGTGATCAACGCCGCGCCTGTTCGGAAGGTTATGTAACGAAAGATGTTCAGCACCGAGAACTGTTCGGCGAAGGCGGAAAGCATCAACAGCATCTGCGGTCCCCAACCTTTCCGATTACTCAGCCGCTTTCGCGGGTCCGCCGGCTTCAGCTGCCGGATGTGCCTGCACTAGCGCGTCGACGACCTTGGAGAAACCCATCCCGTTGGACGACTTCACCATGATGACATCGCCCGCGCGGACGTCTGCCGTGAGCCTGTCGCCCAAGGCACCAGCGTTTTCGAAATGCTCTACCGCGACCTTGCCCTCGAGCTTCGCCTTCAGCGCCAGCATCTCGGGGCCCGCGAGAAGCGCGAGGTCGACCCCAGCCGCTTCGACCGCTTCGGCAAGCCCGGCATGAAGCTTCTGCGAATGGTCGCCAAGTTCCAGCATATCGCCCAACACCGCGATCCGGCGTCCCTCGCCTTCCGGCGCAACGCCGGCCAGCATCTCGATTGCGGCGCGCATCGAAGCGGGGTTGGCGTTGTAGCTCTCGTCGATGACAGTGACCGTACCGCCGGCACGGGTCAGCACATGCCTCTGGCCGCGGCCCTTTTCGGCCCTGACGCCGGAAAGCGCGGCACTTGCCTTCTTCATGTCGGCGCCGGCGAGATAGGCGGCGCCCAGCACCGCGAGCGTGTTCTGCACCATGTGGCGGCCCGGCGCGCCGAGGCGAAGCTCGATCTCCTCGCCGGCCAGCCGCGCGACGACATCGGAGAAGTCCGGTCCGAGTTCGCTGCGCACCAACCGGAAGGTCGCGCGGGCATGCTGACCGAAACCCCAGACATTGACGATGCCGGCGTCGCGAGCCGCCTTGTCGAGCAGCTTCCAGCGCTGATCGTCCCGGTTGATCAGCGCATGGCCGCCCTTGACGACGCCCTCGAAGATTTCCGCCTTCGCGTGAGCGATGTCGTCCAGGCTCTTGAAATTGCCGAGATGCGCGGCGGCGATCATGGTCACGATCGCGATGTGCGGGCGCACCTGTCGGATCAACTGCGAGATTTCGCCGGCATGGTTCATGCCGACCTCGAACACCGCATAGTCGGCATCGGCCGGCAGGCGCGACAGCGTCAGCGGCACGCCCCAGTGATTGTTGAACGACTTGTCGGAGGCATGCACGCGCCCGACCGCCGACAGCGCGGTGCGCAGCATTTCCTTGGTCGTCGTCTTCCCGGCCGAGCCCGTCACCGCGATGACGCGCGCCTTCGAGCGTGCCCGCGCCGCGACGCCGGCCATTTCGAGAGCGGCCATGACGTCGGGCACGACGATCATCGGCGTGCCGAGACGGCCGAGCGCCGGCAATTTGCTTTCGGCCACGACCAGTAGCGCAGCGCCCGCCTTGATCGCGGCAGTCGCGAAATCATGCCCGTCGAAGCGATCGCCCTTGATGGCGAAGAACGCCTCGCCCGGCTGCAGCGTGCGGGTGTCGATCGAGATGCCGGTGACGCCCTGCGGCATCGAGCCGACCGGACGGCCGGACATGGCCGCGACCAGCGCCTCGCTCGTCCAGAGAAGGCTCATGCCGAGACCTCCTTCAGCGCCGCGCGCAGTTCGGCATGGTCGGAGAAGGGATGCGTGACAGAGCCGATCGTCTGACCTTCCTCATGCCCCTTGCCGGCGACGATGAGAGTGTCTCCCGCCTTGAGCAGCGAAACCGCCTCGCGGATCGCCAGCCGGCGGTCGCCGATCTCTATCGCGCCCGCTGCAGCCGCCAGGATCGCTTTGCGGATTTCGCTCGGGTCTTCGGAACGCGGATTGTCGTCCGTCACGATGACGACATCGGCGAGCCGGCTCGCGATCTCGCCCATGATCGGGCGCTTGCCGCGATCGCGATCGCCGCCGCAGCCCAAGACGACGACGACGCGCCCCGTCGTGAAGGGACGCACCGAGGCAAGGACGTTTTCGAGCGCCTCGGGCTTATGCGCGTAGTCGACATAGGCCGGCGCGCCGTTCGGATGCGTTCCGACCAGGTCGAGCCGGCCCGACGCGCCTTTCAGTTCCCGCAGCGCCTGAAGCGCGCGATGCGGCTCGACGCCGGTCGAGATCGCGAGGCCGGCTGCCACCAGCGCGTTGGAAAGCTGGAAGTCGCCGGCGAGCGGCAAGTCGATCTCATGGATCGCGCCATCGGGCCCGACGACCTCGGCGCGCTGGCGGAAACGCTCGTGCTGGACGCGCTTCAGCTGCAAGAAATCGCCCTTGCGACCGACGAGCCGGACGTCGAGCGACGACCCCGTCGCCGCCTGTGCCGTCTTCTCGCTCCAGGCGTCGTCTGCGAAGATGACGGCGGGCGAGCCGGGCTTCAGCAGCACCTCGAACAGCCGCATCTTGGCGCGGTGGTACTCGTCCATGGTCGGGTGGTAGTCGAGATGGTCGCGGCCCAGATTGGTGAAGCCGGCGGCTGCCAGTCTCACGCCGTCGAGCCTGCGCTGGTCGAGCCCGTGGCTGGATGCTTCCATCGCGGCATGCGTGACGCCCTCGTGCGCGAGTTCGGCCAGAAGTCTGTGCAGCGCGACCGGGTCCGGCGTCGTCAGCGAGCCGTATTCCTCGCGGCCGGGCGCCGTGACGCCGGTTGTGCCGATCGAGGCGGCCCGGTGGCCGCTCGCTGTCCAGATCTGGCGCGTGAAGGACGCGACCGACGTCTTGCCGCTGGTGCCGGTCACCGCGACCATGATCTCGGGCTGTGCGTCGAAGAAATGCGCGGCTACCTGCGCCAGCGCCAGCCGCGGATCGGAAACCCGCAGAACCGGAATGCTGACGCCCGTGACGGGCGACTCGATGCCGGCGATGACCGCGATGGCGCCGCGCCTTTCGGCGTCGGCGGCGTAGGCCGATCCATCAGCCTTGGAGCCGGGCAGCGCTGCGAAAAGGAAGCCGGGCTCGACCTGCCCGGAATGGGACGTCACGCCCTTGATCGACACATCCCCGAACGACATCCCCTCGAGGGGCAGGAAGGCGGAAAAGTCGCTGAGCTTCATGAAGGGATAGCTGCTTTCGGATGCACCTGCTCCCCGGTGCAGAATCACTGAGCCGACACGAGAAGCGCATTGCTGTCATGACCGAATTCAGGCGTCACGCCAAGCAGGGCAGCCGTGCGGCGGATGATATGGCCGACGACCGGGGTCGTATTGAGGCCGGCGGTGGCACCGACCCCCGGCTGCTCCGGCTGTGGCTCGTCGAGCACGACGAGCACCACATAGCGCGGGTCGTTCGCGGGAAAGCCGGCAACGAAGGCGTTGAACCGCTTGCCGCTGACATAGCGTCCGTTGACGACCTTTTCCGCGGTGCCCGTTTTACCGCCCACGAAGTAGCCGGGAACATCCGCACGCCGGCCCGAGCCCTTTTCGACGTTCAGCCGGAAGAGATAGCGCATCATCTCGCTCGTCTCCTGGCGGATGACGCGGCTGCCGACGGCCATGGCCTGCGCCTCGGTGCGCGGCAGGAAGGTCGGCTGGATGAGGACGCCGCCATTGAGCATGGCCGCCGCCGACATCGCCGTCTGCAGCGGCGTGGTCGAGACGCCGTGACCGAAAGAGATCGTGATCTGGTGGATACGCTTCCATTCCGACGGCTCGGTAGGACGCGCGACCTCCGGCAGTTCGGTCGACATGCGGTCGAGGAGCCCGATGCGGCGGAAGAAGGCGCGCTGCTGTTCGGGGCTCAGTGTCTCGGCCATCTTGGCCGTGCCGATGTTCGACGAGTAGATGAACACCTCGGGGACCGTCAGCACCCGACCCTTGCCATGAAAGTCGCGGATGGTGTGCCGCGAAATCTGGATCGGTCGGCTCGCATCGAAGCGGCTTTCGAGCGTCGCAGTGCCGGCGTCGAGCGCCATCGCCGTGGTGAAGCCCTTGAAGGTCGAGCCCATCTCGAACAGGCCCGCAGACATGCGGTTCAGCCGGTCCTTCTCATGCGCGTTGACCGGATTATTCGGGTCGTAGTCTGGCAGAGAGGCCATGGCGAGGACCTCGCCGGTCTTGGCATCGAGCACGACGGCACCGGCGGCAAGCGCCTTGTAGCGCTCCATCGCCTGGACCAGCTCGTCATGCACGATGTGCTGCACCCGCAGGTCGATCGAAAGCTTGACGGGCTCAAGATCGCCGGCGGTCGCGAGACCGGCGAGCTGCAGGTCCGCAAGGCCATGGTCGTCGACATACTTTTCCATCCCGGCAATGCCGCGATTGTCGACGTTCACCAGGCCGACAATGTGCGCGGCCGTCGCCCCGCCCGGATAGAAGCGACGCTTCTCGGTGCGGAAGCCGAGGCCCGGAATGCCGAGATCGAGGATCGCCTGCTGCTGGCGTGGCGAGAGCTGGCGACGCAGCCACACGAAGCCGGCCTCCGAAGACAGGCGCCTATAGACGAGCTGGTGGTCGAGGTCCGGCAGGACGGTTGCCAGCTTCTCGATCGCTTCGTCCACGTCGACGATCCGCCGCGGCTCGGCAAACAGCGACGCGGTCTTGATGTCGGTGGCAAGAACGAGCCCATTTCGGTCGACGAGGTCGGGCCGGTTGGCAGTCACGCGCGAGGGCGGCGGACCGCCGGCCACGACATCCATGTTGCCGTAATAGACGAGGCGCCCGCCGATGGTGCCGTAGATGCCGAGGAAGACCGCCATGGTCAGTATCACGCGGCTGCGCCCGGCGCCGCCGGTCCGCCGCTTCGCGGCCTCGACCACGATCCTGTCTTCCGCCTCAACCTTTGGCTTGCGGCCGAAAATGCGTCCGATCATTGCAGCGCAGCCCTGAAGGTTGGAACGGGAATGGCGGCCTGGTTGCTGGCCAATGGAATGCCGCGTGGCGGAGTGGACGCAGGAGCCGGCACAGACGGCGCGGCTGGCTCCATCCCTGCATCACGCAGGATGTCGTCGATCTCGATCGGTTTGACCGGCAGGTCCCTCAAGGTGGCGATCTGCCACGGCTCGGTCGACTGCAGGCCAAGCTGCTCCGAATAGCGCTCTGCGAGACGCTGCAGGCGCGAAGGCTGCGTCAGCAGCGCCCAGTCCGCCTTGAGCACATCGATCGAATCATCCTCGATCATGATCTTCTGCTGGAGCTGCGTGATCTCGGCGCGCCGGTTCTCGGCATCGTGCTTGGTCTTGTAGGTGAAACCGGCAGCAGCCAGCATCACGACGATCAGCGCGATATCGGTCGTGCGGAACATGCGTTCACCTTTCTGTCGCGCGGGAGGGTGCCGGCAAAGCCGGCAGCCCGAAAATGGAGAGGTCGGCCGCCCGCCCCGGAACGTCGGTGCGGACAGCGGCGCGCAGCTTGGCCGAGCGTGCCCGCGGATTGGCTTCCGCCTCGGCCTCGCTGCAGGCGACCATGCCGCCGAGCTTCTCGAAAGTCGCCGCCGTCTCGTGTGTCGGCGGCAGATGCCGCGAGCCGGCAGACTGCGCGCCGCGATCGGCGATGAACCGCTTCACGATGCGGTCTTCGAGCGAGTGGAAGGTCACGACGACGAGCCGCCCGCCGGGCTTCAGCACGCGCTCGGCTGCGAAGAGCGCCTTGGCCAGCTGGCCGAGCTCGTCATTGACGAAGATGCGCAGGCCCTGGAACGAGCGCGTGGCGGGATGGATGCGGTCGCCGGGCTTGCGCCCGATCGTGGTCTCGATCGCATCCGCGAGTTCCAGCGTGCGCGTGAAGGGCCGCGTCTCGCGCCGCTTCTCGATCATCCGCGCGATACGCCCCGCATGGCGCTCCTCGCCAAGGATGCCGAGAATGCGCGTGAGGTCGGACACCTTGAAGCCGTTGACGATGTCGGCCGCCGTCGGTCCGTCGCCTTCCATGCGCATGTCGAGCGGGCCGTCGGAGCGCAGCGAAAAGCCGCGCTCGGCCTCGTCGAGCTGCATCGAAGAGACGCCGATGTCGAGCACCACGCCGTCGATCGAAGCGTCGGCAGCCTGTCCGAGATCGGAAAACCGGCCTTCAACCAGTTTTAGCCGCCCCGCGAACTCTTCTTCCATCGCCCGTCCGGCGGCAATCGCCGTCGGGTCGCGATCGATGGCGATCACGCTCGCGCCCGCATCGAGGATGGCGCGGGTGTAGCCGCCCGCGCCGAACGTGCCGTCGATGATCGTCTCGCCGCTCTTCGGATCGAGCTTGTCGAGAACCTCGGCGAGCAGGACGGGAATGTGACGGGCCGGTCCGCCACCGGTGAGGTCGCCCTCGCCGTGGCCCGCCATCATTCCCTGCCCTCGCCCCGCCGGTTGTCCCCCGCCGACGCTCTGAGTTTCGACAGTCGCTCGCGCACCGCCGCCGCATGGTCGCGCAGCCGGGATGGCTCCCAGATCTGGAAGAACGTCCCGCGGCCTACGAAAGTCGCTTCCGTCGAAATGCCCGTATGCTCCCGCATGAAATCCGAAACCGTGATGCGCCCGTCCTGGTCGAGCTTGAGAAAGGCTCCATCCCCATGGACGAAGAACGACATGTCGTCCGCCGTCTGCAGGAACGGGTCCTCCAGTGCAATCCGTTGTTCGTAGCGATCGAGGAGATCCGGCCCGCCGACATCCAGCGCCGGTTGGTCTAGCGCCCTCAGCGCATAGAGGTCCGTCTGTCCGCGCTTCTGCAGCACCGTGCGGAACGGCGCGGGCACGGAGACCCTGCCCTTCGCGTCGATCCGGTTGGTTGCGCTGGATAGAAAGCGGTCCATGCTGGTGCGCCGCGCCTGCGGCTCTGCCCTCTCTCATCGCACGACGCCCCCGCTGAGGTGCATCCCTCGCCGGTGCTCCGCTGACGCTCGAACCCAAGCCTCGACCGCACGGCGCCAGCCTTTCGACTGCCGGGTGGGACGAACGCTTGAACCAAAGCTGACCGGAAACTGAATACGGTTCATGGGATACCATGGGCCTATATGGGCGTCAACGGGACTGGGCTGCACTCTAGGACCGCCTGCGGCCATGATTGGGCAGGTTTGTCTGTGTCCCCGGTTATCGACGATTAAGGCTAACGGATCGTTAGGATCGCGGCTGGCGCACCGTCATGGCGCGGCTGGATCACCCGTTGCACTTGCCGCCTGAACGACCTGCGCCTAGTCATCGGACATAGAAGCCGGAGCCCTCAATGTCCGACGATTCCGCCGAACGCGCCGCCCGCCTGCTGCATGCCCGCCGCGCGCATCTCGCAAAGGGCGATGCCGTTGCCCCGTCCATCGAGCTTGCGAGCATGTTTCACCTGCCGGGCGATCCTGCCGGCCATCGGCAATATGGCCGCTTCGACAATGCGACATGGGTCGCGGTCGAGGACTCGCTGTCGCTTCTGGAAGACGCGCCCTGCCTCGCCTTCCCGTCCGGCATGGGCGCGATTTCGGCCGCGCTCATGTCCCAACTCAAGGCCGGCGACCGCGTGCTCCTGCCCTCGGACGGCTACTACACGACGCGCGTCTTCTCCGATCGCTTTCTCAAGGGCTTCGGCGTCGAGATCGAGACGCGGCCGACCTCGAGATTCCTGGATGGTGGCTTCGACGGCTTTCGGCTCGTTTTCGTCGAGACACCGGCCAATCCCGGCCTGGACCTCTGCGACATCGCAGCCGTCAGCAAGGCGGCGCACGCGGCAGGCGCCGTCGTCGTCGCCGACAACACCACCATGACGCCCTTCGGCCAGCGCCCGCTCGACCTCGGGGCCGACATTGTCGTCGCCGCCGACACCAAGGCGCCGAACGGGCATTCGGACGTGCTCTTCGGCCATGTCGGCAGCCGTGATCCGAAAATCATGGAAGCCGTCGCCGCCTGGCGGAAGCTTTCGGGCGGCATTCCGGGCCCGTTCGAGGCCTGGCTCGTCCATCGCGGGCTGGAGACGCTGGAACTGCGCTTCGACCGCATGTGCACCACCGCCGAGACGATTGCGCCGCGCATCGCCGATCACCCGGCAATACACCACGTTCGATACCCCGGCCTCCCCGGCGATCCGGCGCATAATCTCGCGCGCACGCAGATGCTGCGCTTCGGCACGCTGATCGGGCTGACACTGGAGAACGAAACGATTGCCGAGCGCTTCATCGATGGCTGCAACTTGCTCCAGCCGGCAACATCGTTCGGCGGGCTGCACTCGTCTGCCGAGCGGCGCGCCCGCTGGGGCGATGCCGTTGCGCCGGGCTTCGTGCGCCTGTCGGTCGGCTGCGAGCCGGCGGAAGAGCTGTGGAAGGCTATGAAGGCATCGCTCGACAACGCTGCCGGCGCCTGAATCGGTTTCGCAGCTTCAGCCCGCAAGACATTGAGCGGAAAAGTGCCAGCCGGCCTGTAAGCCGGGTTCTGTATGGCCCCGCAACCCTTGCGGGCTGCGGAACGTGGCGGCCATTCATCTGGGACGGATGTTGCCATCCGCCTCAAGCAACCTACCCGGATGGCGGGGCCGGAAACCGCCCTGAGGCTTGCGCCTCGTGCCATCCCTATTCGGTTTTGCTCCCGGTGGGGTTTGCCCTGCCGCCTCCGTTGCCGGACGCGCGGTGGTCTCTTGCACCACCCTTTCACCCTTACCCGTGAACCACGGGCGGTCTGCTCTCTGTGGCACTTTCCCTGGGGTCGCCCCCGCCGGCCGTTAGCCGGCACCGTACTTCCGTGGAGCCCGGACTTTCCTCGCCAGCAGCCTTTCGGCATTTGCTGTCGCGGCCGCCCGGCCGGCTGGCAGGCGTATAAAGGCATCCGCGGTCGCGAACGCAACACCTGTTTGCCGGCCGGGGCGAATTAAATGGGCGACGCCTACGCGCCGCCGCCGAGGATGCGCTGCACCTTGTTGCAGTAATTGCGCGACACCGGGTTCATGCGCTTGGCGGCATGGCCGGCATTGTACTTGAGGATCGTCCCGCAGGTGGAGCCGTCCGAGAGCGCACGCGCTTGGCCGAGATACTTCATGCCGTAGCGAATGTTGGTTTCCGGATCGAACAGGCCCTGTGCGGATCCGCGATAGCCGACCATGCGGGCGGTCGCCGGCTTGATCTGCATGAGCCCGACTTCGCCCGCGCGGCCACGCACGTCCGGCCGGTAGCTGCTCTCGACCTGGATGACAGCGTGGGCAAGCGCCTCGGGCACGCCATTGGCGGCGGCATGGCGGCGAACGATCTCGGCGAATGGCTGGGATGGCGTGGCGATGGACGCAGTCGTCATCTCGTCGACGCCCTGCTCGGCGCCCTTCCTGCCGTCGAACCGTCCGGAGATCACCTTTTTCAATGTCGTGGCGCCGGTCTGGGCTGCCGCATTGGCGGCGGTTTCGGCAACGGCCGGCGAAATGGCATGGCCCGAAAGGCCGGCGGCAAGGCATGCCGCAAGGAGAGTCAGTTTCTTCATGTGTTCCGTCTGCTGGCGGTCCGAGCGACCGCTTGGGAGTTGCACCTGTCAGCCGGACGACCTCCCCCGTTTGTCCGGCAACGCGACGGGGGGGCGTTTGCGGGCCAAAAACGGGCAGAAGGCGGCACACCTTCTCACGTTCTGTAACAGCGCGTTACATCAACGCATCCGTGCCGTTGCGTCAGGCGGAGGCCGAAATCCTAGCCTGGTGGAGCAAATCGGCCAGCGCGGCTTGCGTGGCCCAGTCGGCGATACCATCGATGCGGCTCTGCCGAAAATGCCGCTGAAACTCGGTCACAACCGTTCGCGTCCAGAGATCGAGGCTTCCGGTAGGTTCGACGGCATAGCCGTACGATTTCAGACAGTTCTGGAATTTTGCCACGCTTTCAGCCGACGCGTCATTATCGAGCAGATCCAAGCCCGTCGCGTCGAGCTGCGTGCGCGGGAACAGCCCAAGCCCCTGCTGCGCGAGTTGCTGCCAAGGGAACCGCTCGCCCGGGTCGATCTTGCGGCCGGCCGCGATGTCGGAATGGGCAACGACGTTACGTGGCTCGATGGCCCAACGTGCGCAAATGTCGCGCCCCAACTCGATAACAGCCTTGATCTGGGCATCGGAAAAAGACGGAAGACCGAAGGCATGGCCGCCATTGACGATCTCGATACCGATCGAGGCGGAATTTATGTCTGTGACGCCTTGCCAGGACGATTGGCCGGCATGCCACGCGCGGTCCCGCTCGCGCACCATTTGAACGATACGCCCGTCCTCATGCACGAGATAATGGCAGGAAACCTGGCTTTCCTCGATGCAAAGCCAGTTCTCGGCAGCCTCGCCGGTCTGCATGCCGGTATAATGCAGCACGAGTATCCATGGCCGGACGCCTTCCCGTCGCGACCCGAAATTGGGCGACGGCCGCCAGAACGCGCCCGGCTGGTCGGCCTGTCCGTCCATCATCCGGCTGCGATGGCCGCCTCGCGCCGCGCCTGCGCGCCCAGCTTCTCGATGCGCTCATAGGCAGAGTTGAGGGCCGCGACGCGATCATTGGCGATTGCCAGGAACTCTTCCGGCACACCGCGTGCGATGAGCTTGTCGGGATGGCTGTCTGCGACCAGCTTGCGATAACGCGTCCGTATCTCGGCGAAAGGCGTCTCCCGCGTCACGCCGAGCACTCGCCACGGATCGGCCTCGCCGAGGTCGACATGCCGCGCGACGATCGACTGGAAATGATCCTCGTCGATGTCGAAGATCTCGGCCACGCGGTGGAGAAACGCTGTCTCGCGCTCATGCAGGTAGCCGTCGGCCTTGGCGATATGGAAAAGTCCGTCGAGAATGTCTTCGAGCATCGCGCAGTTGCGATTGCCCGAGCCACAGAGCGACGCCATGGTGTGCGCATAGCTCTCGAAGCCTGCAATGTCCTGCTGGGCGATGGAGTAGAGCCGGGCGACATTGCGTGCCTCGTCGTGAGGCACCTCGAAAATCTGATGGAATGCTTGGACCTCGACGTCCTTCACGAGACCGTCCGCCCGCGCCATCTTCGCAGATAACGCGATCATGGCGACTGAAAAGGCAACCTTGCGGCGCAGCTCCGGATCACCGGCTACGATGGTTCGCAACGCTTCGAGAACAGTCGCGCCGCCGGATGCAACGCGCGCGATGAGATCGTTGAATCTGGTCCAGATAGACATGGCGCCCCATCCGCCTTTCGAGTTTCGAAGCCTCGTATCAAACCCTTATGGCCGATCGGAGGCATTCGTCAAACAGAAGCCCAGAAACAGAGAAAAGGCCGGATGGGGACCGGCCTTTCCCTGATTGAGCGGGCTAAGCTGCGTTCGAGCTATTGGGGGCTTCTTGGCAGCACCCGCTCTCACAGCTCGTTGTTCCAGCTTACTGAGCCGGAGCGACCGGCGTGGTCGACGGAGCAGTCGAGGCACCATCCATGGTGTCGTTGCCCAGCGTGTCGTCATTCAGGTCGTCAGCCGGAGCAGCCTCGGGAGCCGGGGCCGTCGTGGACGGAGCCATCGGGGTGGTCTGCTCGGCCGGGACCGTCTGCGTCGTGGTCTCGTCGACATCGCTGCAGGCAGCGAGGCCAAGCATGGCAAAACCGGCGGCGGAAACTGCGATGAGCTTCTTCATAGTGTTTCTCCTTCTTCAAAAGGCCCAGCCAGTGACCGGGCGTTCGGAATAAGAATGCTCCGCCGCGCAAACCGTTTCGTCACGATGCGTAACCATGTGTAACCGGCGTTAGTCCCCCAGCGCTTGCATCACCGCGCGCACGAGCGGCTGCGGCGTGTATCCGCGCGACGACGGCGTCAAACCCATGCGCAGCACGATGAGGCTTTCCGACGGAACGATCGCGATGGCCTGGCCGTCATGGCCCCGCAGCCAGTAAGTGTCGGCCGGCAAGTCATCGGCCACCTCGGCCTGGCCGCGCGCCCGCGGCCCCTGCAGCCAAAGCTGGCCGCGGCCATAGACGCCGTCCGAGGCCGGCGCCGGCTCGCGCATCCAGTCGACGAAGCCTTCGGGCAGGATGCGCTCGCCTTGCCAGACGCCGTCCTCGAGCAGGAACATTGCGAACCGCATCCAGTCGCGCGGCGTCGCATAGAGATAGCTCGAGCCCACATAGGTGCCCTCGGCATCGGCCTCGAGCACGGCGCTTTCCATGCCAAGCGGTCCGAAAAGCGCGGCCCGCGGCCACGCCATCGCGTCGCCGACACTCGCGAACCGGTCCTGCCAGATCCGCGACAGCAGCACCGTCGTGCCGCTCGAATAGGAGAACGTCTCGCCGATCCCTCCCTGTAGCGGCTTGTCTGCGGCAAAGCTCGCCATGTCCGGCTCGAGGTAGAGCATGCGCGTCACGTCGGTGACGTCGCCATAGTCCTCGTTGAAGACGAGCCCGCTCGACATCGCCATCAGGTCGGCGATGGTGATCTCGGCCCGCTCATCCTCCCAGCCCGCGAGCCCCGTCGGCTCGTCTACGTCGATCCTGCCCTCGCCGACGAGCGTTCCGATCAGCGCGGCCGTCACCGTCTTGGTCATAGACCAGCCGAGCAGCGGCGTTGAGGCCGTGAAGCCAGCAGCGTAGCGTTCGCCAACGATTGCGCCATCCTTGACGACGACAATCGCGCGCATGCCCGGACCGGAAAGCGCATCGTCGTCGAGGACCGCCGCAAGCGCGCGATCCGTATCGCCTGCGACGCGATCTCCCGTCGGCCACGGGTCGCTGCGATTGCGAAGCACGGCGCCAGGCTCGGCCGTGAAGCGCCGCACGCTGGCGATGTCGCCGTCGCCTGCGACCGCACATCCTGTTCCGGGACGCACCACGGCCGTCATCGGTGCGAAAAGGCCAAGCAGCGACGCGGTCACCGTGCCGCCCGTGCGATCGACATCAACATCCATCAGCCGCAGCAAAGGATGGCCGGGAGCCTGCACGTCCACCGCCAGGACCTCGCCGCCGGTCCTGCCGGCGAGAAACACGTTCGAGCAGACAATCTTCGCGCTGTAGCCGGCGCCGACGCGGATAAGGTCAGGCGGCGAGATCCAGAGCCACCCGGCGGTCGCGGCCACGAGCACGACCAGCGCGATGCCGAGCCATTTCACGATCCTGACCAACAGCCGCATCTCCCGCCCCTCGCATTTTCGTTGCAAGCACTCTTGCGGCACCCGACAGGCAAGATCAACGCAACCGGCCTGGCGACCTAGCGCTATCCACGGGATCGGTACTGGCGTGACGCAATCTTAACCATCGTCTACCAATCGTCTTGGCATCCTGACGATTCCGGCGCCCGTCGCGCCCATGGCAAGGAAAACGCGATGCGCGCGCTGCTGATTTCCGTTCTCGCACTGGCTGTGTCGGCCTGCACCAGCGGCCGGCTGGACCTTGCCGAGATCGCGCCTGCCTCCGTGCGCACCGCGTCGGTGACGTCGTCTACGGCCTCGACGGTCTCAGGCTATTCTGTCGCCGTCCACCATCCGCGCTTCGGCGACCGCAAGCCGCATGCCTGGGATGCGCGTTCACCCTGGACCTATCCGGTACACGGCACCGACGTTTCCAAATACCAGAGCGACGTCGATTGGGTCGCGGCCCGCGAAAGCGGCATCTCATTCGTCTTCATCAAGGCGACGGAGGGGGGCGACCGCGTGGACGACATGTTCGCCCGCCACTGGCGCGGCGCCAAGGCGGCCGGCATTCCGCGCTCGGCCTATCATTTCTATTATTTCTGCCGTCCCGCCATCGAACAGGCAGCCTGGTTCATCCGCAACGTGCCGCGCGACGCGGACGCCCTGCCCCATGTCCTCGACATGGAGTGGAACCACCTGTCGCCCTCCTGCAAGCTGCGGCCGCCGGCCGCGACCGTGCAGCGCGAGATGCGGATCTTCCTAGACGCGATCGAGAAGCACTACGGCAAGCGCCCGATCATCTACACCTCGATCGACTTCTACGAGGACAACAAGCTGTCGAGCTTCAAGGGCTATGACTGGTGGCTTCGCTCCGTCAGCGCGCATCCGCATGATCGCTATGACGGCGAGAATTTCCTGTTCTGGCAATATACCGGCACCGGCAAGGTGCCCGGCATCACCGGAGATGCCGACATCAACGTCTTCAACGGCTCGCCCGAGCAATGGCGCCGCTGGCTCGGCTCGACCATGATGGCCTCGAACTGACGCCATGACCGCCCGCGGCATCACCCGACGCCGATGACGAAGCCGGACAAGCCGCTCGACTTCATCGCAGCCCTACTCGGGCTGCTCGCCTGCCAGCTCGCCGGCGAGACGCTCGTCCAGGCGGTGAAGGTGCCGTTTCCCGGCTTCGCTTTCCCCGGCCCGGTCATCGGCATGGCGCTTCTGCTCGTCTTCCTGATCTGGCGCGGCGGACCCGGCCCGGCGCTGGATGCCACGGCCGGCGCCGTACTGCGCAACCTGTCGCTGCTCTTCGTGCCGGCCGCCGTCGGCATCGTGCAATATGGAAGCCTGCTGGCCGAATTCGGCATCGTGCTCGTCGCGGCGCTCGTCCTGTCGACGACCCTGACGCTCCTCGTCACCGTCGGCGTCTTCCTACTCCTGTCGCGCAAGACCAAGCGAGCCGATGGCCCCTGAGATCGTCGATATCTGGGTCTACCTCACCACCTCGCCGCTGCTCTGGCTGACGGCGACGCTGGCGGCGTATGTCGCAGCCGACCGGCTTTCGGGTCTCGTCGGCCGCCATCCACTGGCGAACCCGGTGGTGATCGCGGCTGCCGCCCTCGTCGTGCTGCTGGTCGTGACCGATACGCCCTATGTCGATTATTTCGAAGGCGCGCAGTTCGTGCACTTCATGCTTGGACCGGCAACTGTCGCGCTCGCCGTTCCGCTCTGGCGCAACCTGCCGACCGTGCGCCGCTCGCTGGTGCCGATGCTGGCTGCTCTCCTGGCAGGCTCGGCTACCGCGGCCGCCAGTGCGGTCGCAATCGCCTGGGTCCTCGGCGCGCCCTCCGACGTGATCGCCTCGCTGGCGCCGAAATCCGTCACCGCGCCGATCGCCATGGAACTGTCGAAGACGCTGGGCGGCATCCCATCGCTGACGGCCGTGCTCGTCGTGGTGACGGGCATCATCGGCGCCGTCACGGTCACGCCTCTGATGAATGCACTCAAGATCACCAATTTCGCCGCGCGCGGCTTTGCCGCCGGCGTCGCCTCCCACGGCATCGGCACCGCCCGCGCCTTCCAGGTCAGCGAACTCGCCGGCACCTTCGCGGGCATCGCCATGGGCCTCAACGGCGCCCTGACGAGCCTGATATTCCTGATCTGGCTGGCACTGCGGTAGGCCTCGCCGCGTCCACTGCGACATCCGCGCCGGAAGCACCCCCACTCCGGCCCTGCGGGCCACCTCTCCCCCTGCCAGGGGGAGAGGAAATACGCAGCCAGCGATGCCGGCCTTCCCGCGCGCCTGCAAAGCGCGGCAAGGAAAAGCGTCTGCGTCGATGCCGGCATTTCCTCTCCCCTACGCAGTGGGGGAGAGGTGGCGCGGCGAAGCCGTGACGGAGTGGGGGGCGTGGGTCACGGGAAGGCTGGCCGCGCGGAGGCAATAGGCGGCACGACGCGCCCACACGCGAAGCACGAGGGTCAGGCAGCGTGCGAAGAAGAGTTCCCTTCAGTCCGCCATCGTCTCCAGGCTCGCGAACCCTTCCTTGCCCTCGCCTTCGTCGAAGGGAGTGGCGATCTCCACGAAGGTGTCGGGGTAGAACCCGTTGAACCGCGATCGCAGCGAGAGCGAGTACGCGCCGATGTGGCCGATCTCGATCCAGTCGCCGGTGTCGACCGTCTCAGGCAGCCAGAACGGACGCGACAGGATGTCGACGCTGTCGCAGGTCGCCCCGCAGACGCGGTAGGGCACGAGCGTATCGGGATCGCCATTGCGGCTCTTGATGGCAGGGTCGGGGATGAAGCGGGCCGGCAACGTGATCTTGCCGGTCCAGCTGTCGGACAGCGACGCCCAGATGCCGTCATTGATATAGAGCCTTCGGCCCTTGCGCAGGAGCACCCGCACGATCAGCGAAAAGGCGCGCGCGACGATGACGCGGCCGGGCTCGGCGACGAGCGGCGTATCGGCAAAACCCCATTCGGTGATGTCATCCCGCAGCCGCCGCATGAGCTCTTCCAGCGACGGCATGTCGGGCTGCTTGCGGTTCGGGTCGTGGCCGTATTCCGCGGGAAAGCCCCCGCCGACGTCGAGCGCTGCGATCGGCACACCGGCGCGGTTGCGCACCCAGTCGGCAGACGCAAGCGCCCGCTCGTAGGTGTCGGGATCCTGGATCTGGCTGCCGACATGGAAGCAGATGCCGACCTTGAAGCCCGTCCGGTGCAGCCGTTGCGCGAGTTCGACCGCTGCCGCCGGTCCCGCGCCGAACTTCTTCGACAGTTCGTAGGTCGCGTGCCCCTTGGTCTGGATGCGCACGAACACGGTCATGGTGCCGGGATCGATGTCGAGGGCCTTCACCACGCGCGTCAGCTTGGTGATCTCGTCCTCATGGTCGATCGCGATGTCACGGATGCCGTAGGTCTCCAGCGCAAGACGGATGTCGGACTGCGCCTTGACCGGATGCATGTAGAGCATCTCGGCCTTTGGCGCGACGGCCCGCACCGCCTCGAACTCTGCCGGCGAGGCCACGTCGAAGGCGTCCACGCCGCATTCTGCGAGCGCCTTCAACACCATCGGCTCGCCATTGGTCTTCACCGCATAGGCCGTGCGGCCGGGAAACATGCCCATGAAGGCGCGCGCGTCGGCTTTCAGCACTTCGGGACGGAAGCCATAGACCGGCACGTCCGGTCGCATGGCCAGCGCGGCATCGCGGGCGCTCTCGAATCTCTGCATCGGCGGTCCTCACTTTCGGTGGCGACCGTAGCAGCCGCCGATGACGGGACAAAGCCAGCCCGCCCGATCCGCTGCGCCAGACTTATTTTCGGGTGGCGGGCAACGCCCGCGCGATCTAACCCCGGATGATGACACATGCTGCCGCCCCCGCGACGACCAGCCCGTACCAGGCGATGAACGCGCGCGTGTGGGCCATGCTGCTTCTGCTCGGCCTGCTCTGGGGCGGGTCCTTCTTCCTCGGCGCCGTCGCAGTGAAGGAAATGGCGCCGCTGACGCTGGTCTTCTTCCGCGTGTTTCTCGCAGCGGTGACGCTTCTCGCCATCGTGGCGCTGCGCGGCATTTCGCTCGGCCCCGCACTTCCCTATGCACTGCCGTTCTTCGGCCTTGCGCTGGTCAACAACATCATACCGCATTCGCTGATGTTTGCCGGCCAGACCGAGATCGGCTCCGGCCTCGCCTCGGTACTGAACGCGACGACGCCCTTCTGGACCGTCATCCTCGCCAACATGCTGACGAGCGACGAGAAGATGAGCTGGTCGAAGATGACGGGCATCCTGCTCGGCATTCTCGGCACCGCGATCATGGTCGGACCGGGTTTGGTCACCGGCATCGGCGGCGCGGCATGGGCGAAGCTGGCGCTGGTCGGCACAGCGCTGTCTTACGCGTTTGCCGCGATCTATGCCCGCCGGTTCCGCGGGCTTTCGCCCTGGCTCATCGCCACCGGGCAGATGACGGCGTCCACGATCATCATGCTGCCTGTGATGCTGGCGACGGGCGGACTTGCAGGCATCGGCGCGATCTCGCTGCCCGTCTGGGCCGCGGTCGTCACACTCGCCGTCGTCTGCACGGCATTCGCCTACATCGTCTTCTTCGCCATCATCGCGAAGGCGGGCGCGACCAACGCTTCGCTCGTCACGCTGATCGTGCCGGCCGCCGCGATCGCACTCGGCGCGCTGTTCCTCGGCGAACGGCTCGAACTGTTCGAACTCGCCGGCATGGCGCTGATCGCGCTCGGGCTCGTCACCATTGACGGCAGGCTGATGCGGCGGCGATAGGACGGTCGGGAGGATCGTCATGCAGTCATTCATCGCCTTGCGGGAGGCCGTCGCCTCGGGCGCGATTGATCCGCGAGACGCCGTCGCACAAAGCCTCGATGCGATCGATGCGAAGGACGGCGCGATCCGCGCCTTCGTCGCGCGTGGCGACCGCGAGACCCTGCTTGGGACGAGCACCAGCGGCCCCCTCGCCGGCATCGCCATCGGCGTGAAGGACATTTTCGACACCGCCGACCTGCCGACGAGCTACGGCTCGCCGATCTACGCCGGCCACCAGCCGCGCGCCGATGCCGCGCTCGTCGCGATGCTGCGGCGGGCGGGTGCGGCGATCGTCGGCAAGACGGTGACTACCGAGTTCGCACACTTCACGCCGGGCCCGACGCGCAACCCGCACGACCTCGACCACACGCCCGGCGGCTCTTCCTCCGGCTCGGCCGCAGCGGTCGCGTCCGGCATGGTGCCTGTCGCGATCGGCACCCAGACGGCCGGTTCGATCATCCGCCCGGCCGCCTTCTGCGGCATCGCCGGCTACAAGCCGAGCTTTCGCCTCGTGCCGACGGTCGGCGCGAAGACCTTCTCCTGGTCGCTCGACACGGTCGGCTTCTTTGCCGCCTCCGTCGCCGACGTCGCAGCGTTCGCGGCCGCTGCCACGTCACGGCCGCTCGATGTCGAGCCGGTCGACCCGGCGACCTTGCGCATCGGCCTCTACCGCGATCCGCTCTGGCACGAGGCGGACGAGGACATGAGAGCTGCCGTCGAAGCGCTCGCAGACCGCGCGGCGCGCGCCGGTGCGCGCATCGTCGAGATCGCCGAAAGCCCGGAATTCGCAGCCGCCCGAGAAGCGCAGCCGCTCATCCAGGATTATGAGGCAGCACTCGCGCTCGGCGGAGAGTTCGACCGCAGCGCGGAGGTCATGAGCGAGCGTCTACGTGATGCCATCATCGCGGCACGCAGCATCGAGCCGCAGAGCTACGATCGTGCGCGCCGCGCTGCCCGCCATGCCCGGGGCTTCGCCAACCGGCTCTTTGCCGAGGAGGTCGATGTGCTTTTGCTGCCGGCTGCGGCAGGGGCCGCTCCGAAGGGGCTGGAATCGACGGGCTCTCCCGCCTTCAACCGGCTTTGGACACTGCTTGGCACTCCTGCCATCGCGATTCCCGGCGCCCGCGACGCCGGCAATATGCCGCTCGGCATCCAGCTGGTCGGTGGATTCGCGCGTGACGTCCGTCTGTTATCTATCGCCGCGTCGCTGGAGCGGGACGGATAGCTCATCAACAAGCGAGAAGGACTGATCAACTATGAAGGCCTCTGAACTTGTCGATCACATCAAGCAAGCGCTAGACCAAGCCAAGCAGCAGGGCAACGAGAGCGTACTTATCGAGAATTTGCTGCGCTTCCTTGATGATTTTCCAATCGCCGACGAAATGACGGCTGCCGAGCTAGAACATTATAAGGCAAACTTGGCGCTTCATGCTGACCATGCTCGGCTCACGCATGAGAGCTCCTTGGAAATGTTTCGATCGGTGATAGCAGCCGGCCAGTCAGCTATCCGTGCATTGTTTACGCTGAATGGTGGCGCTGCGATCGCCATGTTGGCTTTCATCGGTCATCTCGCAACAGAATCGCCGAAGCAAGTTGAACCCTTTGCGCCAACACTTCTGCCATTCGCAATAGGTGTATTTCTAGCATCAGGTTTGGCTGGAGTAACATACCTGTCGCAGTGGCTATACGCGACTGAGAGGACTGTTCGCTGGGGTTTTGCACTTAATATCGTGGCGATGGGGACAGGTTTTGCGTCTTTGATCGCTTTTGGTCTCGGTATGTATTGGGTTTACGAGGCCTTCAACTTGTTCAACGTTGTCGCTGACGCCCAGCTCGCTTGTCCAGAAGCGGCTGCTCCTGCTGTAGATTTGCCTTCAGCTCACACGTCGGCGGACGATGTACAGTCCAATTGACCCGTCGTTTGATAACGCCTCACGCACCCGGCTGACTAAGCCTAAATGACACCTTTTGTATGTCCGCCAGCCAAAGTCGCGACGGATATAAACGATTGAATTTCAACGCTAACAATCGCTGACGCGTCGGATTCGCGACACTCATGTCGCATTGCAGCAAGGTTTTTGCTTGGCGGACCGCGGCAGGTCCCCTAGATTCAGCAGTGCAGTCTGAAGAGGAGGCTTTGCCAATGGGACTTACCAGGCCACTCAATGCACTGTTCCTGTGCGCCGCATTCGGCTTCATCGGCGCCGTCGTGATGGGCTTCATTGCCTGACGGGACAGCACCCTGACAAGACCTCAGAGACCAGACTAGAGGAGGCCGGGTGGCAACGCCCGGCCTCTTTCCGTATCAGGCGGCAGCTGCCGCGCCCGCCTGCTCGGAAGGGCGAACGCCGATGAGATGGCAGATGGCGAAGGCAAGGTCGGCACGATTCATCGTATAGAAATGGAAGTCGGACACGCCGCGCTCGATCAGGTCGATCACCTGCTCGGCTGCCACGGCAGACGCTACCAGCGCATGCGTCTGCGGGTCGTTCTCGAGCCCGGCGAAGCGCTCGGCGAGCCAGGCCGGCACATGCGTGCCGCAGCGACCGGAGAACCCCGCGACCTGCCTGAAATTGTGGATCGGAAGGATGCCCGGAACGATCGGGATATAGATGCCGGCCGCCCGCGCGCGCTCGACATATCGCTCGTAGAGGTCGTTTTCGAAGAAGAACTGCGTGATTGCCCGCGTCGCACCCGCATCGACCTTGCGCTTCAGCATGTCGATATCGGTCGCGAAGTCCGGGCTTTCCGGGTGCTTTTCAGGATAGGCCGAGACCGAGACGTCGAAATCGCCCTGCCTGCGAATGCCGGCGACCAGTTCGGCCGCGTTCGCATAGCCGTCCGGATGCGGGCGATAGGAAGCCCCGACGCCTTCGACCGGATCGCCCCGCAAGGCCACGAAGCGCCGGACACCGAGCGCGGCGAAATCGGCGATGACCTGATCGACTTCGGCGCGCGTCGCGTCGACGCATGTCAGGTGCGCAGCCGGCACCAGCGCGGTCTCGCCGGCGATGCGGCCGACGGTGCGCAGCGTGCGTTCGCGCGTCGATCCGCCCGCGCCATAGGTGACGGACACGAAGTGAGGCCCGAGCGGCTCCAGCCGCTGCACTGTGTCCCAGAGCTTGCCTTCCATCTCGGCCGACTTTGGCGGGAAGAACTCGAACGAGACCTGGAGGCGTCCGGCGGTATCCGGGCGACGGGAGATCGGGTTGCGGGCCATCAGGCGAAATCCTTCGTCGTGTCGGTCTCTGCGATCAGGAGCCGCCTGTCGCGCGCGATCCAGATCTTGACGGTCAGCCGCTGGTCGCCCGCACCTTCGATGTCGCGCTCGGAGGTGAGGTCCAGATCGGCGTCGTCGAGCCAGTCGCGCATCTGATCGTCCGCGATGCCCAGTCTCAGATGCGCATGCTGCTCGCGCAGGAAATCCAGCTCGTGCGGCGCAAAATCGACGATGACCAGCCGCCCGGCCGGGCGCAAAAGACGCGCGGCCTCGCGCACCGCGCGCGCCGGGTCGTCGAGATAGTGCAGCACCTGGTGCATGGTGACGAGGTCGAAGCTGTCGCGCTCGACCGGCGGGGCATAGAGATCGCCGAGCCGAACCTGCGCATGCGCGACTTCCGATCGATCCAGATTGGCGCGCGCGACCGCAAGCATCTCGCGCGAAAGATCGACGCCGACGCCACGGCGGTAGAGCGGGGCGAATAGTTCGAGCAGGCGCCCGGTGCCGGTGCCGAGATCGAGCATGGCCTGGAAGGGCGCGGTGCCCACCATGTCGGCGAGCGCCGTCTCGACGGCCGCATCCGGCGCATGCAGCGAGCGGAGTTCGTCCCAGCTCGCGGCATTGCGGCTGAAATACTCCGCCGCCCTTTCCTGCCGGCGGCGCTTGACGGCAGACAGCCGCTCCACGTCGCGATCGACCGGCTGCTCGGTCTCGTCGAGCCGGGCCAGAAGCGTCGGCAGGATATCGCCGGACGGCCCTCCATCGGCGAGCCGGAAATAGGCCCACGACCCTTCCTGGTAGCGGCCGATCAGCCCGGCATCCATCAGAAGCTTGAGGTGGCGCGAGACGCGCGGCTGAGACTGGCCGAGGATTTCGGTGAGGTCCGACACGGTCAGGTCGCCATGCGACAGGAGGACGAGAATGCGCAGCCGGCTGGATTCGCCTGCGGCCTTCAGCATATCTACCATCGCGTCCAGCGTCAGGGGTCGGCGCTTCAGCATTCCAAACTCCAATACGATATAAAGATATGTTTATATCCAGAGAAGGCTTAGCGCAAGATGGCTAGCGACATTCGCGACGGCGAGGAACGCCTGGCCTTCGATCCGGCGACGATGGAGTTGGACGCCGGCATCGTTTTCATCGGCCGCATCCGCTCTCCCTGGCAAAGCCGCACGGATTGCCCGAAGAACCTTGCCCAGGCACGCGAGCGCGGCGGTGGCGGGCGTGTCGAAATCGCGGGCCCCTATCGCCGCGGGCTGCTCGGCCTCGACCGCGCCAGCCATGTCGTCCTGATCTCCTGGCTGGGCCAGGCATCGCGTGACCTCATCGTCCAGAAGCCGCGCCATGCGGAAAAGCCAAGTGGTACCTTTGCCCTGCGCTCGCCGGCCCGCCCCAACCCGATTGGCCTTCACGTTTGCGCGCTCACGGGCGTTGACATCGAGACAGGCATCGTCGGCATCGATGCAATCGACGTGCTCGACGGCACACCGCTTGTGGACCTCAAACCCTATTTCGCCTCGATCGATGCGTTTCCCGATGCCACACGGGTGGACGCGTGAAAGCCTCGACCGACCGTCAGCGCGCGATCGGCAAGGCGCTGACGCTCCTTCTGCCTCAGGTGCCCTATTCGGACAGCGAGCCGATCCGTGAGCTGGCACTCCAGCGCAAGCTGCGCGATCTGCCGCCATCGATCGCCGTCTGGATCGCGACCGTCACCCATGTCCGCCACGTCCATACCGAATACGACCAGTTGCTCGAGGAAGGCTATGATCGCGACTCCGCGCGCCACTTCGTCCTCCCTGCGATCAACGATGTGCTGACGGCATGGCGGTCGACCCGGCTTCTGGACGAGGACGACGATTCGGAGTGACGCCACGTCGCTGGGAAATTCTCCCATCCGTCAGGAACATCCCTGCCCTTCGCACAGTTCGGCGCATGATCACGGCACCGTGACGTTCACACCAAGGGAGTAATCCATATGGCCAAGCAGAAAACGCTTGAAGACCTGTTCCACGACACGCTCAAGGACATCTACTATGCCGAGCGCAAGATCCTCAAAACCCTGCCGAAGATGAAGCGCGCCGCTCAGGCGGACGCCTTGAAGCAGGCTTTCGAGAAGCACCACACCGAAACCGAGGGTCAGATCGAACGGCTGCAGAAGGTTTTCGAGATCATCGGCAAGCCGGCGCGTGGCAAGACCTGCGATGCGATCGAAGGCATCGTCTCGGAAGGCGAGGAGATCATCGATGAATTCAAGGACAGCCCAGCCCTCGACGCCGGCCTCATCTCGTCGGCACAGGCCGTCGAGCATTACGAGATCACGCGCTACGGCACGCTGAAGCGTTGGGCCGAGGAGCTTGGCTACGACGACGCCGCGAAGCTGCTCGACGAGACGCTGCAGGAGGAATCGACCACCGACGAGAACCTGACGATGCTTGCCGACCAGGATTCCAACCAGCGCGCCAAGGCAGCCTGAGTTTCGAGCCGAGACCGAAATGAGGCCCGGCGCAAGCCGGGCCTTTTCGCATCAGGCTTCGTAGATCCACTGCTCGGGCACGCGCACGGAGATTTCCTCGCCGGCCTCGATCCGGCCAGGCTTTTCCACCCATGCAACGATCCCGCGCAGGCGCTTCGCCGCCTTCACGAAGGCAAGCGCACCCTCCGCCTGATCGGCCATGCGTGCATTCTCCGCAACGCATCTGCCTGCGGACCGACAGGGCGCGTTCGGCCCGTCGATTTTGATCGTCACCCCGCCCTTGAAGAAAAGTAGCGTACCGCCCGGCAGCATGCTGAGATTCGGCAGGCCATCGATCGCCATGTTGGCGCCGAGCCATTCCGGCTTCACCTCCGGCAAACCCATGCCGGCCGCGATCTTGTCCATTTCGTCGAATGAGACGATCGAGATCTGGCGCTCGTTGCGCATCAGCGTGCCACGCGGATACCAGGGCTCGCGCCCGCCCGAACGGCGTGTCAGCCCGGCGTGGTAATCATCGGCAATGCCGTCGAAGGTGATCTCGAGCGCGTCTGTGGAACGGGTTTGGAAATGGTCACCCGGCGCTACGTATAGCCCGGCTACGCGGGCGGCGAGCTTGCGGGCGGGGCGAATGGCTATCTCGTCGCTGCGGGCGAACATGTCGAGCATGGCATCGGTCTCCGGAAGGAGGCGCAACAATGCCGACGCTTTTATGCTCGGTCCAGCCCGCTACGCTGATGAAGCGATGACGATTTCTGATGCCGTCAGGCAGCCATCGCCTGCCGCATCGCCGCCAGAACCTCATCGGCGGTGTAGGGTTTCTGTAGGATCGGGAAGGCGTGCCACTCCTCGGGCAGCCCTGAGCGGCCGTAGCCGGTGGCGAACACGAGCGGGACCCCGCGCGAACGAAGCGCCTCTGCGACCGGGTAGACGGGCGTACCCGCTAGGTTGACGTCCAGGATCGCCACATCGAGACCCGGCAGAACTGCCATGTCGAGCGCCTTTGTCAGGCGCATGGCAGGCCCGACCACGCTGCAGCCAAGGTCGTTCAGCATGTCTTCGAGGTTGAGCGCCACCAGTGCCTCGTCTTCGACCACGAGGACGGTGCGGCCCACGACGCTGTGCAAGCCATCAGCCGGCATGGTCGTTTCCGCCACCCCACGCATCGGCGGGTATCCTGATCCTGTGTGAAACACGCCCCTCTCCCTGTGCCACCTGGTACCGTCCGTCGAGTTCGCCCTCGATGAGCCGCTGGATCATCCGCGCCCCGACGCCCTTGCGCTCCGAAGGTTCGCGTACACCATCGTCAGCCTCCTGCCATTCGATCTCGAGGCTGCCGTCGTCGGCGGCGATGTTCCACGAGACGTCGGCCACGCCCGGTCCGCCTTCGAGCGCAAGCCGGGCGGCATTGGCCGCGAGTTCGTGCAATGTCATAGACAGCGCGATCGAAGCCTTGGGATTGAGCATGATCGTCGGCCCACCGCTCGGCGTCTCGGGACCGCCCAGCGCTGCAAGTTCTGCTTCGACCAGAGCCGCCAGCGACGCGTTCGACCACTGGGTGTCGGAAAGGAGATTATGCGTCCGCGACAGCGTGATGATGCGTCGCTCGAAATCCCCCCGTGCCGTGACGAGGTCCTTTGCATTCCGCAACGTCTGCGCCGCGATCGACTGCACGGTCGCAAGCGTGTTCTTCACGCGATGATTCACCTCGTCGAGAAGCAGCTTCTGGCGCTGCTCGGCGCGCACGGCTTCCGTGCGGTCCATGCCTTGCACGAAGACCCCGGTGATCTGGTTGTCGCGGTTGCGGATTGGCGCATAGGAAAAGTCTATGAAGGCTTCGCGCATACCGCCGACATCATCCCGCAGCCTTACTCGGGCGCTGCTCGCCGAATGGTCCTTGCCTGAATTGTAGACCTGATCGAGCAGCTCGTAGAAGCCCTGCCCTTCGATCTCCGGCAAAGCCTCCTTGACGGTGCGTCCCAGCACTTCGCGTCCGCCGACGAGCGAAATGTACGCGTCATTGGCGAAGGCGAAGACATGCGTTGGTCCGGACATGACCGCCATGAAGCCCGGCGCCTGGCGGAAGAGCCGCCGGAATTCCTCGCTCTCGGCAAGCAGCTGCCGATGAGCCTGCTCGGCCTCGCGCGCTTTTTCGACAAGAGCACCGGAGCGCGCCGGAAACGGCAACACGGCCGCCTCGCGCAGCCGCACCAGTTCGGTCACGTCGACCGTGTTCTGGATGACATGCGTCACCTTGCCGTCTGCACCGAGGATCGGCGAATGCGTCGCCGTCCAATAGCGAACGTCGAAACCGCCGCCCTCACTGGCAGACCGGGGAATGTCGTAAGGGATAAAAGCCAGCGTATCCGGCTTGCCGGTATCGATCACGCGCTGGAAAGAGGCACGCAGGCGGTCGCCGCTCTCACCGTCATTCGGAAACAGGTCGAACAGATAGTGGCCGACGAGTTCCTGCGCCTTGCGCATCACGGATTTCTCGTAGGCGGCGTTTGCAGCGACGTATCGAAGCTCCCGGTCGAGGACCATATGTGCCGAAGGCAGAGCCTCGAACACGCGTTGATAATCTGGTCCCAGCATCACACCCCGGTACACCCGTCCGACGCACCCCCGCGCGCCGTCATTCGGCACAGAACGCGGCCGGGAATGGTTGGTTCCCGGCCGCTGCAATTTTTGGCTGTGTCAGCGCGTAAGCCGCTTGTAGGTCATCGCCTTTGGGTTCAGCGCGTCGGGGCCGAGGCGGCGGACCTTGTCCTTTTCGTAATCCTCGAAATTGCCCTCGAACCACTCGACGTGGCTGTCTCCCTCGAAGGCGAGGATGTGGGTCGCGAGGCGGTCGAGGAACATGCGGTCGTGGCTGATGATCACGGCGCAGCCGGCGAAGTTTTCGAGCGCGTCTTCGAGTGCGGCCAGCGTCTCGGTGTCGAGGTCGTTGGTCGGTTCGTCGAGGAGCAGCACGTTGCCGCCGGTTCGCAGCATCTTGGCGAGGTGCACACGGTTGCGCTGGCCGCCCGAGAGGTTGCCGACCTTCTGCTGCTGGTCGCCGCC
>VFQU01000429.1_pt1 | contig 38123 bp, 33 predicted proteins | sample 3512311 | NCBI WGS metagenome assembly VFQU01 (sample SAMN10412377, study PRJNA504923) | tailings metagenome | isolation source: Relicate 3 Philex TSF3 active mining site | place: Philippines: Tuba, Benguet | collected 2017-08-29
GTTCCCGCCGCTACCCGGCCCGGCCACCGCACAAAGAACGGCACCCGGATGCCCCCCTCATACGAGGTCCCCTTCAGCCCGCGCAGCCCGGCGTTGTAACGGCGCTGCTGCGGCCCGTTGTCGGTCATGAACACCAGCATTGTGTCCTGCTCCAGATTGCGCTGCTTCAGGTGCGCCATCAGCTTGCCCACGTTATGGTCCACGTTGGCGATCATGCCGTAGATGCGGGCCGTCGCATCATCCACCCCCGGCTTGCGGAAGGGCGCCACCCACTCCTCCCCAATCTCCAGCGGCGTGTGCGGCGCATTCGTCGGCAGATACAGAAAGAACGGCCGGCTGCGGTTCTCATCAATAAAGCGCAGCGCCTCGCGGAAGTAGATGTCCGTACAATAGCCCTTCTGCGGCTCCCATTTGCCGTTCCGCGTCAGCACCGGGTCAAAGTAGGAAGGCTTCACGCCCGTCAGCGCTTCCGGTATGTCGCCCGGCTGCATCAGTCCGCCGCCGTGGTGCAGCAGCGTCTCATCAAAGCCCTGGTCATGCGCCCGCAGCGGATAGTTATCGCCCAGATGCCATTTGCCGAAAATGCCCGTGCGATAACCCGCCGGCTTCAGCATCTCCGCCAGCGTCACCTCGCTCGGCCGCATCATGCTGCGGCCCAGGTAAGTATCCACTACTCCCGTCCGGTAGTTGTAGCGGCCCGTCAGCAGACAGGCGCGCGTCGGTGAGCAGACGGGGGATGAATAGAACCGTGTAAACTGCGCACCCTCCTTCGCGATGCGGTCCAGATTGGGCGTGCGCAACTGCTCGTTGCCGGTCAGCGACAGGTCGCCATAGCCCTGGTCGTCGGTCAGGATGAAAATGATGTTCGGCTTGCGCGGCTGCGCGAGCAACGGGCTGCCAAGCAGGGGCACAAAGGCGCGGCGGGTGAGCATGCGTTGATTCTATTCGACAATAGGCCTAGTGAAGGACGCCGCGCTACTCGAACACATCTCCCGCATGCCCCAGGGCAAGACCAACCTCAAGACCATCGCGCGCGAGATGGGCAACAAGGGCGTCAAGCGCGAAGAGGTGGAACGTGCCCTCGAACGGCTCTGCCGCAAGGGCCTCCTCGTCGAACTGCGCAACAACACTTACCAGCTCGCCAGCAAAGCCCGCGAGTTTACTGCCGGCACCTTGCGTATGCACCGCGATGGCTTTGGCTTTGTCGTGCTGGACCAGAAGCCTGAAGGCATGGAAGGCGACGTCTTCATCAACCCTGATTCCGCCCAGCGCGCCATGCACGGTGACCGCGTCCTCGTGCGCCTCGGCCGCATGGGCCACGACGGCAAGGTCAGTGGCGAAATCGTCCGCGTCCTCCAGCGGGCCAATCAGCGCCTCGTCGGTGAGTTCCGCCTCACCCGCCGCGGCGCCTTCGTCATCCCCTACGACCAGAAGATCCGCCAGTGGATTGAGATTCCCGAAGGCATGGAACTGCCCCCGCCCGGCGCCAGCGTCGACCGTGTCGGCCCCGCCGCTCCCGTGGTGAACGACGTCAAGGAACTCAACGGCATGATGGTCAACGTCGAACTGCTCGAGTTCCCCGACGAGGACACCAACGGCGTCGGTCGCGTCGTCGAGATTCTGGGCTTCGAAGGCGACTTCGGTGTGGACGTGGAAATCATGATCCGCAAGCACCACCTGCCCCATGAGTTCCCCGCCGACGTCATTGAGGAGGCCCGCGCGGTGAGCCGCGAAATCGGGCCGAAGGAATGGGAAGGCCGCCGCGACTTCCGCGGCTTCGACATCGTCACCATTGACGGCGAAACCGCCCGCGACTTTGATGACGCCGTCTGGGTCGACAAGCTCGCCAACGGCCACTTCGCCCTGCAGGTGCACATCGCCGACGTCAGTTGGTATGTCCGCCCCGGCTCGGCCATCGATCGCGAAGCCATCCTGCGCGGCACTAGTGTCTACTTCCCTGACCGCGCCGTGCCCATGCTGCCCGTCGAGCTTTCCACCGACATCTGCAGCCTCCGCCCGCAGGAAGAGCGTCTGGTGCAGAGCGTCCTGCTCGAGATTGACCGCCAGGGCCAGATCGTCAGCCAGGAATTCTGCCGCGGCGTCATCCTGAGCCGCGAGCGCATGACCTACACCAACGTCTACAAGCTGCTCGAAGGCACCCCCGAAGAGCAGGCCGAACTACGCGAACGCTACGCGCCCCTGGTGCAGCGCTTCGAGTGGATGAAAGAGTTGGCGCTGGTCTTGAACCGCATGCGCAGCCGCCGCGGCTCCATTGACTTTGACCTGCCTGAACCCATCATCGAGTTCGATCAGTTCGGCGAAATGGTGGGCGTCTCCCGCAGCCCGCGCAACATTGCCCACCGCCTCATTGAAGAGCTGATGCTGATTGCCAACGAAGCCGTGGCCAGCCACATTGAGGCCAAGGGCATTCCGAGCCTCTACCGCATCCACGAAACGCCCGACGCCAAGCGCGTCATGGAGTTTGAAGAGTCGGCCTCCCGCTTCGGCGTCTCGCTCGGCATGGGCGCGGTGCCCGTCAAGAAGTTCGCCAACATCAAGAGCACCCGTGACGGCCGCAAGCTGCGCAAGGATGTCTACATAGCCAACCCCAACGCCAGCGTCACCTCACACCACTACCAGAAGCTGGTGGCCAAAATTGAGGGCCGCCCCGAGGAACGCATCCTGAGCTTTCTCATGCTGCGCTCGCTCAAGCAGGCCCGCTATTCGAGCAGCAACGAAGGCCACTTCGCTCTGGCCTCGAAGAGCTACACCCACTTCACCTCTCCCATCCGCCGCTACCCCGATCTGGTCGTGCACCGCATTCTCGCCGGTATGCGCTACGAGGAAGAGGCCCTGAAGGAACTTGGCGACGACACCAGCTTCACCGAACGCCGCGCGGCCGAGGCCGAACGCGAACTGGTGGAGTGGAAGAAGATGCGCTTCATGAGTGAACGCGTCGGCGAGGAGTTCGCCGCCCTCATCATCTCCACCACCAAGTACGGCTGCTTTGTGGAACTGGAAGAGCTCTTCATCGAAGGCCTCATTCCCATCGAGACCCTGCCCAGAGACCAGTACCTCTACCAGGAAAACGCCCGCCGCATCGTCGGCAAACGCACCCGCCGCACCTTCGCCATCGGCGACCGCGTCCGCGTGGCACTTGTCAAGGTGGATCTGGCCGAGAAGCGACTCACCTTTATGTTGATCAGCGAGTAAGGATTGCTAGACTGGGCTCATGTCAACTCGTACGACGACGCTTAAAGGTAATCCTCTGGAACTGGTCGGCCCTGAACTCAAAGTGGGCGACCCGGCGCCGGATTTTGAACTCGTTGGTAGTGATCTCAAGCCCGTGACCCTGGGCGAAGGCGGCACGGTGCGCATCTTCAGCGTGGTGCCCAGCCTTGACACGCCGGTGTGCGACGCGCAGACCAAGCGTTTCAATGATGAACTCGCCAAGCTCGATGGCGTGGAAGTAATCACCGTTTCGATGGACCTGCCCTTCGCGCAAAGCCGCTGGTGCACCGCTTTCGACGTGAGCAAGGTCAAGATGCTGAGCGACCACAAGACCGGCAGCTTCGGCGCCAACTACGGCACGCTCATTGCCCCTCTGCGCATTGAAAGCCGTGCCATCTTTGTGGTGGGCAAGGACAATGTGCTGAAGCATGTCGAGTACGTCGGTGAGGTGGCTGACCACCCGAACTACGAAGCCGCCCTCGACGCCGCTAAAGCCGCGCTCTAACCCAGACCAGCATTAACAACGCCGCCAGCGTGTACAGCAGAGTCCCGGGCTCGGGAATCGGCTCGAAAACTGGCGGCGCTTCTGTTTCCGGCTCCGGCGATGGCGGCGGAGGTGTCGGCGGGTTGCTTTCCCCGGGTGGCATCACCTCCGGCTGTGTGACCGGGGGTTGCAGGGGTGAGGTCGGAAAGATGGGTACGCGCCATTCCGGAGGGATCAGCACAGGCAGATTGCCGCCCGGTGAGCCGGGCAGGAACGGAATGCCACCGGCGATACGGATGGGGTGGCTCAGTGTGACCGGCGCGTAATTGAACACTTCAAAGGGCGTCCCGCCCACCGGAGGCAGTATCGGCCCCCACGGAGTCACCACAAAGCCCGGCACTTCGAGCACGGGCGGCTCAAGCCAGACCGGCAGGAAGTAGGTGGTGGGCATCTCAATCCCGCTGGGGTCGCTGGGGTGAGCAACTGCGCCAGGAAATGGCCCGGAGATCAGGGTCGGTGGCGGGGCTACGCCGTAGGCCTGAGGGGGAAGCGCAGCGACTGGCTCGAGTGTGGTGGGAGGCAGATTGCCGGGCAGCACAAAGAGGGGAATCTCCCCCGCACGGCGGAAGAGGTCCGCCGCCAGCGCCTCATACTCGGGGATGTCCCAGACTGGCGTTTCGAGCATTGCCTGTGTGGGCGCCGGGCCCGGCAGCACTGGCAATTGAGGGTCGGCGGAGATCCGGTTGCCGCAGCGGCCGCGAATCATCTGCGCGCCATCGCTTAGCACCAACTCGCCCGGTTTGAGATACAGCCGCTGGGCCGTCCAGAAGATGCGGTTACCCACCCGGTAAGACACATAGCCGGAGGCGGGTTGGGTGAGCCGGAAAGGCTTCAGCTTGTTGAACTGTATGCCGGCATAGTGCTGCCGGACGATGGGGTCTGCCGCGGCACGGGACTTCGCCTCTCCGGGCGCCAGCGTGCCGCCCGGCACAACCGAAAAGGGAAAGACGGGCCGGTCGCTCAGTTTGGCCTGAAAATCAGGCTTCACCTCTTCGGCGTGGAATGAGGCGGCGATTTCGTTGCCGGCCGGTTGGCGGCCGCACGAGACCACCAAAGCCAGAGCCAGTACTACTGAAAACGGCCTCATCCAGTTTGAGGATAACTGGGGGAAGCGGGTGTTACAATCGAGTTTTGGTACTTTCCGGCCTATTGCAGTCGCAAAAACTGGATGCGATCGTCGTCACCACACTGGTGAATGTTCGTTACTACAGCGGCTTCACAGGCTCAAACGGCTGGCTTGTGGCGGATGGGTCTGGCCTCACCCTGCTCACCGATCCACGCTATGCCATACAGGCCGCCCAAGAAGCACGGTGCGTGGCCAAGGTGGTGCGCGGGCCACTGCTGGGGGCACTCACCACGCGCAAGCGGCGCCGTATCGGGGTGGAAGCCAAGCGCATCAGCCATGCTCTGTATGAACAATTGAGCAAACTGGGCAAACTGGTGGATATCAGCGATGCGGTGGAAGCGCCCCGCTACGTGAAGACCCCCGCGGAGATAGAGCGCATCCGCGCCAGCGTGGAGTTGAACTCGCAGGCGCTGGAGCGGTCCCTCAAGAAGTTCCGCGTCGGAATGAAGGAGCGGGATCTGGCGGCCGAGATCGAATACCAGATGCGCAAGCTCGGCGCGAGTGGTCCGGCCTTTGACACCATCGTGGCCAGCGGCGCTCATTCGGCATTGCCACACGCACAACCGCGTGGGGAGCGGATCGAAGCCGGCGGCTACCTGCTGATTGACATGGGCGCCTGCCGCGACGGCTACATGTCCGACATGACCCGCACTTATGGCGTCGGTCAGATGCCGCAACGAGCCCGTGACATTTACGAAGCTGTGCTCGAGTCGCAACACGCTGGCCTCGACGCGGTGAAGGCCGGCAAGCGCGCCGGCGCGGTGCATGCGGCGGTAGTGAAGGTTTTGGCCCGTCATGGCTTGAGCAAGCAGTTTGTGCATTCCACCGGCCATGGACTGGGGCTGGAGATACACGAGGCGCCGCGGCTGGGCAAGGCCTGCGCCACAAAGCTCGAAGCGGGAATGGTGGTGACGATTGAGCCGGGAGTCTATCTGGAAGGCTACGGTGGCGTGCGGATTGAGGACACAGTACTGGTGACGGAGACGGGAGCCGAGCGGCTCACGCAAACCTCGAAGGCATGGACGATACTAGGTTAGTACGCGCAATGACAATTGAAGAGATCAAAGAACTGATCCAGCTGGCCCACGAAACGGGCGTGGCGGAACTGGAAGTGCAACGGGGCGAACAACGGGTTCGCATTCGCCGGGCGGGGCTGGAACGGGAAGTGGTTGTATCCGCCGCCGCACCCGTCGGCGTGGTTGCCGCTCCAGTAGTAGCAGCGGCCCCGACGCCCCTGCCCGTGGATAACGACAAACTGGTGACGGTGAAATCGCCCATTGTTGGCACTTTCTACTCGGCGCCTTCTCCGGACGCGGATGCTTTCGTGAAACCCGGTGATGTGGTTTCGGCCAAGACAACCGTTTGCATCATTGAGTCCATGAAGTTGATGAACGAGATTGAAGCCGAAGTGTCAGGCACGGTTGTCGCATGCCTGGTGGAAAACGGCAAGCCGGTGGAATACGGCGAAGCTCTGTTTACAATCCGGCCCAGTTAGCCTCTCATGTTTCAAAAGATACTGATCGCCAATCGTGGCGAAATCGCCTTGCGCGTCATCTGCGCCGCCAAAGACCTCGGCATCAAGACGGTGGCCGTCTACTCAGAGGCCGACCGGCATAGCCTGCATGTGCGCTTTGCCGACGAAGCCGTGTGCATTGGCCCGGCCAAGAGTGCGCGCAGCTATCTGGACATTGCCAGCGTGCTGAGCGCGGCCGAGATCACCAACGCCGAGGCCATCCACCCGGGCTATGGCTTCCTGAGTGAGAACGACCGCTTCGCGGAAGTGTGCAAGGCCAGTGGGGTGAAGTTCATTGGTCCGCCCCCGAATGTGACCCGGATGATGGGTCTCAAACAGAAGGCGCGGCAGGTGATGCGGGAAGCGGGCGTGCCCGTTCTGCCGGGTTCACAGGAAGCGCTCAAGAGTGCCGAAGAGGCGCTGGAGTTTGCCGAAACCATCGGCTATCCGGTAATTCTGAAAGCCGCGGCGGGGGGCGGTGGCCGCGGCATGCGCGTCGTGCATTCCGCCGAAGAACTGCCCGGCTTGCTCGCTCAGGCGCAGGCCGAAGCAGGCGCGGCCTTCAGCGTACCCGACATCTACCTCGAGAAATACATCGGTGCGCCGCGGCACATTGAGTTTCAGGTGCTGGCCGATGAACACGGCAACGTGGAAGTGCTGGGCGAGCGTGAGTGCAGCATACAGCGGCGGCACCAGAAGCTGATTGAGGAAGCGCCCTCGCCGGCCGTTACGCCGGCGCTACGCGAGGAAACAGTGGCGGCGCTGAAGAAGGCATTGAAGGCCATCGGCTACCAGAATGCCGGCACCGTCGAATTCCTGATGGATGAGACAGGCAAGCTTTACTTTATTGAAGTGAATGCCCGCATACAGGTAGAGCATCCGGTGACCGAGATGATCACTGGCGTCGACCTGGTGAAGGCGCAGATACGCATCGCCGCCGGGGAGCGGCTGGACGAAATCCTGCCGGGTCCGCTGACGCTCAAGGGCCATGCCATTGAGTGCCGCATCAATGCCGAGCACCCGGAGACCTTCGCGCCTTCGCCCGGCAAGATCACCGGCCTGAATTTGCCTGGTGGCATTGGGGTGCGTGTAGATACAGCTGTATATACAGATAGTGTGATTCCGCCTTACTATGATTCGTTGGTGGCCAAGTTGATTGTGCACGGGGCCGACCGGGCGGAAGCGATCGCGCGGATGAAGCGGGCGCTGGACATGTTTGTGGTGGAAGGCATCCACACGTCGATTCCACTGCAGAAGAAGATTCTTGGTGACGCTGACTTTGCCGCCGGGCAGATGGACACAACCTTCATTGCCCGGAAACTGGCTGAATGGCAGAAATCCTGAGGAGGACACGCAATGGCAATCCGGTTTGACCCGCGGAACTTAATGGCCGCGATGGTGGGTGAGCAACATGGGCTGAGCCCGCAGGAAGTGGAAGGCGGCAAACCCGCCGCACTGGCCGCACTGGCTGGCTTCCGGCAATCCTGGGAGGCGGGTAAGTACGGCTTTCCGGACCTGCCGGCGAACAAGGCACTCGTGCGGGAGATCACGGCGCTGGCTGAAAAGCTGGCGGGCACCTACGACACGGTCTGCGTGGCAGGTATTGGCGGCAGTGCACTGGGCGCCTGGGCGCTCGACTGTGCGTTGCGCGGGCCACACCCGGTGCAGGGTGAGCACAACACGAAGCATCCCCGCCTGGTGATTCTCGACAACGTGGACCCCGACTTTCTGCACCATGCGCTCGAGAGCATGAACCCGAAGAAGACGCTCGTGGTGGTGATCGCCAAGTCCGGGTCGACGGCCGAGACGATGAGCACCTTTCTGGTGCTGCGGGAATGGCTGATCGAGTCGCTGGGCAAGAAGGCGGCGAGCCGCATCATTGCCGTGACCAGCGAAGGGCGAGGTGATCTGAAGGTATTGGCGACGCGCGAAGGCTATGCCACCTTCCACATTCCGGAAAACGTGGGTGGCCGCTTCAGCGTGCTGTCGGCCGTGGGGCTGGTGCCGGCGGCGCTGACGGGCGTGAACATCAAGAAGCTGCTCAAGGGTGCAGCAGCCATGACCGAGGCGAGCTGGAGTGACAACCTCGATGAGAACATCGCGCTGTCGGCCGCGCTCTACCACTGGCTGGTGTGGACCAAGCGGAACAAAGCCATACAGGTCGCCTTTCCCTATTCGAACTTCCTGTGGGGCACGGCCTTCTGGTTCCGGCAGTTGTGGGCCGAGAGCCTGGGCAAGGCCAAGGACCGAGCGGGCGTCGTCGTGAACGTGGGCCAGACGCCAGTGGCGGCGCTGGGCACGACGGACCAGCACTCGCAGGTGCAGCTGTACATGGAAGGACCGAACGACAAGGTGTTCACCTTCTGGACGGTGGCCAAGCCATACAATAATGTCAAGATTCCGAAACACAAACTGGGTCTGGATGGTTTTGACTATCTGGGCGGACAGACGATGGGCAAACTGCTTGATGCCGAGCGGCGGGCCACCGAGGCTGCGCTGACGGCCAACCAGCGGCCCAACTGCAGCTTCGCGCTGGACCGGGTGGATGAAGAGCATCTGGGCGCCTTCTTCCAGTTGATGGAATTCGAGACGGCCTTCCTGGGTGAATTGCTGAACATTGATGCCTTCGATCAGGAAGGCGTGGAACTCGGCAAGAAGTTCACCTACGCGCTGATGGGCCGGGCGGGCTGGGATGAATTCCAGCAGCGCTTTGAGGAATACGAGAAGCAGCGGGCGTAAATGTTTCGCGAGCGTCTGCTCGAGTTGAGCCTGATCAGCATGGCGATTGTGGCGCTGGCTACGGAGGTAGCCAGCGCCTTTCATTTACTGGGTACGGCAAGCGCCTATCTGACGCTGGGGGCAGTGTTGGTGTTGTGGTGGCGCCGGTGGGTAAAGCCGCAGTGGAGCTGGTGGGCCGTGCCACCACTGGGCTTGTGGCTGGTGGAAGGGTTGACGGCGATGCTGAGCCCGCCGAATTCGTCGGACGCGATGGCCTATCACATGCCACGCATCATCTACTGGATACAGCAGCGGAGCGTGGAGTTTTTCGCGACGCCCTATCTGAACCAGATCATGCTGCAGCCACTGCATGAGTATCTGGTGATGGAGTTACAGCTATTGACGGGTGGGGACCGGCTGGCCAACTGCGTGGCGTGGGGCGCGACGGGGGGCTACATGATCGCGGCAAGCCTGGTGGCAAAGGCCCTGGGGGCCAGCACGCGGGGGCAGGCCCTGGCGGCGTTCTTCGCCGCGACGCTGCCGAACGGCATACTGCAGGCCACGGGGGTGAAGAACGAAGCGCTGCTGACGCTGCTGCTGCTGAGCCTGGTTTACTTTGCGCTGGAGCGGCGTGACTGGCTGGTGGGGCTGGCGGTGGGGCTGGCCTGCTTCACGAAGGCCACGGGCATACTGTTTGCCGCGCACCTGGTGCTGCTGTTGCGGTGGCGGGCTATGCCGCAGGTGGCGGTGGCCGTGCTGTTGATCAACGGGCCGTTCTTCTGGAGGAACATCGACCTGAGCGGGTCGCCACTGGGTTTTGATTCGGCGCACGCGGACGGAAAATACCGCTGGCGGAATGAAGAACTGGGCTGGCAGGCAACGGTATCGAATCTGTTGCGGCACGGGACGGAACAGTTGGGCGGGCGCAACGAGAGCTGGAATCAGCGCGTGTTTGCCTGGAGCAACCACGTGCATGCCTTGCTGGGGCTGAACCCGCAGGACAGGGGCACAACCTGGCCCTATACAGAGTACGCAGCGCCCCGCAGCACCAGCCATGAGACGGACGGCAATAATCGCTGGCACTTTGTGCTGGTGCTGGCTGCCCTGCCCTGGGTGCTACGGCAGCCGAGGTCTCCGGCCGCGCGCATTGTGCTCGCAGTGGCGATGGCGATCGGAGGATTCTGTTTCTACCTGAAGTGGCAACCCTTCATGCTGCGCATGTGGCTGCCGCTTTATGCCCTGATGGCGGCGGTGGTGGCCGTGCCGCTGGCGCGACTGCCGGTGGTGGGACAAGTGTTGCTATGCGCCTTGTTGCTGGATGGCACGCGGCTGCCGTTGCTCAAGAACTGGGTGAGGCCGTTGCGCGGCCCGGAGACGGTGTTCACCCTGACACGCGAAGACCTCTACTACAGCGATATGCGGGCCTGGAACGTACGGGCGGATTACGACCGACTGATGGAACAACTCAGGGCTTCGCCCTGCCGGGACATTGCCCTCGACATACACTACTTTCAACTGGAGTACCCGGTGCAGGCGTTGCTGCTACAGCGAGACCCGAGCTACCGCTTTGTGCACGTAAACACGGAAAACCCTTCGCGGAAATACGAAGGGCGGATGAAGCACATCCGCCCTTGCGCACTTGTCTGTCTGGCTTGTGACCGCTGGTATGCGCCGCTCGATTAGCTCTTGGCGCGCGGCACAAACTTGAGCGCGGCCGAGTTCATACAGTAGCGCAAGCCGGTGGGCTTGGGCCCGTCAGGGAAGACGTGGCCCAGGTGGGCATCGCAGCGGGCGCACTGGTTTTCAATGCGGACCATGCCGTAGCTGGTATCTTTCACGTCCTTGACGTTTTCTTTGGCGATGGGGGCCCAGAAACTGGGCCAGCCAGTGCCGGAGTCGAACTTGGTTTTGGAATCAAAGAGGGCCGTGCCGCAGCAAATGCAGCGGTAAACGCCGTCGGCATAGTTCTTGTTGAGAGGGCCGGTGAAGGCACGCTCGGTGCCATGCTGGCGGGCGACCTCGAATTCGATGCCGCTCAGTTGCTTCTTCCATTCGGCGTCGGTCTTGATGACCTTCTCGACTTCAGCGACGCCCTTGGGGCGGCCGGCGTCGTCGAATTCGGCAATCTTCACTTTGGGCGGGGCGGCATTGAGGCCAAAGGCGGTGAGGCTGAGCATAAAGGTGCGGCGTTTGGTGGGTTTCATGGCGATTCACTTCTTCTTGCGGACACAGCCGGGGAACTGCTTCTTGAGCTTTTCCACCTTCGGGTCACTGACGGCCACGACGTAGGGGGTCTTGTTATTGGCGGAATAGTTCTGGTGGTAGCCTTCGGCGAGATAGAACTTGTCGAGGGCGGAGACCTGCGTGACGATGGGGCGCTTGAAGACCTGAGCGGCATCGAGTTGCTGGATATAGGCCTCGGCGATTTTCTTCTGTTCGTCGTTCACATAGAAAATGTGACTGCGGTACTGGGGCCCGATGTCGTTGCCCTGGCGATTGAGCGTCGTGGGGTCGTGGGCGACGGCGAAGAAGATCTTGAGCAGCTGGCCGTAGCTGACCTTGGAAGGATCGTAAGTGATGAGGATGGCCTCGGCATGAGCCGTGCGGCCGGTGGAGACGATGTCGTACTTGGCGGTTTCTTTGGTGCCGCCGGAGTAGCCGGAGACAACATCCTCGACGCCTTCCATGATCTCGAAGACGGCCTCGGTGCACCAGAAGCAGCCGCCGGCCAGAACGGCCGTGGCCTTGCCGGGGGCAGTGGCGAGGGGGGTATCGAGTTTGGGGTCAGGAAAGTCAGCGGACATGGCAGGGGCTCCGTGGAAAGCAAAGAGGGCGCCGAGGGCGGCCGGCATCAATCGTGTCAGGGAAAAGCGCATTCGTGGACCTCTTGTCTAATCTATCGGATGAAGTTACGGCCCGGCAGGATGGGAGAAATCGCCGCGGGAATTCTGGCCGTGAAGGCTTACACTGTTCGTAATGCCCTACCCCGCCAAAATGCACGCGACGACGATTGCCCGGTCAGCGCTACGGCTGGTGGAGGAACACGGCGCTGAGGGGCTGAGCATGCGGCGTTTGGCCACCGCGCTGGGAGTGAGACCTTCGAGCCTGTACAACCACTTTCCGGATCGGGCAGCGCTTGAGAAAGCCCTGGCGCCCGAGGCGGCGAAACTGCTGGCCCGGGCGCTACCGCCGGAAGGCAGCAGTGACGAAGCAATTGGGAGGGCCTTTCTGGCCTTCGCGCAAGAGCGGCCAGGACTCTATGAACTGGCCAGCGGGGTGGAGAACCTGGAACAGTTGGGGGCCTGGGCGAGCGGTGCGCCGGGCCGGGCGATGGTGGCCTTGCTGCGGGGTTACGCCAGTTTACAGAGTTGCAGGGAAGTACCGGAAGCGGAGTGGGTGGCCGCGCTGCAAGCCTTGCGCGAGGGCTTTGCCGCCAAAGGGAATATACTTTGAAACGGAGTTTCCCCATGCAACGACGCACCTTTCTTTCGAGTACGGCCGCCTCGCTGGCCTACGATCTTTCGGCGCAAAGCTTTGATGTGCAGAAGAAGCGCCGGGTGGGCATGATTGGCTCGGGCTGGTATGGCAAGTCGGACATACTGCGCCTGGTGCAGATTGCGCCGGTGGAGATCGTGTCCATCTGTGACGTGGACACGCGGATGCTGGACCAGGCAGCGGAATTGATCGCGACGCGGCAGGCGTCGAAGAAGCGGCCGCGGGTGTTTACGGATTACCGCAAGATGCTGGCCGAGAAGGATCTGGACTTGGTGGAGATCGCCGCACCGGACCACTGGCACGCGCTGCCGATGATTGAAGCGGCCAAGGCGGGCGTGGACATGTATCTGCAGAAGCCCATCTCGGTGGATGTTGTGGAAGGAGAAGCCATGCTGGCGGCGGCGCGGAAGTATGGCCGGGTGGTGCAGATCGGGACGCAGCGGCGCTCGACGCCGCATCTGATGGAGGCCAAGGAACGCTACATCGATTCGGGAAAGCTGGGCAACATCGCTTTTGTCGAGATCTACTGCTACTACCACATGCGGGCGAAAGAGAATCCGCCGGACAGTGCGCCGCCGGCCCACCTCGACTATGAGATGTGGACCGGACCGGCCCCGATGCGGCCCTACAATCCGCTGGTGCATCCGCGGCGGTGGCGGGCCTTCAACGAGTATGGCAACGGCATCATGGGCGACATGTGCGTGCACATGCTGGACATGGTGCGGTGGATGATGGGGTTGGGCTGGCCGGAGTCCATCACATCGACGGGGGGGATTCTGGTGGACAAGGCGGCGAAGGCGAATATACCCGACACGCAGGAAGCAAGCTTCGATTTCGGCAAAGTGAAAGTGCACTGGATACACCGTTCGTGGGGTGCGCCACCGGACCCGAAGTACCCGTGGGGCGCCACCTTCTATGGCGATAAGGGGACGCTGAAGGCGAGCGTGATGAGCTACGACTATACGCCGCTGGCCAAGGGCGAAGCGGCGGTGCACCGCGACGTCACGATGGAACTGGAGCAATACCCGGAAGACAAGACGGAACAGGATCTGGAGCGGCATGTGGCGCCCGCCATACGCGGTCATATGCGGGACCTGCTGGCGGCGATTGACAAGCGCAGCAAGCCGGTGGCGGATATTGAGCAGGGGCATATCTCGACGGCCAGTTGCCTGCTGGCGAATCTGTCGCTGGAATTGGGCCGGACGCTGCGCTATGACCCGGCTCGGCGTATTGTCAAGGGAGATGCCGAAGCCACAGCCCGGCTGCGGCGGCCTTATCGTGCGCCGTGGGTGCATCCGGAGCCGGACAGCGTCTAGGGCTGGCGCTTGAGACGTTCGAGGCGCTGGCGTTGGGCGGCGAGTTCCTGACGTTCTGGATAGAGGCGCAAGAGACGTTCCAGAATCGGTTCGGCTTCGTGGGGACGACGGGCGGACATTCTGGCTTCGTAAAGCAGCAGCAGGGCTGAGGGGTGGTCGGGGGAGCGGCGCAGGTACTGTTCGAGCAGCTTTTCGGCGTCCTGGAGTTCGTAGAGCTCTACGTGGATGGTGGCCAGATTGAGCCGGGCATTCCAATTGCCATTGAGGGCAACGGCGCGGCCGAAGAAATCCTTGGCCTCGACGAAGTTCTTGCGGTCGTACTCGAGCAGACCCAGGAAGACAAAGCCGCGGGCCGTATATTCGCGGTTGCCCTCTTCGAGCGACAGATCCACGAGACGCCAGGCTGTCGCGGTGGCGCGGTCGGCGAGTTGGGCATCGCGATAGAGGCCAGCGAGGGCATCGAGGGCATTGAGATTGCGCGGGTTGTGCGCCAGATCGACTTCGTAGAGGCGGATGGCGGTGGTGTAATCGCGGGCGCGCAGATGAGACCTCGCGCCCAGGGCAACAATCAACACCACAGGAAGGGCCCAACGCAGCCAGGGCAGGCTGACTTTGTGCCACCAGAAGAAGAGCAGCAAGCCCATGAGAAAGAGGGATGGCAGGAACATGCGGTATTCCATGGCCGGCTCAAAGGGGATGGGAATGAAGGAGGAGGTAACGGCGAGCACGCAGACGGGCAGCAGCAGAAGCACGGCCAGTTGGCGACGCCGCCCGAGCAACCAGGAAGCAATTGAGAGGTAACCGAGGGCCAGGCCAAGACCGGGCAGCCAGGCCGAAGGGACAGCTGCAGGGCGGAGGTAGGGGTAAAACTCCAAACGGGCCGGCCAGAAAAAAACGCGCAGGTAATGCAGCCAGACCTGAGTCTGTGTCAGGAAGTAGGCGAGTGGATGGGCCAGAGGCATGCCGGAAGCGCCAATCTCGTGGCGGCGGCCGCCCAGCAAATGATAGGCGCAGAGAGTGCCCCAGACGAGGGTCAGCACCAGATAGAAGCGCCAGCGGCGGCGGAGTGTGGCCCAGGGAGTGGCTGGGCCGTGCCAGGCCCAATCGACCAGCAGGAGGGAAACGGGCAAAGACACTGCCACTTCCTTGGATAGAAAGGCCAGCACGCCAGCCGGAATGGCCCACCAGTGGGAGCCGCGCAGCACCAGGCCAATGGCGAGCAGATAGAAGGTGACCAGCAGCGACTCCTGCCGGCTCATGATGTAGCCCGCCTGCATGGAGGCCAGCGGATGCAGGACCCAGAGGGCGGCCAGCAGGCCGCTGGGCGTTAGCGGCAGGCCTGCCAGTTGCGCCAGCCAAAGTGCCGCTCCCGAAGCGAGCCAGAGATAGAGGAGATTGCCGAAGTGGTAAGCGGCGGGGTCAAGGCCTGCGAACTGATAGTCGAGGAGGAAAGCAAGTGCGCTGACGGGATGATGATCGATGGCGCGCACATCCCGGTGGCCCCGCACGATGGCCGTCAGATTCGCGACGGAGAGGGAGCGAATGTCCGAATTGTTGACGATGCCGCTGTGGTCGTCGAGCAGGAAGGGAGCATCGAAGACGGGAAAGTAAACGAGGAGAATGAGCGGCAGAATCGCCCCCCAGGCGAGGAATGACCGGATGATCCCTTGCGACGGCACGTCTTTCTAGACTAACCGTTTGGGGGTGACCGTTCAGCGGCGGGGCACCTGGACGGTAACCGTGCGCGGTGCGGGCCGGTTGGCGGAAGGGCCGCCGCCAGTGACGACGATCTGATTGAGGACACGCTCGGCGCCCGCGGCTTTGGCCATGCGGGTGGCCGCGCCTTTGTGCTGGGGAATCGTCACCTTGCCCGTCCAGGTGACGACCCGGTTTTCCACTTTGTAGTCAATCGGATTCTGGCGGATTTTGGAGCGGGCCAGACGGGCTTTGAGGCTGGCCGCAATGGCGCGGTCTTCGGGGGAAAGGGCCCAGCAGAGGAGAGCGAGCCCAAGGAGGAATACGAGGCGGGGCATGCCAGGGAATGAGTGTGCCGCGGCGGGGAATTTTCTCAGTCACACTTCTGTAACAGAGCTACGGATATTCTGATAGCTGCCATGCCACGCTTAACCGGCCGGATATTTCTCAAACTGATCGCCGCAGTTCTGGGGGTGCTGATAACTTCCCTGCTGGCGGTGGACTTCATGGCCTCGCGCATCGCCGAAGACACCTATGTCGGCACACTCACCCAGGAATTGACGCAGAAGTGCCGCATGCTGGCCATTGAGGAAAAAGATCTGCTGACCAACCCGCAGCGGTTGGAGGACTTCGCCCACGCGGCAGGGGGGCGGCTGACAATTGTGGATCGCGACGGCAAGGTACGGGCCGACACGGAGCAGGAACCTGCCAAGCTGGCCAATCACCGGGACCGGCCCGAAATTGCCGCCGCGATGAATGGCAGGACGGGCTCGGACACCCGCCTGAGCGCTTCACTGGGCATCAATTATCTCTATGTCGCAGTGCCCTCCGACAGGGGAGCGATCCGCCTCGCTGTTCCCCTGCAGGATGTACAGACACAGGTGAACATCATACGGCGGCATCTGTTAACGGCTACCGCCATTGCCTTTCTGCCTTCGATTCTGCTGACCGCGCTGTTTGCGCGCTGGGTTTCACGAAAATTGGGGCAGATCATCGATTTCGCGGCACAGTTGGCGCAGGGCAATTTTCAGGCGCGGATGACGGATACGGGCTCGGACGAGTTGGGCATTCTGGGAAACAAGCTGAATGAGACGGGCGAGAAGCTGGAAGCGATGTTTGAGCAACTGGAGCGCGAGCATACGGAGCTGGAGAAGCTGGAACGTGTGCGCAAGGACTTCATCATCAATGTCTCGCACGAATTGCGCACGCCACTGGCATCGATACAGGGTTACACGGAAACCCTGCTGGACGGCGCGATCGACGACCCCGCGCACAATGTGCGCTTTCTGAACATCATCCGCGCCAATGCCGAGCGGCTGGGGCGGCTGATTGCGGACCTGCTGACGCTGTCGCGCATTGAACTGGGCATTACCAAGTTTCAGTTTGCCGGCTACCGGGTAAACGACATTCTGCGGGACTGCCAGGAATCCCTGCTGCCCATTGCGGCGAAAAAGCAGATTGATCTGGTACTGGAGCCGATGACCAGCGACGGGAACGGTCGCGAGGTGGAGGTGTTCTGTGACTCCGAGGCGGTGCATCAGGTGATGTCGAACCTGTTGGACAACGCCATCAAATATACGCCCGCCGGAGGCCGCATCAATCTGGGAGCGCGGTTATTGGCCCAACCCGACCAGAAAGTGCCTTTCGTGGAGATCAGCGTGCGCGACACGGGCGCCGGCATTCCCGCCGAGGAACTCAGCCGCCTGTTTGAACGCTTCTACCGGGTAGACAAAGCCCGGTCGCGCGAACTGGGCGGGACCGGGCTGGGGCTGGCCATTGTCAAGCATGTGGCCAAGGCGCATGGTGGTGAGGTCGGCGTGGACAGTGTGATCGGAGAAGGCAGCCGGTTCTGGTTCACGCTACCGACCGATGACATTGGGCTTGAAGAAGTACAGGCTTTCAAGCCGGAACTCACCACCTCTGCATCAAGTTAAAAGATATAGCCGGCCGGATTGATGTCCGGCCGGCCTATCGAAGCGAGCGTTGTGTTCAGGGCGTAACACTCAGCTTGCGTTCGATGTCGCGGAAAGCGGCCTCCAGTTTTTCAGCGCGCTCGGCGACACCCATGGCGTGAGACCTCAGAACCCCGAGATTGCGCTTGGACAATTCCTGATTGGCCACTTCGTCCTTGTTCATGTGAATCGCGCCGAGAATCTTGACGCGATTGGTGATGTCGTTCCAGCGGGCCGGGTCGCGCTCGGCCCAGGCCGGACGATTGGCTTCGAGGTTGGCGATCAACTGCTGCATCTGAGTGACGCCTTCACGGGTGGCGTCGACCTTTTGCCGGATGGCTTGCGTGTCAATCGTCTTTGACTTGAGGAGATCCTGAATGGCCTTGCTCTCGCTACGAACTTTTTCCGCGTGCGACTTCAAGGTGGCCAGATTGGTGTCAGCGAAGGCTGCGCCAACGCTGAGGGTCAGAGACAGTAAGGTAATGTTTATAGTTTTCATGACAGTTCTTTTACCTCCTGATCCAAGGATAGGAAATTCTTTTCCCTTCGACAAATAGAAAGATTCCTGCCTACTCTTCGGTTTTTTCGAATTGTGGAACGGGGCGCTCCGGTGGACAGCTGCGGGGTATAAGCTATTGGGTGATGACGCGCCTACTATTCTTCGTTTGCCTGGCCGGGCTGATGCCGCTGGCCGCACAGGAGCCCTGGACCGCCAAGGAGCTATTACCGCCCGCGGAACTGGCACAACGGCTGAAAGGGGGCGAGAAGCCGCTGATGATTTACGTGGGTCCGGCCTACCTGTGGCGGGTGAAGCACATCACGCATTCCGTGAATGGGGGCATGGCGGCAAAGGAGGAGGGTCTGGCGGAGTTGAAGAAGCTGCTGGCGGGCAAGACAAAGGACACAGAAGTGATACTGTATTGCGGCTGCTGCCCGATGAACGTATGCCCGAACATACGGCCGGCGGTGAAAGCGGTGAAGGAAATAGGTTTCAAGAAGGTGCGGCTGCTGGAATTGCCGACGCGCCTGAACGATGACTGGGTGGTGAAAGGCTACCCGTCAGTCGCCGACTAGTTCAAAGGCACGCGCACGGAAATGGCGCCGCGCAACTGACCGGTGTGATAGCCGGTTGCTTTGTCGGCTGGATAGAGCACTTTCAACTTTTCGGGCACTCCGGGGGCGAGTGCCTGCCTGTCGCCATGGCAACCCATGCAGACCGCTTCGAGGCGAATCGGCTTCAGGTAGCGCAGTTCCTGATGGCCATTCACTTTGACGACCTCATAGACTTCGTCCGGAACGGGCAGATTGCGCTCCACCTGTTTTTCCAAGTGAGATAACTGCTGGTTTTCCCAGCCGTCCGGGCGGCTGGCGGCGTTGCGATAGCGCAGGCTGACACGGCGCACGGGGAGGCCCTGCGCGGCGGCTACGGCCAGCGTCTTCTGCTGCGCCACCTGGGAACAGGCCTGAACGGCACCGGCGTAACCCTGGGCGGCCAAAGCATCACTCAACAACTGGCGGACCTCCACGGCCAGCGCCTGGGTAGCGGCGCGCGCCCGGCGCAAGGATGCGTCATCAGGCTGCTGGGCCAAGACGGGCAGGGCGGAGAGCAAAGCAAGGTAAAGCCGTTTCATGCCTGCATCCTAACACCCGTGGGGAAACAACAAAAATTCATTTGACTGACGGACTCATTTGGTCGTATATTGCAAGAGAGTCAATTGCAACTCATATGCAATTGATAGCAGGAGTCCCGCTGGCCAATCTTGGCGGAGCAACCAGCGGAACTCCCTGACGCAAACTGACGAAGCAGTCCACGCCATACCAGCCTAACGGGAAACGGGGATGCTTCGCAAAGGAGTAAGCGAATGACATCCTCATCCGGGCCGGAAACCATGCCCGCGGAGAGCAGCAAGCAGGCACTGGCGATTGATCCGCAAGCGGGCCTGGTCTGCATTGACCCAGTGAGCCGGGAATTCACAGTGGATCTGGGGGGGCCGCGATTTGCGTGCAACCTGGCGGGCTTTCAGGCACTGGTGCTGCTGGTGAACCGGGCGGCGGCGAACTATGAACTGTGGCTGGCACAGCAGGAGGTGGGCCAATGAACTGGCTGCTGCTGCTTTGGCTGGCGGGGGTGGAAATCCGCACGGCCCCGGAGACGGAAATCACGGCGCGGCACCGCTTGAGCGGGCAGGCTTACAGTTGCAAAGCAGATGCAAATGGGAAATGCGTGCTGGACCTGCCGCCGGGGCGTTATGAATTGCAGGGCCGGCGAGAGGGGGAAGCCGGAAGGCAGGAAGTGAACGTGGGAACCGCCGCCCTTGAGGTGGACCTGCCGCTGGCAGCCGTGGAACTTCGCACGGCCATCACGGTGGTGAGCGGTTCACGGCAGGAGGAATTGCAGGAGGAAGCCATCACGAAGGTGGAAGCCGTGACACGGGAGCAGATGCTGACGACGGGCTATGAGCGGGTGTCGGATGTGCTGAGCGAGATACCCGGGGTAATGGTGCGGCGCGGGTCAACGGCGACGGTGGGTGGGGAGCAGATACAGGGCATCGATTCGCGGCAGGTGCTGGTGTTGCAGGACGGGTTGCCCATTGTGGGCGCGCGCGGGATCAAGAGTGGGGTTTTGAATTTGAACCGGCAATCTTCGGACCGCATGGAGCGCGTGGAGGTGGCCAAGGGCTCGGGATCGGCGCTGTATGGCAGCGATGCGATTGGAGGGGTGATCAACATGATCACGCGGGAACCACGCCAGCCACTGGAGGGTGGCGTGGTTTTCTCGGGGGGTTCGCTGGGCATGTTCGATGGCCGGGCAGACCTGGGAGGCCGGCACAGGAACTGGTCGTACTTCGTCAACGTGGGCCAGCACAACATGAACGCCTACAGGCTGATACCGAACAGCATCACAACGGTGGGCCCGGATGTGCGGCGGCAGGACATTCTGTTCAAGACGCGCTATCAGATAGCGCCGAAGCTGGCGCTGGGCTTTACGGCCAACGCGTACCGGAACCGGGACATCGGGCAGAACATGAGCGAGACCGGACCGGTGAACGGGCTGGCCAATGACTCAACGCAAACCTATGCGCTGGTGGCGGACTGGACGATCGACGCCAACACGACGCTGCAGGCGCGTGCCTACAACGCCCGTTATGACGAGAACAACACCACGAGCCCGATTGGGCGTGTGGCGGAGCCGGCGCGGGCCAACCTGAACGAAAGGCTGAACCGGCTGGACGCGACGCTGTCGTGCGCCTTTGGCAGCCGGCATCTGCTGCAGGGAGGTGGCGAATGGAGCCAGACTTTGTACCGCGGGGCGAACCGGCTGGCCGGTGAGAACGTGGGCCAGCAGGTGACGATGTCGGATGTATGGGTGCAGGAGCGATGGGTGGTGTCGCAGCGGCTGACGCTGAACATGGGCGGGCGGTTGACCTCGCACTCGATGTTCGGGCAGGCGGCGGTGCCGAAAGTGGGCCTGATTTACCGGATCAGTGATGCGTGGATTGCGCGCGCCTCGTTCGGCATGGGCTTCCGCGCGCCGGATCTGGGGCAACTCTACTTCCGCTTCGCCAACCCGGCGACGTTCTACCAGGTGATTGGGAACCCGAACCTGCAACCGGAGCACAGCCAGAGCTTTCAGACGGGGGTGCTGTTCCGGCAGCGGCGCTACCGGCTGGGGGTGACGCTGTTCCGCAACAACGTGCGCGACCTGATTGATTCGCAACTGGCGGGCACGCCGCGCTCGGCCGGGGAGTTGAACGCGCTGCTGGCGGCCAACAACATCCCCGCATTCTTTGACCCGCTGCTGAACCGGCAGACTTTTCTCTACCGCAACATGTCACGGATCTTTACGCAGGGCGTGGAAGTGGATGGCGAAGTGTCGCCGTGGCGGAACCTGCGCATCGGCGGCGGCTATACGTTTCTCAACGCACTGGACCGCCGCACGCAACTGGGCCTGCCGCAGCGGCACCGGCATCACGGGCAGATCCGGGCGGACTGGTCGAGCCGGCGCCTGGGCCTGAACGCCAATATTCGCGGCACGTTCTTCAGCCACTGGTTGCTGAACGCGGTGGCCGGCACGCGCGGGCTGCCCTACCAGATCTGGGACAGCTATGTGGGCAAGGACTGGCGCAAGGGGTTTCAGACCTTTGTGGCGGTGGACAATCTCAACAATTCCCGGGATGGCAAACTGCAACTGCCAACCCCAACATTTGACCGGCCGGACTTCGGCCGCACCTTCCGCGTCGGCATGCGTCATCGCTTCAGCCGGGGCGAATAAGAACCAGAGGAGCTAAATCACTATGTGGAATCGATTGGTTTGGATGGCGGCGGCGCCGCTGGCCCTGTTTGGGCACTTCAGTTTCATCGTGCCGCAGCCGGGAGGCAAGGTGGCGCACCTGATTGTGAGTGAGACGCTGAAGCCGGACCCGGTGGTGAGTGCGGAGATCGCCTCGAGCGCGAAGCTCTTTCTGCGGGAAGGCACTGGCCAGGTGCATACGCTGACCCATACCGCGGCGGGTGACCACTTGAAGATTGAACTGCCGGGCAAGGGCGACCGCATCGTATACGGGCAAGCCAACCTGGGCATTTCTCCCGGGCGGCAGGTGGCCAAGCCGTATCTGCTGCTGTACTACCCGAAGACGCTGATTGGCGGGCAGCGCGGCGAGGCAGCACGCGTTGGTGGCGAACAGGTGGTGGAGATTGTGCCGCATGGGGAAACCGGCAGCGTGCAGCTGGAAGTGCTGGCACGGGGCAAGCCGCTGGCGGATGCGGAAATCACGGTGGTGCTGCCGGGCGGGCGCGAGAAGCGCATCAAGACGAATGACAAGGGCATTGCGGGTCCTTTGACGGAAGCAGGCCGCTATGCCATCTGGGCGCGGTTCTGGGAACCCGGAACGGGCGAGCACAACGGCAAGGCTTATGAGCAGGTGCGCCACTACGGCATGCTGGTGTTTGAGGCGACAGCGGCCAGCAAGGTGCTGCCGAAGATGCCGGAGGCGACGTCGAGCTTTGGCGCGGCGGCGACGGAGGACTTCGTGTATGTTTACGGTGGACACATTGCCAAGACGCACAACTACGCGACGGATTCGGTATCGGGCCGCTTCAGCCGGTTGCACCGCAAGACGAACGAGTGGGAAACGCTGCCCGCCTCGACGCCTTTGCAGGGGATGAACCTGGCGGCGCACGAGGGGATTGTGTATCGCGTAGGGGGCATGGCGCCGCTGAATGCGCCGGGCACGAAGGCCGAGACGGTATCGATTGCCGCGGCCGCGCGCTATCTGCCCGAGGCCCGGAAATGGGAAGACTTACCGCCGTTGCCGACGCCACGCTCGTCGCATGAACTGGTGGTGGCCGGGGACAAACTGGTGGTGACGGGTGGCTGGCAACTGAAGGGGCACGAAGCCTCAGAGTGGGCCAAGACGACGCTGATACTGGACCTCAAGAACATTGCCGCCGGATGGAAAGAGATTCCGCAGCCGTTTGAGCGCCGGGCGCTGGCGGCGGCCTATCTGGACGGCAAGGTGTATGTGCTGGGTGGCATCACGGCCAAGAACGACGTCACCGGCGCAGTGGACGTGCTGGACGTGGAGACGGGGGAATGGAAGGCGGGACGGGCCTTGCCGGCAGGGCCGCAGTTCAGCTTCGCTCCTGCCGCGGCTGTCTGGAAGGGAGCGCTCTATGTGGGCCTGGGAGACGGCACGGTGGTGCGTCTGGCGCAAGGGGGCTGGCACCCGGTGGGGAAGGTGGGCGCGCGGTTGGCCCACCGGATGACCCCGGACAAGGAAGGCCTGGTGGTCTTGGGCGGCGCAGCCAAGGGCGAGAACTTCGACCTGGCTGAGATCGTTGTACTGGACGCCGCTTCCCGTTAGTTCGCGCCGCGCTGCAATTCGGTGTAGCGCTGCGAGAGGAAGTCCCAATTGAGAACCTGAGTAACCGCCGCCAGATAGTCTGCGCGGCGGTTCTGGTATTTGAGGTAGTAGGCGTGTTCCCAGACGTCGATGCCGAGCAGGGGCGTGCGGCCGCTGTTCCAGGGGCTGTCCTGATTGGGGGAAGTTTCGAGGGTGAGCGCGCCGCCGGGAGCTGGGGTGAGCCAGACCCAACCACTGCCGAAGACGGTGAGCCCTTGGGCGCGCAGTTTTTCTTCGAGGGCGGCCTGGGTGCCGAAGCTCTTTTCGATGGCCTTGGCGAGTTCCCCCATTGGCCCGCCCTGGGGCTTGCCGAGAACCTGCCAGAAGAGGGAGTGATTGGCGTGGCCGCCGCCGTTGTTGCGCACGGCGCTGCGGATGGATTCCGGCAGACTACCAAGGTTCTTCAGCAGTTCTGGTAAGGGGCGGGCGGCCCAATCGGGGGCTGTGGCGAGTGCGCGGTTGAGGTTGTCGACGTAGGCCTGATGATGGCGGGCATGGTGGATTTCCATGGTGCGGGCGTCGATGTGGGGTTCAAGAGCGTCGAGGGCGTAGGGCAGTTTGGGCAGAGTGTGGGCGGGTGCGGACTGCCCCAGCAAGGGCAGGGCCGCGGTGGCGAGTAAGTGGCGTCGGGTCATGAGGGCCTCCGGGAAAGTGTTTCGTCATCATCGGGCAGGTCGGGTAAAGGACCTGTGGGGATAGGCGTTGCGGGGTGCTTTTTCGCGCGGTGGAGAATGCCGGCCACGGCGGCCAGACCGGCGGCGGCGATGGCCCAGGGGGTCCATTGCAGCCAGACGCCCTTGGAACCTTCGGGCAGCGAAAGGATGCGCGTCGAGTAGCGGCGCACGAGGGCCGCTTTGATCTCTTCATCGGACTTGCCCTTCTCCACATCGGCGCGAATGCCGGCGCGGAGTTCATCCGCCAGGGGCGATTGATGCACCAGCAGGTTTTCCCGCCAGCAGCAAGGGGCGATGAAAGTCTGGAAGAGCCGCTCGAGCCGCGGATCTCCCTTCGCGGCATTCGCCAGGGCGTGGATGCAGAGTGGCCCGAGGGCAGCGAGCACGGTGAAGCCGCGCCGGGAAAGATTTGAGCCGCGTCGGGGCGGCGAGCACACAGCACAAGACATAGGAATTCTCCTGATTTCCGAACAAGTTTTTTGGGCGTTGAGAGGTCAGGAGAAGTGGGGTGGCCCGCGCGGCATAGGCCTGTGCCGGCCCGTCAGCAGAGGCGTCTGGCAGGGCAAGGAAGGGCGAGGCGCGGTCTGGACCAGCAGCGGTGAAAGGCAGGGAGGGTCCGTGACCATTGCCACCGGCAGACCCGAGTGGCGCAGGCTGGATGGGTACTTGGCACAGCGTCCCGAAACCGGGGCCAGTTTCGCCACGCCAGGCAGGCTGCGCACGGGCATGCGTGAGCAATGATGCTTGCCGTCACGGCGGCAACAGGCAGGCAGTCTGGTTTCAGACGGGAGGGCCAGCAATGGCGAGAGAAATCCCGCCAGGAATGTCAGGGCGACCCAGATGCTGATCAATCCGCGCACTGCCTGCACCTGCCCCAAGTAGAGCACAGACGGCGCAGAAAGGGAATGGGTGTCAGGCGCCGACAGCGAGGGAGCCGAAGGTGTTTTCGTTGAAGCTGTAGCCGAAGCCGCGCACGCTGCGGATGTAGTTGGGAGCGGCGGCGTCGGCCTCGATCTTCTGGCGAAGGCGAAGGATGTAGACGTCGACGGTACGGTCGGTCACCGCACGGTCATGACCCCAGACGGCATCGAGCAACTGCTCACGGCTGAAGACGACGCCGGGGCGCGTCATCAGGAATTCGAGCAGGCGGAATTCGGTGGCGGTCAACTGGAGGTCTTCGCCATGGAGTTTGACGCGACAGGCGGTGCGGTCCAGTTCCAGTTCGCCCGCCTTGAGCATCTTCGCCGCGGGCTGGTTACCGCGGAAGTGAACCTTGACGCGCGCGATCAATTCGCGCACGAAGAAGGGCTTCACGATGTAATCGTTGGCGCCCAACTCGAGGCCGAGGATGCGATCGGTCTCACTGGCCCGGGCGGTGAGAAAAATCACCGGGATGTTGGCCAGTTCCGTGTGGTTGCGGATACCCTTACAGATGTCCAAACCGTCGGAATCGGGCAGCATGATGTCGAGCAGAATCAGATCGGGTTTCTCTCGGCGGCAAAGGTCGATGGCGCCTTTGCCGGTTTGGGAACCGACGAGGGCGAAGCCTTCCTTTTCGAGGTTGTACTTCAGCAGGGAGAAGAGGTCCGCGTCATCTTCGATGAGAACGATTTTTTTCATGAACAGCCTATGTGACGATTGTGCCGAAACAAGGTATGGAATAGATTACAGCCTGATTACAGTTTAATGAATCGGTGACGATTTTCGCGGAAAGCAGAGGAAAGCAGGAGAAGTGAGCTTAGCGCTCGATGATTTTCTGGCGGCCATGAATGGCAGCTTTGAGCAATGGCACGATGGCCTCGGCTATCCGCTGGAATTGCTGCCTCGGCTGAACGCGGGAGAGAAGGAACAACTGACTCGCTTGTTGCGGCAAAGGCTGGCCGGTGGGGGCAGTTGGCGGGACGCTGAGGCACTGGCATTTCTGGCGGGTGAAGGGGAGTTGCTCGCCTGGCTGGAACACCCGCAGGCTGAGGTACGGCGCTACGCCTGGCGGCGCACCCAGGGGGTGCCGGAAGAGGAGGTGCTGGTGGGGATTGCCGAGGTGCAGGCAATGGAAAGCCTGGACGAAACCATCCAACTGGCGGCAGAGAACAACTCAGCGCACGTGCGCCGGGCGCTGTTGCGGCAAGTTCAGGAGCATGAAGACCCGGTGGTGAGAGTTCATCTGGCGGCTTTATTGTGGCACCTGTGCGGGATGGCGGAAGATGTATTCGACTGGCAGCAGCGCGAGTGGTTTCTGCAATTCGGCGAGGCGGATCGCGCGGCGGCGGAAATGCGGCTCAAGAAGGCCGTGGAGGAGAAAGAGTCATGACGGTGCTTTACACGATTCTGTGGGGTTTGCTGGGCGGCAGCATCATGGGTATGACCCTGGGTTTTCTGGCGGCGCAGTGGTACATGCGCAGCAAGCCTGCGGACTGGGCCATGGCGGGATTCTTCGGGGTAGGGCCGCTGGGGTTTGCGGCAGGGTTTCTGCTGACGAGCGCGTGGTATCTGAGTTCGCGGGGGGGTGCATTGTGGTTGACACGGGGGGCCAGCGTGGTGGGTGCGTTGTTGCTGTGTGGAGCGGCGGCGATGACATTATTGCCGGATGGTTTGCCCGCCGCTGCCTCTGCCCGGGTCCTGCACGCGGAAATCCGGCCCCCGGAAGACTGGCGCGCGGAGGAGTTGCGCTGGATGATTGAGACCCTGTCGCCGGTGGAGAAAGTGGACTGGCCTTTTCAGAATGTGGGCGAAGGCGTGCTGAAGGTGAGCATCAGCGTGTCGGACAACGCACCGTCGCGCACCATTCTGGTGCGACATGGTGAAACGATTTACCGGCTGCCGGTGGAACTGACGGGGATTGTGCGAGAAGCGCAACCGTGGGGGGAATGGAAGAAGGTGGGAGAGATCGAGTACCGGTGGGAAGTGCGTTAGGGGCCGCCGGGATGACGGCCCCCAATGTCACGAGGACTAGCTGAGACGGCTGTACCAGGGTTTGGCCGCCTTGATGGCATCGTTGACGGCGTTGATGTTCTTGACGCCTTCGGTATCGAGCCACTTCTGGAGGGCATCCTTGCCTTCCTTGGCGTAAACGGGGATGCCTTCCTTCCAGGTGGCGCGGCCGCAGAGCACGCCGCTGAAGGGGGTGCCAGCTTCGGTGGCCATGGCGAGGCTTTCGGTGAACTGGGCATTGCCGACACCAGCGCTGAGGTAGATGAAGGGGAGGCTGGTGACGTCGGCGGCGGCGCGGTAGTGGGCGAGGGCTTCGGCGCGGGTGTAGGCCGCAGCGCCCTTATAGACGCTGGAACCTTCGACGAATTCGGCATTGACGGGGACTTCGACTTTCAGCACGTCCACCTTGTAGCGGGGCTTGGAGAATTCTTCCATGCTCTTGAGCACCACCTGCGGCTTGAGCTTGGCAAACTCGAGGCCCTTTTCATCGCCGCCGTTGGGGTCGTAGCCAACGAACTCGAGGAAGAAGGGAATCTGGTTGTCTTCGCACTCGCTGCCGATGCGCTCAATGAACGCATGCTTGATGTCGTTGACATGGGCGCTGTCGAAGGGGGTGTAGTAGATGAGAATCTTGACGGCGTCGGCGCCGAGTTCCTTGATGCGCAGGACGCTCAATTCGGGGAGGAGATCGGGCAGGCGGCCGGGCTGAGTGTTGTCATAACCGCTCTTCTCGTAGGCCAGCAAGAGGCCGGCATTGGCGGCCCGGGCCTTGGCGGCGGGCAGGCCGTATTCGGTGTCGAGAAGAATGGCGCTCGAGTGCGGGGTGAGGGTGCTGACGACAGCCACCTTGAACTCTTCCATCATCTCCTGGGAAATCTCGCTGGCGGGTACGCCCTTGGCGGCGGCGAGGCTCTTCATGAGGCTGCCGCGCTGGTCCATGGCGGCCGCGGCAATGATGCCGTTGGCGTCGCTCAGCTTAGTCAAATGGTCTTTCTTACCTTGGCTCAAACTCATCGGGGTTCTTCCTTACTTGGGTTATTCGTCGACGGGTAAACGCGTCCACCGGGCGCGCCGCCGCCAGTATGCCTGCGCTTGCCGGACATCGCGGAGAATCTGCGCTTTCAGCTCTTCCGGGTTGGGGAACTTGCGCTCTTCGCGAATCCAGGCCAGAAATTCAACGCGGATGCGTCCGGGGGTGGGTCCCACCAGAGGCTCCAGCAGATAGGTCTCGATACTCAACTCGTCACCCCCGAACGTGGGGCGGTAGCCGATGTTGGTGATGGATGGCCAGCTACGGCTATCCTGCAGATCCTGGGTTTGGGTGACGTACACGCCGGTCCGGGGAATCAACCGCTGTTCGGCCTCAAGACTCCGGACATCCAGATTCAGGGTGGGCACAGTTTGCTTCTGTCCGATGCCGTGCCCGGGAACTACATTTCCTTCGAGGGGAAAATCATAGGCTAGCAGGCGGCGGGCCAAGCCTGCACGGCCAGCGCGCAAGGCTTCGCGCACGGCGGAGCTGGAAACGACACGGCCGCGGGTGGAGACTGCCTCGATCACTTCGACGGCAAATCCGAATTCACGGCCCAGTTCGCGCAACAAAGTGACATCGCCGGAGGCGCGATGGCCGAAGCGGAAGTTGTGCCCCACCAGCACGGCCCGCGCGCCGAGTTTCTCCACGACAATCCGCCGGATGAATTCCCGGGGGCTCAAGGCGGCCAGCGCTTCATCAAAGGGCATGACCAGGGCCTGGGTGATGCCGGCATTCCGCATGCGGTCGAGCCGGTTCTGAATTGTCTCCAGAGCGGGGGGAGCGGCGTCGGGTTGCAGGACCCGCTTGGGATGGGGGTGAAATGTCAGCACGGAGGGCTTGAGCCATAGCTGCGCGGCGAGATCGACGCAGCGGGCGAGGATCTCCTGATGACCCACGTGCACGCCGTCGAAATTGCCAATGGCCACAGCCGCGGGGCCAAAATCCGCGGGGACATCGGACGCATTCCAGAAGACGCGGAACTCATCCAGCAGAGGGCGCGCACCGGCAGCAGCCGCGCCACCGACGGCAATCTCGAGCCCGTCGTAGGCCAGGCGGACCTGCGGCGGCAGGAGGCTTTCCGTGCGGGCATGAGGAAGATCATGGCAGATGTGGGTAAGCCAGGCGCGGCGCGGTTTCAGGCGCTCGATGTTGCGCAGGGCCTTGGCGATGTGGGAATGGGTGGGATGCGGCTTGTAACGCAAGCCGTCGACGAAGAGGACATCCAGGCCTTCCAGCAGGGGCAGGCTCGATGCGGGAATCTCGTTGTGGTCAGTCAGATAGGCAGCTGCCCCAAAGCGATAGCCAGTGGTGCGTCCGCGGCCATGCTCCAAAGGAATGGGCTGAAAAGTCAGGCCATAAATCTCGAAGGGATCGCGATCAATCTCGCGCAGTTCCAGGCGGGGCTTGGTGGATTGGGTGGGCTTGTCTTCGAACGCGTAGTGGTAAACGCGGCGGACGGCCTCAATCACTTCGGCCGTCGCGTAGATGGGTATGGTTTCCCGCTGGCGGAAGTTGAAGGGCCGCACGTCATCGAGACCGAGGATATGGTCGGCGTGCGCATGAGTCAGCAGGATGGCGTCAATGCGCGGAAGGGCAGCACGGAGAGCCTGCTCGCGAAAATCCGGCCCGGCATCAATCAGCACTACGCGCTCATCGAAGTGAATGGCGATGCTGGGGCGCAACCGCCTGTCGCGGGGGTCACTGCTCTGGCAAACACGGCAATAGCAGCCAATCATGGGAACGCCCACACTGGTGCCAGAGCCCAAAACAGTAATGCGCACAGGAGGATTCAAGGTTGGGGTTACTTCTTCTCGGCCGCGTTCTGAGCCTGCACATAGCGGAAGCGCAGTTCGGTGAGGGAGTTTTCGAGCAGCCGCTTTTCTTCGAGGCTCAAGTTGCCGCGAGTCTTTTCTTCCAGTACGGCCAGCAGGTCAATGGCGTGCTTGGCCCAGGGCAGATTGGGCTCGGTTGGCTCTTCGGCTTCCGCGCCCGGCAACTGCAACATTCCCAGTTGCACCTGTGCCTGCATGATGAAGGAAGCAAGAAGAAACTCGAAACTCGCCGGAGGCGGCGCACCGACTTCCATTTCATTCATAACTTCTCATTTTAGCGGAGCGAGCGCCAAGTCGCTAAACTAAGCCCAATATGAGGGTTTTGATTTTCCTGGTTCTGGCATTTGTGGCCACGGCGGAAACGCGGCGGCCGATGACCTACACGGACACGGCGCAATGGCGATCCATTTCCGGACAAAAGCTGGCCCCGAACGGGGGCTGGCTCGGTTACGGGCTATTTCCGCAGGATGCCGATGGCGAAGTGGTTCTCCGGAATCTCAGTACCGATGCCGAGTTGCGCAGCCCGGCCGGGCTGCGTCCCCCGCCGCCGGCACCGGACCCGGAGCGGGAAGGCCCACCCACGCAGCGCACTACACAGCTCACCTTCTCCAGTGATTCGAGCTTCGCCGTCTTCACCACTTTTGCCCCCAAGGCCAGCCCCAAAGCCAAGCCGGGCCTGGTGATCGCCAATCTGAAAGCCGCCACGCTCACCGCGATTGAGGCAGTAAAGTCACACCAGGTGGCGGTGGATGGCGCCAATTTTGTTGCCTACCTGAAGGACGACGAGGCCAAGACGCTGGTGCTGCGCGCGCTGAGCACCGGTGCGGAGCAGACGGTCACGGGCGTACTCGAATACGCGCTCACCAAAGATGGCCAGGCGCTGGTTTATGCCACCGACAAGGCCGTACAGGTATGGAACACCTCGAACCCGACAGCGCCCGCGGCGGCACTCACCGACGCTGAAGGAAAATACACGCGCCTCACCTGGGATGAGAAGAATACTCATCTGGCCTTCACCTCCGCTACTGAGCTTTACCTCTGGGACCGGCGGCCTGGCAAAGCCCGCCCCCTCGGCGTAAGGCTAGGCTACCCGCTTTCCGCGAACGGCACACTGAGCTTCTCGCGCGATGGGGCAAGGCTCTACTTCCCCACCGCGCCCATTGCGAACGACCCCAAACCGGACGGCGTCAAGTTTGATCTCTGGCACTGGCAGGATGAGCAAATACAGCCCATGCAAAAGATACGTGCGGCCGTGGAACGCAAGCGCACCTACCGGGCCGTTTATCACCTTGCCAGCAACCGGGCCATTCAGTTGGCGACGGTGGAGATGCCCGAAGTGTCGCCGGCGGAGAGCGGCCTTTGGGCGATTGGTCTCGATGACCGGCCTTATCGCGCCGCGGGCGATTATGAGGACAGCCGCCTGGCCGACCACTACCTCGTCAATCTGCAGAGCGGCGAGCGGAAATTGCTGGGAGAAAAACGGCCCTCCAGCTATTCCTGGTCGCCGGATGGCCGCTACGCGATTCGCTTTGATGATTTGCACTGGAAGGTATTGAACGCCACCACCGGCGTCGAGGTGAACCTTACTCGCAATCTGAAGGTGGCCGTTCACAACGAAGACTATGATTCACCCGGACGTCCCGGGCCCTATGCGGGTGTGCAATGGACACGCGACAGCAAGTCCATCCTGCTCGCTGACCGCTATGACATCTGGCAGTTAAGCCCTGATGGCAGCAATCCCCGCAACCTCACCGCAGGCCAGGGACGGCAGCGTAAGATACAGTTCCGCATCGTCCGCACTGACGCCGAAGAGAGGCAGGAGGGCCTCGACCCCGCGCGGCCCCTGCTGCTGCGCGCCGAGTCACTCGAAACGCGCGATACCGGTTTCTTCGTGCAGACGCTCGATGGCGGCAATGGTCCCCGGCAGCTCGCCTGGGCCAATCGCAACTACGCAGCTCCGGTGAAGGCCAAAGGCGCCGATGTGCTGATGCTCACGGCCAGCGCGTATCGCGATTACCCGGACATACTCATCACCAATTCCCAAATGCAGAGCTTCCGCAAAGTCACCGACGCCAACCCGCAACTGGCCGAATACCGCTGGGGAACGTCCGAGTTAATGCCCTTCCGTTCAGCCGACGGCACCCCGCTGCAAGCTGCTCTCTACAAGCCTGAAGGGTTTGACCCGCAAAAGAAGTATCCGGTGATCGTCTACCTCTATGAGCGGCTCAGTCAGAATGTCAACAATTTCCCCGAACCTCGCCCGACCAACTCAATCAACATTGGGATCTATGTTTCCAACGGTTACATTGTCTTGACGCCGGACATCGTCTACCGGGAAGGCTACCCCGGCGACAGCGCTTTGAATTGCGTCATGCCCGCCGTGCAGAAACTGATCGAGCAGGGCTATGTGGATGAAAAGCGCATTGGCATACAGGGACACTCCTGGGGTGGCTACCAGATTGCCTACATGCTGACGCGCACCAACCTCTTCCGCGCGGCCTCGGCCGGCGCGGCGGTGGTGAATATGATCAGCGCCTACAATGGCATCCGGTGGGGTCCGGGGCGGCCACGGCAGTTTCAGTACGAGCGCACACAAAGCCGCATTGGCGGCACCCCTTGGCAGTACCCGCTGCGTTTCATTGACAACTCGCCAGTGTTCCGCGCCGACCAGATCCGGACGCCGATCATGACTATCCACAACGATGCTGACGACGCCGTGCCCTGGTATCAGGGTATTGAGTTCTATCTCTCGCTTCGCCGACTGGGCAAAGAGATTTACCTCTTCAACTACAACGGCGAACCTCACAATCTGCGTCAGCGCCCCAATCAGCTGCACTATTCCGAACGCATGCTGGAGTACTTCAACCACTTTCTGCAGGACGCACCGAAGCCGGCCTGGATGGTGCGCGGGCGTTCCTTCCTGGAACGACAGACCGCCGCCCCGGCCAAGGCTTCCGATTTGCCCTAGGCTCATGCGGATACTGCTGCTGCACGACTACGGTACTCCCACCGGCGGCGCAGAGAATCAGATGCTGCGTCTGCGGGAGTTGCTGCGCGAGCGCGGTCACACCGTAAAGCTCTTCAGTACACATGCCAGTCTGGTGCCAGGAGCGCCAGTACTGGCCGACGCAACCTGCGGTGGCCACACGGGGCGGTGGCAATCGGTAACCAGCCTGCTGAACTTCTCGGCCTATGGGGAACTTCAGCAACTGCTTCTGGATTTCCGGCCTGATGTGGTGCATGTTCGTATGTTTCTCTGGCAGCTCTCGCCGCTGATTCTGCCGCTGTTGCGGAAGATCCCTGCCGTCTACCAGGTGGTTACCTACAAGTGCATCTGCCCCAGCGGCATCAAAGTGCTGCCCAGTGGCGAGCGGTGCCAGCACAGCGCCGGGCTGGTCTGCTGGCGGGAAGGATGCCTTTCGGCCGCCGGATGGCCGCTGCGCCTTGCGCAGTTGCGGCTGTGGCAGCATTGGCGCGACAGCTTTCAGGCGATTGTCACCCTCAGCCAAAACATGAGAGAAGTCCTGGAAAAAAATGGTCTCGCACCGGTCGAGGTCATCTACAACGGCGTGCGCGAACGCCCGGCACGCACCGGCATGAACGAAGGGCCGCAGGTGGTATTTGCCGGCCGCCTGGCGCCGGAGAAGGGTTTGGCGGTACTGTTTGCAGCGGCCCGCCGGCTTTGGGATGCTGGCCTCGATTTCGAGCTGGTTGTCGCGGGGGACGGTCCGCTACGTTCGCTTGTGGAAGCGGAGCAGCCACGCGTAAGGTATCTGGGGTATGTCGACCAGGAAACCCTTGAGCGGGAACTTTCGGGCGCCTGGGTGCAGGTGATTCCTTCGCTTTGGGATGAGCCGTTCGGCAATGTCGCCACGGAGGCCATGATGCGCGGCGTAGCCGTGGTTACGAGCGCGGCCGGCGGACTGGCCGAGATCGTGCAGGATGGCGTCACCGGTTACCACGTGCCACCGAATGACGCCCCAGCGCTGGCTGGGCGTCTGAGCGAGTTATTGGGCAATCGCGAACTTTGCCTCCAAATGGGGCAGCAGGGCCGGGCCCGGGCCATGGCCGAGTTCCGCGAGGAGAATTGCGTGCAAGCCTTTGAAAAGCTCTATGAGCGCATCCGCTAGACTCACGGTGATCGTCGTCAGCGCCGCCGGCTTCAGGCAGGTTCGCCGCACCATCCAGCATCTGCGCCGGCAAACACTGGCCAGCCAGATTCAGCTGTTGGTGGTAGCGCGTGACGCCGCCACGATTGCCGATGCCGAACCGACTGCGCTGGACGGCTTCGCGGACGGCCGGTTCGTCTTTGCCAGCCAACCCATCCGAAACGTGGATCATGCCGCGGCGCTGGCCGTGCCCTTCGCCGCCAGCCCCGTCACCGCAATCATTGAGGACCACGCCTACCCCGAGTCCACGTGGGCAGAACACATACTGGACGCGCATGAGGGCGAGTGGGCCGCCGTGGGCTCCACCATGGTGAATGCCAACCCGGGCCCGTGGAGCTGGACCAACCTGCTGATCGCCTACGGACCCTGGACCGAGGGCTGCGCCACAGGGCCGCAATCCGCCCTGCCCGGTCACAATCTCGCCTACAAGACCTCTGCCCTCCAAAGTTATGGCGATGGCCTGGCGAGCAAACTGGGCCGCGGTGGGGGGCTGCTCGATGATCTGTCGCGGCAGGGGGGCCAATTCTACCTGGAAAGCCGCGCCCGGCTGGCCCATGCCAACCCCAGCCTTTTGCGGCCTACCCTGCGCTTGCGCTTCTGTGCGGGACGGCTTTATGCCTTTGAACGCGCGCGGCAGGAGAACTGGAACTTTCCCAAACGGCTCACTTACAGCGTGTTGGGTCTGGCCATTCCATTTCTCCGGCTGGCACGATTGGACCGTGCGCTGCTGCGCCGGCAGGAACTCGGATGCTTGCGCCCCAGACTTTGGCCAGCGTTATTGTGTGGACTGCTATTTGACGCGCTGGGCCAGATGACGGGCTACTGTGCGGGCTCAGGACGGGCGCTCGAAGTACTGGCAGTCTTTGAGATGGATCGACTGCAGCATCTCAACGCGAAAGACAGGCAACACCTCGCCAATTCATCCGCCTGAAATCTGAATGCGATAGCGTAAGCGAATGCGTTTTGCATCCATCTGCTGCCTTGCCACCACACTGGCCGCGCAAATCCCTGCTCCCACTTCCAATTCCGGCTATGACCTGCCCAATGGCTGGAAGCTCACCCCTGTCGGCAAACAGATACGCACCGAGGACATGGTGCTCGGCCTGAGCCAGGCCCCTGATGGCAAAGCGCTCATTGCGCTGCATTCCGGTTTCAACCCACACGGAATCCTGGTTGTGAATACGCAAACTGAGGAACCATCCCAGCGTGTTCCGCTCAAGTCGGCGTGGCTGGGGCTGGCCTGGGCGCCAGACGGAAAACAGCTCTATGCCTCCGGAGGCAATGGCGTTTCGCGCCAGAACCCCTCCAATGCGCCGATCTACGTCTTTGATTACGCGGATGGCCGCCTTTCTGGAAAGCCAGTGGCCGAGTTGCCCAGCCCCTTCCCCATGAATGAAACCTACTGGGCCGGTCTGCTGCATCACCCCACCAAGCCACTGCTCTACGCCGCCCATCGGGGCACCGGCAACCTGGCCGGCCACGTGGTGATTTTCGACACGAACACGCGCAAGATGGTGGCCAAGATCGGCGTCGAGGTGAACCCCTACGAATTGCTGCTGAGCCAGGACCTCAAGACGCTCTACGTCAGCAACTGGGCCAGCAACTCGATCAGCGTCATCGACCTTGAAAAGGGCCGTGTCACGCGTTCCATCAGTGTGGGCGCCAATCCGAACGACATGTACCTGACGCGCAAAGGGATGCTCTATGTGTCCTGCGGCAATTCCAACTCGGTCTGGGCAGTGGATACCAAACAGCTGCGCGCCATCGAGCAGATCAACACGGCCATGTTCCCCAACGCACTGATTGGTTCCACCCCCAATGCACTGGTGGCGGACAAGGAAGAAAAGCTGCTCTTTGTGGCCAATGCCGACAACAATACGGTGGCAGTGATCAACATCTCGGAAGCGGAAGAGCACACGGTGCTGGGCTTCATTCCCACCGGTTGGTACCCGACTTCCCTCGAACTCTCGCGGGACGGCCGCAAGCTCTACATCGGCAACAGCAAGGGCCTCGGCGGCGGGCCGAACATCCGCGGCCCACACTCGCCGCTGGCCAACGATGGCGGCACGGAAGGCAAAGGCAGTGTGAAACAACTCATGAAGGGCACCGTGCAGATTGTCGACCTGACCAATCTGAAGAACGACATCAAGGCTTACACCCAGCGCGCGCTTGCCAACTCCCCCTACCGCAACGAGCAGCAGACGCTCGCTGTCGCCCCGAAGAGCACCAGCGCCACCATTGTTCCGCGGGAAGTCGGCGTCGGTTCGCCCATCGAGCACATCATCTACATCCTGCGCGAAAACCGCACCTACGATCAGGTGCTGGGCGATATGCCCAAAGGTAACGGCGACCCGCGCCTGACCATCTTCGGCCGCAAAGTGACCCCCAATGGACACAAGATTGCCGAGGAGTTCGTGCTGCTTGACAATCTCTATTGCGATGGCGAAGTGAGCGTGGACGGCCACTCGTGGTCCAATGCCGCCTATGCCACCGACTTCAACGAGAAACTCTGGCCAGTGACTTACGGAGGCCACAGTCAGGCGGGCCGATCGGCGGCTTATGCTCCCGCCAGCGGCAACCTCTGGGACGTGGCCGCCCGCAAGGGCCTCACTTACCGCAGCTATGGCGAATACGCCACGCGTTCAAGCGACGGCACCACGATGGAAGCTGCGCCGGGCGTTGGCGCACTGCTCGGCCATGTATCGCCCAAGTTCAAGCTGCCCGGCATGCGCGATACCGACAACGTCAAGGTCTTCCTTGAAGAGTTCGATCGGTATGAGAAGAACTTCGATTCGCCGAACCCCAATGACCGTCTGCCCAACTACATCGTGATGAGCCTGGGTGAAGACCACACCCAGGGCACCCGTCCCGGCGCCCCCACGCCGGTAGCCGCGGTGGCCAATAATGACTGGGCCATCGGTCAACTGGTGGAGCGGGTTTCGAAGTCGAAATACTGGGCCAAGACCGCCATCTTCATCATCCAGGACGACGCGCAGGACGGGGCGGACCACGTGGATGCGCGCCGCACGGTGGGCCTGGTGATCAGCCCGTACACGAAGCGCAAGCACCTTGACTCAACGCTGTACACCACGAGTTCCTTCCTGCGCACCATGGAACTGCTGCTGGGCCTGCCGCCGATGACGCAGTATGACGCTGCCGCCACTCCGCTTTACGAAAGCTTCGGGGACAAGCCGGACCTCACGCCCTACACGATGGAGGCGCCGCAGGTGGACGTCAACGCCCGCAACACCATGGCCGCCTGGGGCGCCCGCGAGTCGCTGGCGATGGACTTCAGCGAGTATGACCTGGCGCCGATGTTTGCGCTCAACGAGATTGTCTGGAAAAGCGTGAAGGGGGCGGACAGCGAAATGCCGCTGCCGGTGCGCCGCTTCCACTTCCGGCGCGATTAGGGCCACTGGTGTTTCGGATAGCGGCGGCTTAACTGCTGCCGCAATTCCGGGTAGAGCTTCGCCCAGAAGGAACCGAGATCCTGCGTCATCTGCACCGGCCGCCGGTTGGGCGCCAGCAGATGCACCAGCACGGCGACGCGTCCGTCAGCGATGCGGGGAGTTTCGGTCATGCCCCAGAAGTCCTGCAGCCGGCTCTCGATGTAGGGCAATTGCCCGGGGGCATAGTGCACACGGATGTTCTGACGCGACTTCAGCGCGAGTGTGCGGGGGGCAACGCGATCGAGCAGAACGTGGTCCAGCCGCGGGTGAAACTCGCCCTGGCGAATGGCGTCCCGCAACTGGTCAAAGCCGCTGCGTCCGTCGCACAGCTCGGCCAGTTGGTCCAGCAGCTGCGCTTCGCCAAACTCCACACTGAAGCCCTGCTCGCGGGCAAAAGCGCAGCGGGCCAGCAGGGTCTCGAACTCTTCGACGTCGAGAAACTTGCGCCAACCGGTTTCGCGAAGCTTTGCGGCCAGCAGACGGGATGCCTCGGGGGTAGCAGGGCGCGGGTCCACGCTGGCTTCGATGCTCAGGCCATGAAA
>VFQU01000430.1_pt1 | contig 38092 bp, 38 predicted proteins | sample 3512311 | NCBI WGS metagenome assembly VFQU01 (sample SAMN10412377, study PRJNA504923) | tailings metagenome | isolation source: Relicate 3 Philex TSF3 active mining site | place: Philippines: Tuba, Benguet | collected 2017-08-29
ACCAGTCGATCTATGGCTGGCGCGGCGCGGAAGTCGGGAACATTCTGCGCTTCGAACAGGATTTCCCCGGCGCCAAGGTCGTGCGGCTCGAACAGAATTATCGTTCGACCGAGCATATCCTGTCGGCCGCGTCGTCGCTGATCGCGCATAATCGCGGGCGCCTGGGCAAGACGTTGTGGACCGCCGACAAGGGCGGCGAAAAAGTCGTCGTCAAACCCGTGTGGGACGGCGAGGAAGAAGCGCGCTTCGTGGGCGAGGAGATCGAGGCCCATCAACGCGCCAAAATACCGTTGTCGCAGATCGCCGTGCTGGTGCGCGCCGGTTTCCAAACGCGCGAATTCGAAGAAAGATTCGTGACCTTGGGACTCCCTTATCGCGTCGTCGGGGGCCCACGATTCTACGAACGCCAGGAAATCCGCGACGCGATCGCCTATCTGCGCGTGACCGTGCAGCAAGACGACGATCTGGCGTTCGAGCGCATCGTCAACACGCCCAAGCGCGGGTTGGGCGATGCGGCGTTGCGCATCGTGCGCGGCCTTGCCTCGGCACGGCGCATTTCGCTCTATGCCGCGTCGCAGGAAATCATCGGCACCGACGAGCTGAAGCCCGCCCCACGGCGTTCATTGACGCGGCTGGTCGAGGATTTCGCGCGCTGGCGCGGCGGCCTCGAAACGATCGCGCATGCCGATCTCGTCCGCACCATTTTGGACGAGAGCGGCTACACCGCGATGTGGCAGATGGACAAAAGCCCCGAAGCGCCGGGCCGCCTCGAAAACTTGAAGGAACTCGTCGCCGCGATCGAGGAATTCGACACGCTGCCCGCCTTCCTCGAACATGTCTCGCTGGTGATGGAAAGCGTCGAGAAAGCCTCCGATGAAATGGCGAGCTTGATGACGTTGCACGCCGCCAAGGGGCTGGAATTCGACGTCGTGTTTTTGCCGGGTTGGGAGGAAGGTCTGTTCCCCCATCCGCGTGCGCTGGACGAGAAGGGCGAAGAAGGCCTGGAAGAAGAGCGCCGCTTGGCGCATGTCGGCCTCACGCGCGCGCGCAAACACGCTTACGTCACCTTCGCCGCCAACCGGCGCATCTACAACACCTGGCAATCCTCGATCCCGTCGAGATTCGTGGCCGAGTTGCCCGCATCGGATGTCGATGTGAAGGCCGAAACGGGTCTATGGGGCTCCGGCCCCGATTTCGCGGAAGATCCGTTCGCGCGAAGCCCGCGCAGTTTCGGCCGCACGCGCGCGCCCTTGATCGAAGGCAAGGCGACGCGTTTGGGCGAGCGCGCGGCCCCCGACTTCGTGCCCGGCATGCGCGTGTTCCACGAGAAATTCGGCTATGGTCGCGTGGTCGCGGCCGATGCGGGCAAGCTCGAAATCGAGTTCGAGCATACCGGCCCCAAAAAGGTCATGGACAGTTTCGTTCGGAAGGCGTGAGGCGATGGCCACTCTCTGGCGTTTGGTGCTGATCGGCGATGCGGTCTCGCAAGAGGCCTATGTGCGCACGCTGGAGGAAGAGGCGGGCGCCGTGACCGCGTTCGAAACATCGCCCCAAGGCCCGTGGCGCATCGAAGCCTATTTCGAGGACAAGCCCGATCTAGGCCGTTTGGCGCCGCCGATCATCGCGGCGGCGAAGGAGTTGCGCCGCCCGGTGCCCACGCTGGAAGTCGACGAACTGCCGGAGCGCGATTGGCTCGCCGAGAACCGTGCGTCGTTTCCGCCGCTGAAGATCGGTCGCTTCTTCGTCTATGGCAGCCATATCGCCGACAAGCCGCCCGCCGGTGCGTGGTCGGTGGCGCTGGATGCCTCCATCGCCTTCGGCTCGGGCGAGCATGCGACGACCAAGGGCTGCCTTGCGGCGATTGAGGCGATCGCCAAGCGCCGTCGCATTCGCAACGTGCTCGATCTGGGCACGGGCTCCGGCATTCTCGCCATCGGGGCGGTGCGCGCCGGTGCCAAGCGCGTGCTCGCCTCGGATATCGACGTCGCCTCGGCCGATCTGGCGCGCCTCAACATGCGCGACAATGGTGTTACGTCGCGCGTGAAGGTGATCGCGGCGAACGGCTTCGCGAAATTGCCGCCCACGCGCCGTCGCTTCGATCTGTCGATCGCGAATATCCTGGCGCGGCCGTTGACGCAGCTCGCCACGCCGTTGTCGCGCAGCGTAAAGCCGGGCGGCAATCTCGTGCTGTCGGGTTTGCTGGCCGAGCAGGAAACCTGGGTGCTGCGCGCCTATCTCGCGCGCGGGCTCACTTTCGTGGGCCGCGCCAAGGCCGGGCCCGACACGGCCGGCTGGCGCACGCTGGTCCTCAAACGCCGTCGTTAACCTTCGTTGCGATATTCGGCGAGGTCGTCGAAGAACTTCGCGAAGGCGGCTTTGGGCGCCACACCCGTCGCTTGTTCGAAGCGCACGGCCTGTTCGAAGCTCAAATTCCGCACCGACGCAAACAGATTGTCGAACACGGTCAGGAAATCGGCCTTGGTGAACTGCGCCACGTCCTGACCGTCGCCGAGATTGACGTATTTGTTGGGGGCGAGGCTGATCGAGGTCTGCTTGTGCTGCATGATCTTGAACAGCCAATCGCGGCGCGTTTCGAAGCGCTTGAAGGCTTGCGCGATTTTGACCAGCACCTGCCAGAAAATCGTCTCGGCGCGCGGGTCGCGGTAGAAATCGTCCCAGGTGAAGCTTTCGCCCAGCTTCGCGCGCAATTCCTCGACGATATCGGCGCAGGCATCGTTCCATTCCTGCTCGGTCTCGCCGACCAGCGAATGCACGAAGAAAAAGAAATTATGCAGCATGCCGCGATCGAGCTGCTGCGATTGGAAGAAATCCGACAGCGGATGCACGACCAAGCGGCCGAAGGCGTTGACGCGGCGGTTCTGGTTCTGCGCCTCGACGATCGTGTTGACGATCTGGCCGAACACCGCGCGATAGAAATTATCCATCTCGCCCGACTGCTTCATCGCATCGGCGATCTTGGCGATGTCGTCGGCGGTGACGTTGCCGCCGTTGCGCATCGCGGCTTCGTCGGCCGTTGCGACGAACGCGTCGAGCATCGTGACCACGGCGTGGCGGATCTGAAGCGGGCCTTTGGCGAACATGACGGCGCAAAAATTAGCGCGTCTATCCGCGCAATGCTTGGTTAAAATGCGGGCGATGAAACGTAAATCCATCGCAATTCTTGCGGTCGCCGCGGCGGCCGCCGCCGGCGGCACCGCTCTGTGGGACCGTACGGATATGACGCCCCGCGATTTCGCGCCGGGCGAATGCCATGCCGTGGACGGCGACACGATCGATTGCGGCGGGCGGCGGATCCGGCTCGTCAATATCGACGCGCCCGAACTCCACGGCCAATGCCCGGCCGAGATCCAGGCGGCCGAGCGCGCCAAGCTCGCGGCGCTGATCGCGATGGAAACGGCGACCGTGCGCGTGGTGCCGGAAAAGGGCCGCGACAAATACGGCCGCACGCTCGCCCATGTCGCGATCGACGGGCGCGATCTGGGCGATACGCTGGTATCGCAGAATCTCGCCCGGCCTTATGCGGGCGGTGCGCGCAAGGGCTGGTGCGGTTAGTTTAAGGGGACAGGCTGGAAGCTGTCGGCGCGCGCCAGACGCCACGCATCGGCGAAACGCTTGTCGCGGGTCCCCCGCAGCAATTCGCCGCTTTCCAATTCGGGATAAAGCTCGGCGAAGCTGCCGACTTCGTGATCGGCCAAGCGGCGGAAGAAATGCGCGCGGCGGAACTGGCCGGGATGGTCGAGGCCCGCGGCGGCCACGAGCTCGGCCAGCGCATGCAGAGTCTGTTTGTGGAAGCTGCGCACGCGCTCGGATTTGTCGGGCACGTCCAACGCGCGCGCGCGCGTCGGGTCTTGCGTCGCCACACCGGTCGGGCAGCGATCGGTGTGGCAGCTTTGCGATTGGATGCAGCCGAGCGCGAACATGAAGCCGCGCGCCGAATTGCACCAATCCGCCCCCAGCGCCATCGCGCGCGCCACGTCGAAGGCCGACGCGATTTTGCCCGAAGCACCCACGCGGATATGTTCGCGCACGCCGATGCCGATTAGCGCGTTGTGGACGAAGTCGAGACCTTCGCGTAACGGCGTGCCCAGATGGTCGAGGAATTCGAGCGGGGCGGCACCTGTACCCCCTTCCTTGCCGTCGACGACGATGAAATCGGGTAGGATGCCGGTTTCCAGCATCGCCTTGCAGATCGCCAGAAACTCCCAGCGATGGCCGATGCACAGCTTGAACCCGGCGGGTTTGCCGCCCGACAGGCGGCGCATTTCGCCGATGAATTTCATCATCTCGATCGGCGTGGCGAAGGCCGAATGGCTGGCGGGCGAAATGCAGTCGACGCCCATGGGAATCCCGCGCGTCTTGGAAATCTCCTCGCTGACCTTCGCCGCCGGCAGCACGCCGCCATGGCCGGGTTTCGCACCCTGGCTCATTTTCAGCTCGACCATTTTGATCTGCGGGTGCTTCGCGGTTTCCGCGAATTTCTCCGGCGAGAAACTGCCGTCGGCGTTGCGGGCACCAAAGTAACCGGAGCCCAGTTCCCAGATGATGTCGCCGCCGTTCTCGCGGTGATAGGGGCTGAAGCCGCCTTCGCCGGTGTCGTGCGCGAAGCCGCCCAGCTTGGCGCCCTTGTTCAGCGCCAGGATCGCGTTGGACGACAGCGAACCGAAGCTCATCGCCGAAATGTTGAACACCGACGCCGAATAAGCGTTCTCGGTGCCGGGCGCGCCGACGCGCACGCGGAAATCGTCGCCGTTCAACGGGCGGGGTGCCACCGAATGATGCAGCCATTCGTAGCCTTCGGCGTAGACGTCGTACTGCGTGCCGAAGGGGCGCTTGTCGAGCACCGCTTTGGCGCGCTGATAGACGACCGCGCGCTTGTCGCGGCTGAACGGCATGCCGGTCTTTTCGTCCTCGAAGAAATACTGGCGCATCTCCGGCCGGATTTCTTCGAGCAGGAAGCGCAAATGCGCGGCGATGGGATAGTTGCGCAAGATCGCGTGGCGGCGCTGGGTCAAGTCGCGCCAGCCGAGCAGTGCGACGCCGCCGGTCGCGGCGAGCGCAACGCCCTCGACCCAGCCGAAAGACCCGCTGGCCGCGACATAGATCGCGACGGCGGCGAACAGCAGATTGGCGAGGGTGAGGCAGATATAGCGGGGCGCGAAGGCGAGCGACAACGCGGACATGAAATTCTCCCGGCCGGATTTCTTACGGCGAATCATACAGATTCGCGGCCCAAAGGGGAAAAGACGGAATTTTTGCGCTGCGGCGAAAGCTTGGCTTCAGCTTCGTATGGCTTATGGGCGGCGGAGGTTGTTATGCCCGCCCAGAAAGCGACTTTAGGCCCGATTTTGCTGCTCGGCCCCTGCGGGGGGATCGACGAGGCGCTGGCGATTTTCGGCCATACCGCGTTGCGCGCCGCCAGCGCGACCGGCGCTCTCGCCAATGCCGGCGATCCGGATACGCGCTTCGCCATTATCGATGCCGGCGTGCCGATCGCCGAGGCGGTCAAATTTCTCGATGGACTGGCGGCGATTCGCCCCCATGCGGCCGCCGTGCTGGCCTTGCCGCCGGGTGTGGACTCGTCCGACCGGCTGTATCTCGACCATGCGCGCGCCATCGGCGCCGCCGCGATCCTGATGCCGGGGTCCGATCCCGCCGCGCTGCTGACGGCACTGGCGAAAAAGGGCTATGGCGCCATGCATCGCACGCGCCGCGCGATGATCGTCGACGACACCGCCACGGTGCGCGAGATATTCCGGACCATGCTCGCGAAAGCGGGCTTCGACGTCCTCGTTTTCGAGACATTCGACGCGGCGCTGGAATCGCCCGAAGCGGTCGCGATCGACCTTGCGGTGCTGGACATCTTCATGCCCGGCATCAGCGGGATCGAAGCGATCCGCGTGGTGCGGCGCGGCTGGCGCGGCACGAAGATCATGGCCGTCTCCGCCGGGCTCGAAGGCCGGATGGAAGCGTCGACGACGCTGCAGGCCGCCGACCGTCTCGGCGCCGACCGGATCCTGTCCAAGCCCGTCGATGGCGCCAGGCTGATTTCGACCGCCCAGGAACTCGTCGGCGCCTCGATCTCCCGCGCGGCCTAAGCCAAAATCTTCGCGCGTTTGGGATCGACGGCGGCACCATCGATGCGCGACGCCGCGTGGCGCTTCGTGAAGGATTCGATCTCCCAATCGCGATGATGGGCTTCGTCGGCGGGGACATAGCCGAACAGGATGCCCTTGCCGATCGTGTGGCCCCAACCGCCGGACGACGCCGTGCCCAGCGTCTTGCCGCCGCGCAGGATCGTCTCGCCGCCGTAAAGCTGCACGGGTGAGTCGACCGTCAGCACGATCAGCTTGCGCTTCACACCTTCGGCTTTGGCTTTTTCGAGCGCCGCACGGCCGATGAAGTCGGATTTCTTGCCCAACGCCACGCAGAAGCCCAAGCCCGCTTCGTAGGGCGTGTAGTCCGGCGTGATGTCCGCGCCCCAATAGAGATAGCGTTTTTCGAGACGCAAAGATTCGATCGCGCGATAGCCCGCATTGGCGACGCCGAATTCGTCACCCGCTTCGGAAAGAAGCTCGTAGACATGCGCCGCGTATTCGACCGGCATATGCAGTTCCCAGCCGAGCTCGCCCAGATACGTCACGCGCAACGCCAGCACAGGCGCGAAGCCGATGCGGATTTCCTGCGCGGTCATATAGGGGAAGGCCGCGTTCGACACGTCGCCGTCCGCGACCTTCGCCAGAATATCGCGCGAGCGCGGCCCGCCGAGATTGATCACGGCGCGCGCGGAGGTCACGTCGGTCAGCGTGACCGAGCCGTCGCGCGGCAGGTTCTTTTCGATCCAGGCGCGATCGCGCACGCCGAAGGCGCTGCCCGTGACCATGTAGAAGCGGTTCTCGTCGAGCCGCGCAAAGGTGAGGTCGGCCTCGATCCCGCCGCGCGAATTGCACAGCTGCGTATAGATCAAGCTGCCCGCCGGCTTGTCGATCTCGTTCGCCGCCAAACGCTGCACGGCGGCGAAAGCGCCCGGCCCCGTGATCTCGAATTTCGAGAAGGACGATTGATCGATCATCACCGCGCGTTCGCGGGCGGCTTTGCACTCGGCCGCGATCGCATTGAACCAATTCGGGCGCGATTCGAAGGACGGTTTGTCGACGGCTTCGGTCCCTTGCGGCGCGAACCAATTCGCGCGCTCCCAGCCGAAGCGCGAGCCGAACACGGCGCCCTGCGCTTTGAGCTTGTCGTAAAGCGGGCTGCGCCGCCCGCCGCGCGCGGATTCGAGTTCTTCGACCGGGTAATGGATCTGGTAGTAGCGCCAATAGGCGTCGACGCTGCGCTCGGCCAGATACTTCGCCGACATGTGATGCTTGCCGAAGCGGCGCACGTCGAACGCCCACAAATCCATCGACGGCTCGTCCGCGACGATCCATTCGGCCATCGCCTTGCCCGCACCGCCCGACGCCGCGATGCCCGAGGTGAAGCCGCACGCGACATAGAAATTGTCGCGCTCCGGCGCCAAGCCCAGAATCGGCTCGCCGTCGGGCGAAATCGGAATCGGCCCGTTGATCACGGTGCGAATGCCGATCTCGTTCAGGATCGGCAGGCGTTCGGCCGCCGGCAGCATGAAGGCTTCCAGACGATCTTGGTTGGGCGGCAGCAATTCGCGCCCGAAATCGAAATTCATGCCGCCGGCGCCGAAGGTCGGCGTGCCTTGTTCCCAGCCGCCGATGGCCAGCGCCCCCGGCTCGGGCTTCAGATAGAAGATGTTGTCGGGGTCGCGCAATGTCGGCAGGCCCTTGGGCATGTCGTCGCGCTTTTCGGTGATCAGGTACTGGTGCTCGACCGCACCGGCGGGGACGGACACGCCCGCGAATTTCGCCACGTCGCGCGCCCAAATGCCGGCGGCGTTGACCACGATCTCGCACGCGATCTCGCCCTTGTCGGTGCGCACGCTGGTGATGCGCCGATCCTTCGATCCGAAGCCGGTGACGCGAATCCCTTCGATGAATTTCACGCCGCCCTTCTTGGCGCCGCGCGCATAGGCTTGCGTCAGGCTCGACGGATCGACCGAGCCGTCATTCGGCACCCACACCGCGCCGACCACACCTTTGGGATCGATCAGCGGGAATTTGTCGACGGCTTCTTTGACCGACAGCGTATGAAGTTCGAAATCGAAACTGCGCGCGGTCGTCGCCATGCGTTTCAGTTCCGACCAGCGTTCTTCGGACGAGGCGAGACGCAAAGATCCGACCGGTTTCCACTCGACCGCTTGGCCGGTTTCCTCCTCCAGCGTCGCGTAGAGGCGCGCCGAGTACTGCATCAGGCGCGTCAAATTGCGCTTGGAACGCAACTGCCCGACGAGACCCGCCGCATGCCAGGTCGACCCGTGGGTCAACGCCGCTTTTTCGAGAACGACGACATCGCGCTCGCCCAGTTTGGCGAGGTGATAGGCGATCGAGCAGCCGATCGCACCGCCGCCGATGACGACGATGCGGGCCTGCGCCGGAATGTCAGCCACGCATTTCTCCCAGATACCAGTCGACGAAATGCGCCACGTTCCGTTCGCGCAAGGTGGAATAGGGGCCGGGCTCGTAAGCGGGCGAGGAAATGCCGGCCTGTTGGTTTTCGCAGATCACCCAATCCTGGGAATTGGTCGCGTCCCACATTTCCAGGAGGCGCGGCAGCTCGTAGTCCTTGCCTTCGACCGCGTCCTTGTCGACCAGCCAATAGCCGCGCACGAGCGTCTCGTTGGCGGAAATCGGCGTGAGGCGCGCCGCACACGCGTAGTCGCAATTGGTGTGCTGCCAGAAATTCGGGAACACCGTGCAGCGCAGCGTGCCGCTGTCCCATTCCTTCACGTCGCCCATCAGCCGCGAGACGGGCTTGCCGTCCAGCGATTGGGTGACGAAGCCTTCCTTCAGCGGCGTGCGATGGCAGCGCCAATTCTTGCCGGTCATGTTGGAACTGGCGTCGCCCGTGTCGTAGCCCAACGCGGCGAAGCGTTCGTTGGCCTTGGCGACGATCGCTTCGATCGCGGGCAGCAAGGCGGGGTCCATCACCGCGCGGTCGCGTTCGACGTCGTAGGCGGTGAGGTTATATTCCGCGTGATTGGTCGGGCAGTGATAGCACTCGCGGTTGTTCTCGAACACGACCTTCCAATTCGCCTTCACGCGATATTCGGCCTGATGCGCGATCTTCACGCGATGCAGGGCATGCGGCTTCATCTTGCGGCCGATCGTTTCGACGGCTTCGGAAAAGTCCGGCGGGTTCTCGGCGATCGAGAAGAACAGCAAGCCGCCCGCGTCGGCGACCGCGACTTGCTTCAGGCCCAGTTCGGATTTCGGCACGCCGAATTCCTTGGCGGTGTCGAGCATCAGCGACCCGTCGAGCGCGTAGGTCCATTTGTGATAGGGGCAGGCGAGGACCGAGCTGTGGCCGTGGCCTTCCAGGCAAATGCGCGAGCCGCGATGGCGGCACACATTGTGGAAGCCGCGCACCTTCATGTCGCGCCCGCGCGCGAAGATGATTTCCGACCCCGCGACCGTATAGACGAACCAATCGCCCGGATTGGGGATCTCGAACCCGTAGCCCGCGAACAGCCAATGCTTGCGGTGGATCTTCGCCATATCGGCGGCGAAGGCTTCGGGCGAGGTGTAAAGCGCTTGGGGCAGCGAACGCCCCGGTTGATAGGCGGCCAGTGCCGCCATGACAGCAGGCGTGGGCACCTGCGGCGTCGTTCCGTCCATTCGTGTCAGCCCCCTATTATTGCAGTTATGTTACCACGCGGCGTGGTTTCCACAATATCGCGTCGGGGTGACGGTTCCGTTTAGGCGGGGGCGGCCATCACCCGGAACTCGAAGGTTTGGCGCGGCACGAAGCCGAGGCGTTCGTACAACGCGCGCGCGCCCGGATTGTCGGCATAGAGATGGAGGAACGGCCGTTCGCCGCGCGCCGCGATGCTGCCCATCAAGGATTTGACCAGCGCCAAAGCATGGCCTTGGCCGCGAAAATCGGGATGGACGCAGACGGCGCTGATCTCGGTGAAGCCGTGGGGGCGCATCCGTTCGCCCGCCATGGCGGCGAGCCGCCCGTCGATGCGGATACCGATATAGCGGCCGAGTTCGTGGGTGCGCGCGAAGAACGGACCGGGCTTGGTCAGCGCGGTCAGTTCCAGCATCGCGGGCGCGTCCGCCACGCCCAAGGTTTCGGGCGCGAAGCCCGGCGGTGCTGCGGCCGGGATTGTCGCGATCATCTGCATGACCTTGGCGGCGAGCTTGGTCTCGAGCCCCGCGATCGGGGCGGGCGCGCCAATATCGGGGTAGAGCAAAGCGACCGGGCCGAGTTTGGCGAAGTCCCGCAATTCGTCATGCGCCGCCGGCGTCTCCGCGTGGAAGGCGGCGAAGGGCGCGATCTCGGCGGGGTAGCGCGAGACGAAACGCCCGTTCAGCGCCAGCCCGCGATGCGACGTTTTCAACGCCGTCAGGATCGGCGTGTCGAGGGCGGCAATTTGCGCGGCCGAGAGACCGAAATCGGACATTGCGTCGTCTCCCGCAAGGGCGGCGCTGGTGCCGGGTGAGGGGATTGAACCCCCGACCTTCGGTTTACAAAACCGCTGCTACTAGGTAGCAAGTTGGATCAAGGTGTGCAAGTCGCTTGTCGCCTAGCCACCGACAAAGCCTAATATTTCCGGTATTCTATGCGTTTCTTAGACGATTGGGGTTGCATGGTGGCGCGACATGCGCGACCCTGAAATCGTGGCTAGGGCGGTGGCTAGACCGGCTTGCCGACTGTTAGCCACGGTCCGAGGGGTGCCCCCTGATGAGCGCGGCAAAGCCATTCCGCAACGACAAAGCGGCCGGCGACTGGATCAAAAAGACGCTGCGGAACATGGCCTCGCCCCAGGTGCGCCGCAACGACGGCCACGGGCTTTATCTGCGGCTGTCGCTGGGCGGCACGGCGACATGGACCCTCAAGCGTGCCGTCAACGGCAAGCCGCAGGAAATGACCCTTGGGCACTTTCCGGCGGTCGGTGTGAACGATGCCCGCGCCAAGGCGGCCGAATGGCGCGCGGCGATCGGCGACAACAAGGATCCGGCCCGGGCCGAGCGGGAAGCGCGCGCGGCGGAACTGGCAGCGCAGCAAGCCCGCGAAGAAGCCGAACGCCAGTTGAAGCTGCGGACGTTCAACGCGCTGGCCGAGCGATTCATGCGCGAACACGTCCAGCGCAAGCTGCGAGCGTCCATGCACACGGCCTACGGCAGCACCTTGGGCCTGTTGCCCGCGACCATCCCGTCACGCAGCAAGTTGGGGAAGCCTCGCCAACGTCGTTGCTACGTCGCCGCATGGCGCAACAGGCCGATAAAGGAAATCACAAGCGACGACGTCGACGTCGTCTTGAACGCGATATATGCGGCGGCTGAAACGAAGTACCGAAAGCGTCATCCCGATTTTCCGGCCAACAAGGAATTGCCCGCCGGCGTCGGCGCCGGGTCTAACCGGACTCGCGGCTACCTTCACAAGTTCTTCGCGTGGTGCATAAAGGAACGCTGCATCGCCGTTAATCCCGTAATGCAGACGTCGCCGAAGGCTGCGGAGCGCAAGCTCGACCGCGTCTTGACCGACGCCGAACTGGCCGAGGTTTGGAACGCGATCGACGCGCGAGGCGGCCGATTCAAGACTGTCCTTAAGGTCATGGCCTACACCGGCCAGCGGGAAAACGAGGTCGCGGGTATGCGTTGGTCCGAGTTGACCTTAGACGGGCCGGAACCGCTGTGGTCCATGCCACCGTCGCGCACGAAGAAAGACCGCGCGCACAACGTCCCGCTGGCGCCGCAAGTCGTCGACCTGTTGCGCGCCGTTCCGAGGCTCGAGGATAGTGACCTGATGTTCACGACGACGGGCAACACGTCCCTGTCGGGCTGGTCGAAACTGAAAGCGCGCATAGACGCTCAGATTGCGCTGGCACGGCGTGCGGCGGGTATCGAGGCCGATATGCCGCCTTGGCGCTTCCATGACTTTCGCAGGACCGCCCGCACGGCCTTTGCGCGCGCTGGCGTGCCGCCCGAGGTCGCGCGGGCCATTGTGAACCACAAGGCCAAGGGCATGGACGCGATTTATGACCGCTTCGAGTACCTGCCGCAGCGCCGCGCGGCCCTGACAAATTGGGCGAACGAACTGGATAGCATCATCGCAGGGACGTCGCGGCAGAACGTCGTGCAACTGCGGGCCGCTGGCGCGGTGTGATGGTCTAGATACACTTGGTCTAGGTACATGTTGGCCGCGTACCCTTCACGCGCGCGGGCGCACGCGCGGGAACAGTGCATTGACACGCCGCGCGTGTTGTTCCATCTTGCGAACACATACCAGTGAACTAGTTAAGCAGCGCCTTACACACGGGGGCCGGCAACGTCCGGCTGAATAGCGGCACCACCGTACTGGTCACGGAGTGTCGCAGGTAAGAGGACCCCCGAAGGCTGAGCTCAACGCACCCCGTTAACCGCGGGGCGTTGGGCATTTGCACCACCGTCCCGCAAACACAGGACGTTGGATCATGGCCGTTAATCTCAAATCCTATGTGCGTTCCGAAGCCATTCTGCGCCGGCAGGGCTGGAGTCGCCACACGCTGGCCCGCAAGATCAAGGCGGGCAAGTTCATCGCGCCCGCGATGGAACTGGACGGCGTGCGCTATTGGTCCGCTGCGGCTTACGCGACGTGGCAGAACGAGCAAGAGGCCAATTCTGTGGCCCGCCCGCGTACGCCGCCGATGCGCGCCCCGCATGCCGCCGAACAGGTGGCCGCCTAAAACGAAAACCCCGACACGTTGCGATTCGTGCCGGGGTTCGCGAAGGATAAGTCGAAGGTCAACGACGACGACTATACCCGCGAACCAGGACACACGCAAGGCGTGTCGGATTCCAGAAGGTTTCCGACCGATGATTAACCAGCCCAACACCCTCGATGCAGCTCTAGAAGCCGCACTCTCCGCAGCGAGGCGCGGATTCTATATCGTGCCCGGTATCGCCCGCGACACGTCGCCAGAGCCGCGGAAAAAACCCGCCGTCAAGCACTGGCAAGCCCTAGCAACCCGTGACGAGGTCCAAATCCGCGCATGGTGGAACGGATCATTCTCGGGGGCCCCGGCGTGCATTCATCACGGGGCGTTCGATGATCCGGAGACCGGAGACACGTTTCATCTCGTAACGATCGACACCGACCAAAAGGACGGGAAAGACGGCGAGCGTGAGCTTGCCGCGATCGAAGCGCACCCCTTGTACGGCGCATTGCCGAAAACCTACACGCAGCGTTCGCCTTCCGGCGGCCGACACCGCGTGTTCAAGACCCGCCGCAAACTGAGACAGCACAACCCCTGGCCCCACGGCATAGACGTTCCGGAGATCGTGGTCCCTGGGATCGATACTCGGGCGCCTGGCGGCCAAATCTACGCGGCCGGCGGCACGTTCAACGGCAAACCGTACACGCTCGAGATTGACGCGCCCGTGGCGTTGGCGCCGTCATGGCTCGAGGATCTAATCGGCGAAAAGGGCGAGCGGGAATCGCGCGTCGTCGAGTGGCACCCCAGCGTGCCGCAAAACGACGAAGATACCCAACGCCGTGCCCGAAGTTATCTGCAGGCGTGCGACGCACCTGTGACGGGCGCGGGGGGAGATTCTCGCGTTGTCCGGATTGCGAACCACCTAGGCGACATGGGGCTGAGTGCCGACGCGGTTACGGACCTGATGGCGGAGCCCGCTTTTTACGAACGCTGCCGCGTCGCCGAAGGGCCGGGAGCGTGGCGCGACTACGTTGAGCGTCGCGTCGACGGCACCTTCAGCGATCGGGATAGCCCGCTGGGGTGCGAGCATCCCGCCGCAGAATTTGGGCCGTGGGTGCCCGCAAACGACAACGCAGACAGTGGCGCGTCATCCGAACCGAGATTCACGCTTAGGCCATACCGATCATTCGGCGCGTCCCCGCCGATCGAATGGCTTGTGCCCGGAGTGCTGCACGCGGCCACGCCCGGAAAGCCCATTACGGCGTTGTGCCTGGGTGAGCAATACGCGGGTAAAACAACGCTGATTGCGGGGGCGTGTGTCGCTATCGCAACGGGTGTCGAATGGCTCCCGGGTACCGGGCCGACAAAACAAGGCGCCGTTGTCTATGCCGCAGGCGAAGACGGTCCCGGTGTCGAGATGCTATTGCGCGCCGCTGCAAAGCGGATCGGGCGGGAATTGGACGACTTACCCATATTCCTAACCGACGAAGATCCGTTGTTCCCGAAAGACGCAGGAGCCTTCGTTGCGGCCGTGAACGCGGTTAAGGCGCAACACGGACCCGTTGCGCTGGTAGTGTGGGATACGATTTCGTCGACGCTCGAAGGCGGAAGCGAGAACGATGACGCCGTGACCCGCGCGTATAGCCGGGCCATGAAAACGGTATCGAGTGCAACGGGCGCGACTGTCGTTGCTTTGCATCAGACGGGTAAATCGAACGGGCACAAGGGCGGCCATCGCGCCCGCGGGCACTCCAACATGGCCGGGGATGCCTATTCGATCTTTGAAATCGTTGCACCGGAGAAAGGCGACAAACGCACGATCAAATTCCACAAGGTAAAGCGGGTCAAACAGCCGAAAGACATAGGCGCCACGTTCACAAACGTCATTGTCGACATGACCGCCACGGGCGAGGCCGGCTATATCGAATTCGACGGCGCCGGGTCCGCAACGCCTGTCGAAGCGGTCAACATGACCGACAAGGATTCCGAAGTCGAAGCCGTCATCAAGGCGATGCTTCGCGACACGAAGCCCGGCGCCAACGGCGAAACGCACATCCTCCAACGTGACTTTGTGAGGGCGTACCAAGCGCACGAAAAAGCGCACAAGCGCGAATGTGCGTCGGGCGCGGCAAGAGAGGCGTTGAAGCGATGGGCGCACAGACACGCGGAAAGAATGTGCGCGCGGTGGGGCGATCCTAAGTCTAAGCCCGCACTAGTGTTTCACCCCATAGCGCACGAACGCACATGAGCGCACGAAAGCGCACATTCTCCGTTCGCCCCTTCAACAACGAAACGCACGCACGCGCCCCCTTTCTTAGGGGGGCGTGCGCTTCGTGTGGGGTTTATCAAAAGCACGCCGTTAGGCGCTTGCGGTCTTGCGCGTCCGTTTCACCTTGCGGCGCATCGCGGCGGCAACCTTTTGGACGGCAGACGCCGGCAGGATGATTTCGCGATCGTCCTGGCGCACGACGACAACGGCGCCGTTGTAAATGGCGCGGACGTAGACCTGACCCCACTGTTTTCCGATTTGCATGGCGATTCCTTTCCGAGGTGACGCGGGAACGGTGGCGTCGAATACGGCTAAAGTCAACCTAACTAATTGTAATCGTTGTGAAAATCGCAACACTTGCCGTTTAACCCATTAAAACAATGTCGAGAAAACTACCCCTGCCGTGGGGTGCGTCTGCCGTCAGTTGCCACACTGCCCATGCGTACGCGCGCGAAGGGTACGCGGCGATCGACGGCGACGACCGGCCGACGCACCGCACACGACGGGCACGACGGCCCGGCGCACCGGATGGCGCATCCGCTGCTATCGGCCGCAAGCTGCGGCACCGGCTTGTATCTGCCGCACCAGCGGCGACGACGGCGCGTTAGCCACCGCTGTAGCCACAGACCCGCAGGATCTGCACCAGCGACGACCGCAGCCGGAACGGCGAGACGTTGGACGGTCGACCCCCCTGCCGGCCGGCGACTTGGGCGAAGGCCGGCCGGGTAGTGGGGTACCCCAGAACTCGGGGCCGCCGGCGCTTCTGCTCCATCTGCCGCAGATCCTGCGAGTCCAAATTCCGCAGCATGTTTCGTTTAACTCAACACGAAGTAGAAAAATAATAGACACACCACTATTTGGTGTGCCTAAATACTCGGGATGACGAAACCGGATTTCAATTTCAGCGGTGCAATGTGCCGCTGGATCACAGGCGACCCGAAGACGGACGGGCGCCAATGCACCGCGCGCCCGCGCCCCGGCGGGCCGTGGTGCGATCAACATCACGCCGTGGCTTATCGCCCCGCCAGGGACGCCGCAGGCGACGACGCTGCGGATCCTTGGGCCAAGGTGCCGGCGGTCTTGGCGCCCGAGGTCGAGGCCGCATGAACTTCTCCGCAATCGTCGCCCGTTTCGCGCCACCACCCCCCAGCGTCGCAAAGATCGCCGCTGCGGCCGGTCAATCGACAATCAAGCTCGCCATTACGAGAGATTGGAAACACGCCATGGAACTTATCGCCGAAAGACTCGACGCCGCGCACTCGGAGCGGACGCGGCTTATCGAGAATCGCAGCGCGCTTCTCCTGGACGCCGTGCAAGGCGAACCGGGTGCCGATGCCCGGCTCGCGAAGGTCGAGCGCGAGATTGCGGACATAGACCGGCAGATTGCCCAGCTTCGCGACGCGAACGTGCTGGCCCGTGAGCGCGACGACGCGGAGAAGGCGGCTGCGGCCGCCGCCACCTACGCGCACCGCAAGTCGGAATGGACGGCGCGAAACGGAGACGTCGCCCAACTCGCGGCGGACGTCGACAGCCTCGCGGTCAAACTCGGTACGAGGTACGCCGAACTGCGCAAGATGATCGAGCAGCAGGTGACTTCGTGTCCCGTACCGATCGACGGCGCGCTTGGCACAGGCGGGCCCCTCGATGCGACGCGCGTGGAATCCGTGATTCTGATTCAGCTCGCCCTCGCCGGTTTGCGCGGCGCTTGGCGGTATGAGCTGCCGTGGAAGGATTTTCCGACTGCGGCCGGTACCGTCTCGGACGGAATCGCGTGGGTGAACTTGAGGCTCGAACAAGCCGAGCATCGCAAAAACGCGGCGGACTCTGCCGCCTAACCCGAAAGGAGTAACTACACCGTGACGATCAAGTATTTCGGCCTGAATCCCGGTTTCAGCTTTTCGCAGCCGGTGACCGCAACGGAATCGCCGCAGGGCTACACGACCGAGCTTGCGCTTGTGACCGACGGGCTGTCGCGCACCGACGCCGTTGCCGCCGTCGAAAAGATCAAGGCGCACTTGTCGCTTTGCTCCTGGCCCCCGACCTGACATGAGCGGAACCAGCAAAGCCATAGCGGGCCGCGCCAAGCTCTGCGGGATCCTTGGCGAAGCGCACGGCATGCTTTTGCGCGAAGTCACGAAACTGCGGCGTGAACACCGGCGCTTGTCGGATACAACCCGCACGACGGCCGCGCGCTTGGCGCATCTCCGGGAGCAAGTCGCGTTTCAACGCGCACGGCGCGACCGAATTAAGAAAGGGATGAAGCCGTGATTATCGCCCCGCCGCCGCACCCCGACGACATGCCCCCGACGCAAAGCGAACGCGACGCCTTGCTTGCGAAGATGGAAGCGGAGCGCGACGCGCTGCCCGTCATGCCTCACGACGATATCGAAAAGGCGCTTGGGAGCCTGCGAGACACGATCGGGATAATGGCCAAGATGGCCGAAGACGGCGCGAAGGCAAGCGCCGCACTCGACAAGGCGCGCTATCGATCGCTGCGGACGTCGACGCATGAACTTGTGGCCGGTATCCAGCGTCTCAATCAAGACGTGCTTGCCCGAATGAGCGAGCGGCACGCAAACCCGGGCGCCTGGCTTCAAGCCTCGGACGTCCCTTCGGAGGTATCGGCCAATGGCTGAATCGATTGCGAACAATCCGCCGGCAGACGTCGGCCCCGCGACTGCGGCGATGCTCCCGAACTTGTCGCCCGAGGCCGCGTTGCAAGAAATCGCGGCATTGAAGGCCGGCGCCGATCGGGAATTTCTGGAGGCGTATATCAACGGCAACCACATTTCGCACAAGGCCGCCGCCGCGCGAATGCACCGCCTGCATGAGCTGGCGTACCCCAATCCCGCGGACGCGGCGGCCCCCGCAAGCGTGGCGGGCCGAGACGCGGATGGCCGATTCTCGAGCGAAGCGCCGATCGATGTTGCCGAATACAAGGATCTGCGGCTTCAATTCCCCGAGGGTGTCGACATCAAGCAAGCCGCCGCAGCGAACCAAGCCGCGCGCGAAGCGGCGAGCATGCTTCGCATTCCACCCCATGAGGCGCGTGGTCACGTCACGATGATCGAAGAATCCATCGCGCGCCGGGGTGGCAAGGTGATGGACGACGGCGAGCTAGATACGATGGACGCGCATTTACAGCGCGTTGCCGGCCCCGCTTACGGTGAGGTTGTCGCCGGCTTCAGGGACGCGATCGCGAACGCAGGCGACCACGGCCCTTGGTTGCGCAACGCGATACTCGCGGCGGACCCGAATGTCGCGGCGGTGGCGATCCTGAAGCTAGGCCGCAAGCGGGCGTGATCTGATGACCGACGCCGCACTGTCCCGTGCTGAAATGCTCGACGGCGCCCGCGTGGCGGTGGCCCGTCGTATCGGCCGGCCGCCGGGCAGCGTCAACACGCGCACGAAGGACGTTGCTATCCGGGTGGGGAATCTCATGGCGAGCGGACTCGACATGGTCGATGCACTCGCCGTTGTCGCTGAAGACAAGACGGCTTCGATCGACCAACGATTCGTCGCTTTGCGTCTGCTATTCGGCGCGCTGGCCGGTCGCATCGTGCGGCCCGAGGGACCGAACGGCTAATTCGTGGCTAAGGCGGTGGCTAACGATCCGCCTTTACGGCCTAATCGGAAAAATGGTGCCGGGTGAGGGATTTGAACCCCCGACCTTCGGTTTACAAAACCGCTGCTCTACCGCTGAGCTAACCCGGCAACCTGCCTCGTCGAGGGGCGTTGTGCCGTATCCGCCGGCCCCGTGTAAAGCCCCCCGCAGCCGCCTTGTCTTTGGGGAAGCCCGTAGCCACTTATAGGGGCGATCCGGCGGCCGAAAGGAATAGTCACGTGGTTCAATTGTCCATTCTCGAACTTGGCCGCGTCCGGCAGGGCTCGGACCGGCGTGCGGCCCTGGACGATGCGCGCGCTTTGGCCCAGCACGCCGAAAATTGGGGCTATAAACGCATCTGGGTCGCCGAGCATCACAACATGCCCTCGGTCAGCACGGCCGCGACGTCGGTGGTGATCGCCCATATCGCTGCGGGGACCAAAACGATCCGCGTCGGGGCGGGCGGGATCATGCTGCCCAACCACGCGCCCTATGTGATCGCCGAACAATTCGGCACGCTGGAAACGCTGTTTCCCGGTCGCATCGATTTGGGCCTCGGCCGCGCGCCCGGCACCGATCAAATGACCTTGCGCGCCCTTCGGCGCGATCCCGAAAGTGCCGAGAATTTCCCGCAGGACGTGCTGGAGCTTCAGGCCTTCCTCGGCCCCGTCCAGCCGGGCCAGCGGATCGAGGCGGTGCCGGGGGCGGGCACGAATGTGCCGCTGTGGATTTTGGGATCGAGCCTCTACGGCGCGCAATTGGCGGCGGAGCTGGGGCTTCCCTTCGGCTTCGCCTCGCATTTCGCGCCGCAGATGCTGGATCGGGCGCTGCAAATCTATCGCGAACGTTTCAAGCCGTCCGACACATTGGCGAAGCCCTATGCGCTGGTCGGCGTGAATATCTTCGCGGCCGAGAGCGACGCGGAGGCGCGCTATCTGGCGACGTCGAAGCAGATGTCGGTCGCGGATATGTTCCGGGGCGTGCGCGAGCCGACCAAGCCGCCGATCGACGATATCGAGACCTATTGGACGCCGCAGGAGAAAGCGCACGCCATGCAGATGCTGGGGGCCAGCATCATGGGCGGGCCGGAAACGGTGCGACAGGGTATCGACGCGTTCGTCGCGCGCACCCAAGCCGACGAATTGATGATCGTCTCCGACATGTTCGATTTCGCCAAGCGCTTGCGCTCGTTCGAGATCATCGCCGACGTGATGCAGAAAACGCGCGCGGCGGCGTAGCTCACGCGCGCAGACGCGCCCGGATTTCGGCGAGCAGGCGTTCCCGCTCGGCGGGGGCGAGGCGATGATAAAGCTGGCAGGTCTCGGTCCGGCCGTCAGGGCCGGTGAGGACCAGCTGCACGCGTTCGCCCCGGAATTCGTTGCGCGGGCCCCGGTCGGTGCGCGTCGTTTCGCGCACGTCGGTGAATTCGCCAAGCGCGATCGTGCGGTCGGACGTGCCGCAGCGAAGCGTGGCGCCCGTCAGCGACACTTCGCGCGTGACGAAGCCGTAGAGCGCAACCGCCGCCCCGCCCGCGATCAGCGCGCCGGCGATCCACACCGACGCGGCCCCCCGCAGCAGCGCCACCCCGCCCGCGATGGCGGCAAGCCCGAACGCCCCCGCCGCCAGCCTTGCGGCCAGCGATGTCGCGTAGAAGACGAGGGGGGCGTCGCTCATGCCCGCCAGTCTGGCGGCCCGTTGCGCGCGCCGCAATACCGCCTTGCATGCGTTGCCGTGGGGCGTGCATTGGTTTAATTCAAACCTATGGAAGCCCTGGCGAAAACGGCCCTCCCGCGCGTCGATTTGGCGCGTTTCCCCACGCCCATTGAGGCGGCACCCCGCCTTGCCGCCGCGATCGGCGCGGCATCGTTGCGGATCAAGCGCGAAGATCTGGCCGGCGCGGCGTTCGGCGGCAACAAGCTGCGCCAGATCGAATTGATCCTGGGCGACGCCAAAGCCAAGGGCGCGGACATGGTGATTTCCACCGCCGCCGCACAATCGAATTTCTGCCGCGCGCTGTCGGGCTCGGCCGCCAAGATCGGCTTGGGTTGCGCGCTGTTGTTGCGCGGAAAACCCGGCAGCCCGCGCATCGGCAATCTGCTGCTCGATCACGTCTTCGGTGCCGAGGTCACGTTCACGGATTTGACCGATCCGTGGGACCCGGCGATCCGTGCCAAGCTCGACGAGATCGCGGACGCGGCGCGCGCCAAGGGCCGCAAGCCGCTGATCGTCCAACTCACCGGCGACACGGCGGGTTTGGGTGTCGCCGCTTGGGCGCAAGGGGCGGACGAAATTCTCGAACAGGGCGGCGATACGGCGACGCATATGGTCGTCGCCTGCGGCTCGTCCTTGACGCTCGCCGGGCTGGCGCTGGGCTTCAAACATCGCGGGCTTGGCCCGCGCCTTGTCGGCGTGTCGGTGCAGCAACCGGCATCGCGCTTGCGGCCGTGGATCGTCGATGTCGCCGCGCGCGGCGCCGAGGTGCTCGGCATTTCCACCCGCCTTGCCGAGAACGATTTCGACATGATCGAGATGACCGGCCCCGGCTATGGCGTGCCGTCGCCCGAATCCGTCGCCGCCGTGCGGCTTGCCGGCCGCACGCAGGGTCTGGTGCTCGATCCGGTCTATAGCGGCAAGGCGCTGGCGGGCTTGATCGCGGCCGTTGCCGACGGGCGCATTCCGAAAACCGCCGACGCGCTGTTCCTGCATTCGGGCGGCGCACCCGGCTTGTTCGTTCACGCCGGCGTGTTCGAAGGTGACGCATGAGCGGCCCCGCCGAACTCGATATCCCGCTGGAACGTCTCGGCCGGGTTTTCGGCGCCATGCGTTTGCCGTGGTCGCACGACGAATCCGCCTATGGCCAGATCGTCATTCCGGTGATCGTGATCAATGGCGCCCCCGGGCCCACGGTGCTGGCGACGGCGGGCGTGCATGGCGACGAATATGAAGGCCAGGTGGCGCTGTCCGACCTCGCGCGCGATATCGAGCCGTCGTCCTTGCGCGGGCGCCTGATCATCGTGCCGGCGGCGAACGCGCCCGCCGCCGCGATCGGGCGGCGCACCTCGCCGGTCGATGGCGGCAATCTCGCGCGCGTGTTTCCGGGGCGTGGTGACGGCACGCCGACCGCGCAAATCGCCGAGGGCATCACGCGGCTGCTGCTGCCGCTCGCCGACTACGTACTCGACTTGCATTCGGGCGGGCGCACGCTCGAATACATGCCCTGCGCCTGGGCGCGGCTGCCGGCGGACAAGGATTCACGCGCGCGCACGCTCGACGCGTTGATCGCCTTCGGCGCCCCCGATGCGGGCGTGGTGGCCAAGCCCCAAGCCATCGGCACGTTTTTGTCGGCGGCGCAATCGGCGGGCAAGGTCGCGATCTCGGCGGAGCTGGGCGGGGCGGGCAGCTTGACGCCCTATTCGTTGAGCGTGGCGCGCGACGGTATCGCGCGATTCTTGGCTTTCGCGGGCGTCACGGTGCCCAAGCCTTTGGCCAAGCCCGTGCGGCTTCTGGCGGTCGAGCCGCGTCATTTCGTGCGCTCGCCAGGGCGGGGCTTGTTCGAACCCGCGACGTCGCTGGGCCAAAGCGTGGCGGCGGGCGATATCGCGGGGCGCTTGCACGATATCGAGCGGCCGGACCGGGCCCCCGAAACGATCCGTTTCGAGGCGCCCGGCATCGTGATGTGCCGCCGCGTGCCGGCGCGGACCGAGGCGGGCGACGTCGTCGCCCATCTCGGCGCGCCCAGCACGCGCGAGGCGTTGCTTTAGCCCTGCAGCAGGCGCTGCGTGCGCCGCGTCAGGTCGTCCATCGCCGCGCGCGGCGTCTTCATGCCCAGGATGGCGGCTTCCGCCTCCTCCTTGAACAGATCGGCCGCCCGTTGCGCGTTGTCGAAGGCGGGCATCGGCACGCGCGCGACGCGCAGGACTTTGCGCTCCTCCTCGGCGAAGGGCAGCTTCTCCTTGATGCGCGAATCGTCGTAGGTCGAGTTGCGCACCGGCCCGTTGCCGTTCAGCGCCGCCTTCAGCGTCGACTCCTTCGACAGCATCTGGCGCATCAGGCCCCAGGCCAGTTCCTTGTTCTTGGTGTTCTTGGGGATCGCCATGCCCCAGAACTCGACCTTCGCGGGCGCCACTTCGAACTTGTTGGCGAATTCGCGCGAGATCGGGATCGTCGTCGTCTTGAACTTGCCGGGGAACTGCGAGCGCGCGGGATCGTTGTAGATCGAGTTGCGGCCCATCGAGTTGATGACCATCGCCGCACGGCCCGTCTGCATCCACACATTCACGTCCTCGGTGCTGATCGAGGCGAAATTGCGCGGGAAGGCGCCGGCAACGAACAGATCGCGCAGCAGCGTGATCGCGTTGACCATCGGCGCTTCGTTGGCGACAACGCGCATATCCGGCGTGATGAACTCGCCGTCCCAGGCGCGCGCGATGTCGATGACGTTGGGGTAGGTGACGCCCGGCAGCACCAAGCCGACGACCGGCTGATTGTTGCGCGTCCAGCTCGTGCGCTTGGCGAATTCGGCCAGGTCTTCGATCGTCTTGGGCGCGCCCGACAGGCCGCGCTCCTGGAAGAATTCCTCGTTGTAGTGCATGCCCGACGACGCGTGGCGGAAGGGCAAGCCGTAGAGCTTGTCCTGCACCGTCAGGCCCGACAGCATGCCGGGGAACACGTCGGCCTTATCTTCGATCGGCGCCTGACGCATGAAATCGTCCAGCGGCTCGAACAGGCTCGCGATGCGCGGTGTCGCCTGGGTGTTCAGGATAAAACCGACATCGACGGCGCCTTCGGCGAGCGAGGCTTCGCGGAACAGGCGTTCCTGCAAGGGACCGGTGTCGAACGTCACCCATTCGACGTCGACGCGGTTTTCCTTGGCCCACGCCTCGATGATGTCGCCGCCTTGGCCGGCGGTGACGGTCTTGTGGACGCGATGCCCGAACACGTTCAGGCGGCGCGTGGCTTGGGCGTGAACGGCGGGGGCGGCCAAAACGGCGGCCGTCCCGGCGAGCAGCGTGCGGCGGGTGATACGCATGGCGGTCACTCCTTCAGGGTCAAGGTGAGAAGCATTTTGGCCGACGCACCTTTCGGCATGTCGGCGACGACGCGCAGGAAATTGCCGAAATTCGTCAGGCGCGCATGCGCGATGGCGCCTTCCTTGGCGGGGAATTTGAGCTTCGTGCCTTCGTCGACCCAACGCATGCCGTCGGGCGAGATCTGCACGCGGGCTTTTGCCGTGCCGGGCTTGCCTTTGACCGCACCCAGGCAGCGCAGCCACACGATGGCTTCGCCTGCCCAGCCGCATTCATAGGGCTCGCTCGCCGCTTTGCCCGACCACACTTCGTTGCGCGAAACGATGGCGGTGACGCATTGGCGCATCATGCGAATTCTCCCGAAAGGCAGACGGAGTCGAGATAGAAGAGGGCGCGCTTGTCGGTATCCGCTTCGGCGAAGAAGCAGATATTCAGCATGCACCACAGATTCCGCATCGCCGGGATCACGATCGGATCGACGCCCGACATGTCCCATTGGCGGTCGTTGCACTGAAGCGAGATCGCCCGCATCGTGCGCAGATCGAAATCGTAGCGCACATAGTGCCAATTCACCTTGGTCGGGATCTCGTTGTAGCAGAGCTTTTGCTCGCCGTTCTTGAGATCCTCCCAATCCGTCGGCGACAGATGGTAATGCGTGACGGTCTTTCCTTCCGTGCCCAGCGGCAGCATCGCGGTGGTGCGCGATTTGGTCTGCCACTTCTGCAAATGCTCGCCGTCGAGCGCGTTAAGGAAGCGCACATGCGGCATGACGCGCGTCCCGCCCTTCTCGAAACCGGTTTGCAGATCGTAGAGGAAGCCGATCGAGCGCACGTCGGTTTCGGATAGGCGCAGCTCGTTCGCCTCGGGCTTGAAGGTGAAATAGAATTCGAGGCGGATCGGGCCGGGCTCGCGGAAGGTCAGGCGCTTCAACGCCACGTTCTGCGCGCCGCGCTTGGGGCGCGTCTGGATTTTCAGCGCGTAATTGCCGTCGAAGGATCCGTGCGTGCCGGAATCCCAATTCGCCAGGTTGGAGAGCTGCGGATGCGTGTGCTGGGCGTAGCCCGCCAGCATCGAATCCAGCGTGTGCTCGTAATTGCCGACGAGCTGGGTGTAGCCGCAGAAACCGTCGTCGAAATCGTCGAACGAAATGATCCGGCTCATCGGCGAGAAGCGCGAGAGCTTGGGATTCGCCAGACGAAGTGCTGTCAGCGTGTCCATAACCTATCCTTTCGTGGCGCCGGCGGTGAGCCCGGCGATGAGGTATTTTTGGGCGAGCAGGACGAAGATCAGCACGGGTACGAGCTGCACCGTGGTGGCGGCGAACAACACGCCCCATTCCACGCCGTCGACCGCGCCGGTCATTTCCGACAGCACCAGCGGGGCGGTTTTGGCGGCGGAGGTCGTGAAGATGAAGGCGAACAGGAACTCGTTCCACGCATAGACGAAGACGAACACGCCGACCGCGATCATTCCTTGCGCGGACAAGGGCAGGATCACGCGCCAGAACACCGACCACACACCGGCCCCGTCGACCATCGCGGCTTCGTCCAACTCGCGCGGGATCTGGTCGACGAAGGCTTTCAGGATCATCGTGCCCATCGACACGAAGAACGTGGCGTAGAGGATCACGAGGATCAGATGCGTGTCGTTGAGGCGCAGCGCGTTGACCAGCGGGAACAGCGGCAGTGTCACCACGATCGGCGGGAACAGTCGCACGAAGATCATGAAGAAGGCCGAGCCCGCCAGATACGGGTTGCGCTTGCGCGAATAGACGTAGCCCGCCATCGCGCTGACGATCACCGCGAGCGCCGTGGCGCCGAGCGTCACGATCAGCGAATTCCCCAGCGTGCGGAAGAAATCGGGCCAGCGCAGCCACAGGCCCGCATAGTTCGCGAAGGTCGGCGTAAACGCCCAAGTCGGCGGAAAGACGAAAATGTCGCGCGCCGGCTTGAACGACGACAGCACGACCAGCGCGATCGGGAACGCCGACCAGAACGCGATGGCGAGCAGCGCGAGGCCGCGCAGGGCCTTGATGTAAAGCGGCCTACGCATCGGTAAGGGTCCGCTTATAGAGCGAGCGCAGATAGGGAATGGCGAGCAGGATCGAACCCGCCACCATCAACCACCCGGTCGCCGAGGCGATGCCGAATTCGTTGTAGCGGAACGCCTCTTGATAGAGATAAACGGCCAGCACTTCGGTCGAGCGCGCCGGGCCGCCGCCGGTGACGAGCCACACTTCGGAGAACATGCGGAACGCGAAGATGTAGCGGAACAGCACCGCGACCAGGATCGCGGGCATCAGCACCGGCACGGTGATGTGGACGAACTGCTTCCAGGGCGACGCGCCGTCGATGCGCGCGGCCTCGTATAGATCGGCGGGAATGGCGAGGCGGGCCGCGTACAGGATCAGGAAGGTGAAGGGCAGATGCAGCCACACCGACAGCGCGCAGACGACCGCAAGCCCGTGCGCGGGGACGACCGACCATTCGATGGTCGGCAGGCCGAGGGCCGTGAGGGTTTGGCTGACCATGCCGATCGACGGGTCGAGCATGAAGCGCCACATCACCACCGCCGCGACTTCCGAAATCGCATAGGGTGCGAGCACGATCGAGATCATCGTCTTGCGGAAGGGAATGCCGGTCGCGAAGAGCAGCGCCATCGCCATGCCCAGCGCCAATTCGACATAGACGACGATGTTGATGACGATCGCCGTGTTGACGAAAGCGCGCCAGAAATAGGGATCGCTCAGCACTTCGACATAGTTGCGAAGCCCGACGAATTTGGGCGCTACGCCGAAGCTCGATTCGTTCAGCGACAGCCAGAACACGTATATCGACGGCAGGAAGATCGTCGCGATCAGCAACGCCTGCACCGGCACGATCATCGCCAGATGCATCGGATGCAGGCGGTTGGGATTGCCGGGCGCGTTCATAGCCCGAGCCCCCCATCGACGGGGATTTCCGCACCGTTGATATAGGCGCACGCATCGCCGCACAAAGCGACCGCGATGCCGGCGCAATCGTCCGGCTGCCCCAAACGCCCTGCCGGAATGCGCGCGATGATATTCGCGCGGAACGCCGGATCGGCGAGCTTGGCGGCGTTGCGGTCGGTTTCGATGGCGCCGGGGCGCAGCGTATTGAACGTGACGCCATTGCGCGCCGCGTGGCGGGCGAGGGTGCGCATCATCGCCGTCTGCGCCGCTTTGGTCGCGGTGTAGGCGATCGCGTCTGGATTGGGATGGATTTCCTGCACCGAACCGATGGCGATGACGCGGCCCCAGGATTGCGCTTCCATCGGCGGCACGGCGAGAGTCAGCAACCGCAAACTCGCGGCGATATTCACGTCGAGCTGCGTTTGCGTCGCCGCGTCGGTGAGGGTGGCATGCGTCTCGCGGATCTCGGCGGAGGCGCACAGGATCAAAATATCGATCCCGCCCATCGCGCGGCGCGCGGCGTCAAACAGCGCGTCGGCCGCCCCCGCTTGGCCCAGATCGTTGGCGAGGAATCCGGCGAAGCCGACACCCATTTCGGCTTCGACCGAAGGGGCGGGGGCAAGCCCGTGCAGAAACACCTTCGCCCCCGCCGAAGAAAGTGCACGCGCGATCGCCCGGCCGATCCCTTGGGTCGAGCCGGTGATCAACGCGCGTTTGCCGCGCAAACTGGCGGCCGTGTCGCTCACAGCAGCGCGCGTACGCGCCGGGCGGCGTCGGCCATCGCGCGCTCGGCGGGTTTCATGCCCAGCACCGCGGCTTGGCTTTCCTCGACGAACACGTCGTGGGCGCGGGCTTGGTTGTCGAAGGCGGGCAGATGGATGCGCGCGGTTTTGAGCGCCACCGCTTCCGCCGCCGCGTAAGGCAGCATCGAGGCGAAGGCGGAGTCGGCATAGGTCGAGACGCGCACCGGGCCGTTGCCGTTGCGCGCTTGGGCGAGCGTACCCGCCTTCGACGACAGCGCGCGGATCAAATCCCACGCCGCGCGCTTGTTCTTCGAATTGCGCGGAATGGCGAAGGACCAATATTCGGTCGTCGAGGCGTAGGGCGTCTTGCCCGCCAGTGCCGCCGTCATCGGCATGACCGAGGCCTTGATCTTGCCCGGATAGCGCGACAGGGCGGGATCGTTGTAGCTGACGAGACGCGCATAGGGGTTGATCGTCATCGCGGCCCGACCTTGCTGCATCCAGGTCGTGATTTCCTCGTTGTTCACGGTGGCGAAATTGCGCGGAATGGCGCCCGCCTTGAACAACTCGGCCAACGCCTCCATCGGCTTGACCATCGACGGCAGGTCGCATGTCACCTTCATGTCGCCGGTCATGTAGTCGCCGTCGAAGGCGCGCGCGACCGACAGGAAGTTCGACGCGAACACAGCCGTGAAGGCGAGGCCATAGACTTGCGTGCCGTCGGGGCGGGTGAAGGTCAGTTTTTTCGCCGCGTCGACGAATTCCTCGAAATTGGCGGGCACCTTGATTCCGCGTTCTTCGAACAAGGCTTCGTTATAGACCAGCGCGTTGGTCGCGTGGCGCATCGGGATCGCGTGCAAGGCGCCATCCAGGCGCATCGGTGCGACCAGCCCCGCCGAGATATCGTCGAAATCCTCGATCGGCGCTTCGCGCTGGAACGCATCCAGCGGTTCAAACAGGCGCAGATTGCGCGGCACCGCGCGGCCGTTGAGCAGATAGGCGAGGTCGAACGCCGTTTCCGGCAGCGTCAATTCGCGCAGCAAACGCTCGTTGATCGCGTTGACGTCGCCCAGCGTCACCCAATTGATGTCGAAGCCCGAGGCTTGACGCCACGCGGCGGTGGCGTCGCCGCCCGGCCCGGTCGTGGCGACCGTCTGGTGCACGCGATGGCCGAAGGCGGTCAGCGTTTTGGCTTGGGCGATGGCGGGCAGGGCGGCGCTGCCGATGATCGCCGCACTTCCGGCAAGGAAGGCGCGGCGGCGAAGGACTGGAGCGACGGCGTTCATATGCATCTCCTTCCGAGATATTTTTTGGATCAGCTCGCGCGATACTTGGCGAGCATTTTGCGGTCGACTTCGACGCCGAGGCCCGGCGCGGTCGGTACGTCGAGCATGCCGTCCTTCAACATCGTGCGCTCGCCGACGATCGGATGCGTCAGCGCATCGCGCAACGGATTGTCGAACACCATGCATTCGTAGATGCGGAAGGCCGGCATGGCGCTGGCGAGATGCAGGCTGGCGGCGGCGCACACCGCCCCCGACCAGCCGACATGCGGCGCGTAGCCCACGTTATGCGCGAAAGCGAGTTCGGCGATGCGGCGCGTTTCGGTGATGCCGCCGGCGCGCGCGACGTCGGGCTGGATCAGATCGACGAGGCGTTCGGCGACCAGATCGCGCGCCTGCCACACGGTGAAATCGCTTTCGCCCGCCGCCATCGGGCAATAGCCGAGGGAACGCAGGCGGCGATAACCGGCGATATCCTCCGGCACGATCGGTTCTTCGAACCAGCGATAGCCGTTGTCGCGCAAGGCGGCGGCGACTTCGATCGCCTCGTCGACCGTATAGGCCCAATTCGAATCGACGAACAACGCGGCGCGTCCGTTCGCGACCTTCGCCAATTGGGCGATGCGCGCCTTGGCGCGCGCGACCGGCGCGCCGATCTTGACCTTGATCGTCTTGAAGCCATGCGCGATGGCGGCTTCGGTTTCTTCCGCCGCCCCCTTGTCGTCGGTCCAGTTGATCGACGAGGCATAGGCTTCGATGCGCGGGCGCGACATGCCGCCCAGCAGGCGGAACACCGGTTCGCCCGCGCGCTTGCCCGCGATATCCCACAGCGCGATATCCACGCCCGCGATCGCTTCCAGCAGCATGCCGCCGGAACGGCCCGTGAGGATGCGGCGCATCTTGGCGTGCAAGCCAGCGATATCGCGCGAGTCTTGGCCGATCAGCAGCGGGGCCAGAAGTTTCTCGACGATCGCGGCATAGGCGGGCGAGCCCGTACGGCCCAAGCATTCGCCCCAGCCGACGATGCCGTCGGCGGTTTCGACCTCGACGATCACGAGTTCGATTTCCGGGAAGGCGCGCTGGCCGGTGGTCTGCGTCTTGGGCAGCACGCATTTCAGCGGATGCGCGACGACGCGCGCGATGGCGTTCGAAGCCAAGATGACGATCCCTCCCTGCGGGGCCTTCGAAAGGCGTAGTTTTCCCGATTATGGAGGGCGGTTTTTCGATTGGCTACGTAGTTTTACGAACATGGCGGCGTTTGCGCGTAGTGCGCGGGCGCGGCCCTTCATGCATGCGCTGCTCGGCCAGGCTGTCTTTCACCCGGCGCAGTTTCTCGTGCAGCGGCTCGCCCATGGCGAGGCCGACACCGGTCACCAGAATGTCGATGACCAGATTATGCGCGATGCGGCTGACCATCGGGGCGGTCAGCTCGGTGTTTTCCTGCGCCGCGACATGCACGACGACATGGGCGTGCCGGGCGAGCGGGCTGTCGCGGCGCGTGATCGCGATGACTTGCGCGCCGGCTTGGGAAGCGACTTCCGCCGTGCGCACGATGTCTTTCACGGCACCGGTATGTGAAAAACAGAGCGCGACGGTGCCCGGGCCGGTCGCCGCCGCCGACATGGTTTGCAGATGCCCGTCGAGATAGGCGATCGCCGGAATGCCGTAGCGCATGAATTTCTGTTGCGCGTCGAAGGCCAAGCCGTTGGCGGGCCCCACGCCATAGCAATCCAGGCGCTTGGCTTTGGCGATGATGTCGATCGCGCGGCGGATGGCGCCGGCATCGAGCGTGGCGCGCAGCTCGTTGATCGCGAAGACGGTCGAATCCAGCACCTTGGTGGCGACGACATCCAGCGCGTCACCGGGTGCAATCTCGCGATGCAGATAGGGCAAGCCGCGCACCAGACTTTGCGCGACTCGCAGTTTGAACTCGGGATAGCCCCGCAGGCCCAAGGCCCGCACGACGCGCAAAACCGTGGGCTCGCTGACCTTGGCGGCGGCGGCCAGCGTCTTCATCGGCATACGGGTGATGTCGTCGGGATGGTCGAGCGTGCGGTCGGCCACCCGGCGTTCGGCCGGGGCCAAACGGTCGCGCAATCCCGCCAGCCGTTCCAGAATATTGTCCATCGTCGGCGCGAGCTTACACCAATCGCATCGCTTAAAGATTGGACAGGGCGGTGCCCGGATGGTGTGCGGGCACCGCCGGGGCCGGTTACCGGTCCCGCGCGACAGGGCTCTTGCGGAAAGTTTCCGGGCCGGTCACAAATTTGCTACGGAGGCGCCATAACCTCCCCCGCGCGTTCCGGCTCTGCCGGAGGCGTGAGGAGACCCATCAATAAACCGGCGAGGCGGACACATGAACGACATCTTCCATCGCGGCTTCCGGCCGCTGGCGATTACGGCCACGGCCATCGCGGCCCTGGCGACCGGCATCGCGACGGCGGACGCGCAACAGCGCACGCGCATCACGGTCTACACCGCGGTCGAGAACGAACAGCTCCAGCCGTTCAAAGAAGCGTTCGAAAAAGCCACGCCGGATGTCGAGATCGCGTGGGTTCGCGATTCGACCGGCACGATCACGGCGCGCTTCCTCGCGGAAAAGGACAATCCCCGCGCCGATGCGTTCTGGGGCTTGGCGGTTTCCTCGCTGCTCAATTTCGAGAAGCAGGGCCTGCTCGAAGAATACGTGTCGCCCAACGTCGCGGCGCTGAAGCCCAGCTTCAAGGACGATACGGCGCCGATCACCTGGCACGGCATGGACGCTTACGCGGCGTCGATCTGCTACAACTCGGCCATCGCCCAGCAGCGCAGCCTGCCGGCGATCAACAAATGGGAAGATCTCACCAACCCGGCCTTCAAGGGCGCGATCGTGATGCCGAATCCGGCTTCGTCGGGCACGGGCTATCTGACCGTTTCGTCCTGGATCGCGATCATGGGCGAAGCCAAGGCTTGGGAATTCATGACCAAGCTGCACGACAACGTCGCCGTCTACACGCATTCGGGTTCGGCCCCGTGCGTGCAGGCCGCGCGCGGCGAAGCGGTGATCGGCATCTCGTTCGACATGCGCGCCGCCCAGGAAAAGACCAAGGGCGCGCCGCTGACGCTGGTGGCGCCGACGGACGGCGTGGGCTGGGAAATGGAAGCCTCGGCCATCGTCAAGGGCACCAAGAACCTGGCGGCCGCCAAGAAGCTGATGGACTACTCGGCCAGCAAGGCCGCGAACGACATCTACGCCAAGTACTACAACATCGTCGCCCATAACGAAGTGAAGGGCAACGCGCCGAACTATCCGGTCGAAACCGAAAGCCGCCTGATCAAGGCGGATTTCGCCGGGATCGCCGATATGCGCGATCGCGTGCTGGCCGAATGGACCAAGCGCTTCGACAGCAAGTCCGCGCCGCGCTAAACGCGCAAGCGGCATGATACGCCGGGGTGGCGGAGGGAACTCCGCCACCCCGCTTCTTTGAAAAAAGTCCGGTATTCGAAATGGCCCATCTGGCGGTCGACAAGCTCAGCAAGTCTTTCGGCGCGTTTCACGCGGTGCGCGAAGCGAGTTTCACGGTGGCACAAGGCGAGTTCGTCTGCCTTCTCGGGCCTTCGGGCTGCGGCAAGACCACGCTGTTGCGCATGATCGCCGGGCTCGAAACGGCCACGTCGGGCCGCATCGTCCAGAACGGCGTCGACATCACGAATTTCCCGCCGTCCAAGCGCGATTTCGGCATCGTCTTCCAGAGCTACGCGCTGTTCCCGAACCTGACGGTGTTCGACAACGTCGCCTACGGGCTGCGTTCCAAAGGTTCCTTGCGCGCCGATACGCGCGCGCGGGTCGAGGAATTGCTGACCCTCGTCGGCCTGCCCGGCGAGACGAAGAAATATCCCGCCCAGTTGTCCGGCGGCCAGCAGCAGCGCGTGGCGCTCGCCCGCGCGCTGGCCATCCAGCCGGGCTTGCTGTTGCTCGACGAGCCGCTGTCGGCGCTCGACGCGCGCGTGCGCCAGCATCTGCGCCACGAGATCCGCTCGCTGCAACGCCGCCTCGGCGTGACCACGATCATGGTCACCCACGATCAGGAAGAAGGCCTGACCATGGCCGATCGGATCGCGGTGATGAATGCGGGCGAGATCGAGCAATTCGCCGCCCCGCACGAGCTTTACGCGCGGCCCGCCACGCCGTTCGTGGCGGATTTTGTCGGCACGACTAATTTCATGCCCGCGACCTTCGTGGCGCCGGGCAAGGTCGCCGCGGGCGGGCGCGAATTGGCGGCCGATACGCCCGGCGGGCTTGTCGCCGGCGCCAAATTACGTATCTGCGTGCGCCCCGAAGACATTCTGGTGCGCAACGTCGCCGAGAGTGCGGCCAACCGCATCGACGTGTCGGTCGACGAACTGATCTTCATGGGCGCCTTCAGCCGCGCGAAACTGGGCGTGGCGGGCGGTGTGGCCTTGCAGGCCGATTTCTCGGCCAATCTGTTGCGCGACGTGGGCGTGCGCGAAGGCTCGCGCCTGACCGTCGCCTTGCCGCCCGATCGTTTGCGCGTTTTCGCGGACTGACATTCCTTTGCGCACCCGCCTCGACACCGACGCGCTTTTGCAACGCCTCGCCCTGCTGGGCGTGGTCGCGTATCTCGCCGTTTTCCTGGCGCTGCCGCTCGGCACGCTGTTCGAAAAAAGCTTCCGCGACCAAAACGGCGCCTGGGTCGGCCTCGCCAACTGGCTGCGTTATATGGAAACGCCGTCGCTGGTCGCGTCGCTGTGGAACACGATTTGGGTGTCGCTGCTTGCGACCGCGATCGTCGTGCCGCTCGCTTTCATCTACGCCTATGCGCTGACGCGCACGACGATGCGCTTTCGCGGCACATTCCGCGCGATCGGCTTGCTGCCGATTCTCGCCCCCTCGCTGCTGTCGGCGATTTCGCTGATCTATCTGTTCGGCAATCAGGGCTTGGCGCGCTGGGTGCTGATGGGCAACAGCGTCTACGGGCCCATCGGCATCGTGATCGCGCAGGTCTTTTACTGCTTCCCGCACGCGTTCCTGATTTTGGCGACGGCCTTGTCGATTGCCGACAAGCGCCATTACGAAGCGGCGGAAGTGCTGGGTGCTTCCAACGCGCGCATCTTCCTGACCGTCACGCTGCCCGGCGTGAAATACGGCCTGGTCAGCGCGTTCTTCGTCGTGTTCACGATGGTCGCGACCGATTTCGGCATTCCCAAGGTGATCGGCGGGCGCTTCAACGTTTTGGCGACCGATATCTACAAGCAGGTCGTCGGCCAGCAGAATTTCGAAATGGGCGCCGTGGTCGGCATGGTGCTGTTGCTGCCCGCGTGCCTGGCCTTCGCCGCCGACCGCTGGGTCGCGCGCCGCCAAGTGGCGCTGCTGACCGCGCGCGCGGTGCCGTTCACGCCGCAAGCCAACGCGATGCGCGACTGGCTGCTGTTCGCTTTCTGCACGGCGATCGCGCTGTGCATCCTGACGCTGCTGGGCATCGCGGCCTGGGCCAGCTTCATCCAGTACTGGCCCTGGAACATGACGCTGACCTGGCGGCACTATATCTTCTCCAACGCCGACGCCTCGGGCTGGAGCGCCTATTTCAACACGCTGCAAATGGCGGCGTTGGTCGCGACCTTCGGCACCTTCATCATCGCTTTCGGCGCGTGGCTGGTGGAGAAGACCAAGGGTGCCGAAATCCTGCGCGGCGTCGTGCAGTTTTTGGCGATGATCCCGCTGGCCGTGCCCGGCCTCGTGCTCGGCATCGCCTATATTTTCTTCTTCAACAAACCCGGCAATCCGCTCGGCTTTCTTTACGGCACGATCGGCATCCTCGCGCTCAACACGATCACCCATTTCTACACCGTCGCCCATCTGACGGCGCTGCAAGCGCTGAAGCAGATGGACCCGGAGTTCGAAAGCGTCTCGGCGTCGCTGAAGGTCTCGGTCTGGCGCACGGCGTGGAAGGTGACGCTGCCGGTCGTCTCGCCCGCCATGCTCGACGTGTGGTTCTACATGTTCGTCAACGCGATGACGACCGTGTCCGCCGTCGTGTTCCTCTACGGCCCGTTCTCCAAGCTCGCCTCGGTCTCGATCATCAACATGGACGAGGCCGGCTTCACCGCCTCCGCCGCCGGCATGGGCATCGTGATCGTATTGACCTCGGGCTTCGCGAAAATCCTCCAATCGCTGCTGGCCGCGCATTTGGCCAAGCGCACCCAGGCGTGGCGCACGCGATGAGCGTGCTGCCCGCGAAGACCAAAGCCGTCCTGTTCGACAAGGACGGCACGCTGGTCGATTTCGACCGCACTTGGGCGGGCACGATGATGGCGGGCGCGCTGCATTTCGCCGACGGCGACCGCGCCAAGGCCGAAATGCTGTGCGAGGCGGTGGGCTGGGACAAGGCGAAGGGCACGTTCGCGCCCGACGCGTTTTTCGCCAACAACCCCAACGCCGCGATCGCCGAACGCTGGGCGGCGTTGCTGGGCCGCAAAAGCTCGGCGCACGACGCTGGGCGCCTCGACGCGATCTTCGCCAAGGCGATCCTCGCTTCCGTCTCGCCGCTCGGCGATTTGAAGGGCGTGGTCGGCCGCTTGCGCGCGCGCGGATTGAAGCTCGGCGTCGCCACCAACGATTCCCGCGTCTCGACCGAGCAGCAATTGATGGCGCTGGGCGTGGGCGATTGTTTCCAATTCGTCTCGGGCTATGACGGGCCGTGCGCGCCCAAGCCGAATCCCGAAGCGGTGTTCGAATTCGCAAGGCTGGCGCGCTGCAAGCCGGACGAGATCGTCGTGGTCGGCGATTCCGACAACGATATGAATCTCGCTCGCGCGGGCGGCGCCTACGCCATCGCCGTGGCGGTCGACGCCGAACACCGCGCGCTGCTGGCGCGCCGCGCCGACGCCACGATCGCCTCGATCGACGAGCTCGAATGAATTATTCGGCGGCGTATCGCTTCTCGGCGTCCCAATAGGCGGGGAAGCCGACCGCTTCCTGCAATTCGGGGAAGGTGATCGCCAGCGGCAGTTTCGTATCGTCACCCGCCTTCAACGCGCCGAACGTCGCGCGCATCGTTTGGATGATCGCGGCGAGCGCGATGACGGGATAGACCGCCAAGCGATAGCCGATCGCCTCCAGCTCCTTGGGCGGCAGAACCGGCGTCTTGCCCTGATGCACCATATTGGCAAGGCAGGGGCGCGGGATCGACGCGCAGAATTTCTTCATCTCGTCGATGTTTTCGGGCGCTTCCAGGAAGATGATGTCCGCCCCTTCGTCGACGAAATCCTTGCAGCGGGCGAGGGCGTCGTCGAAACCGTTGACCGCGCGCGCGTCGGTGCGCGCCAGGATCAGAATGTCGCCGGCCCCCGTGCTGCGTAGCGCGTCGCGCGTTTCGCAGGCCGCGCGGATTTTCATTTTCGCTTCGTTGCGGCTCACGACCTGCTTGCCCTTGGTGTGGCCGCATTTCTTGGGGCTGACCTGATCTTCCAGCATGATCGCGGCGGCCCCGGCGCGCGCGTATTCCTCGACCGTGCGGCGCACGTTCAATGCGTTGCCCCAGCCCGTGTCGCCGTCGCCCAGCACCGGCACCGCGCCGGCGGCGGCCACGCACGCGCGCAGCGTGTCGAGCATTTCGGACATCGAGATCAGCCCGGTGTCGGGCTGGCCCAGGCGCGCCGCCGACACCGCGAAGCCCGACATGAACATGACCTCGTGCCCGGCTTCGCGTACCAGCTTGGCCGACAGCCCGTCGAACACGCCGGGCATCACCGCCAGGCGCTTTTCGGCCAAACGCGCGCGCAGAACGTCGGCCTTGTTGATCAATGTCGTGGGCATGACGTGCCTCCCCGAAAAACCCTATTTCGGGTGGGAACTTAGCGCCGGTCATGGACGCAAGCCAGCCTTGCGGGCGCTTGACCCCGGGCCCGGCCTCGCCTACCTAAACGCCTATGGCGATACGCGAAATCCTGGTCGCTCCCGACCCCAAGCTGAAGATCAAGGCCCGCCGCGTCGAGACCTTCGACGACGAGTTGCGCAAGCTGCTCGACGACATGGTCGAGACGATGTACGCGGCCAAGGGTATCGGCTTGGCCGCACCGCAGATCGGCGTGCCGCTGCGCGCCATCGTCATGGATCTGGCGCGCGACGAGGAAGACGCGGCCCCGCGCAAATTCTTGAATCCCGAAATCGTCTGGGAATCGGACGACGAAGTGCCGTGCGAAGAAGGCTGCCTCTCGGTGCCCGGCCAATACGCCGAGGTGACGCGCCCCGCGCAATGTCGCGTGCGCTATCAGGACGAGAACGGCGTGCGGCACGAGATCGATTGCGACGGCTTGCTCGCCGTGTGCATCCAGCACGAGATGGACCATCTCGAAGGCGTGTTGTTCGTCGACCATCTGTCGACGCTCAAGCGCAATATGATCCTGCGCAAGGTCTCCAAGGCCCGCCGCCAGCAGGCGTCCTAAGCGGTGACCAAGCTGCGCCTCGCCTTCATGGGCACGCCCGATTTCGCGGTCGGGGCGCTCGATGCGCTGGCGAAGGCCGGCCACGAGATCGCCGCCGTCTATACCCAGCCCCCGCGCCCCGCCGGGCGGGGCCAGCGCGAGCAACGCTCGCCCGTGCACGAGAAGGCATTGGCGCTCGGCATTCAAGTGCGTCATCCGACCTCGCTCAAATCGCCGGACGAGCAAGGGGCCTTCGCCGGTTTGGCGCTCGATATCGCCGTGGTCGCGGCTTACGGGCTGATTTTGCCCAAAGCGATCCTCGAAGCGCCGCGCCTTGGCTGTCTCAACATCCACGCCTCGCTGCTGCCGCGCTGGCGCGGGGCCGCACCCATCCAGCGCGCGATCGAAGCGGGCGATGTGGCGACCGGCATCACCATCATGCAGATGGATGCCGGGCTCGACACCGGTGCCATGCTGCTCAAGGCGCAAATCCCGATCGGGCCCGACACGACCGGCGGCCAATTGCACGACGAACTCGCGGCGATCGGTGCCAAGGCGATCGTCGATGCGCTTGCGCGGCTCGACGATCTGCGCCCGGAAACCCAGCCCGAAGCGGGCGTCACCTACGCCAAGAAACTCGACAAGGCGGAGGCGAAGCTCGATTGGTCGCTGACGGCCGACGAACTCGACCGGCGCATTCGCGCTTTCGATCCGTTCCCCGGCACGTGGTTCGAAGTGAAGGGCGAGCGCATCAAGGTGCTCGCCGCCAAGAAAGTCGACGGCAAGGGTGCTCCCGGCATGGTGCTCGCGTCGCCGCCCGTCGTGGCGTGCGGCGACGGTGCCTTGGCGCTCACACGGCTTCAGCGCTCGGGCGGCAAGCCGATGGACGCGGCCGCTTTCGCCAACGGTTTCGATCTGCCGCCCGGCACGGTGCTGTAGCGATGCCGCGCTACAAGCTGATCCTCGAATACGACGGCGGCGGCTTCGTCGGCTGGCAGCGCCAGCCCAACGGGCCGTCGG